>Ga0213833_1000217_pt1 | contig 83242 bp, 56 predicted proteins | sample SWATP21_FD_160575 | JGI IMG/M metagenome (GOLD analysis project Ga0213833, IMG submission 160575) | Coastal seawater microbial communities from Marineland, Florida, United States - SWA TP2 #1 | ecosystem: Environmental > Aquatic > Marine > Coastal | place: USA: Florida | collected 2016-08-14
CCACCGAGACATCGATGCGCTGCAGTGGCGTGCCGGCCGGACAGGTGTGGACGTCGATGCCCCACCGCATCCACGCGGACCAGCACTTCATGGGGCCCAGGACGCCGCCGGCACACAGGACACCGAGGACACCAGTTCCCAGCGCGATGCGACGGAGCAGTCGTGCACTTCGACCCGGTGCGACCGGCTCTGGTGACGATTCCGAAGAAGACATGGAGACTCCCCGCTGACGAGGCCCACCCTACCGCAGGTGGCGTCGCGGGGCTTCGAACGCCCCTGCGGGCCAGGACTTACACCGATCTGGACACAACCTGCGGCCCGGTGGACGCGGTCCAAGAACGAACAAGCCCCGCCGAAGCGGGGCCTGGTGCACTCAATGGAGGCTCAGTGGGGGCCTTCGTTGTCGCCTTCGGTCATGTAGGTGGGGAGCTCGAAGCCCACCGGGAGGACCTCTTCGATCTGCGCACCGCTGGGGGGCGCGCCGTCGAGGGAGACGACTTCGGCTCCGGGGCCGAGCAGCGAGATGGCGGGGATGCCACCCGAGACGTAGCCGGTGTTGGAGACGCCCCAGCCGGGGTCGGCGAGGACGGCGTAGGGGTGGCCGTCGGCCCAGCGGATGAGGTCGTCTTCGGTGGGCTCGCCTCCGGCAGCGGTCTCGCCGAGGAAGTCGATGACCATCAGGCCCTTGGCGAAGTAGGCGTCGTAGTGGGCGGCCATGTCGGCGCGGTACGACTGGCAGGGGCCACACCACTCGGCGCCGGTGACCACGAGCACGGCCATGTGGCAGAAGTCGTGGAGGGCCACGGTGTCGCCGTAGCTGTCGGTGAGCTCGAAGTTGGGTGCGATGCCGCCCTGGGAGAGCGAGGCGTCGGCTGCCACGTCGTTGCGGCAGTCGCCGATGGGCCAGCCACCTTCGTAGGGCTTGTCGGAGCCGTCGGTGGGGTCGGTGTTGCGCTCCAGCTCTTCACCGTCGAGCCAGCCGTCGAGGTCGGTGTCGTCGGACTGGGGGTCGGTGCCCAGCTCGGCTTCTTCTTCGTCGAGCAGGCCGTCACCGTCGGAGTCGAGGGAGGCACCGCCGTCGAGGGTGGCGTCGTCGAGACCGGGGATCTCGAGCTCGGCTTCCACACAGCCGACCGCAAACACGAGAGGAAGGAAAAAGACGCGAGCTGCGGACATGACTACTCCGGGAGTGCGGTCCGAGTGTAGCGGTGCCTTTCGGCGTTGCATAGCCGAGAGATCGGGCAGGACCGTCCTTTGACAAATTCGGCGCCACCGGGTGCATGGTGAAGGCCGACCGGACGGGAACGCCAGGCCGGCTCTCAGCTGCCGCGGTAGGTGGAGAAGCCGAACGGGCTGAGCAGCAACGGCACGTGGAAGTGGGCGCTGGCATCGCGCACATTGAACTCGATGGACGCCCGCGGGTAGAAGCCTTCGATGTCGAGACGGTCGTGGTAGACCTGCACCTCGAACGAGATGCGGTGCACGCCGACCTCGAGCGCCGCACCGCTGGTGAGGTTGCGGACCCGGCCGTCGGCGTCGGTGCGCCCGCTTCCGAGGACCGTCCAGCCGTACGACGTCTGGCGCTCGAGCTTCACGGGCACGCCGTCTGCGGGGCAGCCCCGTGCGGTGTCGAGGATGTGGGTGGAGATGCCGCTCATGAGGGGGATCCGGGTTCGGGGTGGGCGCTCTGCAGCTTCGCGATGCGTAGCGCGGTGATCTTGGCTTGTTCACCCGCTGCGATGCGCAGCTCGTGGGTGGGGTCGGTGTGCATGCGGGCGGTCAGGCGGGCCAGCATCTCAGCTGCCGAGAGCCCCGATGCACACACGATGAAGATGTGGCCGTAGCGGGCTTCGTAGGCGCGGTTGCCCTCGGCCAGGGCCTGGAGCACGTCTTCGGATGCCGAGGCCACGCTCTGCTGTTCGCCCGCCGACCAGGTGGCCGTGGAGCCGAACTTCTCGCGCAGGGCGTCGAGGTTGGCGCCGATGCGGGGGTGGTGGTCGAAGGCTTCGAGCCAGTCGCCGTCGCCCAGGTGCCACCACACATGCTCCGCCATGCCCTGCAGGTGGATATTGCTGGCGAACGGACGCGCGGCGAGCATGCCGTCCACCCAGCGTCGGGCGCCACAGCAGCGGGTGAGCGCCGCGCGGACCTCGGCTTCGGGGGCGCTGTTGAGCCAGTCCAGAAACGGGCCGGGGGGCCTCTTCTCGGGGTGACCGTAGGCCCGCAGGCGCGAGATGCCGCCATCGGAGAGGATGGTCATGCGGAGGTGGGTGTAGGGGCCGGTGGCGGTCACGGGGAGGCGATGCGGGCGGTCCGGACCGAGGGGGGCGTCGGCGCACAAGGGCGTCCAGGCGGTGGACTTGGACAGGGCGTGCGGGGGGGCGTCGGGCCAGTAGAGGCCCTCGATGCGCACGCCGGTGGGGTAGTTGCCCTTGAAGTGGCGCGTGTGGACGAGCAGCTCGTCGAGGCGGCCGGGCTCCGACAGCGCCAGGATGACCCAGTCCTGCTTGGGCAGCGGGCTGCGCTTGGTCTCCCAGCCGTCGCCCATGTCGGTGGCTTCGTCGGGGCGGATGAGGTTGTCCATCCGCGAGAAGAACATGTCGGAACACGCCAGGGCCCGACCGCCCCGGTCGGCACACAGCAGGTCGCACTGGTCGGTGTTCTCGGCGGGAGCTGGCTGGCCGAACACCCGGAGTCGGGCCACGCCGCCTGCGGGGTAGATGTGGAGGCGCACGTGGGTGGCGCCGTCGAAGCGACGGGTGGTGAAGACGTTGGGACAGCCGCGCTCGAGGCGCACCTGGTCGAGGATGGGGGTCCAGGTGGCGTGGTCGCGGAGGTGGGCGGCGTCGGCGTCCATCGGTGCGGTGGTGGCGTCGACGGATGCGTAGGGCGCGTGGTTGCCCAGGAAGTGCCGGGTGTCGATGTTCACGGCGGTGATGGCGCCCTTCGCACCCAGCTGCACGATGGCGGTGTCGTGGCCGGGATGGCGGCGTCGACGGGGTTCCCAGCCGTCCATCCACTTGCCGCGGTCGGTGTAGCGGTCGGCGTCCCACTCGGGCTCGCACGCTCGGACGAGGTTGGTCTCCGAAGCGAAGAAGGCGTCGCTGGACCACACTGCGCGGCCGCCGAGGGTCTCGGAGGCGAGGTCGAGGAGGTTGGTGAAGGCCACGCCTGTGGGCGGAGCGCTGGTGCTCATGGGGTCTCCGGGACGAGGGGCCGACCGATGGGAGCGCCGTGCAGCAGGCCATCGCGGACAATCTGTCGACCGCGCAGCCAGGTGTGGCGCACACGACCGGTGAGGGTGCGGCCCTGGTAGGGGGTGATGGGGTTCTTGTGGGCCAGAGTGGCGGCGTCGACGACAAAGGGGGCGTCGGGGCTGAAGGCCACGAGGTTGGCGGGACGACCGGGCGCGATGCCCTGGGCGGGGAGGCCCAGGAGGCGGGCGGGGCCGTCGGTCATCCATCGAGACAGCTGGTGGAGGGAGTGGCCGCGCTGGATGGCTTCGGTGTGCACGCTCGACAGACCCAGCTGGAGCGATGCGATGCCGCCCCATGCACCCATGAAGTCGCCGGTGTCGAGGTTCTTGAGGCCGGGGATGCACGGGCTGTGGTCGGTGACCACGAAGTCGATGGTGCCGTCGGCGAGGGCGGCCCACAAGGCTTCCTGGTTGGCCTTGCCGCGGATGGGCGGGGCGCACTTGTAGGTGGTGTCGCCCGTGGGGACCGACTCGGCCTGCAAGCACAGGTAGTGGGGGCAGGTCTCGGCGGTGATGGGCAGCCCTTCGCGCTTGGCGGCACGGAGGATGGGCAGGGCGCCGGCGCTCGAGAGGTGGACGATGTGCACGCGGCAGCCGGTCTCGCGGCAGAGGTCGACCATCATGGCCACGGCGGCGTCTTCCCACTCGGGTGGCCGGCTGTGGAGGTAGGTGCGGTAGTCGGACGGCGCGCCTTGTTCGACGATGGCACGGGTGGCTTCAGACAGCGGCAGCTCGAGCTCGGCATGCACCAGGAGGGGCACGTCGCGGTCGCGGAGGACGGGCATGGCGGACTGGAGGTGCGGGCGGCCGACCTCGGGGAATTCGTCGATGCCGCTGGGGCACAGGAAGCACTTGAAGCCCCGGGTGCCGGCGTCGACCATGGGCGACAGCTCGGGCGTGTTTCCGGGAATCACGCCGCCCCAGAGCGCGCAGTCCACGTGGAGCTGTCCGTCCATCGAGGCCAGCTTCTCACCGAGTGCGTCGAGCGAGGTGGTGACGGGGTCGCTGTTGAGCGGCATGTCGGCGAGGGTGGTGATGCCGCCGAGTGCCGCGGCTTTGGTGGCGGTCTCCCAGCCCTCCCAGGCGGTGCGACCGGGCTCGTTGACGTGCACGTGGGTGTCGATCAACGCCGGCATGAGCACGGCGTCCCCGACGACCTCGGACGTCTTCTCTGGAGCTTCGCGACGGTCGACAGAGACGATGGTGTCGCCCTGGATGGAGACCAGCGCGGGGGCGATGCCGTCGGGCAGCAGCACCCGTCGGCTCCAGACCGACCAGACCGGGGGAGGGTGGGACATCGCAGGCTCCAGCAGTGCCGTGGACCGACCGGTGTACCACGCCCCCATGACCCCGGGCACGTGCCCGCCCGTTCCGCATCCCATAGGATGGTCGGATGGCCCGGCTACCGGGTCGGTTCGAGGTTCCCGCATGACCCCTGATGCCCTGATTCCCCCCTGGATTGTCGACTGGCTGCACCTCTTGGCGCGCTGGTTCCACCTCATCGTCGGCGCGGCGTGGATTGGTGCGTCCTTCTACTTCAACTGGCTGAACAACCACGTGCGTCCCGTCGCCGACCCCTCCGGACGGCTCGCAGGCGGTCTCTGGGCGGTCCATGGCGGTGCCTTCTACGAGGTGCGCAAGTACAAGGGCGCCCCCGAGAAGCTCCCTGACACCTTGCATTGGTTCAAGTGGGAGGCCTACCTCACCTGGGTGTCGGGCGTCACGCTGCTGCTGCTCGTCTACTGGATGCAGGCCGACGTGATGATGGTGCCCCCCGGCAGCGACCTCTCGTCTGCCGCCGCAGCCGGAATCGGTGTGGGCAGCCTGGTGGTGGGCTGGGTCGTCTACGACCTCCTGTGCAAGTCGCCCCTTCGCAAGGCCCCGGTCGCGCTCGCCGGCCTGGGCTTTCTGCTCATGACAGGCGCTGCCATCGGCCTGTCCGAGGTCTTGTCACCGCGTGCCGCGTACATCCACGTGGGCGCGATGATGGGCACGATGATGGCCCTCAACGTGTTCTTCGTCATCATCCCCGGCCAGCGGGCGATGGTGGACGCCATGAGCCGCGGCGACGAACCCGACGTCACGAAGGGCCAGGCCGGGTCGTTGCGCTCGCTGCACAACAACTACTTCACGCTGCCCGTGCTGTTCATCATGGTGAGCAACCACTTTCCGTTCACCTACGGACACGCGTGGGGCTGGGCCGTTCTGGCGGGCATCAGCGTCATCGGTGCTGGCGTGCGCCACTGGTTCAACCTCAAGGGACGGGGTGAGCTCAACCAGTGGATTCTGCCGGTGGCTGCGCTGGCCATGGTGTCGCTCGCATTCGTGAGCCACGGTCCGCAGCCCCCGCCCGACCCCGCCGCCAAGGCTCCGGCCTTCTCCGAGGTCCGCGCCATCATCGACGCCCGCTGCATCACGTGCCACGCCGACACCCCCACCTGGACCGGCATGACCGAAGCGCCCAAGGGCTTGTCCTTCGAGACCGACGCCGTGGTGCAGAAGAACGCCGCGCTCATCCGGGCACAGTCCGTGGCCACCGAGACCATGCCGCTCGCCAACGTCACCCAGATGACCGCCGAAGAGCGTGCTCTGCTCGGCCGATGGATCGACGCCGGTGCTCCGCTCGACTGAAGGGTGGCGCTTGGGCCCCCTCCGCCGGCTTCGCCGCCACCTCCCCCTGGAGGGGGAGGACACTGTGCTGACGCCTTCGAAGACCCTCCCCGTGGATGGGGAGGCCCCCGTGCTGACGCCTTCGAAGACCCTCCCCCTGGAGGGGGAGGACGCTGTGCAGACGCCTTCGAAGACCCTCCCCGTGGAGGGGGAGGACGCTGTGCAGACGCCTTCACAGCCCTTCTCCGTGGAGGGGGAGGACGCTGTGCAGACGCCTTCGAAGAACCTCCCCGTGGAGGGGGAGGACGCTGTGCAGACGCCTTCGAAGACCCTCCCCGTGGAGGGGGAGGACGCTGTGCAGACGCCTTCGAAGAACCTCCCCGTGGAGGGAGAGGACGCTGTGCAGACGCCTTCACAGTCCTCCCCCTTCAGGGGGAGGTGGCCGCGAAGCGGTCGGAGGGGGCCCCTCGCACGCTACACACCACCTGACCAACCCCTGAGGTGACCGTGTCCTACGGTGTTCCCGCATATCGCGACTTCATCCCCGGGCCCCTGCTGCAGCAGCTCCGCGACCGCACCGAGCCTGTCGCCGCGGTGCCCGGTCTAGCGGTGGCCCACGGGCTTCGGCAAGACTTCCCCCACGTCGAGACCGACGATGCCCTGCGCCTTGTGGCGGATGTGGCCCGCACGGTGGGGCCCGCTCTCGCCCGTGTACTCGAGCAGCGTTCGGTCGACCGTGCGTTCATCGACCGCGAGACGCAACGCCTCGTCGCCGAAGCCAATGGCCGTCCAGGCACCATCATCGGCCTGAAAGACGACCACGGACGCGTGGTGGTGGGCCCATCTGCCGAGCCCTGTCCGAGCCGCCCGCCCGTGCACGTTCCAGACTTCCTGAAGGGCGACCAGGTCACGCTCTTCGGGCCGCCCGACACCGCGAAGATGGCCGTCAACGCGATGAACGCCATCCACCGCATCCCAGCCGACGAACCCGCCATCGTGGGCGAACTGGTGGACGCCTCCGGGCAGGTGCCGCGCTGGGGGGCCGACGACGAAGACTCCCAGACCCCCATCATGTCGCGCTTTTTGCAGGCGTGCTCCCACCTGATGGGCTGCTACGACCGCACGCTCACCGCGCCGGGCTCCCGCGGCGGACCCGACCGCACCCTGGCCGACGACCGCCTCGCTCTGCCCATCAAGCGCATCCCGGGCCTCGCCCTCCCCGACGGCTTCCACCTCCTCGATGGCGAGCCTCTACCGCTGCACCTGGTCGACTTCGTCACGCACGTCTGGCACAACCGGCACCGGCCGCAGGCCCTCGTCTTCTACGTCCCCAAGCTCGAGAACGAAGAAGAGGCCGCCTACCTCCGGCACCTCATCGAGACCACCGACACCGCCGTCCGCGCCGCCGACCCCACCGCCTCCCCCGCCGTCGTCCAGGTGCTGTGCGTCTTCGAGAACCCCCGCGCCATCTTCCGCATCCGCGAGATGGCCGTGGCGCTGGGCCCCCACTTCCTCGGCGGCAGCCTGGGCTGGCACGACTACCTCGCGTCGGCCGCCCGCCTGTTCCAGCACGACCCCACCTACCGCATTCCCGTCAAGGCCGACCCCGACATCGTCATCCGCCACATCCAGGCGTCGCACCTGCGCCTCGCCGGCGAGATGAACGCCATCGGTGGGCTCGCCATCGGCGGGATGTACGGTGTGCTGCCGATTCCGGGCGACGACCGCTCCCAGACTGTGGCGATGGTGGGCTTCATCCGCGATGTGGTCACCCAGCTGCGGCGTGGCCTCGACGGCTTCTGGGTGGCCCATCCCGACTTCGTGCGCCCAGCCCTGGCTCTGGTCGAAGCCATCCGCCGGTGGCTCGCCGACCCCACCGACCTCTCGCTCGCCAAGCTGGTGGTCGCCCTGGTGCCCGACCCCTCCGAGCATGCCCGTGTGCTCACCTTCATCCACACGCCCGACGCCACGCCTCTGTCGCCCGACGACCCCGACCACCAACGCAGCCTGCTCGCCGCCGACCTCGACCCCTCGCCCGTCATCGCCAACCACGACCCCGAAGAGGTCCGCTACAACGTCTTTCAGGCGCTGCAGTACCTGGCGGGCTGGCTGTCGGGAGTCGGGTGTGTGGCCCTGCCCGCCGCACTGAAGACCGCCGACGGAGAGTCCGTGTTCGTGCGCATCATGGACGACCTCGCCACCACCGAGCGCTCGCGGTGGGAGCTGTGGGCCGAGGTGCACCACGGCCGGGTGTCGCGCGACCTCTTCGAGCAGATCCTTCGGGAAGAGACGGCGTTCATCCGCGCAGGCGAGCCCGATGGAATGCGGCGGGTGCAGGTGCGCTGGGAAGGGGAGGCGGCTCGCTGGTATCCCGTGGCCGTGCGCATTCTGCACCAGCTGGTCACGCAGAGCCCGCCCGAGGAATGGACCACCCGCTTGCTGCTCCCGTTCACGTTTGAGCCCATTCGCGGTGCAAAAGACCCCTGGCAGGCTGCCGTTGACGCGTGCCCCGGTACATTCGCAGACGATGTGGCACACCTCACGCCCTCCTGACGTTGGAACCAGCGTCACTGGAGCGTTCATGACTGCGAACCGAACCCCCTTGATGCTGGCTGCCCTGCTGGGCCTGGCCGCTTGCTCGAGCTCCGACGAGAAGACCGCGAGCGAAGCCGAGACCACCGGCACCACCGGCACCACCGACGACACCGACAACCCTCGCGACGACGGCGACTCGGGTGAGACCGACGACACGGGCGAGGCACCGTCCACCGACTGGTGTCAGAGCCTCGAAGCCGAAGGCTACTCCGACGCCACCCACGCAAAGGGGGTGGACGGCGACTACGAGACCGTCTTCGGCCAAGAAGCGCTGCCCCGTCTCGACATCACCATCTGTCCCGACGACTACGAGGCCATGCGCGACAACCTCGTGGACCTCCTGGGCGAGCCCGGCGACCGCCCGAGCGGAGGCGTCGACCTCGCCGAAAACCCCATGTATGTGCCGGTCACCGTGTCTTTCGACGGCCGCACCTGGCCCTACGTGGGCATGCGCCACAAGGGCAACTCCTCGCTCACCATCGCGTGGTCACAGGGCACCGAAAAGCTGCCGTTCCGCCTCGAGTTCGACCAGTTCGAAGACGACGTCCCCGAGGTCGACAACCAGCGCTTCCACGGCTTCAAGGAGCTGAAGTTCTCCAGCGCCTTCGAAGACGAATCCCTCATCCGCGACAAGCTCACCTCCGACCTCTTCCGGGCGGCGGGCGTGCCCGCTGCGGCCGGGGGCATGATGGCTGTGTACGTCGACTACGGCGACGGTCCGGTCTACTGGGGCGTGTACGCAGCCTTCGAAGACCCCTCGGGCGAGCTGCTCGACTCCTGGTTCGAAGACGACAGCGGCAACGCCTACAAGCCCGACGGCGACTCGGCCACGCTCTCCTCCGTCGACACCGACGAATACGAGAAAAAGACCAACGAAGATGAAGCCGACTGGTCGGATGTCTACGCCTTTGTCGACGCTCTGAACGCCGACCGCTCCGACGCCGAGACCTGGCGGGCCAACCTCGAAGCCACCTTCGATGTGGATGCCTGGCTGCGGTACCTCGCGATGAACAACCTCATCGGGAATTGGGACAGCTACGGCAACATGACCCACAACTACTACCTGTACGGCGACCCAGCGCTCGACGGTCGGCTGGTGTGGATTCCGTGGGACTTCAATGAGGCCCTGCTCACCAACGGCAAGCGAGACCTCGTCACCTTCGGCATGGAAGAGGTGTCGGAAGAGTGGCCCCTCATCCACCACGTCGCCGCCGACCCCGTCTACATGGCCCGCTACGAGGAACACCTCATCGACCTGATGGACACCGTGTTCACCGAAGACGGCGTCCGCGCGCGTGCCGAAGCCATCCAGGCGCAGATTGCGGATGCGGTGGCCCAAGAGTCCGCGCCCTACACGCACCTGCGCAGCTACTCCGAGTTCCAGGACTCGTTGGATGCCTCCGACGGCGTGGTGACGCGGGTGCGCACCGCTCGGACCGAAGCCACTGCCTGGCTGGATGACTGACCGTCAGGGCAGCCCGAGACGCACCCGCAGCTCTCGGAGGAGCACGCTCGGGAGGATGGGCTTCGGCATGTAGAGGTCCATCCCGGCCGCCATCGCCTCGGCGCGGTGGTGGTCGAGGGCGTGGGCCGAGATGCCGATGATGACCGGGTGGTGGTCGGCCGACTGGAAGCGCCGGATGGTGCGGGTGGCCTCGAGGCCGTTCATCCCCGGCAGCTGGACGTCCATGAGAACGGCGTCGTAGGCGCCATCCCGGACCTTCTCCACCGCCGCGGCACCGTTCGAGGTGAGCGTGACCTCGATGGGGAGCTTCTTCAGCACTTCCACGATGAGCGCGGTGTTGATGGGGTCGTCTTCCACCACCAGGATGGTGCGTTCCTTCTGTGCGGCGTCCACCGGAATCAGGCGCTGGCTGGGGGTGGGGGTGACCTCTTCGGCCATGGGCTCGAAGCCGGGCGCGTGTTCGTAGGGGAGGACCAGCCGGAAGGTGGAGCCTTCGTCGACGGTGCTCTCAACCTCGATGATGCCGCCCATCAGCTCGGCGAGGCGCTTGGAGATGGACAGGCCCAGGCCCACGCCTTCGTACCGGCGGGTGAGCGACGAGTCGACCTGCGTGAACGCATCGAAGATGTGGGGCAGCTTGGACTCGGGGATGCCGATGCCGGTGTCTTCGACGGTCCAGCACAAAGCAGGCTTGTTGCGGTGGACGGTGGTGTTCACGCGCAGGGTGACCGCGCCACGTTCGGTGAACTTGATGGCGTTGCCGACCAGGTTGAGCAGGATCTGGCGGATGCGCTGGGGGTCGCCGCGGATGAAGGGCGGAACGTCGACTGCGACGTCGGACACGAGGGTGAGGGCACCTTCGGTGGCCCGCGGCATCACGGTGCGGGTGACCTCGCCCACGATGCCCCACGGGGCGAAGGGTTCGTCGTCGAGGTGGAGCTGGCCGGCCTCGATAGACGAGATGTCGAGGATGTCCTGGATGATGGCCGTGAGGTTGTCGGCGCCTTGCACGATGTAGCGGGCGTAGGCGCGGGTGCGGTCGTTGGTGGCGGTGGTCTGGATGAGCTCGGCGAAGCCGCGGACCGCGTTGAGGGGGGTGCGCAGCTCGTGGCTCATGACCGCGAGGAACTCGGACTTGGCGCGGTTGGCCGACTCGGCGGCGAGACGGGCGGTGCGCTGGGCTTCATCGGCGGAGCGTTGCTCGGTGACGTCTTGGACGAAGCCCACGATGTGGCCGGAGGGACGACCGCCGGGGGCGGACTCGTGGTGCCCGAAGGCGCGGAGGATGCGGGGTGGGCCGAGGTCGGAGCGCACGCGGTATTCGGTGGCGTAGCGGCCGGGACGGCTCCGGAGCCGGTGGAGGAACTGGAGGTAGGCTTCGCGGTCGCTGGGGAAGACCCGCTCCAGCAGGCGGTTGACGTCGGGGTCGTCGCGGCGGGCGTCGAGGCCATGCAGCCGGAACATCTCTTCGGACCACCACTGGCCGTCGGTGCTGGGGCGGACTTCCCAGCTGCCCACGGCGCCCAGGCGCTGGGCGTGGCTCAGGTTGCGCTCGGCCCGCTCCAGCTCGGCTCGCCGGCGGTGGGCTTCGGTGACGTCGTCGAAGGTGAAGACGAACTCGCTGACGGTGCCGGTGTCGTCGACCACGGGGGCTGCTGCGATGCGGAGCAGGCGGCGGTCGCCGGTGAGGTCGTGGTACCGGAAGACGCCGTCGCCGAGGGTCTTTCCGAGCCTCTTGACCTGGGCGAGGGGGTGCTCGCTGGCCAGCACCGGGCGGCCGTCGAGGTGGGTGAGGGCGAGCGTCTCGGCGTCGAGGGTGAGGCCTTCGATGCGGTCGCGGGGCAGGCAGAGCATCGCGCTGGCGCGGGGGCTGGCGTAGGCGACCTTGCCGGTGGGGTCGGTCACGACGACCGCGACGATGGTGGAGTCGAAGACCTGACGCAGCCGGTCGCGCTCCAGCCGCAGGGCCTCCTCGGCTCGCTTCTGTTCGGTGAGGTCGTCGTAGACGGCGACCAGCTCTCCCGATGGCAGGCGGTAGACGTGGTTTTCGCGCCAGCCTGCGATGCGGTCGTCCTGGTAGAAGCACAGGGGGTACGACTCGGGCTTCCCGGTGCGCGCCACCCGCTGGAACACGGAGAACAGGCCCATGTCGCGAATGCCCGGGAAGACCTCGGTGACCCGCTTCCCCAGCAGGCTGTCGCGGGTCATCTTCTCGGCCCGTTCCGCGGCACGGTTGAAGCTGCGGAAGATGAAGTCGTCGGCGTCGTCCACCACCTCGTAGACCGCCACGCACGACCCCATCTGCTCCACCATGGCGCTGTGCTGCTGCCGTGACCGCTCGAGCTCTCGCTCCAGAGTTTCGATGCGCGCTTCGAGCGCTTCGAGGTCGGAGGGTGCGGACATCGTGAGGGGGCCTCGCCGGGGCGAACGTCAGAGGAGTGGCTTCTCGGGTGGGTCCCGGAAATCTGAAGGTCAAAGGCTACCCCGGGGCGACAACGGCTCGGTCGGTGTCGAGGCCACGCGGGGCATGTGGCTCGTGTCCGGAAATCGCGTCGGCTGCGGCCCGGTGGGGGGCTTCGACCGGTGCGTCGGATCTGTCTGGTTGGCGCTGGAATGGTGGGGGGGCAGTCCCCGGGTGTCGGGCAGATGCCCATCCCACTCGACCGAGGGGTGGACGACGGCCTGTGCCGGGACCATGCGCAATCCGCCACCGGCCGGTACGTGGGGCCCAACCTTCGGCCGGAGGACCACGATGTCCGAGCCTGTGCAGCCCCCCGTCGAGCACGCCACCGTCCTCATCATCGGCGCGGGCTTTGCCGGCATGGGCGCCGCCATCAAGCTGCGCGAGGCGGGCATCCGCGATGTGCTCATCCTCGAGCGGGCGTCCACGGTGGGCGGCACCTGGCGCGACAACACCTACCCGGGCTGCGCCTGCGACATCCCCAGCCACCTGTACTCGTACTCCTTCCACCTCAACCCCGACTGGTCGCACCACTACTCGCGCCAGCCCGAGATTCAGGCGTACTTGGAAGGCGTCCGCAGCCACTTCACGCTCGACTCCCTGCTCCGCACCGGAGCGGACTGTGAGCGCGCCGAGTTCGACGCCAAGACGGCGCGCTGGACGGTGTTCTGCAAGGACGGACGCCGCTTCGAGGGCCGCTTCCTCATCGGCGGACTCGGACCGCTCCGCATCCCGCACACCCCGCAGCTGCCGGGCATCGACCGCTTCGCCGGGCCCACCATGCACTCGGCGCGCTGGGACCCATCCATCGACCTCGTGGGCAAGCGGGTGGGCGTGGTGGGCTCGGGGGCGTCGGCCATCCAGGTGGTGCCCAACATTGCGGACCAGACCGGCCACCTCGAGGTCTTCCAGCGCACGCCGCCCTGGGTGGCGCCCCGCTTCGACCCCGCCTTTGCGCCCTGGCTCAAGCGTGCCTTCCGTGCGGCGCCCGTCCTGATGATGTTGCTGCGACTGGCCATCTACCTGCGCCACGAGGCCTACTTCTTCGCGGCCTTCGGGGGCCCGAATTGGATGCGTGAGCGGGTGCGGGCGATGTTCACCAAGCACATCGTCGACGAGCTGGGGTCTGAAGAAGCCGCCAAGGCGCTCATTCCCGAGTACACACCCGGCTGCAAGCGCATCCTGAGTGCGTCGGACTGGTACAGCACGCTGCGCCGCGACGATGTGACGCTCCATCCCTCCGGGGTGGCTGAAGTCACCGACACCGGGGTGGTCTTGAGCAATGGTCGCGCGGTCGACCTCGACGTCCTCATCTGGTGCACGGGCTTTGTGGTCGACCAGCCGCTGGGTCAGATGGACGTCATCGGCCCGGATGGTCGAAACCTGCGAGCGGTCTGGGGGCAGCGGCCCCGTGCGCATCTTGGCATGTCTGTCGCAGGCTTCCCCAACCTGTTCCTGTTGCTCGGCCCCAACACCGGCCTGGGCCACAATTCGGTGGTCATCATGATTGAGGCGCAGATTCGCTACATCGTGCGCGCGCTGCAGTACACGCTCGGCCGCGGCGCCCACACTTGGGTGGACGTCACCCGGGAAGCCGAAGACGCCTTTGTGGCCGAGGTGAACGGCAAGCAGGGCGACCTCGTGTGGGCCACGGGCTGCACCAGCTGGTACCTCAACCCGTCGGGCGAGAACTTCTCCATCTGGCCGGGCAGCACGCTGTCGTACATGCTGCGCACCGCACGCTTCGACGCGGAGAACTACAGCCTCGGGCGTGCGGAGGGCTGACCGTCAGGCGTCGAGGGGAACACCGTCGTAGAGGTCGTCGAGCTTCAGGGCGACGTCGATGCACGGCAGCGGGATGACCTCGGCGTGCTCCCGGAGCACCCAGCTGCCGTCGTCCTGGCGGGAGAGCGACTCGGCGTGCCGGCGGCGGCTGTCGACGAACACGATGGCCTGGACGCTGGGTGTGGCGCGGTACTGCTGGGCCTTTTCGCCGCGGTCGATGTTGGCGGTGGACGTGCTCAGGGCCTCGAAGACGACCGATGGGTTGGTGATGGCGTGGGGGTCGCCGGCGTCGAACTCGGGCGGACCGCAGGTGACCATGGCGTCGGGGTAGCGGTTCTGGCGGAAGACGGGGTCGATGAAGCGCTTTTCGGAGCCGTGAGGACGGCATGGCTTGCCGTGGAGCGCAAAGAGCAGGCTTTGGTAGATCCGCTCGATGAGCTCGGCATGGGCGTACGTGCCGCCCGTCATCCCGAGGATTTCCTGCTCCGTGAACCTGGCCTCGAGCTCTTCCCACAGCTCGCCGGACTGCGTCACGATCTGCCCGTCGACGAACTCGAGCTTGATGGGCGCCCGGTCCTGGGCAGCCAGGTAGTCCTGGACGGTTGCGCGCTTTCGGGCGGGAACAGCCATGGAAGCCTCCGGTGCGGTCAGTGTACCGCCTCGGAGGCGCGATGGGTGGGACTCAGCCCACCACAATCCGCGGGCCCCGGGTCCCGAACACCCACTCCGCCACCGTCTTCAGCCACTGGTCCTCCACGCTGTGGTCGAGCTGGAGGGTGCCGGACTCGGCGGCGGCCAGGAGGCGGGCAATCTGGGGGGTGGGCTCGGCGATGTCCTGCAAGCACACCCACAGGCCGGCGTGCTCTTCGGAGCAGCCCACGGCCTGCTGCCAGGTGGCCACGCGTGCGGCGAACTGGGGGTCGGGAGGGAGGGGCTGTTCCTGCTCGGGCGACGGGCCGAGGGCGTTCATCGCGTTCAGCACCACCTTCTTGCGCTCGCCGTAGGGCATGCCGGACAGCTCGGAGGGCAGGAGGGGAGTGCCGAACCAGATGTCCTGGCGGCCCATGCCGATGGGGAACTCGGTGCGCTGTGCGAGGGGCTCGCGGGGCAGGCCGCCGGAGAAGCGTACGGGCACGATGGGCACGTTGGCTTCGAGGGCGAGGTCGACGAACTTGCCCGACATGATGGACACGGGGCTCGTGCAGTCGAAGGAGCGGGTGCCCTCGACGTGCACCATCGCGCTCTTGGTGCCGCTGGCGAGGCCCTGGTACAGCTCGGCGATGACGCCCATGAGCGAGGCCTTGTTGGCCCGGTCGAAGTAGGTCACCACCTTGGGGTCGTCGATCTGGGGCCAGGCGAAGCCGTGGCGGATGAGGTGGCCCACCCAGGTCTGTTTGTGCTCCACCTTGGCCACGGTGACGGTGGGGGAGCCGATGAGCGCCGAGGCCACGATGCTGAAGAGCAGGGACTCCACGGCGGTCTGGTGGTTGGCGAGGAACAGCGCGGGCTTGCCTTGGATGGCGGCAAAGGCATCGGGCTCGGGCACGAAGACGTGGCGGACGAACTTCTCGATGAGGCTGTAGTAGAGGTCTTCGGTGGGCCATCCGCGGGCGCCGAACCACTCTCCCCACCAGTTGACGACGGGGGCGAGGTCGAGGCCGAGGTCGACGGTGTGGGCGCGGAAGGTGTCGCCGGCGGCCGAGACCGGGACCTCGGCGCGGAGCAGCGGCAGGCTTCCCGGCAGGCTTCCGGGATGGATGCCGGCGCCGGGAATGGCCGTGGCGTGGGCGATGTGCTCGCGGCGGACCACCTCGGCGGGGGCGTCGGAGCCGTAGATGTGGGCCACGGTGCCGGGCAGCCAGTCGGAGCGCTCGATGTCGGTGGCGTCGAGGACAGTGGCGCCGTCGACGTTCTTGGAGAGCCGCACGTCGGGCCGGAACTGGCGGTCGCGGAGGAAGGCCTGGCGGGCTTCGGCCGGAGCAGAGCCGATGGGACCGAGCGGGAAGGGCGCTTCGAGGAGCGTGGCCTCGGCCCACACGCCCATGGGGGTGGACCACTGGAAGCGGATGCGGGGCAGGCCGCCCACATCGCCGTCGAGGCGGGCGATCACGGTGACCTTGCCGCCCGTGGGCGTGGGACCGTACACCTTCAGCTCGGTGAGGCGGGCGGGGTAGGCCACGGTGTCGGCGGGCACCTTGGCGCCCCAGCTCTGGAGGGCGTCGTGGGGGACCACGTGGGTGGCGCCGTCGAGCAGTGCGGGAGCGAGAGCACCCACGGGCACGGTGGACCGGTCGACGTGGAGCGTGCCGGTGGCGATGCCTTGGCCACGCCGTAGGTCGGTGAGGACCTGGAAGGCGGGGCCGTGGAAGAGGTCGCCGGCGGTGTAGGGGTCGGGGAGGGCGGGGAGCTCCGGGACACTCCAGCGGGCAGGTGCGCTGCTGTAGGTGCCGGTCTCGACCACACCGCGGGCCAGCTCGTCGCCTGTGTCGGCGTCGAGGAGGTGGACCCGGGTGCCGGCGGGGGTGGCCCGCGTGGTGCGGGTGATGGTGCGGGTGCCGTCGACAGTGAGCCAGCCACGCACGGCCACGTCGCGCACGGCGGTGACGGTGCCCTCGACGCCTTGGGCGAGGAGGTCGGCCACCACCATCATGGGGACGGCGGGGGTGGTCCAGGTGGGGCGGTGGTCGGCGAGCCAGGTGGTGCCGTCGAGGACGATGGCGTTGGGGTTGCCGGCGACATCGGTGTCGGAGTCGTCGGTGCCTTCGGGTGCGGCAACCGCCGGCTCGGGTTCGTCGTCGTCGTCGGTCTTGGAGGACGGGCCGGTGGGGCCGCCGTCCACCACGCGCATGCCCATCTTGCGGACTTCGTAGATGCGCTTGCCGTCCACCCACAGGCTGCCTTCGGCCACGAGGTAGGGGCCGCGGTCGTCTTCACCCTGCTCGACGATGTCGAGGGTGGAGTAGACCAGCTTGTTGGTGGGAATGACCTGCCCGCGGTACTTCCAGAGCATCTCCTCGCCGATGCGGAGGGGCTCGAAGCGGGGGTTGGCCATGCCTTCACCGAAGCCCTTGAGCATGCAGCCCACCTGCAGCAGGCGGATGAGCGCTTCGATGCCGAGAGAGCCGGGCTGGACGGGGTCGGTGTAGAAGTGGGCCTTGAAGTACCACTCACCGGGGTCGACATCCTTCTCGGCGCGCAGGCGACCGAGGCCCTTCGCACCACCTTCGGGCCACCAGCCGGTGAGGCGGTCGAGCAGGCACAGCGTGGGGCCGGGGAGCTTGGGAGCGCCGCCGAAGAAGACGTCGGGGCGGGAGGTGAGGTCCATGGGCAGGGTCTGGCCGTGCACCTGCGTGTCACAGGGCTCGGTGAGCAGCGCGAAGTCGGCGTCCTTGCAGGGCAGGCCCACCTGGTTGGCCAGTGCTTCGGCGGGGAAGAAGCCGAAGACGGTCTTGAGGTCGTAGACCACCGTGTCGCCCACGAGGCACTGCACATCGAAGCTCTGGATGATCATCGCGCCGGAGCGGCTGATGTTGGTGAGCTTGACCTTGGTGCGGAAGGTGCCGGCCGTGGGGACAATTTCGGCGCGCATGGTGCCGGTGCCGTCGAGGTTGCGGAAGAACAGCGGCTGGTCGGAGGTGAGCGTGGAGCCCACGAAGCAGGCGAGCCACCCACACGGCTGGAGCGCGGCCTCGAGGAACACGCAGAACGGCATCGTGGGGTTGTCGTTGTCGCCGAAGTACCAGGCGTCGGGGGGGACGTCGTACTCGATGACGATGGCGTTGCCGGCCTTGAAGGAGCCAATCTCACCGTCGATGCGCGTGGTGCGGGTCATGAAGTGGTAGGGCTCGCCCGGAAGACGGGCCACGTGGGCGCCTTCGTCGTAGCGCTCGTACATGGGCCCGAAGGCGTCGCTGGGCTTGCCCCACGCGCAGGCGGCCATCGAGTGGTAGCCGAACTGGAAGCCGTCGGCCTCGGCGACCGGGACCGGGTCGACGAAGCTCTTGTCGAGCAGCTGCTTCACGTCGGCGTCGGGGAACTTCTCCACCATCTGCGGCAGGCGCGACATGGGCCAGTCGGGCACGAGCTGCAGGCCCACGCGGCGGGCGTGGAAAGCCTTGAGGTTGTCGGAGGTGCACAGGAGGTCGGCGTAGAGGGTGGGCGTGGGGCCCGCGATGAACTCCTCGACGAAGACTTCGTAGGTGAGCACCTTGGTCTTCGGGTTCACCTCGCCGCGGCACTTGAGGTCGAAGGGCTCGCCCTTGACCGGCTCGAAGCGCCAGCCGTCGCGCTTGATGGTGACGCCCATGGCGGCCAGGTAGAAGGCCATGGCCTGCAGGCAGCCCTCGAACATGAGGGTGCCGGGCATGCAGGGGTCGTTCTTGAAGTGGCCGTCGAAGTACCACTCGTCGGCTTCGATGTTCACCACACACTTGAGGTAGCCGCGCTTCCACGGGCCGCCCTTCGGGTCGAAGGTGGTCTCGCCGTCGAGGAAGAACATGCGCTCGGTCTGGAAGCGGGGCGACCAGACGTGGGGCTTGCACAGGGTGAACTCGGGGCCGAAGCAGTCCCAGGCGCGGCCTTCGGCGTAGGCGTGCACTTCGTCGCGGGTGAAGGTGCGGGCCGGCAGCTGGACGGGCGGGGTGTCCATGCGCGGGTTGGCGACGACTTCTTGTTCTTCGGGCGTCCAGAGGATGCCGGCGGAGTCGTCGAGCTCGGCGTCGGTGAAGAAGCCGGCCTGACCGCCACGCACGCTGAGGATGGGCCGACCGAGGCCGTCTTCGGAGGAGGCGTCGGTGGTGAAGCAGTCGTAGTGGAAGAAGAAGAGGCGCACGTCGCCGTGCTTGGCGTGGCCGTCGACATGGATGTCGTAGCGGATGGTCTCGCCGGTCTTGGGCAGGCCGCCGTGGTAGGTGAGGGTGCAGCCGAGCAGGCGGTAGACGCGGTCGCCCGGGTGCTGCAGGTCGATGCCCAGGTACGAGATGAGCATGAGGTCGGCCTGGCCCGACTCGATGAGCACGCCGGCGGGGATACGGCCGTCGTGGAGGTACCAGGCGTCTTCGGTGATGTCGGTCTCGGTCCAGATGGTGCCGAGGCCCATGCTGGCGGGCTCGGCGTCAAGGCCCACCACGCGGTCGGCGAGGAGCAGCGGGGGCTCGGGCATGCGGCACTGGCGCCGGTAGCCGTCCTGGGGCTTGAACTGCTCGCCGTAGATCTCGGAGATGTTGCCGCTGGCGTGCACCATGAGCTGTTCGCGCGACAGCGTGAGGCCCGTGGGGGTGCGCTTCTGGGTGAAGGGGAAGCCCGTGGTGGCCGCGGCCTTGGGGGCGGTCGCAGGACGAGGCTGCGCGGTTGCGGGTGCTGCTGGAGCTGCGGGAGCGGGCTTGGCAGCAACCGGAGCGGGCTTCGGGGTGGGCTTGGCGACGACCGGAGCGGGTGTGGGTGCGACGACGGGTGCAGGCGCGACGGGGGCGGCCGGCACGGGAGCGACGACCTGCGGAGCCTGGACCACCGGTGCTTGCGCGGGCGTCTGCGGGACGGCGGTGCCACCGATGCCGAACTGGATGGCGGCGGTGGAGCCGTGGTGGCGCAGGGCGAGGAAGCGCTGGTGCAGGGCAGCCTGGTCGGCCAGGAACTGCTGGTGCATCTGGCCCATCTGCTGCAGCGATGCCTGCCAGCGACCGGGGATGGAGTCGTGGGCCGGGGCCGGGAGGGTGGACGGTGCCACGCGGGCCTGGACGACCGGCGGGGTGACGGTGGGGGCCGGAGCGGCCTGGACCATCACGGGAGCGGCGGTGGGGGCGGGCTCGGCTGGGAGCGCAGTGATGGCGGGGAGGGCCGGGGCCGGTGCCATGGTCTGGACCGTCGAGGGGTCGGGGGTGATGGCGGACACGATGGGCTGCTCCACGTAGGGGAGGGGACCGGAGGCCGTGGGCGCGGGGGCGGGCGCGGAGACGGCGGGGGTCGGAAGGGTGGGCCGACGCGCGAGGCGCCGTGCGGGAAGCGAGAGTGCGCGGGCGGGCGGACCGGCGAGCACGGTGGCGGGGTCGACGCGGTCGGCGCGGGTGAGGCCGCGGGCGTGGGTGCGGCCGACGAGGTCGGTGACCTGGACGATGAGGGCGTCGGCGTCGACGCGGCCGGAGGCGAGGTCGAGGGCGGCCTGTGCGAGGCGGACCGTGGCGTAGGCGCAGTGGGCGCGGCCGGCGGACTGCAGGAGGGGGTCGGCGGGGTCGTCGGCGTCGAAGCGGGGGGCGTCCTGGTTGACGCCCAGCATCGCGAGGACGGGACGACCCTGTGCACGGGCGTCGTCGAGGCGCATGAGCCCGAGCACGACGGCGGCGTCTCCGGGGGCGCCGGCCGAGGGGCGGAGCACGCCGAGGGCAGCGGTGTGGACGTCGTCGACGGAGAGGTCGACCGCACCGGCGAGGGCGAGGTCGAGCTCGCCGGTGGACACCATGCGCGCGGCGATGTCGAGGGCGGCGAAGCCACTGGACTCTTCGGCGGAGACGGTGAAGCCGGGGCCGCAGAGGTCGAGCTGGCTGCTCACACGGTTGGCGGGAATGTTGGGCATGGTGCCCAGCACGCCGGCGCTCTCGAGGCGGGGGACCAGGGAGTCGCGGACGGCGGGGACCTGCTCGGCGGAGAGGTTCCAGGCCCGTGCATGCTCGGCCACCCGCCAGCGGGCACCGTAGCGAGCGACCTCGGGGTCGGCGCCCATGCCCACGATGATGCCGGCCCGCTCGGGCGACACGCTGCCGGTGAGGTCGGCGAGGTCGCGAGAGGCGGCGAGCATGGTGAGCTGCTGGCCGAGGCTTTGCTTGAGGTCGGCCGGTGGGAAGCGCAAGCCCTTGAGCGAGACGTCGACGGTCTCGGCGTGGGCGGCGGTCTGGGCACCGTTCACAGTGGACCAGAAGGCCTGCGAGCTGCCGCCGTCGCCCACCCGAGCACCGATGGCCACGAGGGCGACGGGCGCGCGGGTGACCACGCCGGCGGGGAGGGGCGCGGTGGCGTCGAAGGGGTCGACGATGAGGTGGGCGTTGTTGCCACCGAAGCCAAAGGCGTTGACCGCGGCGCGACGAGAGCCGGTCCAGGCTTCTTCGGCCTGCACCACGCGCAGGGGGACTTCGTCGAGGGTGCCGTTGAGGTCGCCTTCGTGGAGCGATGGGGGACGGATGCCCCGGCGCTGGGCTTCGAGCACCTTCACGAGGCCGGCGACCCCGGCGGCCGTGATGAGGTGGCCCAGGTTGGACTTGAGCGACCCGATGGGCAGGGCGTCGGAGCGGCGACCGAGGGCGTCGGTGCAGGACCGCAGCTCGGTGGCGTCGCCGATGACGGTGCCGGTGGCGTGGCACTCGAGGAGGCCGAGCGAGGCGGGGTCGAGGGCGGCGGCACGCCAGGCGCTTTGCATCGCACGGGCCTGGCCTTCGCGGGACGGAACCAGCAGGCCTCGTCCGCGACCGTCGTTGGACAGGCCGACCGCGCGGATGACGCCGTGGATGGTGTCACCGGCTGCGACGGCGTCTTCGAGGCGCTTGAGCACCACGAAGCCAGCCCCTTCGGCGGGCAGGAGGCCGTCGGCGCCGGCGTGGAAGGGGCGGCTGCGACCAGACGGGGACAGCGCCTTGAGGGCACAGAAGCCCACATGGATGAAGAGGTCGTCGGCGCGGTTGACCGCACCGGCAATCATGGCGTCGGCGCGGTGGTCCTGGAGGGCGTCGCACGCGAGCTTGATGGCGTACAGCGCGCTGGCGCAGGCGGCGTCGAGGGCGTGGGTGGGTCCGCCGAGACCGAGGGCGCGGCCGGCGAGCAATGCCGGGATGCCCGACATGAAGCGGTCCCACGGCGGGGGACGCGGGATGCCGGCGGCGTCGGCGGCCGGGTCGCCCCACCAGACCCGCTCGGCGATGCGGGCCAGGCCTTCGCTGGGGAAGGACAGGTTGCCCATGATGAGGCCGGTGCGGGCGCGGAGGTTGCCCGCGAGGCCGGCGTCGGCCACCGCCCGACCGGTGGTGTGGAGCGTGAGCTGCAGCAGAGGGTCGCTGGCCCGGATGGCGTCTTCGTTCAGGCCCAGCGCACCGAGGTCGAGGCCGCGGAGGTCGAGGTTCTCGGCGAGACCGGTGACGTAGCCCCCACGGTCGGACCAGGCGCGGTCGGGGTCGGGGGTGCCGGTGGTGGGGCCCGGTCCCAGGGCGTCGGCGGGACGCATGCCCCAGCGCCCATCGGGCACGGGGCGGGTGCAGTCGCGGCGGCTGGCGACGGCCTGCCAGAGGTCGTCGGGAGACCAGATGCCGCCAGGCAAGGCCACGGCCCGCCCGACGATGGCGATGGGATGGAAGGTCGGGGAGGGCACGGGGACTCGGGGGCGCGAGGCCGCGGAGACCGCAGCCTGAGAAGGGGGCGAACCGAGCGCCACGGATGAACTCCGCGGCGCTCCGGATCAGGCGGTGGGGACGTCGGGGCGACGGATAGTGCGCACGCCACGGAAGGTGGCGGCAGCTTCGCCTTGGGCGTTCACCAGCACGATGTCGGCCGAGCCCTTGGGACCGGAAGCGGTGCGGCGGGTGAGCACGAGCCCGGTGGCGTCGACGAGGTTGGCCTGGTGGAGGCTGATCTCATCGATGCCCATGGGCAGGCTCGCCCCGCCGGTGGCCTCGCGGGCCCACAGCAGTGCCAGCTGGAGCGCGCCATCGACGGCACCCACGTCCACCGCACCGGTGCCTGTGAGCGGACGGGACTGGAGGCCGGCGGTGGCACCCGAGGCATCCACCCGAACGTCGTCGCCCAGCACTTGCAGCGAAGGACCATGGAACAGCAGCGTGCCGTCGTAGACCGCGCCGCTGTGGCTGGGCAGGTCGAGGGCGGGCACTGCAGACGGCGAAGCGGCCGACGTGAGCGTGACCGTGGCCCGGTACAGCGGCTGGCCCTTCAGCGATGTGAGGGTCATGGCGAGGGTGCCGTGGCCCTTGTCCTGCACGCGCAGGGTGAACTGCGTGGGTGCGGGCCACTGCTCGAGGCGGATGCCCTTGTGCACGTTGAGGTCGGTGACCTGGCCGGTGGGCTGGCCGGGGAACATGCCCCGGGCGGCCGACACCATCTGGTCGACGACGAGGGCGACGGGCACGACCGGCACGCCGGCGACGGTGTGGTCGACGAGCCACGGGTGCGACTCGGCAGACACCACCACATCCAGCTCGATGGCCGGGGGCTCACCTTCGTTCAGCAGAGCTTCGGGGCGGGGCTCGCCACCGAGGACCACGCTGGTGGGCATGCCCGGTCCGGTGCGGACTTCGTCGACCAGCATCTTGGCGCCGGTGTCGAGGCCGATGAGCGGCACGCCCAGCGACTCGAAGCGGGCCTTGAGGGCCGGGGTGACCATACCGGCTTCCCACGGACCCCAGCCGAGCGACCGGATGACCGCGGTGGGGTGCTGGCGGGCCATGGCGTCGCACACGCGGTTGAGCACTTCATTGGCCATGGCGTAGTCGACCTGGCCGATGTTGCCGGTGCGGGCGGCCACGCTGCTGAAGGTGAGGAGCAGCTTGAGCGGCATCTCCCCTTGGGCAGCGAGCAGTGCCTTGAGGCCGGCGAGCTTGGTGCGCACCACCAGGTTGAAGTCGTCGTCGGGCTTCTCGCGGATGAAGCGGTCGCGGATGACGCCGGCGCCGTGGATGATGCCGGTGACGGGACCCCAGCTGCCGCCCACTTCTGCGTAGAGGCGGGACAGGCCGGCAGCGTCGGTGACGTCGACGGCGTCGTACCGGGCGGGCGAGCCGGCTTCGGCGAGGGCGGCGAGGGTGCCGCGGATCTCACGTCCGGCGAGGATGCGCTTGACCAGCTTGCCGAGCTCGCGGGGGTGCACCCGCTCGCCGCGGCCCATGGCGTCCTTGAGCAGGGCGGCCTTGAGCTTGGCGTCGTCGGTGGGAACACCCTGTGCGGCGGCGGGTTCGTCGACCAGCGGGGTGCGGCCGAGGAGCACGAAGCGCGCGCGGGTGGCGCGGCCCAGCTCGATGACCGTGCGGGCCGTGACACCGCGTGCGCCGCCGGAGACCACGATGACGTCGTCGGCGCCGATGTTCATGGTGGGCTTGGGCTGCGTGGGCACAGCGTCGTTGGTGAGCGTGAGCCGACCGCCCACGAGGGGCAGGCCGACTTCCAGCTCGGGACCACCGGCGGCGATTTCATCGGCCAGGAGGCCGGCGAGGGTGGCGGTGTCGCGGCCCTCGGTGGCGATGTCGATGGTCTTGGTGGGCGCCGTGGGGTGCTCTTGGGCGAAGGTGCGGGCCAGGGCGGCCACACCACCGGCCCAGGCGAGCTCGGGGACGAAGGGCGTGGTGCCGAATGCGCCGCCGGTGTCCTGCACGGTGATGAGGACGGCCGGTGCGGTGTCGGTGTGCCGCTGAGCGACCAGGCGGGCAGCCTTGAAGGCATCTGCAGGGTCTGCGGCGGCGGAGAGGCCGTGCAACACCACCACGCCATGGGCGTTGAGCGGCACGTCGGCAGACGTGGCCACGGTGTTGGCGGCGATGGCGCGCGCGTTCAGAGCTGCCGCGAGGGCGGTCCCGAGCTGCGTGCCGGTGGGGTCGACGATGGTGAGGGGCGTGTCACGCCGGTGGAAGTCCCCTCCGAGCCATACCGCTGGCCGGGGCGGCCACTGCGGTGGGGGCGTAGCGACCCGCGGCGGGGTCGTCGGAAGCCGCAGGGGCGACGGTGGTGCCGCCCATGGCTTCGACAATCTCGCCGAGGGTGCGCAGGGCACCGAGGCTGGAGGCGTCGATGCCCGCGAGCTCGGGTGCCTGCTCCTGCACGGCCGAGAGGATCTCGACGCGCTTGATGGAGTCGACGCCGAGGTCGCCTTCGAGGTCCATGTCGAGGGAGAGCATCTCGGCGGGGTAGCCGGTCTTCTCGGCCACGACGGTGAGCATCAGGCCGGAGAGGTCGCGGGCGCCAGCAGCGGGAGCGGCGGCTTCTTCGGCAGCGGCGGGTGCAGCGGCCGGGGCATCGGCGGAACCACCCATGGCTTCGACGATCTCGCCGAGGGTGCGCAGGGCGCCGAGGCTGGAGGCGTCGATGCCCGCCAGCTCGGGAGCCTGCTCCTGGACGGCCGAGAGAATCTCGACGCGCTTGATGGAGTCGACGCCGAGGTCGCCTTCGAGGTCCATGTCGAGGGAGAGCATCTCGGCGGGGTAGCCGGTCTTCTCCGCGACGACGGACAGCATCAGGGCGGAGAGGTCCTTGCCGGAGCTGGCCGGGGCGGCAGCGGCGGGTGCTGCGGCGGCGGGAGCGGGTGCTGCGGTGGCGGAACCGCCCATGGCTTCGACGATCTCGCCGAGGGTGCGCAGGGCGCCGAGGCTGGAGGCGTCGATGCCGGCCAGCTCGGGGGCCTTCTCCTGAACGGCCGAGAGAATCTCGACGCGCTTGATGGAGTCGACGCCGAGGTCGCCTTCGAGGTCCATGTCGAGGGAGAGCATCTCGGCGGGGTAGCCGGTCTTCTCCGCAACGACGGACAGCATCAGGGCGGAGAGGTCCTGGCCGGAGCTGGCCGGTGCGGCGGGAGCAGGCGCTGCGACGACGGGGGCCGGAGCGGGCGCGGCGACCACTGGAGCGGGCGCAGGCGCGGCGACCACGGGGGCCGGTGCGGCGACGACCGGAGCCGGAGCAGCGACCACGGGGGCCGGGGCTGCGACGACGGGGGCCGGCGCGGCGACCACCGGAGCGGGGGCCGGAGCGGGCAGGGTGACGGTCTGCGGAGCGGCGTGGGCCACCGTGGGAACACCGCCTCCGGACAGGACCGTGGCGAGGCCCATGAAGCTGGTCTCGGCGGTCTTCAGGAAGGCGGCGTGGCTGTCAGCCATCGAGCGCTGGAAGGCGCTGTGGGCGTCGGCGGTCTGGCGCTGGGTTTCCTGCCAGGCGGTGACCCAGGCGAGCTGCACGGAAGGATGGGGGGTGTTCTGGTTGGACATGGTGGCCTCGGAGCGCACGGCGGCAGCGGAGTGGGGCGCGGCGTTGGCCGGCGCGGAGGAAGAGGTGTTGGGAGCTTGCTTGTAGACGACCTTCTCGACGATGCGGTCCACCACCTTCTCCACGACCTTCACCTCGGGGGTGGTCTCGGGGTTGGGGGTGGCGCGGCCCGCGGCGCCCTTCTTGGGCGGGTAGGGCTTGTCGACGTTGGTGCCGTCGATGGGAATGGCGATGCGGGGCTTCTTCACGGTCGAGGGGTCGACGGCGTCGCGGTACTCGGACAGCAGCGCGCCGAGGTTCATCGGGCGACCATCGGCCACGAGTGCGGCGAGGGCGGTGAAGAAGGCTTCGATGCCGTTGCCACCCTTGCGGTCGGTGGACACGGCGGTGTGGGGCTGGCGACGCAGGATGCGCTTGACCAGGCCCGACAGCACGGAGCCGGGGCCCACCTCGACGAAGGTGCGCACACCGTCGGCGTACATGCCTTCAATCATCTCGACGAAGCGCACCGGCTTGGCAATCTGCTCGGAGAGGCCCGTGCGGATGGCGTTTGCGTCGGCCGGGTAGGGGGCGGCTTCGGCGTTGGACCATGCGGGGATGGTGGGGCTGGCGACGTCGAGGTCGGCGAGGAAGGCGCCGTAGGGCTTGCTTGCACCGGCCACGATGGGCGAGTGGAAGGCCGTGGCGACCGGCAGGCCCACCGACATCACGCCAGCGGCTTCCAGCGCGGCGACAGCAGCCTCGATGGCGGGCACCGGACCCGAGATGACGGTCTGCTTGGGCGAGTTGAGGTTGGCCAGGACGACGTCGGGGTGGGCACTGCCGAGGACGCTCGCCACCTTCTTGGCCGGACCGCGGACGGCGGCCATCGTGCCTTCGGTGGTGGCGGCGGCTTCGGCCATCCGGGCACCACGCTCGGCCGATGCGGCGAAGAAGGATGCCGTGGACAGGGCGCCGGCAGCGTGGAGCGCGGTGAGCTCGCCGTAGCTGTGGCCACCCACCTGGGCGGCTTCGAGGCCGACGGACCGCAGCATCCGCAAGGTGGCCATGCTGGCGACACCGATGGCGGGCTGGGCGTTGTCGGTGTTGGTGAGGGTCTTTTGCTGTGCCGCACGGGCGTCGTCGGAGAAGACGGGGCGCGGGTACACGGTGTGGTGCGTGTTCAGGCCCGCGGTGTGGGCGTCGTCCCACGCCGAGATGGCGGCGTCGAAGGAGCGGGCGAGGTGACTGCCCATGCCCACGTACTGGCTGCCCTGGCCCGGGAAGAGGAAGGCCACGGAGCCTTCGGCCTGGCCCACGCCGTAGTGCACGCCGACGGGCTTGGAGAGCGCCTTGCCGGGAGCCTTCTCGATGCCGGTGGCTGCGGCGTTGAGCTTGGAGACGAGGTCGGCGTCGTCCTTGGCCACCACGGCGAGGCGGGCGGGGGCGGTGGCGTCGTAGGCGGCCTGCGTGGTGCGCGCGAGGTGGGGGAGGGCCTTGGCGCCTTGCTCGGAGGTATGGGTCTCGGTGAAGGCGGCCAGCTCGCGGGCCTTCTTGGCCACGGCGGCCCCGTCTGCTCCGGTCACGACCACGATGTGATGGGAGAGGACGTCGTGGCGCCCTTGACGCAGCTCGCCGGTGTACTCCTCCATCGCGATGTGGAAGTTGGAGCCACCGAAGCCGAAGGAAGACACACCGGCGCGACGGGGGTGGTCGGCGCCGCGCACCCAGGGACGGGCTTCGGTGTTGACGTACAGACCGGTCTTTTCGAGCTCGAGACCCGGGTTGGGCCGGTCGACCTTGATGGTGGGCGGGAGCGTCTTCTGGTGCAGGGCCAGCACGGCCTTGAACAGGCCCGCGGCGCCAGCAGCAGCCTTGGTGTGGCCGATCTGGGACTTCACGGAGCCCACGGCGCACCACTGGCGGTCTTCGCGACCACACTCGTCGAAGACGGTCTTCAGCCCTTCGAACTCGGCGGCATCACCGGCCTTGGTGCCGGTGCCGTGTGCTTCGACCAGCTCGACGGTGTCGACGCCGAAGCCGGAGCGCTCGTAGGCGCGGCGGATGGCCTTGGCCTGGCCGCGGGGCAGGGGGGCGTAGACGGACTTGGCCCGGCCGTCGGACGACGAGCCCACGCCGGTGATGGTGGCGTAGATGGTGTCGCCGTCGCGCTCGGCGTCTTCGAGGCGCTTGAGCAGGAACATGCCCAGGCCTTCGCCCAGCATGGTGCCGTCGGCCTGGTCGCTGAAGGGGCGGCAGTCTCCGGTGGCGCTCAGGGCGGGCGTCTTGGAGAAGCACATGTACATGAAGATGTCGTTCATGGTGTCGACACCGCCACAGATGACGGCGTCGGAGTCACCCAGGTAGAGCTCCTGGACGGCCATCTGGAGGGCCGAGAAGGTGCTCGCGCACGCGGCGTCGGTGACACAGTTGGTGCCGCCGAGGTCGAGGCGGTTGGCGATGCGGCCGGCGACCACGTTGCCCAGCAGGCCGGGGAAGGTGGCTTCGGTCCAGTCGGCGTAGTGCGACGAGATGGCGTCGACCGCCTCGGTGACCTTGCTCTCGGGCAGGCCCACCTGGCGGAGTGCGTTGCGCCAGATGGGGTGCTGCAGCCGGCTCACCATCTCGCCGAGCAGCTCCTGGGCGCTGGTGACACCGAGGATGCACGACAGGCGGTTGCGGTCGATGTCGTGGCCCTTGCTGGCGTCGTCGAGCACCTTCTGGGCGACGATGAGCGCGAGCAGCTGGCTGGTGTCGGTCTGCGACAAGAGGCTCGGGGGCACGCCCCAGCCCAGGGCGTCGAAGTCGACCTTGGGGATGAACCCGCCACGGTGGGCGTAGGTGCGGTCGGCCTTCGACTTGTCTTCGTCGAAGTAGTCGTCGATGAGCCAGTGGGTCTGGGGCACATCGGTGATGAGGTCGGAACCCGCGAGGATATCCTTCCAGAAGCCCGACGAGTTGGTGGAGCCGGGGAACAGGGCGCTCACGCCGACGATGGCGATGGGCGGACGGTTGCTGGACATCGAGTAGCCTCGGGCTTCAGGCGAGCGGGCGGGGGCGGAAGTCGAAAGCGGACGCCGGCACGGGAAGGCCGAGCGACCGGAGCTGGTGGGCGCGCGTGATGACCGCGGCACCCTCCATGAGGTTGCGGGCGACCTGGACGACGGTGCGGTTCTCGGCGGGCTCGAGGAACGTGCCCTTGGCCCAGGCGTTGAACGCGCCCTGGGCGGGACCACACCAGATCTGGTAGTCGACGGCGCGGTCGGGGACGCCGGCGATGGCCCACCGGGAGGACTGTCCCAGGTAGGCGCGGAAGACGAGGGCCATCAGGTGCTTGGGGTCGCGCTCGGCCTTCTCGACCTCGTGGGGGTCGCGGCCCATCCAGAAGGAACGCGTGGAGGCCCAGGCTTCGTCGATGGTCTGCTTGAGGAGCTTCTCGACGAAGGCGCGGTCCTTGGCGGACAAGGACTGCAGGGACGGATGGCTGCGGTACAGCTCGTAGAGGCGCTGGCCGCGGACGGCGAACATGGTGCCGCGACGGAGCACCTGCACCTCGACGCCCATCTCGAACATGTCGGCGGCGGGGGCCATGATGACGTCGGCGAGGCCGGCCTGGCACAGCAGGGCGCGTCCGCGGGGGGACAGTCCCGACTCCACACACGCCTGGTTGACCGAGCCGGTGAGCACGAAGTCGGCCCCCAGCGAGAAGGCGGCTGCCGCGGCGTTGGGCGTGCCGATGCCACCGGCGGCGCCGAGGCGGATGGGGCGCACGTACCCACGCTCGGCCACGATGTCGTCGCGCAGGCGCTGGATGGTGGGGAAGAGTGCGGTGAGCGGCCGGTTGTCGGTGTGACCGCCGGAGTCGGACTCGACGATGTAGTCTTCGGCGACCGGCAGCTTCAGGGCCAGGCGGGCCTCTTCGGCGGTGAGCTCCCCGCGGGCCACCAGCTTGTCGAGCATGGCCTTGGGCGGCGGCTCCATGAAGCGGCGGGCCACCTCGGGGCGGCTGATCTTGGCGAAGACGGCGTTGCGGCGGTGGACCCGGCCCTCGGCGTCCTGGAACACGCCCGTGTAGGCGTAGCGGACGAGGGGCTCGGTGAGGCCCATGAAGGCGGCGGCGCTGATGCGGCGGACGCCCCGGCGGATGTAGAGGTCGGCCACCTGTGCTTCGACGGCCGGCTCGTTGGGCGAGTGGATGAAGTTGCAGCCCCAGGTGGGCGCACCGTTGGCCACATCACCGTCGCCGAGGGCAGCCTGGAGGCGATCGACCCCGGCCTTGACCTGGTCGGGGTGGAGGCCCGCTGCTCCGAAGAAGCCCAGGAAGCCGGCCTTGGACATGGCGATGACCATGTCGGTGGTGGCGATGCCGTTGGCCATGGCGCCCTGGACGTACGCAAAGCGGGCGCCGTGGACCTCACCGAAGCTGCGGTTGCCGAGCCACTCGGGGTACAGCGCGGGAAGCTGGCCGAGGACAGGCCAGCCAGCCACACCGGGACCAGCAAAGGCGAGCTGTCCGGCGAGGCCCAGGCCCACGGCGTTGGTGCGTGGGTCGCGGACGACGGTGGCGGGGGAGCGGACCGCCTCCATGCGCGCCAGGACGTCTTTCGGGTGAAATGCGACGTCGGGTCCACCGGGGGTGGGGGTCCAGACGAGAGGCGAAGGCGCGGCCGACATGGGCGGTCCTCGAGGGACAGTGCGCGGATGCGGTCCGGGGCTGTCGAGCGACGTACGTCACCCCTCCGGACATTCCAGGCGCAGGAATAGGGGCCGCGGGGGTAACGGGGGGCCTGTTTTGCTGTGTCATCGCTCGGTCACAGGCCCGTGATTCAACAGACACGCGCTCGCAAGACACACGAATGCCCCGTGGAACGGGGCATGGGATGGGCGAGAACGTGTTCTCGGCGGGGGTCTTCGTGCTGTCTGATCGCGCTCGAGGTCGTCGAGTCCGCCTCTGGGAAGGCCATCTGTTCCACGCTCTGGACCGGCGGAAAGATGCAGCCTGACCGTCTCGGCGCTCCGGGATGCATGGCACCCAGAACGACAACGGGGCCGCCGAAGCGACCCCGTGGGTTCCACCGCTACCAGAGCGTTCAGTCGACGCTGCGGAAGAAGGTGGGGATGTCGTAGTCGTCGGGGTTGAGGCCGCTGGCCAGCGAGGGGCTGGAGGGACGGCTGGGGGCGCTGACGCCACCGCGGCTGTTGCCGTGCACCACGCGACGGACGCGGCTCTCGATGTCGGGGGTGGCCTTGAGCCAGGACTCGTCGAAGCCGGTGGCGATGACGGTGACCCGGACCTCGTCCTTGAGGGTCTCGTCGACCACCCAGCCCCAGATGACGTTGGCGTCTTCGTGGGCCTCTTCCTGGATCATGTTCGAGGCCTCGTAGGCTTCGAAGAGCGTGAGCTCGGAGTTGGCCGTGATGTTGATGAGCACGCTGGTGGCGCCGGCGATGGAGACGTCGTCGAGCAGCGGCGAGGAGATGGCCTTCTGCGCGGCTTCGACGGTCTTGTGGTCGCCCTGGCCGTAGCCCACGCCCATGAGCGCGAGGCCCTTGTTGGACATGATGGTGCGCACATCGGCGAAGTCGACGTTCACCACACCCTGGAAGTTGATGAGGTCGGACACGCCCTTGCAGGCCTGGTACAGCACCTGGTCGGCCATCTGGAAGGCTTCGCGCATGGTGGTGCGCTCGGTGGCCATGCTGATGAGGCGCTGGTTGGGGATGGTGATGAGGGTGTCGACCACCTGACGCAGGTTCTCGATGCCTTCGTCGGCTTGCTTGCGGCGCCGGCGACCCTCGAAGCCGAAGGGACGGGTGACCACGGCCACGGTGAGCGCGCCGAGCTCCTTGGCCACCTGGGCGATGACGGGAGCTGCGCCGGTGCCGGTGCCGCCGCCCATGCCTGCGGTGACGAAGACCATGTCGGCGTCGGCGATGAGCTCGGCGATGCGGTCGCGGTCTTCGAGGGCGGCTTCACGGCCCACTTCGGGGTCGGCGCCGGCACCAAGACCCTTGGTGAGCTGCGTGCCGAGCTGGAAGCGCCGGGGGGCGAGCGAGCGGTCGAGGTCCTGGGCGTCGGTGTTCATCGCGATGAACTCGACCTGGGACATCCCCGATTCGATCATGTTGTTGACCGCGTTGCCACCGCCGCCACCTACGCCGATGACCTTGATGCGGGCCTTGTGGGTCTCTTCGTGCACGAAGTCGAGGTGCATCCGGTTGCTCATGGTAGCTCCTGAAGCCGGTGCGGCATGTGGCTGGGGCCGGCGGCGGGGTTCGGGTGGAGGGTCCGAACTCTTGGGGGTCGAGGGAAGGGAAGGTCAGGGAAGAGAGGTGAGCGCCTGGAGGTCGGGCAGCGGTGTGGCGATGGCCACGGCACCGGCGTCGAGGTCGATGCGCTGCGGGATGGCCATGTCGAGGCCGGCGGCGACCAGGCGGTCGAGGCGTTCGAAGGCATCGGCGGGTTCACCGAAGCCGAGGATGAGCTCGCTGCCGTTGCGGGTGACCACGATGAAGCCGAGCTGGTCGGTGAACCGGAGCTCGCTGATGGTGGCCGGGCCCACCCAGGGGTGCCCGTCGGCGGCGTCGAGGACGCGGAGGGCGCCCTGAACGACGGCGTTGGCGAGGTCGGGGCGCGTGGTGGTGAGCTGGGTGTCGAGGCCCGTGAGGATGGGGAAGTCGAGCAGCTCACCACGCGCTTGCTTGAAGGGCCGTCCGTTTGCATCGACCAACCAGAGGCGGTCGAGGGCGAGCAGGAGGGCAGGCTCGTGTTCTTCGACCACGACTTCCACCGTGCTGGGCAGCAGGCGCCGCACTTCCACGCGGGCCACCCAGGGGTGCTGCTCCACGCTGGCTGCGATGTGGCGGAGATCGATGGTGAGGAGGTGCGTTCCCGGCGGGATGTCGGCGAGGTGCCGGATGGCGGTCTCGGAGGCCCGGAGGTTGCCCGCCACCTGGACGTCGTCCACCTCCCAGTGTTCGCCCGTGGCCACCTGGTGCCCCAGCAGCCCCACCACGGTGACGAACAGGCCACCGGCGACCCCTGCACCCAGGACACGCGCGATGCGGCCCCAGAGATCAGAGGACTCGTCCCGAAACTCGGGCTCGTGAAGCGAAGGAGAGTGCACGGAGGGAGGGCTCGAGGCGGGGGCCTTCGGGAGGCCATGGGGGGAGGGGAGGGGGGTGGTCCGGGGGACCGGGGGGACCGGGCGGGGGGCCCGGAGGTGGCGGCCGAGAGAGGCGCCGGGGAGGGGATCGAAGGAGACCGCCGCGTCAGCCGCGACCAATCCCCTTCGGTGGTGACACTACCAAGCCGCGTTCTTCTTGACAAGGCAACAGTGTGGGATTTCCACGCATCGCCCAGCCTGGATTGGGAGGGGGTGGCGGACCGTCAGATGGACGACTTGCCCGGCTGCAGGGTGTCCTCGGCCCGGGCGCGGGCGACGTGCAGAGTCGCGCCCATCGCGATGTGTTCCACGAGCGTGGGGAAGTCGACCCCGCGCGCTCCAGCGGCCATCGGGGAGAGCGACGTGGCGGTCATGCCCGGGATGGTGTTGACCTCGAGGAACCAGCATCGATCTTGGGCGTCGACGATGAAGTCGGCGCGCGCGATGCCTGAGAGGCCGAGGCGTTCGTAGGCGATGACGGCCTGGCGGCTGGCGTCGGCCGCGGCAACCTCGGAGATGGGCGCAGGCACGATGTATTCGGTGCAGCCTTCGGTGTACTTGGCCTCGAAGTCGAAGAAGCCTTCGCGTTCCACCGGTCGGATGGCGACGACGGGAAGCGCCTGCCCGTCGAGCACGGCCACGGTGACTTCCTCGCCGACGATGAGCTGTTCGAGCAGCACGGCGTCTTCGAACTGGGTGAGGTCGACGAGCGCCCCTTCCAGATCATTGGACTCGGCCACCCGCTGGATGCCGATGGTGGAGCCACCACGCGGTGTCTTGGCGATGAGCGGGAAGGTGAGGTTGTCGGGGATGGCCTCCCCCGCCTGGTAGACGGCGTCGGCGGGGAGGCGCACGCCGGTGTTGGCGAGCATGCGCTTGGTGGCAATCTTGTCGATGGCCACGGCAGAGCCACGCACGTTGCTGCCGGTGTACGGGATGCGCATCACCTCGAGCAGGCCTTGCACGCAGCCGTCCTCGCCGAAGAGGCCGTGGAGGGCCAGCCACACGAGGTCGGGGGCGGCTTCCACGAGCTTTGCGGGGAGGTCGGGCTGGACGTCGAGCTCGACGACGTCCCAGCCGCGGGAGCGAAGTGCGGCGGCGACGGCCTTGCCGCTCTTGAGGGACACGGCGCGTTCGGCCGACATGCCGCCCTTGAGGACAGCGATGCGGGCGGTGCGGGCGTCGAGGCGCTCGCGCGCGCGTTCGACGGCGGGGTCGATGGCACTCATTTCCGGCTCCGAGAGCGGGTGGACTTGGGCGGACGTCCCCAGGTGCGGGGCGCCATGCGAGTGAGCAGGCCGCGCTCCCGGTGGAGCTTCTCGGCGAGGCCACGGGCGAAGAGCTCGAGGTCGCGGGTGGTGCCGGTGCCCGACTGGACCACCACGCCGGGCCACTTCTTGCTGACGGTCCAGCCGCGCAGTCGACTCTCGGACAGGCCCACTTCGACCATGGTGTGGGAGATCTCGTCGACCGAGCCGCCCACCCGAGCCAGCGACGTGTCGGGCTCGAGGAGCTGCCCCGGGACCATCGGGCGGACGGCGGCCGGTGGAATCGGACGGAGCTGGACGGAGACCGGGACGGTGGTGCGCGCCGGGTTGGGCGGGGCGGCGGTGGTGGCCACTGTGCGCCGACGGATGCTCACGCCCGTGACCGAGGTGACGACTGCACACGGGCCCGCGAGGCGCTCGGCGAGGCCCGATGACAACAGGCCGCCAGGGGTGCCGGGCCAGCGCGCGAGCTGGGCGAAGTCGGGACCCGCGGCCGCGAGCGCGGAGAAGGGGGTGGCCGCACCGAGCACGACCGACCCTTCCGGTCCGGCAGTGAGGCCCTCGAAGGCGCTGCCCACCGTGACCACGGCTCCGGCTGCGCCGCCGTCTCGGGCGAGGTTGGGGTCGAAGGGCCAGGCCACACGCCACGGGCAGCTCACGCGCTTCATGAGCCTGGCGGCGGCGATGAGGGCCTCGGGGGTCTCGACATGGACGATGAGGTCGGCGGGACCTCCCACGCGCAGTGCGGTGAGGCGGGACAGGCTCTGGGCCCGCACGACATGCACGCCCTCGAGCCGGGGAAGGGCAATCGACAGGGCAGCGACGACTTCTTCGTCGAGGTCGGTCCGGGGAGCCATCAGCGCGCCAGAGCCTCGGCGAGGGCACCGCACACCTGGTTCACGTTGCCGGCACCGAGGGTGATGACAACATCTCCGGGCTGCACGAACTCGGCGAGGTGGGCGGCGGCGGCGTCGAGGTCGGTGACCGGACGCACGGAGCGGTGGCCGTGGTCGCGCAGAGCGCCTGCCACGCGGAAGACGTCGTAGCCTTCGAGGGGCTTCTCACCGGCCCGGTAGATGGGGCAGGCCACCACGTGGTTGGCCAGGTTGAAGCTGCGGGCGAAGTCGTCGAGGAGGTCGCGGACGCGGGAGTACCGGTGCGGCTGAAACACGGCGACGATGCGGCGGTGGGGCCAGGCTTCGTGGGCGCCGTCGAGGGTGGCCTGAATCTCGGCGGGATGGTGGCCGTAGTCGTCGACGATGGTGACTTCGTCATCGCCTTCGCCGATGCGATGCCGGATGCTGAAGCGGCGGTCGACCCCGGTGAAGCCGTCGAGGGCCTGCTGGAGGTCGTCGAACGAAACGCCCAGCTCGAGGCCGACTGCAATGGCTGCGAGGGCGTTCTCGACGTTGTGCCGACCGGGCATGCCCAGGTGGATCTGGCCCAGCGGTTGGTCGTGCCACACCACGGTGAAGGTGGAGCGCTCGCCCGAGGGCACGATGTCTTCGGCGCGGCAGTCGGCCTGGGTGGCGAGGCCGTAGGTGATGACGCGACGGCGAATGCGGGGCAGCAGCGCCTGGACCTGTGGGTGGTCGAGGCAGAGCGTGGCGAAGCCGAAGAAGGGCACCTTGTTGGTGAACTCGGCGAAGCCGTCGAGCAGGTTGTCGAAGGTGCCCCAGTGCTCCATGTGCTCGGGGTCGATGCTGGTGACGACCGCGACGGTGGGGTCGAGCGTGAGGAAGCTGCCGTCGGACTCGTCGGCTTCGGCCACCAGGAACTCACCGGCACCGAGACGTGCGCTGGAGCCGATGCTGTCGAGGCGCCCACCGATGACGATGGTGGGGTCGAGGCCGGCGTGGTGCAGGCACCGGGCGAGCATGGAGGTGGTGGTGGTCTTGCCGTGGCTGCCGGCGACCGCCAGGCCGTACTTCATGCGCATCAGCTCCCCGAGCATCTCGGCGCGGGGGATGACGGGAATCTTCTGGGCGTGGGCGGCCCGGACCTCGACGTTGCGGTCGGGGATGGCGGTGGACTTCACCACGACGTCGACCCCATCGACATACGCGGGGTCGTGGCCGATGTGGATGGTGGCGCCGAGCTCGCGCAGTCGTGCGACCGCCGAGCTCTCGGAGAGGTCGGAGCCCGTGACGGCATAGCCCTGGGTGACGAGCACCTCGGCGATGCCGCTCATGCCGCTGCCGCCGATGCCCACGAAGTGGATGTGTTGGATCTTGCCGCGGAACATCGCGCTCAGACTCCGGGAGTGACGGTGGGGCGCGGTCCGGCGAGGGCCCTCTGGGGCCAGCCCTCGGCGACGTCGGCTTCATTGCCTTCGGCTGCGATGGACAGCAGCACGCCAACGGCCCACAGGTTGGCGAGCATGGCGCTCGCTCCGTACGAGATGAAGGGGAGGACGAGGCCCTTGGGCGGCACCATCCCCATGACCACCGCGAGGTTGAAGAAGGCCTCGAAGCCAATCATCGCGGTGAGAGTGGAGGCCAGGAACATGCCGAAGGCGTCCTTGGCCTTGCGGGCGATGACGAGCCCACGCCACACGAACAGCGCGAACAGGACGATGACCAGCACCAGGCGCACCAGGCCCAGCTCTTCGGCGATGACCGCCGCGATGTAGTCGGTCCAGGGCTCGGGCAGGAAGTGGAGCTTGGCCATCGAGTTGCCCAGCCCCTGTCCCCACAAGCCGCCCGAGTGCATGGCCACCCAGCTCTGGATGGTGTGGTAGCCCTCGGCCTTTTCCGACGCCCAGGGGTCGGTGAAGCTGGTGATGCGGTCCATGCGGTACTGGGCGGACATGACGAGACCCACCGCGGCCACAGAGCCCACCCCGCCGATGCCCAGGATGTAGTGGGGACGCAGGCCCGCCACGAACAGCATGATGGCGCACAGGCCGCCGATGATGGCGGTGGTGCCGAAGTCGGGCTGCCCCATGACCAGCACCATCGCAGGCAGGGGGACCGCAGCGGCAGCGAGCACCACCCGCCAGTCGGCCATCTTGCCGCGGTACCGGTCGAGGAAGTGCGCCAGCGTGATGAGCACGGCAATCTTGGCGAACTCGGAGGGCTGCAGGTTGACCGCACCAAAGCCAATCCAGCGCTCGGCGCCGTTGGCGGAGTGCTGGATGCCGGGAACGTACGTGAGCACGAGGCCCACGACACACGCCGAGTACAGGAAGAAGCGGTACCGGCGCAGCACCCGGGTGGGGGTGAAGGCGGTGACACCGCACAGCACGAGCCCTGCGGCGACCGAGACGAGCTGCCGCGTGAGGAAGCGCATCTCGTCGCCCCACTCGCCCGCCACGACGGCGGAAGCGGAGTACACCATCACGAGTCCGAGAACGGTGAGCATGGCCGTGACGGCGATGAGCCAGAAGTCGATGCTTCGGTTCATGGGGCTCTCAGTGGCGCTCGGGGAGGCCGGTCACTCGGAGGAGGCGGGAGTGCGGGCGAGGTCGGCGAAGTGGCGACCTCTGGCTTCGAAGTCCGAGTAGGCGTCGAAGCTGCTGCAGGCGGGAGAGAGGAGGATGGTGTCGCCGGGGGTGGCAACGGTGCGAGCGCGGGAGAGAGCGCTCGGCAGGGAGGGCACACAGTCTGACACAAGCCCGGCTTCGGAGAGCTGAGCGGCGATGGTGGGACCGGCGCTGCCGAAACAGATCACCCGGCGCGCCCGCTCTTGCAAGTGTGGGACGAGCACCTGGTAGTCGGCGCCGTCTTTTCCCTGGCCTCCGAGGAGGAAGACCGTGCCCTGCGGTGCGGCGCAAATGCCCACGAGCGCGGCATCGACGTTGGTGGCCTTGGAGTCGTTGATCCAGCGCACCCCATCGGCATCCGTGTGGACCAGCTCCATGCGGTGGGGGAGCGGACGCAGGGTGGAGAGGTGGACCGTGGTGGGGTCGAGGCCCACATGTTGGGCGAGCATGAGCGCCGCTGCGAGGTTCTCGCTGTTGTGTCGACCGGGGAGGGGGAAGGACCCGGTGCCGATGTGGGTGCCGTCGAGGTCGAGGTGGTCGGCGGAAACCACCACGCCGGGGTGGCCGCCCAGCCATCGGACCGTGGGGCCCGAGGGAAGAGACGCGGACCCGAGGTGGGCGTCTTCGGGGGGCAGGATGGCCAGGTCGCCGGCTTGCTGGTTGGTGAAGAGGTGCATCTTGGCGGCGGCGTAGGCGGCCATGGTGCGGTGTCGGGCGAGGTGGTCGGGGGTGAGGTTGAGGACCGCGGCTCCGGTCGGACGGAAGTTCACGGTGGTCTCGAGCTGGTAGGAGCTGACCTCCACCACCGCGACGTCGGGGGCCTCGCCACCTTCCACAAGGCGCAGCGCCAGGTTGCTCACGGGGTCGCCCAGGTTGCCGCCCACCCAGCTCTTCTTGCCGGCTTGCTCCAGGATCTGGTGGAGCAGCCAGACGGTGGACGACTTGCCGTTGGTGCCCGTGACGGCGAGGACCGGGACGTCGAGGGCCTCGAGCACGGACGTGGCGATGTCGAGCTCGCTGCGGACGGGCACGCCGGCGTTCCGGGCGGCCTGGAGAATCCCGATGTGGGGCGGAATTCCTGGCGACACGATGACCAGATCGGCGTCTGTCAGGTCGTCTTGGTTGTGGTGGCCGTAGACCGGGCGGGTGCCTGGCACCACGGGGGCATCGGCGCGGAGGTCGGTGCACACCACGTCGGCCGCACCTGCCGCAACAGCCAGCCGGGCCGCGCCTTCGCCCGAGCGCGCCATGCCAAACACCACCACGCGGGCATCGGTGAGGCCCGGCACCTGCATCAGCGCACCTTGAGCGTGCTGAGGGCCACGAGCGCCAGCAGGATGCTGATGATCCAGAACCGCACGATGATCTTGGGCTCGCTCCACCCCAGCTTCTCGTAGTGGTGGTGGATGGGGGCCATCTTGAAGACCCGCTTGCCGGTGAGCTTGAAGCTGCCCACCTGGATGATGACGGAGAGGGTCTCCATCACGAAGATGCCGCCCACGAGGGCCAGCAGGAGCTCGTGCTTGGTGAGCACGCCGAGGATGCCCAGCGCGCCACCCAGCGACAGCGACCCCACATCCCCCATGAAGATCTGTGCGGGGAAGGTGTTGTACCAGAGGAACCCGAGGCCCGCGCCCACGATGGCCACCGCGAAGATGGTGAGCTCGCCGCTGCCTTCGATGTACGGGACGTTGAGGTATCCGGAGAAGACGGTGTTGCCCGCGAGGTACGCCAGGATGCCGAGGGTCATGGCGGAGGTCATGACCGGGCCGATGGCGAGGCCGTCGAGGCCGTCGGTGAGGTTGACCGCGTTGCTCGTGCCGTTGCACACGAACATGCCGATGCCCACGTAGATCCAGCCGAGCCACGTGGCTCCGGAGACCACCTCGTCGAAGCGGATGGTGCCGTCTTTGAGGAAGGGGACGGCGAGGTCGGGCTCGATGATGCCCATCGCGTAGCCGCCGCCCAGCACCGCGCCGGCGATGCCGAACTGGCCCACCATCTTCCAGCGGCCGGCGAGACCATCGCTCGACTTCCGGTTGATTTTCTTCCAGTCGTCGACAAAGCCGATGACGCCGTACCCGAGGAACACGATGAGGGCCATCCACACGACCGGCTGGTCGAGGCGGGCCCACAACAAGGTGGACACGGCGATGGCGATGATCATGGGCACACCGCCCATCGTGGGGGTGCCCACCTTCGCGGCGTGCTCCGGCCCGAAGTCCCGGATGATTTGCTCCATCTTCCGCTGCTTCATCCGGGTGATGAACCACGGGTACAGCATGTAGCAAATGGCCAGGGAGGTCACCATTCCCCACGCGGTGCGGAAGGTGATGTAGCGGAACAGGTTGAAGAACTGGGCCTGGTCCGCCATCGGGGTGAAGAGGTGGTAGAGCATCAGGCCTTCTCGGACGCGGGAAGGTGGTCGAGAACGGTCTCCATGGCGATGCCTCGGCTGCCCTTGAGGAGCACGAGGTCACCCGGACCGAGGCGGGAAGCCACCCGGGCTGCAAGCGATGCGGCGTCGGGCTCGGAGAGGATGGAAGCGGCACCGTCATGGCCGTCGGCGACCAGTTGTGCACGTGCGCGGGCGTAGCGCGGGCCGGCCGTGCCGACGAGGTCGAGGTGGCGGCCCAGGGTGTGTTCGAGGAGCGCCCGGTGGAGGTGGTCTTCGGTGGGACCGAGCTCGAGCATGTCGCCGAGAAGTGCGACTCGGCGGCGCCCTTGGACAGCTGCGAGGGTGTCGACCGACACCCGGGTGGACAAGGGGTTGGCGTTGTAGGCGTCGTTGATGACCCGGATGCCGCCGGGGCCATCTTGGAGGCGCTGGCGCATGCCCACGGGGACGTAGGTGGACACGCGGGCGGTGGCGTCGGGGAGGTCGAGGCCGAGGGCGTGGGCCACGGCGATGGCGGCGGTGGCGTTGGACGCGAGGTGGAGGCCGGGGCTGTCGATGGCACCGGAGACGCGGGTGCCTTGGATGTCGAGGGTGAAGTGGGTGGACAGGTTCTGGCCGTCGACCCTGGCGTCGAGGAGGCGGACCGTGGCGTCGGGGTGGGCCCCGTAGGTGACGATGCGGACGCCGTCGGGAAGCGGCAGAGCGCGCACCATGGGGTCGTCGAGGTTGATGCAGCACACATCGCCGGGCCGGGCGCCGTCGTAGAGCTCGCCCTTGGCTCGGGCCACACCCTCCAAGCTGCCGACGCCTTCGAGGTGCGCGGCGCCCACGTTGGTGACGAGCCGGATGGTGGGTGCGGAGATGTCCTGCAGCAGGTCGATCTCGCCGAATGCGTTCATGCCCATCTCCACCACCCAGGCGGCGGCGTGGGGCTGGGCGGCGAGGTGGGTGAGGGGCACGCCGATGTGGTTGTTGAGGTTGCCGACGGTGGCGTGCACGGGACCCAGAGCGCCGATGGCACGGGCGACCATGGCGCGGGTGGTGGTCTTTCCGGCGCTGCCTGTGATGCCGACGACCGGTCCGTCGAAGCCACGCCGGATGAAGCGGGCGATGTCTTGGAGGGCCACGAGGGTGTCGTCGACCTTCACGAAGCCGTGGTCCCAGCCGTCGGGGACTTCTTCGGCGATGACCCCCGCGCAGCCCTGTTCTGCGACTTGGGGGAGGAAGTCGTGGGCGTCGAAGCGCACGCCGCGAAGCGCGAGGAACCAGTCGCCGGGCTGCACCTTGCGGGAGTCGGTCCAGATGTTGCCGGCCGAGCCCGCGCGGACCTGTTCGCCGCCGGTGGCTTGGGTGAGCGCGGTGGAGTCGAGCTTCATGGGCGGGCTCCGGTGCGTCGGGCCAGAGCCTCGGACGCGACCTTCATGTCGTCGAAGGGATGGGCCACGGTGCCGATGGTCTGGGTGGTCTCGTGCCCCTTGCCGGCGATGAGCACCACGTCGTGGGGACCGGCGGCAGCGATAGCCCCGAAGATGGCCTGGCGGCGGTCGGGCTCGGTGTCGACCGGGGCGTCGAGGCCCGCGATGATGTCGGCGATGATGGCGAGGGGGGCTTCGGTGCGGGGGTTGTCGGATGTCACCCACACGCGGTCGCTGGCGGACACGGCGGCCCGGGCCATGAGGGGGCGCTTCTCGCGGTCGCGGTCTCCCCCACACCCGAACACCGTGTGGACCTGGCCTCGGGTGAGGGGACGCAGCGCTGCGAGCACGCGTTCGAGCGCATCGGGCGTGTGGGCGTAGTCGACGAAGACGGTGGGACCATCGGTGTTGTGAGCCACAGGCTCGAGCCTGCCCGGGACGTGTGGGGCGGTGGCGAGTCCGTGGAGGACGGCGGTGGGGTCGGCGCCCAGTGCTAGCGCGATGGCAAAGGCGCAGACGGTGTTCTCGAGGTTGTGGGTGCCGACGAGCGGGCCGGCTAGCGAGTAGGTCTGGCCAAAGGCGGAGATGCGGGCCTGGCAGCCTTCGAGGCTGTTGGTGGCCTCGAGGATGCGGATGTCGGCGCCTTCGGAGCGTCCGTAGCGAAGCACCGAGGTGCGTGGGAGCTTCAGGCTGTGGATGGCGGGGTCGTCGGCGTTCAGCACGGCGATGCCGTCGGGGGCCAGCAGCTCGGTGAACAGGCGGGCCTTGGCCGCGAAGTAGCGGTCCATGTCGCCGTGGTGGTCGAGATGGTCTTGCGAAAATGACGTGAAGGCGGCCACTCGGAAGGGCAGGGCGTCGACGCGGTGGAGGTCGAGGCCGATGCTGGAGACTTCCATCACGGCGTAGCTGCAGCGGGCGTCGAGGGCGCGGGCGAGCAGGCCTTGGATGACAGGGGCTTCGGGCGTGGTGTGCTTCGACGGGATGGGCGCGCCGGCGAGGCGGTGGCCGGTGGTGCCGAGCAGCAGGCCGGTCATCCCGGCGCCGGCGAGGGCCGCCTCCAGCAGGTGTGATGTGGTGGTCTTGCCGTTGGTGCCGGTGATGCCGACGACCGGGAGGCGTCGGGCGGGGTGGCCGTGGAGGGCAGCGGCAGCACGGGCGAGGGCCAGCCGGGTGTCGTCGACGTGGATGGTGGTGACACCGGGCAGGACGTCGACCGGACCATCGGCGATGACCGCGGCACAAGAAAGGGTCTTGGCGAAGCGTCGGCCGTCGACCCGAGCGCCGCGGATGGCCACGAAGAGGTCGTGTGGGCCGATGGCGCGGGAGTCGTGCGAGACACTGCGGACGCTACGGTCGATGGGACCGGACACTGCGCGTGGCGCAAGCACGGGAAGGAGGGTCGCGAGGTCCATCGGGTCCAGGGAGGGGACGAGCCCCCGGCTCGGAGGGTGCAGGGGATGCGGGGGAGGGAGAAAACCGAGCCGGGGGTCGTGGGGGAGGGGTCCGCCGAAGCGGGGAGGGAGGCGAGGGAGCCAGCGTGAGCGGGCAGCGTGCAGACGAGTCTGCGGGAGCGGGTGCGGGAGTCGACGGCAGCCGGTCGAGTGGTGGCGTGGGCGGAGACCATGGGAGTGGCGCTGCTGCGGGGGAGGTGCAGCGGGTACGCCGGTGTCTCCGCCGGGAACCGTGGGGTCTGCTCGAAGCGTGCTGTGGGTCGGTGCCGGGGAGACAGCCAATCCACCGTCTGGGTGCCCCCTCGCCGGGGGTGGGATGGGTGTGGGGTTGGACCGCGTGGGCGGCCGAAGGTTCGGGGCGTCCTACTGCAAGCGCAGCTGGAGCTGTGCCCCGGAGTCGAGGGGGGTGCCCGGTGCAGGAGACTGCTGGTGGACCCGGCCGCTGCCTTCGACAGACAGGGCGAGGCCAGCGCCTTGCACGGTGGTGAGGGCATCGCGGAGGCTCAGGCCGGTGAGGTCGGGGACGCGAAGGCGGCCGTCGGTGGTCCAGGTGAGCTCGGGCGCGAGGGTGAGGGTGAGGAGGTCGTCTTCGGGGGCGTCGGCGGGGGTGTCGGACGTGTCGTCGTCGTCGTCGAGCAGCTCGGGGTCGGGCTCGACGCCCAGGACCCGCAGCGCGCCTTCACCGATCTCGGAGAATGCGGGGCCTGCGACGATGCCCCCGTAGGAGCTGCCGATGGTGGGGGTGTCGACCACGACCGCGATGGCCAGCCGGGGGGCTTCGGCAGGGACGAGGCCCACGAAGGAACCGATGCGGGCGGTGGACGAGTAGGCGCCGTCGATGTGCTTCCATGCGGTGCCGGTCTTGCCGGCCACCCGGTAGCCGTCGATGCGTGCGCGGGTGCCGGTGCCGCCCTTTTCGGTGACGGTCTCCATCATGCGGACGGTCTGTTGGGCCGTCTGGACGGACACGACGCGGCGGTCTTCGGCGGGTGGGAAGGCTTCGATGACCTCGCCGTGCCGGTTCTCGATGGCCTTGACCAGGCGGGGCTGCATCCGCACGCCATCGTTGCCGAGGGTGGCGACGGCGCCGGCGAGCTGGACTGCGGTGGCGGTGACGCCGTGGCCATAGGCGGTGGTGGCGAGCTCGATGGGCTTGATGCGACCGGGAGAGCGCATGGCGCCGCGGGTCTCGCCGGGGAGGTTCAGGCCGGTGGTGCGGCTGAAGCCGAAGTCTTTGAGGTACGCGATGGTGCGGTCGGGGCCGAGCTTGAAGGCGAGCTTGGCCGAGCCGATGTTGGACGAGTACTTGATGACCTCGGTGAGGGTGACGACGCCGTGGGGGTGGTCGTCGTGGATGGTCTTGTTGCCCACCCGCCAGGCGCCGCCTTCGCAGTCGACGGGGCTGGAGGGGTTGAGGAGGTCTTCTTCGACCGCGGCTGCAGCGACGAAGGGCTTGAAGACCGAGCCGGGCTCGATGGCGTCCATGGCGGCGTGGTTCTTGAACATGTCCATCGAGATGGACGCGCCGACGTTGGGGTTCTGGGACGGCAGGCTGACCATGGCGAGGATTTCGCCGGTGCCCACTTCCATGACCACGGTGTAGGCAGACTCGGCGCCGGTGCGCTCGACGGCGCTGGCCATCGCGCGCTCGGCGAGGTCTTGGATGCGGCGGTCGATGGTGAGCACGACCGACTGGCCTTCTTCGGCGTGGATGCGCTCGGGCGTGATGCGCCGGCCCTTGCGGTCGCGCCACAGGACGTACTTGTAGGTCTCGCCGCGCAGCGTGCTGTCCAGGGTGCGCTCGAGGCCGGCCCGGCCCACGCCGTTGTGGCCCACGAGACCGAGCAGCGGCGCGGCATCGGCCATGCCCGGGTAGAACCGGCTGGGGGTGGCGTTGCTGAAGAGCACGGACCGGAGGCGGGGGTCCTGGTCGCGGGCTGCGGCCTTCACGCGGGCTTCGATGCGGCTGAGCTCGCCCGGGGTGAGCTCGGTGGCCACGCGGACGTCGCGGCGACGCTTGCGGCGGAAGCGCTCGGCGAGGAGGTTGGCGTCGGCTTCCAGCTCATCGGCGAGGATTTCGGCCAGCAGGGCCACGGGGTCGGCGACCTTGGGGAGGTCTTTCTTGGCTGCGCGGTGCAGGAACCAGGGGTCGACGTGGAGCTCGTAGAGGTCGACCGTGGTGGCCAGCAGGGTGTGGTTGCGGTCGACGATGTCGCCGCGACGGCCCTGGACCTCGACCGCTTCTTCGAATTGGATGCGGGCCTTGGCTTCGAGCTGGGGGTCGGGGAGGAGCATGAGGGCCGACGCCCGGGCGACGAGCAGCAGGTAGCCGACGGCGATGATGCCGCCGACCCAGGCCACGCGGACCGACGACCGGGTGCGCACGGCGCCGTCACCCTCGGCCCCGCTCTTGCGATGGGGGAGGAACCCGTGGGCCGGCTTGGGCTGCGAGCGGTTGGACCCGCGGGAAGACCGGGGGCCCGGTGGCTTGGTACGACGCGACATCTCGACCCCCTCAGGGCACGTCGACGACGGAGTCCGCGCCTTCGAAGGCGAGGGCTGCGCTGGCGGTCCGGAGGTGGTGGGGGTCGGTGAGCGTGGCCAGCTCGAGCTGGAGGCGTTCCTGCTCGGCCGCTGCTTCGCCGTAGGCTGCGCGGGTCTGGTCGAGGGCCACGGCGGTCTCGACGAGGTCGACGCGGGACCAGGCGGACAACAGGGCGCATGCGGCCATCAGGGCCGCCACGGCGACGTAGCGCCACAGGAACCGAATCTCGAGGCCGCCGCTGTGGAGGACGGGCGAGACGGGTGCGACGAGGGCAGGGCGGGTGGGGCGCGTGGGACGGGCCATGGGAGTCCTCGGGGCGAGGCGGCGGGTCCGACGGGGTCGGCGGGGAGGCGGGACTCAGCCGAGGCGTTCGGCGATGCGAAGGCTGGCGGAGCGAGAGCGGGGGTTGCCGGGGTCATGGTCGGCACCGCGGATGGGCTTCCGGGTGACGAGACGAAGGACCGGCGGGATGCGGGGGTTGCCGTAGGCGTCGCGGGGGGTGCCGACGCCGGCAAGGGTACGGAAGCGTTGCTTCACGAGGCGGTCTTCGAGAGAGTGGAAGCTGATGACAGCGAGGCGACCTCCGGGGGAGAGGAGGTCGATGGCGGCATCGAGGCCGCGTTGTAGCTGTCCCAGCTCGTCGTTGACCGCTATGCGGAGGGCTTGGAAGGTACGGGTGGCGGGATGAACGCGGCTATTCCGATAACCGGACGCCCGGGCCACCGCTTCAGCGAAAGCGAGGGTATGCGACCATGGACGGCCGTCCAGGATGGCCCGTGCGATTCGGCGGGCCCGTGGTTCTTCACCGAACTCGCGGAGAATGCGCGTGAGCTCGTCGAGGTCGACCCGTTCGATGAGTTGGGCGGCGGTCTCGCCAGCATCCGGGTTCATCCGCATGTCGAGGGGGCCGTCTGCGCGGAAGGAGAACCCCCGCTCTGCGGTGTCGAGCTGGTGGGAGCTCACCCCGATGTCGAGCAAGATCCCATCGAAGGGACCGAACCCGGCGGCAAGCGTGCCCATGGAGTCGTATGTGCCGGCCAGCACTGTGGCCCGGTCGCCAAAGCGCGCGAGCCGTTCGGTGGCGGCGGCCCGGGCGGTGGGGTCGCGGTCGATGCCCACCAGGGTGGCGTCGGGGCCTGCGGCGTCGAGCACCGCACAGGCGTGTCCGGCGCCACCGAGCGTGCCGTCGAGGTACCGACCACCGGCGCGGGGCTGCAGTCCGGTGACGACTGCGTCGAGCAGGACCGGGATGTGCTGGAAGGCGGCGGTCATTCGGGCACCGCGGGGGCGGGAGCTGCAGGCATCGAGAGGGCACCCAGGCCGTTGAGCTGGTCCCAGAGAGAGGCGGCTTGCGGGTACGCCTGCTGTGCCCAGCGGTCGCGGTCCCAGAGCTCGAACCAGTTGCCGGCGGTGTAGAGGTACAGCTCGCGCTCCAAGCCCAGCAGCTTGCGGAGCTCCTTGGGGATGAGCATCCGACCGGCGGAGTCGATGGTGACCCGCTGTGCGGTGGAGTGGACGGCGAGCGCGAACAGTCGAGCGCGGGGGTCCATGGGGTCGGCGCCCTGGTACCGCTCGGCCATCTTTCCGAAGTCGTCGACTCGGTAGAACGCCAGCCCGGCGGAGGGGCCCCCATTGGCGAAGGCGACCAGTTGGTTGACCCCGGCGAGGTCGAGCGCCGACCGCAACGCGCGCGGCAACATCACCCGACCCTTGGGGTCGAGACGAAGCTCGGCGTTGAGAGATGGAAGGAACATCGACCGACACGAGGCTCTCGCCATGACCGCGGCGGAGGCCGCGCTCGATGGAGGTCATGGGGGCGCCGCCAGGTCAGCCCCCCTTGATCCACATCGTCCCACTTTGATTACTCGTTGATCCACCATCTCGCCACCCTTCGTCGTGTGACGTGTGTGAAAGGCGGATGAATAGCCAGTTTTCGATGTGTCACTGTCCGTGGAACGATCCCCCCCCGTGTCGACTCGGGCGGGAATCGCGTGGGGCGTCGGGAATCGCGGTCTCTTCTGACCGGTTGACGAGTCAAGATCGGTGTTCCCCGGTGTGTTCCACGAGAATGGTGTTCCTCACGGACTTCTTGACAGTTCGTTGTGTGCACGCCCGTTCGGATCCACTTGTGGCAGATGTGTGCCACGGCGTCCGGTGGGGAAACTGGTGTCACGAGGTGGGAGGAAGTGGAATTCGGGCTCGGTGGACCACCGGAGCGCGCTTGCCGTGCCTGGATCCGACTCGGTGGTGGGAAGTGGGAGCAGGTGGGACGGCGGTCCGGTGCGCGCCGGGCGGGCATGGATTACGGCCGGGGGTCGACGGGCCGGGTGGACACGTGCCGACCCGGGAACGGGAGCCCCCAATGAGCCGCCAGGCCAACAAAGGACCTGCCGAGGTCCGCGTCATCGCCGAGAACCGCAAGGCGCGTCACGAATACGACATCCTCGATCGAACCGAAGCCGGGCTCGTGCTGCAGGGCAGCGAGGTCAAGTCCTTGCGAGGTGGGCACGGCAACATCGCCGAGGCCTTCGTCAAATTCATCAAGCACGAGGCCTTCCTCGTGGACGCCCATGTGCCCCCGTACCCCCAGGCGCATCAGTTCAACCATGAGCCTCGGCGCATGCGGAAGCTGCTGATGAAGCGCGCAGAGATCGACAGGCTCGCCGAGAAGGTGCAACAGAAGGGGCTCACCATCGTGCCGCTGAAGCTGTACTGGAAGGGCGCCCATGTAAAGGTGGAGCTGGGCGTGGCCCGTGGCCGCAAGCTGCACGACAAGCGACATGCGCTCAAGGCGCGGCAAGACAAGCGCGAGATGGACCGTGCGCTGAAGCAGCGCTGACCTCCCAGGCCGATGCGCTCAATTTCTGCGCGGTCCGGTGGATTGCCCTGTGGAGGGGTTCAGGGTACGGGCGGCCCTCGCCTCGTTCCGCAGACAGGACGTGAAGATGACCGGCTGGTTGGCAAAGTCGAGTGTGCTGGCAGCAGGCGCCAGCTTCGGAACCCTCGCCGGTGGCATCGGTGGTGGCTGGCTTGTGGCTGGCGCGCTGATGGCCTGGAATCGCCTGGCCGGCATCGGTACGGCCGCCGCGATGGGCTTGGGTGTGTCGTTGTACCTGGGCAAGCAGCACCACCCCGCGCACGCGGCGTCGGTCTGCAACGTCGACGAGGTCTTCAACTGCGACATCGTCAACACCAGCGCCTTCTCCGAGGTCGCAGGCATTCCCATCGCGTTCCTCGGTGCGGGCTTCTACGCGGGCTGCATTGTGCTCGCAGGCATGGCGAGCCAGTCGAAGGAAACCTACGGGCGCGCCGCTCACCTGATCACGGCGGGCGGCATCGTCTCGGTGCTGTACTCGCTGTTCCTGGCGTACCAGTCCTCGGCTCTTGGCGCCTGGTGCCTGTTCTGCATCTCGCTGTACGGCATCAACGCCCTCATCCTGGGCGGTGGCCTGTGGATGGTGAAGGAGTCCGGGGTTGGCCTGGGCGAAGGCGTGAAGGAAGCCCTCACCGGCAAGTCCGACCGCTCCTTCAGCACGATGGCCACGGCTGGTGCGGTGGCGCTTGTGGCGTCGATGCTGTGGTACGGCACGCTTGGAGACGGCTCGGCTGTGGTCGATGCCGGTCCCGGTCCCGGTCCGTTCGACCCCAAGCCCTACTTCGATGGGGCGGCCAATGCCGAGATGGACGGCACTGAAGCGGTCTACGGAAGCCCGAGCGCCACGTACACGGTCCTCGAGTGGGCCGACTTCGAGTGCCCCCACTGTGGCATCGTCTCGCCCGAGCTCAAGCAGCTGGTCGACGACAACCCCGACATCCGCGTGGCGTTCCGCAACTACCCCCTCGACAACAAGTGCAACCCCAACATGCAGCGCAAGTTCCACGACTACTCGTGCGACGCCGCGTATGCCGCCGAGTGTGCACGCAAGCAGGGCAAGTTCTGGGAGCTCACCGGGCTGATGTTCAAGAACCAGTCGTACCTCGACCGCTCCGGCATCAAGACGATGGCCGAACAGAAGGGCGTCGATGTGGAGATGCTGGTGCAGTGCATGGACGACCCCGCCACCGACCTCGCCATCAAGGCCGACATCGCCGCTGGCGAGAAGGCCGGCGTCACGGGCACCCCCGCACTGTACCTCCTCGGCACGCACGGGGATGGCAAGTGGATGAAGCTCAAGGCATCGCCCGAACAGATCGGGCGGATTGTGGCCGAGCACCGCAAAGCCGGCGAGCCCTGGACCTTCTGAACCGCACCGGGAGTACAGGGTGACCGACCAACGCTGGGCCCAGATGTGGGTCGACCTGCCGTCGGAGGCGGTCCAGCCCGTGTCCACGGCCGCCTTCGCCGCTGGATGCGTGGGGGCCCAAGAAGACCTCCCCGAGGGTGTTCAGCCGGTCATCCGCCAGCCTTGGGACACCGGCCCGCCGCCGCCACCGCCAGCACAAGTGCGCTTGCGGTTGTGGTTTGGCGAAGCCGAGGCCGGTCGCGGTCTGGAAGCGGTCCGGGCGGCTGCCCAGCGGGTGCCCGGTGCCGGTGAGGTTCGGTTGGTCTGGGACCACGCCGAAGACTGGGCACAGGCCTGGCGTGCAGGCTTCGAGCGGCTGGTCATCTCCGACACCCTGGTGGTGGCGCCGCCCTGGAGTGCCGAAGAGGGCGACCTGGTCATCGAGCCCGGGATGGCGTTCGGGACCGGCGAGCACCCCACCACCCGCGCGTGTCTCCGAGGGGTCGACCGCCACGCACACGCCGGACACACCCTCCTCGACGTGGGCTGTGGCACAGGCGTGCTGGCGCTGGCGGGGGCTCGCGCCGGGATGACTGTGGCGGGCGTGGACATCGACGCCGACGCTGTGGTGGCCTCCAACGAGAATGCGGCGCGCAATGGTCTCGCGGGCGCCTTCTCCACCACTCCGCTCCAGCAGGTGGAAGGCACCTACGACCTCGTGGTGGCCAACATCTTCGCCGAGGTGCTGGTGATGCTGGCCCCCCACCTGGTTCGGGTGTGTGGTCGACGGCTGCTGCTGGCCGGCATCCTCGCCGACCGTGCCGACCGAGTCGTGGCGGCCCTCGGTGCCCTCGAGGTGGTCCACCGAGAGCAAGAGGGTGACTGGGTCTACCTGGAGCTGGCTCCGACCCGCGAGGACTGACGGATGCGTCGCTTCCACTGTTCGTCCGTCCCCGAGCCCGGTGCGCAGGTTGAGCTGAGCGCCGACGTCTCCCACCATGTGCTGCAGGTCACGCGGGTGCCGCGGGGCAACCAGCTGGTGGTCTACGACGGCACGGGGCGCAGTGCCGTGGCCCGCCTCGTCGACGTCCGTGGGGGGCACGCGGTGGTGGTGGTCGAAGCGCTGGAGGATGCCCGCGAAGCACTGGCCCCTCTTCATGCCATCCTGGCGGTCACCAAGGGCGCACGCTTCGAGACCGCCCTCCGGATGGCCGTTGAGCTTGGCGCCACAGAGCTGTGGCCGGTCCTGGCCAAGCGCTCGGTGGCGAAGGGTGACCGTCGGGCTCGGTGGCTGCGGGTCATCGATGGGGCCGTGTCCCAGTCCCATCGGGCTGCGTCGCCGGTGCTCCATCCGCTGCAGCCCTTGCCCACTGTGTTGGCCCTGCCAGCCTGGAACGCCATCCCCACGCGCTGGGTGTGTGTCCCGGGGGCGGTCGCTGGTCCGGGCTCGGCGGGGGCCGCCGCTGTGCTCATCGGGCCAGAGGGTGGCTGGACCGACCCGGAGGTTGCGGCGTGTGTGGCAGCTGGTTGGACGCCGGCTGGGCTCGGCTCGACGGTGCTGCGTGCGGAGACCGCCGTGGCTGCGGCCCTCACACGGGTGCGCTGCGCGGGGCCCGCCGAGTAGGTTCGGTCCAGAACGACCACGCCCCCGACCGAAGCCGAGGGCGCATGTACCGAGGTGGTTGGCTCAGTCTTCGCGGCGGCGGGCCACTGCGAGGAGACCGAGGAAGGGAAGCGAGAGCAGGGCCGCGGCGCTCGATGTGGAGTCGCTGCTGCTGCCACAACCGCCGGCTTCGTCGGCCGGAACTTCGCCGACCAGCTCGAATTCGGTCTCGACGGAGGTGGGGTAGACCCAGATTTGCTCTTCGTTGGTCCAGTCCTGGTTGCCGTCTTCGTCTTCGACAGTGACGCTGACCGTGAAGCGGTAGCCGGGGCTGTCTTCGGGAAGAGTGGGGGCGGTCCAGGTGATGGTCTGGGCTGTGGGCGAGCTGACGGCGACGTGCTCGAACACTTCTTGGAGCTTGGAGTCTTCCTGGCTCCAGTCGTAGGTGATGGTCTGGCCGTCTTCTTCGAAGACGAAGACCGTCATGGTGGTGGACTCACCCGAGCCGATGGCAGTCTGGTTCATCTGGATGCCGCCGATGATGTGGGGCACCGACGAGGTGTCGATGCAGCCGTCGGGCTCGGCGGAGTCGTTGATGAAGTTGCAGTTGTTGTCTTTGTCGTCGCAGTACTCGGGGGCACCCGGGTACGAGTTGGGGTCGTTGTCGTCGCAGTCGAGGTCGAGCTCGGAGAAGCCGTCGCCGTCGTCGTCGACAAAGCTGGTGCCTTCATCCACCAGGCCGTTGCAGTTGTTGTCCTTCTGGTCGGGCTGTTCCATCGCACCCGGGTAGGTCTCGGGGTCGAGGTCGTCGCAGTCGCCTTCCAGCTCGGTGACGCTGTCGCCGTCGTCGTCGCCGCCGAGGCTGTTTTCGTCGATGGCGCCGTCGCAGTCGTTGTCGAGGCCGTCGGGAAGCTCGGCTGCGCCCGGGTAGACGGTGGTGTTGGCGTCGTCGCAGTCGTAGTTGCCGTCTTCGTCCATGGCATCGCCCCAGCCGTCGCCGTCGTCGTCGGACTCGGGGTACAGCGAGCGCCACAGCACGGTGGTGGATGCGCGGCCGATGAGCTCGGACTGGTCGGTCACCTGGACCTGGAGGGTGTCGGTGCCCTCTTCGAGGAGGTCGATGGGAATCTCGACGAAGACGTGGCCGCTGGCGTCGTCGGGCTGGCAGCTGGCCACGCGGGTCTCGCCGACGTGGCTCCGAATCTTGCAGATGAGCGTGTTGGCCGGCTGGTTGGCGTCGAAGATGTCGACCTCGACGACCAGCGGATCTGCGGTGCGGTGCTGGTAGCCCACCGGGGGGTACCGGATGGCGGCTTCAGGGGCGACGTTCTCGGGGTCGAAGCCTGTGTTGCCCTTGATGTTGACATCCACCTCGGGGGCGTCTTCGTCGTCGGAGTGGACGACGAGGGAGCAGACCGTGGGGTTGAGGTCGACCGGGCTGAAGTGCACGGCGAAGAGGGTGGCCTCGCCCGGCAGCAGCTCGGTGTTGGTCATGTACGACGTGTCGATGGAGAAGGCTTCGGTGTCGCAGTCGGGAACCTCACCACCGGTGGTGGGGTCGACGCGCGTGGCGTACTCGGGCAGCTCGACGTTGAGGATGCCGTCGCCCGTGTTGTGGACGTACACGAACTCTTCGGACGACTCGCCCGGGTAGTGGTGGCCCATGTCGACCGACGGCGACCGCACGACCACGTTGCCCTTGCCCTGGATGGACTCGCCCGTGAGCAGCACGGTGTGCCGGAACTCGTCGGGGTCGCGGTAGTAGTCGAGGAGGTCGGTGTTGTCCTCGTTGTCGCCCTTGGCGTCCTGGGTGATGGTGAGGATCTCGACCGAGCCCCACATCACGCCGGTGTTGGTGGGGAGGAACTCGATGCGGATGGGCACTTCGCAGTCGGCGCCGAGGCGAGCGGTGTCGTCGTCGGTGTTCTCTTCACCCTCTCCTTCACCTTCACCCTCTCCTTCGCCCTCACCCTCGCCTTCTCCCTCTCCTTCGCCCCCATCCCATGTGTCGGCGGCGGCGCGGGCGGCTTCATCACCGCCGTCTTCGTCGAGGTTGTCGCCTTGGCAGACGATGTCGTCTTCGCTCCACGACAGGGAGAAGGAGTCGACGAATGCTTCGTCCCGAAGCCGGATGTGCTCGATGCCGAGGTCGACGTCGCCCGTGTTGCGGAGCACGAAGATTCGGCTCGAGGAGTCGCCGAATTCCAGCGTGCCGAACTCGAGAAGCTCCGAGGACAGCTGCACCTCGGGGTACTTCACGATCTCGGTGGGAATCTCCGTGGGCTCGGTGTTGCACGCCGCCAGGAGGGCGAGTGCTGCGACCGGACGCAGGCGGGCTGCGATGGGGAGGAGACGGACCGGGGCGTTCGCGTGGTGGTTCATCGAAGATTCCTCGAGAGGTCGTCGGGGCGGACGATGAGAGGCGGACTGCGAGACGTGCGGAAGCCATGCCGCTGCAAGTCTGCGCGAGTCGCATTTGTAGCTGTTGCGTAGCGCCAATGTCAACGCGTGCCTGACGAGCGAAAGCCCGACGAAATGCGGCCGGGATGGTGCACTCGGTCAGGCGCGTGGGACACAGCGGACCGGAAGGCGGCCGGAGAGGACGTCGAAGCGTGCGGGAAGGCTGCCGGGCTGCTCGCCGTCGAGGTCGATTCGGGCCTCGTTGCCTTCCAGCACACGCGCCTCGAGCCACTTTGCGCGGAACTGCTTCACGCCGGGCCAGCGGTTGAGGCTGCCGTCGTAGAGCCGGCGGGACCGCATGAGCTGGATGATGAAGGGGTCGGGCGGGAGGATCGTGACGTCGAAGTAGCCGTCGGTGGGCGTGCCGTTGTTCCCGACGTCCATGCCGCCACCACAGTAGGTGCCGTTGGCGAGGAACGCGGACAGGACGTCTGCTTCGCGGGTGTGGATGCCGTCTTCGGCTTCCCAGCGCAGCGACACCACGGGCGCTTCATACGAAAAGGCGGTCTGGACGGTGGCGATGTAGAAGGTGGCCAGGCCGCCCCAGGACTTCGACATCTGGTTGGCGCGGCGGACCACCTCGCCGTTGGCCCCGAAGCCCGCGACGTTGATGAAGTGTTCGACCTTTGGGTTGCCTTCACCCATGGTGGCCCGGCCGATGTCCCAGCGGGCGATGGTGCCGGAGGCTGCCACGCGCATGGCGTCGTCGAGCTTCTTGGGCAGGTTGAGCGACTTCTGGAGGTCGGAGCCGGTGCCGAGCGGCACGGTGGCGAACACGATGTCGCCGCGAAGCTCGCTGTCTTGGCCCATCAAGCCGTGGACCACCTCGTGGCAGGTGCCGTCGCCACCCACTGCGACCACGGTGCGCGCCCCTTCTTCGCAGGCCTTGCGGGCGAGCTCGGTGGCGTGGCGGGGACGTTCGGTGGGCCAGATGCGTGCATCGGTGAAGTGACGGTGGATGGTCTCTTTGAGACGCGCGCGGCCACGCCCTGCCCGGCCGGCTCCGGCTCGGGGATTCACGATAAAGACCGCGGGTTCGCGGTTCTGGGTACCTGGTGCGGACAAGATGCGCCTCCCTGCCCACGCGGTGGATGCGCCGGGGGGCGGCCGCCTTAGCCCATCTTGTGGCGTCGGGCGCGTCTTGAGGCTGGTTGGGCCAGGGGGGCGCCAATTGAAAACGCCCCACGCAGATGGTGGGGCGTTTGATGCGGTGAGGCGGGGTGAGCCCGCCGGACCGTCACAGCGTCTGTCGTGGCGGCCCCAAGCAGGAACCGTGCCAGTATTTGGTGGTTGGCGGGAGGGCCCAGTTGGCGGTGGTTCTGGGTGAGCGCCTGCACACGGGCTGCAGAGACAGGCTCGAAATTATTCGGAAATCGCGACATTGCTGTCGTGGTTGGGGTGATTCTCCGTGGATCCGAGGCGCGCGGCGATGGCGTCGGCCAGCTCCCAAGGGCGTTCGATGGGGTGCAAGTGGCGTCCGCCCGGCACCCGAACGTGCTCGATGTCGGGGTGTAGACCCGCGGCTTCGTCGGCGACATGGGCCGGGTAGAGGATGTCTTCGTCGCCCCAGACCAGGAGCGTGGGGCCTGTGGGGGCAGGGGCGGTGGCGGTGAGGGCCGGGAGGGCCCGCAGCCATCGTGTGACGGCGGTGCGACGGGGGCCATCGGCGGTCCAGCTCTCCGTGACCCTGGCAACCATGTCGCGGTCCATCACATACGGGTTGACGACCAGCCGTCGAAGGGCCGCCGAAGACGCCAGGAGTGGGCGCACGATGGATGGCCGAGCCCAGACCGGTGCCCCGGGCATCCGAGCCAGCCGGGAGACCGTTCGGGTGATGGGGTCGATGCGGGCGACCGGGCCGTTGGACAACACCAGCAGCCGGAGGGAGGCCCGGCGTGCCAGGTGCAGTGCGAGGGGGTTGGCTTGACCGTGTGCGACGAGGCACGCGCCCTCCACCAGCGGGGCGAGGGCGTCGATGAGTGCCTCGGGACCGTCGCTGCTGAGCAAGCGGGCGTGCTCGGGGCTGAAGAGGTCGGGGATGGTGGTGGCGAGGCCGTGGTGCTCGAGGCGCCGGGCGACGTCGTGCCACGCAGCGGTGCCCAGTGGAGGAGCTGCGAGCAGAACAACGTGGGGGAGGGCGGGGGACATGGGACCTCAGGGCGGGGGCGACGCATATCGGTCGCGCGGTGTCGCGCCAGGGACTCGTTTGGGAGGAGTCCTTGGGAGGCGGATTGGGAAGGGACCGGATAGACAGCCCGTCCTCCGGCCCAAACGGGGTGTACGTCCGAGGCGCGGTCGTCGCAGCCGCCGCCGACTGTCCCGTTGGCATGGAGCAGGCGCACGGTGGCCCGAACTGGTCGCCGTCGCTTCCGTCCGGCACCTGCAGCCGAGCTGTGTGGAGAAGCAATCGTGTACGACTTGATCATCCGCGACGCGACCATCCTGAATTCGGCGCGACGCCTCGTGGCCGACATCGCGGTGGAAGACGGAAAGATCGTCGAAGTGGGCGGGCCCATCTATGGGCGCACGCGGGCCGAGCTCCAGGGCATCGGCCGGTTCGTCATGCCCGGAGTCATCGACACCCGCGTGCGAGCAGGCACTCCTGGCACCGCCACAGGCCACGACTGGTCCGTCCTCGGGCGCGCTGCCCTGGGGGCAGGCACCACCACCGCCTTCGACCTCCCCGATGCCCGCTCCCCGATTCGCACCCGCGCAGCCCTCGCCGAGGCACGTGCGGTCGCCAAGGGCTCGCTGGTCGACGTCGGGCACTGGATCCTCGCCACCGAAGACAACCTCGCCGAGGCCGCCGATGCAGTCGCCGAGGGAGAAGCGGTGGGCGCCTTCATCCGGGCGGGTCTCGAGTCGGGCCCCGACGGCGTGGTCGACCTCGACGCCGTCCCGGAGATGCTCGAGGCGCTGCCCGGGCGTGTGGGCCTCCAGCTCGAAGACGGCGACATCCTGCGCAAGGCCCGCCGCAAGCTCGGCCAGAACGAAGGCTCCGACGACCTCCTGCGTCCCGGACGCGCCGAGGCCGATGCACTGGCTGCGCTGGTGGACTGGCTCAAGGACTCCCCCCATCCCGTCCACCTTGCGGGCCTCACCACCGCCGACGGCTTCAACGCCATCGACCCCTTCCGCGGCGACATCCCGCTGAGCATCGGCGTGTCCCCCCAGCACCTGTTCCTCAGCATCGAGACCCACAAGCTGGGCAGTGTGGCCAAGAACGAGCCGCCGGTCCGGCACGAGCTCGACCGCCGCGCGCTGTGGTCTGCCGTGAAGCGAGGCCGCATCGACCTCTTCCACAGCGCGCACGTGCCGCTCTCCGAAGCCGCCAAGAGCATGCCCTACGACGAGCGGCCCGCCGGCCTCCCCGGCATCGACACCCTCCTGCCCCTGCTGGTGGGGGCGGTGAAGAACGGTCGGCTGGGTGTCGAGCAGCTGGTGGAGATGTGCAGCGAAGCACCTGCGCGCCTGTTCGGGCTCGAGTCCAAGGGGCGCATCGAAGTGGGCGCCGACGCCGACCTGCTCCTGGTTCGCGAAGGGCACACCCGGCGGCTCAAGCCCGCCCCCACCGCTTCGGGCGTGGACTGGTCTCCGTTCCTCGGTCGCGAGGTGGGCCTGCTCCCCGAAGTGGTCGTCGCGCGCGGTCAGATTGTGGCCCGTGAAGGGGTGGTGGTCGCCGACGCACCGGCTGGCCGCTTCGTGCGGGGCTGAACATGTCCGCGGTCCACCGCTGGTCGGCCATCGAGATGGTGGCGGCCTTGCGGTCGGGTGCGCTGTCCAGCGTCGAGCTCGTCCAGGCCCTCCAGCGCCGCTCCGACACCGTCGAGTCGCAGGTGGGGGGCTACTGTTGGCAGCTTCGCGATGAAGCGCTGGACGCCGCTCGCCACTGCGACAACACCCGCACGCCCGACGCCGGCACCGTCTTCGGGATGCCCTTCACCGTCAAGGAGAACATCGCCACCAAGGGTGTTCCCGTCACGATGGGGCTGCGTGCACGGCTCCACCACCCCGAGCGCGAAGATGCGGCGGTGGTGCGGGTGGTCCGCGACCAGGGCGGGGTGCTGCTGGGCAAGTCCAACATCCCGCTGTTGATGCTCAGCATCGAGACGCACAACGACATCTGGGGCACCACCCACAACCCCTGGGACCTCGCGCGCGCACCGGGAGGTTCGAGTGGTGGTGAGGCCGCGCTCATCGCGTCGGGTCAGTCTCCTTGGGGGCTGGGCACCGACATCGGCGGCTCGGTGCGCATTCCCTGTGCCTGGTGTGGCATCGCCGGCCTCAAGCCTGGCGTGGGCCGCTGGTCTGCGAAGGGGCAGTTCAGCGCCATCACCGGCCAGGAAGTCGTGAAGGCGGTGATGGGACCGATGGCCCGCACCGCCCGGGATGTGGTGGCGCTGTGGTCGGCCGTCACCCCCGATGCCCAGCGCCTGGCCGACCCCCGGTTCGTTCCTGCCCCCCGGTCCAGCCCGGATGCCGTCGACCTCTCGGGCCTCACGGTAGGCGTCTACGAAAACGATGGGGTCTTCCAGCCGTCTGCGGCCGTGCGTCGCAGCATCCACGAAGCCGCCGACCACCTCGCAGCGCTTGGAGCAAAGGTGGTCCGGTACGTCCCGCCCGATGGCTGGGCGCTGGTCGACCTCTACTTTGGTGCCCTCACCGCCGACGGTGGAGCGGCGGTCATCCAACACCTCACGCACCAGCCTCCCACAGCGCACCTCCGCACCATGCTGCAGCTCGCGAAGACCCCTGGCGTGCTGCGGCGGGCGGCCACCCGGGTGCTCGACGCCATGGGCGAGGCCCGTGTGGCCCGGGTTGGACGGGCGTTCGGCGAGAAGTCTGCCGGTGCCCTCTTCGCGCTCGCCCATGCGCGAAATGTGGCCCAGCAGACCGAGCTTGCCGCCTGGGATGCGCTCGGCCTCGACCTCGTGCTCGGGCCCCCCACGGTCACGCCCGCAGCCGTCCGCGACCAAACCTACGACTGGGCGCTCGGGGGCTGGCACACCATGCGGTGGAATGTGGTCGACCTGCCCGCCGGCGTGGTGCCCGTGACGACCGTGCGGGCCGACGAACAAGCCACCCGCAGCGGCGGCGACCGCCTCGAAAAGAAAGCGGCACTGTTCGACCACGGGAGTGCGGGCTTGCCGGTGGCGGTCCAGGTGCTCGGTCGGCCGGGGCACGAAGCCACGGTGTTGGCGGCGATGGTGGCCATCGAGGATGCAGCCCGGACCTCCACGGGCTTTCCGGTCACGCCGGTCGACCCATCACACCTGTGACCACGCCTTGATGGCGTCGAGGAACGGGCCGCCGTAGCGCCGCATCCGCTGCTTGCCCATGCCGTGGACCGCGCGCATGGCGTGGGCGGTGGTGGGGCGGTCGAGGGCCATGGCTTCGAGGGTTTTGTTGGGCGCGACCACGTAGGCTGGCACGTCGTCCGCGCTGGCCAGGCGACGGCGGAGCGTGCGGAGCTCGTGGAGGAGGTCGGCGTTGGCGGAGACGGGGGCCTCGGCCGACGGACGCTTGTGCTGCAGGCGCTTGAGCGGCGGGAACTGCATCTCGAAGTCGTCGGCTTTCTGCTGCATGACTTCCCAGCCGAGGTCGGAGAGCGACAGGACGCGGTAGGTGCGCTCGCGGCCGCTCACCTGGCGGGTCTCGAAGTCGGCCTTCACGGCGCCGGCGTCTGTGAGCGCACGCAGCACCTCCATCAGCTCGCGGGACGTCCAGCCCGACAGGATGCCATAGGTGCTGAGGCGGTCGAACTGGAAGGACAGCACGGTCTTGTCGCGGCTGCCGGTGACCACCTTGGCAATCATCGCGGCCGAGAACGGCTTGCGCATGCGGGCCATGTTGGCGAGCAGCTTGCGCACCACCAGCTCTTCATCGGGGCGAAGGGGGCGCTTGCCTTGCACCAGGGCGCGGCCATCGAGGCACGCATCGCAGGTGCCGCAGCGGTCCCAGGCGGGCTTCTGGCCGAAGTACTCGACGAAGTACCGACGGCGGCAGCCGCTGCGGGCGTAGGCCACCATGCGGTCGAGCTTGGCGTACTCTCGCTCGCGACGGGCGCGGAGCCGGGACTCGTCGAGGTCGAAGGGGGCTGCTGGACGCAACAGCTCGATGCCACCCGACCGGCCGGGTGGGGTGAGGACCAGGTAGCCGCGGCTCTCGAGGCCTCGAAGGGCGGCCTGGAGCTGGTCGCGTTCGATGTCGAGGTGGCGGGCGAGCCAGGGGAGGCCCACCTCGATGGTGGTGGTGTCGGGGTCGGCTTCCAGGCGGGACTGGAGCCAGCGCCACACCGCACCGCGCAGGCCATCGGGGCGCCGGGCGGGGCGGTCGCGGCGGATGCTGATGCGGGTGTGGCGGTCGGAGGCGGGGATGCGGCGGACCCAGCCTTCGCGCTGGAGGAGGTAGATGCACGAGCTGACGGTGCGCTCGTTGACCTGTTCGTCGGCGAGGCCCGGCGTGCCTTGGAGGCGGCTTGCGATGTGTTCGCGGGTGGACCAGACGGGGTTGGTGGACTCGCTGAGCAGGCTGTCGTAGACGGCGCGCACCAGGATGGCCGCGGGGTGGGCCATCTGGATGAAGAACTCCTGGGTGCGGCGGTCGCCGTCGCGGAACAACAGCACCACGCGGGAGGGCTTGCCGTCGCGGCCTGCGCGTCCGATTTCCTGGTAGTAGGCCTCGACCGTGCCGGGCAGCTCGAAGTGCACGATGGTGCGGACGTCGTCTTTGTCGACGCCCATCCCGAAGGCGTTGGTGGCGACCACCACCGGCACCTTGCCCTGCATGAAGGCGTCTTGGACGGCGATGCGGTCGGAGTGGTCGAGGCCGGCGTGGTACATCCCGGCGGGGACGCCCTCCTGGCGGAGGTGGGCGGTGACCTTCTCCACATTCTTGCGGGTGGCGCAGTAGACGAGGGCCGGAGAGGCCGAGACCAGGCTGGGCAGCAGGGCCAGCTTCTCTTTGTCGCGGTCGGTGGCCAGCACTTCGAGGGAGAGGTTGGGGCGGTCGAAGCCCTGGATGAAGCGGCGGGCGTCGGGGATGCCCAGGGTGCGCAGGATGTCTTCCTGGACCTCGGGGGTGGCGGTGGCGGTGAGGGCCACCGTGGGGACGTCGCCGAGGGCCTTGCGGACCCGCCCGAGCCGGAGGTAGTCGGGGCGGAAGTCGTGTCCCCACTGGCTGAGGCAGTGGGCTTCGTCGATGGCCAGCAGCCGGATGTCGGCGCGGGCGAGGCGGCGCAGGAAGTAGTCGGAGAACCGCTCGGGAGCGACGTAGACCAGCTCGTAGGCACCGTCGAGGACGCCTTCGATGGCCGCCCGGCGCTCGGAGGCGGTCTGGGTGCTGTTGATGGCGACGGCTCGGACACCCTTTTCCACCAGGGCGTCGACCTGGTCTTTCATCAGCGCCAGGAGGGGCGACACGACGAGGGTGGTGCCGCCACGGGCGAGGGCCGGCAGCTGGTAGCACATCGACTTGCCGGCGCCGGTGGGCATCACCACCAGGGCATCTTCGCCGGCGGTGACGTGTGCGCAGATGGCGCCCTGCGCGCCGCGGAACGACGGGAAGCCGAACCGTGTGCGGAGAACGGTCTCGAGGTCGCCTTGCGTTCGTGCGGGGGAGGGCATCGGGGACTCGGGGCGGGCGTCCGCGGGGGTGCGGGCGGGTCCGGGCGCGCCGAGCACAGGACGTGCCGGGTGCGCGACGGGGGAGTGGCGGCGGTGGCAGGTGACGATGCGGTGGTGGGGCCACCGACCGTCGTCCCCCCCCTCCCTCAGCATCGAAGGGAGAGGAGTGGTCGCCCCATAACGTATCTGAACGCGTGTTTGGGGTGTGGAGTCTACGGCGCGCTACTCGGGCGTGTCTTCGCTGCCTGGACCGGTCTCGGGCTTGTAGGCCTCGAGGCCACCTTCGGGGTCTTCCCACTCGACAAACCACCCGGTGGCCGTGCGGTACCAGGTCTGCTTGACCTTCCAGGTCTCCAAGATCTGCTCTGGAAGCTCGTAGCCGCGGGCGCGCACGAAGACGACTGCCTCGCGGGTGCGGCCATCGACGGGCTTGTCGTGCTCATCGCCAATCACCGCCTGGATGACGGTGGTTTCCTCGTACCGGCGTTCGTCGGACTGGCGCTCGAGCCATTCCTTGTAGAGCAGCCGCTGGGAGGGGTCTTCGATGAAGACGCTCGCCCGCTCGGCGTCGGCCCACCGGACCGCGTGCCAGTAGATTTCCGCGCTGCGAAGCAGGTTGGACTCTTCTTTGGAAGCCCCCTTGCGATGGGCGTTGGGCCCGGCGCACGCGGTGGCGGAGAAGGCGGCGAGGCCGACAAGGGCATGGCGACGGGTCCACATGGCGGCAGCGTAGCCAAGGGCCGCCCGGTCGGCCACGTGGGTGGTGGTCTGGGGCGCGGGTGTCCGCTACTGTGGCTGCGTCAACAGTGCCTGGAGTCGCGATGAGCGCGTCGAGTCCCCGCCTCCGCATCGATGGTCGAAGCCTTGTGCTGCTCCTGGTCGGGCTGCTGGGAGCGAGTGGATGTCGGCACCGCGCCGTCATCACGTCCGACCCCCCCGGAGCGGAAGTGCGCCTGGGTCGCCAGTACCTGGGGGTCACGCCCATCGAAGTGAAGGTGGGCCGCTGGCCGTGGTCGAAGAACACTGTGCGCGTGAGTGCCCCGGGCCGTCGGTGGACGGAAGTCGAGGTCAACCGCCTCAAGCGCAAGAGCGAGCACGAGGTGCTGTTGGTCCGCAAGCACGGTCGGGCGGGCACCTGGACGCCGGAAGAAGCAGAGAACTAGGCCGGAGACACCCCGCCAAGCCGGCGCACCGCACGTCGGACCGAGTCGTCGGTCTGGACCTGGTGGAGGGTGTTCACGGGGAACCACCGGGCGGGGATGTCGCCGGAAGGCGGTGGTTCCATCGAGACCGTGAAGGCGAAGCGCAGGTCGAGGTGGAGGTGGGCGGGCTGGCCCTTGATGCCGTCGGGGACCCGGTGCACTGCGACATCGAGCAGGCCGAGGAGTGGCGCGGTGAGGCCCGTCTCTTCGCGGAGCTCGCGTGCGGCGGCTTCGGGCAGGGAGCGGTCGGTGGGGTCGGTGTGACCGCCCGGCTGGATCCAGAGCCCGAAGGCGGGATGGTGGATGAGCAGCACGTGCTGGCGGTCGGGAGAGACGACGACAGCCGACGCCGTGAAGTGACCGGGGGTGGTCTGGCGCTTGTCGAAGAGGTCGACCGACGGAGGGGTCTCGGCGAGGACGCGCCGGATGGTGGACAGCGCCCCGTGCTCTTCGGCATCGGCGGGTGTGTGGGCGTCGAGCAGAGCGGCGACGTGGGAGCGGTCCATGGGCAACCTGCGGTGAGCCGATAAGGCGCACGCCCAACATGGAGGCGCGTGTGCCGGGAATCGCTGTCGTGAGTAACCCCCGCAGCGGGAAGAATCGCCGCGACCCCGCGCTGGTGGAGCGCCTCGCCTATGTGCTGGGCGAGGCCGGAGAGGTGGCCCAGCCCCAAAGCATCGACCACCTCCACGATGCGGTGCGAGGGTTCCGCGACCGGGACGTGGACGTGGTGTGCGTGAATGGTGGGGATGGCACCCTGCACAAGGTGCTGTCGGCCCTGGTGGTGGTGTATGGCGACGGTGCGCGTGGCGACGACCTCCGGACGCTGCAGCTGCCGGCGGTGGCCATCCTGAAGGGCGGCACGCTCAACACGATGGCGTCCAACATCGGCCAGAAGCTCGGTGGAGACGCCCTCCTGGGAAGGGTGGTGCAGGCCTGGCACGCTGGCCAGGCGTTCGAGACGGTCGAGCGCACCGTGATGGTGGTGAACGGCGCCCATGCGGGCTTTCTCTTCGGAACCGGCGTGCTCTACCGCTTCATGAAGATGTACGAGGACGGCGCGCAGCCCACACCGTGGAAGGCGGTGAAGCTCGTGGCGCAGGTATGTGCGAGCACAGCGGTGGGTGGGGCGCTCTCGAAGCGGGTGTTCGCACCGGACAGCGCGGAGGTCACGCTCGACGGCACCCCCTGGACGCCCCGGTCCTACGCCTCCATCGCGGTGGGAACGATGGACGACATCGGGCTGGGCTTCAAGCTCTTCCACAACGCCAGCCGCAACCCCGGCCACCTGCACGTGCTGGGCTTTCACTGTCCGCCGATGTCGGTGCTCACGCGCTTTCACCGCATCCCGATGGGGCAGCCGCTCGGCCAGCCCGACATCATCGACACACTGGGCAAGCGGCTGGTCATCCGCGGCGATGCCGGCCAGGGCTTCATGATGGACGGCGACTTCGTGGACCACACCACCGAGCTGGTGGTGGAGGCGGGGCCCACTGTGCGCTTTGTGGTGGGGTAGGGCCACCGAGCAGCGCCCGATTCAGCCCTCATACAAGCCGTTCACGTGCTGGGCGTGCTGTTGGGCGACCACCGACCGACGGACCTTGAGCGTGGGGGTGAGGGCACCACTCTCGACCGTGAGCGGGTGGTCGACCCACCGCCAGTCGACCACGTGCTGGTGGCGGGGCTGGCTGCGGTTCCAGGTGTGGATGGCTGCGGTGATGGCGCTTGTGGGGGCGGGGACCGGGGCGTCGGCGTCGGGGAACAACAGGGCCACCAGATAGGGGCGACGGTCGCCGAGAACGACGGCGTGGCCGACGCCATCGACGTGGAGGGCCTGCTCGATGGGAGTGGGGGCGATGTTGCGCCCACCCGCGGTGATGAGGAGGTCTTTTTTCCGGCCCGTGATCCACACGTAGCCGTCGGCGTCGACCCGGCCGAGGTCGCCCGTGCGGAACCAGCCATCGGGGGTGAAGGCGGCGGCGGTGGCCTCGGGGGCGTCGAAGTACTCTGAGAACAGCGCGGGAGAGGCCACTTCGAGCTCGCCGTCTGCGGCGACCCGGACCTGGACACCAGCCAGAGGCTTGCCCACCGAGCCGGGCTTGCTGGCGTGGAGGGGGTCGGCTGTGGCCGGAGCGCAGGTCTCGGTGAGGCCCCACCCCTCGCGCACGGGAATGCCCGCGCCTTCGAACCAACGGGCGAGTGCGGGGTCGAGGGGGGCGCTGCCGCTCACGATGGCGCGGAGCTGTCCGCCGAGACCGCGTCGGATGCGACGGAGCACGAGGCGGTCGGCGACCTCGAAGCGGGCCCGGTCGCGCCAGGAGCTGGTGCGTGGGGTGCTGCCAATCGAGGACGCCCAGTCGAAGAGCGCCAGGGCGCCGCGCTTGTCGGCTTGCTTGCGCGCTTCGATGCGGACCTTCTCGAGCACGCGGGGCACGGCGACGAGGACATGGGGGCGCGCGGCGCGGATGGTGTCGGGGAGGCCGGCGATGTGGGGGGCGTACCAGCCCTCGATGCCGTCGACGAGGCCCCGGTAGGTGGCGAACCTCTGCAGCACGTGGGCCATCGGGAGGAACACCACGCTGCGGTCGCCGGGGCGGGTGGGGAAGGCATCGCGGCTGTGGTGGACGACGTGGTGGAAGGCCCGGTGGGTGAGCACGGCGCCCTTCGAGTCGCCCGTGGTGCCGGAGGTGTAGACGATGGTGGCGGGGGAATCGGGGTCGACCGCGGCGACACGGGCCCGGAGGGAGGCGACGGTGGCGGGGCTCGGGGTGAGGGCGGGTGTGGCGCCCCCCGGGTACAGCACGCGGACGCCGAGGGGAACCGACCGTGTGGCATCTGCGAAGTGGGCGGCGAGGCGGTGGTCTTGGAGGATGGCCAGCCGTGCGCCGCAGTGGGCGAGCTGCTGCTGCAGGCGGGGGACCGGGAGGTTGGGGTAGAGCCCCACGGTGACGGCACCCAGCGACAGGATGGCGAGGTCGACGGCCGCCCACAGGTGGGAGGTGTCGGCCACGATGGCCACGCGGTCGCCGGTCTGGACGCCGAGGTCGGCGAGGGCTTGTGCGAGACCTGCCACCTGGCGTGCGGCTTCGGCCACCTCGACGGTCCACCAGCCCGGGAGATCTGGGTGGGGATGTCCGCCGGGGAGCGCGGCGTGCATCGCTTCGGGGACCACACAGAGGGTGGCCCGGGGCGCCTGCTCGGCACGGTCGAGCAGGAAGCGGGGGACGGGGTGGGGAGCCGGGTCGGACATCATGGGCACCTATCCCACCCTCCGCGAAGCCGATACGGTCCGCCGCCCTCGTTGCCCACCGAGCCCCCCATGAAGTGCATCCACCACCCGACCTGTCCCGGCTGTCCGCAGCTCGGTCGGTCTGTACCCGAGCAGCTCGCCACCAAGGGGGCGCGGCTACGGCGGGCGCTGGGGCGGTACCCCCACCTGCTCGAACACATCGATCTGGACGCCGTCGAAGTGCTTCCGGCCACCCGCACCGAGGCCTACCGGCACCGCCTGAAGCTGCCCATCGAGCGCAGCTCTCGGGGGATTCGCATGGGCTTGCGCAACCAGAAGACCGGCGACATCGTGCACACACCAGACTGCCCGGTGCTGGCCGACGGGCTGCGGACCGCCTTGCCGCCGCTGGTGAAGTGGCTGGACGGACGCCGCGGGGTGCACTCGCTCGACCTGCGCGTGTCGCACCACACTGGCGAGCTGCAGGCTGTCTTCGCCTGCAAGGGCGGGGAGCTGGATGGCGGTGCGCGGGCTGCACGGGGGCTGATCCGACAGATCCCGGGGCTGGCCAGTGTGGCCGTGAGCCGTGCAGACAAGGCCGGAAAGCGGGTGATGGGTGCGGCGCCTCGGGTGGTGGCCGGTGTGCAGCGCCTCACGGAACGCATCGGCGACACCGAGCTGTCCATGCATCCGGGTGCATTCTTCCAGGTCGACCCCGACAATGCCCGCCAGCTGCATGCATTGGTGGCAGAAGGTGTGGGGGGCGCGCGGTCGGTGCTCGACCTGTACGCTGGTGTGGGCGCCTACGGCCGGATGCTGGCCCGCGACCCCGGGCGCAAGGTGGTGGCGGTGGAGGAGGTGCCGGCGGCCGTTCGATCGGCGCGCGCGGGGGCTCCTCGAAACCTCACGGTCCTGGAAGGCCGCGTCGAGGATGTTCTCGACCGTCGGGAGCTGGTCGGAGGGGCCGAGGTGGCCATCCTCAACCCAGCCCGTCGCGGGGCGGTGCCGTCGGTCCTGGCTGCCATGGCGCGTCGGGTGCAGCGCATCGTGTATGTGTCTTGTGGTCCCGAAGCGTTGGCCCGAGACATGGACGTCCTGGCCGCCCATGGCATGCATGCGCGTCGCGTCGCGGCCCTCGACCTGTTTCCTCAGACCGCCGAGGTGGAGACGGTGGTGGTGTTCGAACGCGGTGCGCCGCTCGACCGCTGGAAGGTCCCGGGCGGCTGGGCCACCCATCCCTGGGGCAAGCGTCCGTCGGGTGCGCACGGGCGGGCCACCGAGCTGGTGGCGCTGGTCATCGGCGAGGCTGCGGAGCGCGGGACGGTCCGTGGGGCCAGCTGGCGGTCCATGGGGACGGTGGCGGGGCACAGTGTGCTGCGCATTCGGCTCGACGGTCCCCCCAAGCCAGCCCTGGCAGCCCTCGCGGGACGCGGTCACCCGCTGGCGGGCGAGCATGGCCCCACCCAGCGGTTCTTCGCCGAGAAGGCAGGCTTGTTGCGCCCCTTCCTCCATGTGGCCCGGGCCGGAAAGGTGGAGGCACCGCTCCACGGCGACCTCCAGGCCGCTCTGGTGGCTCTGGGGGCGACGAAGGGTCTGGTGGAGCGCGCCGGCGGACGACCGGAGCCCACGGTGCCGGGCCTCGACGAGCGGGTCAGAAGCCGGCGGGGGAAAGCACCTGCAGCTCGCCCGCGGCGGTCCGGCCGGAAGGGGCGAGGCCGGGGCCGGCGAAAATGACCTCGGCATAGCCGTCTTCGTCGAGGTCGGGGTGGGCGCCCGGGCCGAGATGGGCGGGAAGCCAGCCGGGGACGTCGCGGCCGTCTGCTGTGGTCTCGGCGGTGAGCCACAGGTCGGCTTCGTCGGCGTCGATGCCTCCGGCCAGAGGGCTCCAGTGGATGCCGGGACCGCCCGCGTGGACGTCGGGGAGGCCGTCGCCGTTCACATCGCCGATGGGGGCCACACCGCCGGCCGAGTATTGGGTGCCGAGCACGGCTGCGCCCACGGCTGCGCTGTCGAGAACGGCCCCGGCAGCCTGGATGTCGGCACCGTAGAAGACCAGCACCGCGCCATTCAGCGAGCCACCGGGCGCGGACACGGCGAGGTCGGGGGCGCCGTCGCCGTCGGTGTCGCCCAGCCACGCGACGTCTTGACCCAGCTCGAAGGCGGTGCCGTCGCTGTCGTAGCGGTGGTCGGCGTCGGCGAGGGTGGTGGTCCCGGAGACCGGGCCGAGGAAGATGGCGAACCGGCCGGCCCCTTCCCGCGGCGCGCCCACGACGAGGTCGGCGAGGCCGTCGCCGTCGAGGTCGTGGTCCATCGCCAGGCTGTAGCCGGTGCGACCGCCGGGGCTGTCTCCGCGAACCGTGGCGGTGGCGCTGGAGAGGTGGGGGTCCATGCTGGAGAGGGGGCCAGACACCACGGCAACCGCACCGCGAAGCCCTCCGGAGATCTCGCCCGGGATGCCCACGGCCAGGTCGACCGACCCATCGCCATTGGTGTCGCCAGCGCTCACGACATGCCCGGCGCCGTCGCCCACCGACCCTCCGGAAACGACCGCACGCACGGTGTCCCAGCCGTTCACGCCACCAGCGAACAGCTGCACGGTCCCGCGCGCCCCATGCGCCCCGGTGGCCCCCACCAGGAGGTCGGGAAAGCCATCACCGTCGACGTCGCCTGGAGCGAAGAGCCCGGTCCCGAGCCGGTCGACGCCGGAACCACCGATGGTGGGCTCGACCACGCCACCGCCCGCCAGCGGTGTGTCGAGCACCATCACTCCGCCAGCTCCGGCCCGTGCCCCGGGTGCCCCTGCGACCAGCACTGCCGGCCCTTCACCAGACGGGTGCGCCGACCACACCACGCGCGTGCCCAGCAGGTCGCCGGCCGCGCCGCTCCACCGTGCGGTCAGGGCGCCGGGGGTGAGGGTGCCCGTGGGCCCGCAGAACCCGGGGTCGCCGTCGCAGTCTTCGTCCTTCCCCGACCAGCACACCTCTGTGGCGTCGGGGTGGACGAGGGGGTCGGTGTCGTCGCAGTCGTCGGCGCGGGTGGACTCGCCGATGCTGGCCTGGCAGGCAGCGGTGGCGGTGGTGGGGTCGCCGAAGCCGTCGCCGTCGTGGTCGGTGTAGACCGTGATGGGGTCGACCGGGGAGTTGTCGGGAGTGCCGTCACAGTCGTCGTCGATGCGGTTGCAGGTCTCGGGGGCGCCCAGGTAGACGGTGGGGTCGGCCGGTCCGCAGTCGGCCACATCGGGGTGGCCGTCTCCGTCGGAGTCGCGGGTCTGGAGGTCGTCGGTGGTGCCCGTGGTGGTGGTGCCCGGCGCGGCGCTGTCGGACGGCTTCGCGTCTTCGCAGGCCATCGCAGCCAACAGGAGCAGGGGCGCTCTCATGGACACACCTCGGTGGTGCCGAGGGCTGCGAGCAGCGCGTCGGGTTCGGTGGGGTCGCCCGGAACATCGAGGCACACGTCGCCCACAGCCTGGAGCCCATACAGCGCCGAGACGTCTTGCAGGCGGGGGTTGCGCAAGGCGATGAGGGTGTCGGCGGCGCGGAGACCGTCAAGGCCGTCGAGCGACACCAGCATCGGGTTGTCGAGGACCAGCAGGTTGCCGGTGGTGTGCAGCGCTTCGAGGCCGGTGAGGTGGGTGAGGGTGGCGTGGTTGCGGATGTCGAGGGTCTGGTGGACCACCTCGAGGGCGGGGGCGCCCACCAGCTGGAAGGGGTCGGTGGTGGGTTGGTCGGTGCCGTCGATGCGCAGAGAGCCCACCTCGCGGAGCACGTCGAGCCCTTCGAGGTCGTCGAGCAGCAGCACGCGCTGGACCACGAAGGCGCCGGTCACCACCTCGAGCTGTTCGAGGCCGTGCAGCGACTGAAAGGGGGTGAGGTCGGCGCTTCCACCCAGGATGACGTCGCCGTGCACCCAGGTCACCCAGTCCAGCCCGGCGAGGTCGGTGAGCATGGGGTTGCTGTGGAGCTCGACCGTGCCGCCGATGCCCTCGGCTGCGCGCGCATCACGGAGGCCGGTGAGGTCGGTGAGCACGGGGTTTTCTTCGACCCGTAGGCCGCCGAGGCGCTCGAGCTGCACCAGGCCGTCGAGGCGGGTGAGGGCCGGGGCGCCGCGGATGGTGAGGCGGTCGTCGATGGCCTTCAGGCCGCCGAAGTCGGTGAGGTCGGCGACCGCGTTGCCGCCGAGGGTGAGGTAGCCTGTGGACTTCAGGTTTCCGAGGCCGTCGAGGTGTGCCAGGCGGGGGTTGTCCTCGATGCGCAGCTCGACCACCTCGGCGAGGCTCGTGAGCCCGTCCACGTGCGTGAGGAGCGGATTGTCTCGCAGCTCGGCCGACTCGGTGACGCGGGTGAGGTCGGGGAGACCGGACAGGTGGGTGAGGGCGTCGAGCTCGCGGATGTGGAGCTGGTCCAGGTGGGACCACCCCCCAAAGCCGGAGAGGTCGGTGAGGACGGGGTTGCGGCGGATGTCGAGGCGTTCGTTGCCACTGGAGACGCCGGTCCAGGTGGTGCCGTCGAGACCGGCTGTAGTGAGGAGGGCGGGGTTGTCGGTGAGCGCGACGATGCGACCGATGGCGCGGCCGGTGGGCAGCCCGGCGAGGGTGTCCAGCGAGGCGTTGTGTGTGACCACCAGGCCGTCGGTGACGGCGCAGACGCAGCTGGCCGCGGACAGGTCGGTCCAGGCGGTGCCCGTGATGGTGAGGGTGCCGGCGATGCCGTCGAACTCGGTGCAGAATGCGGCGGCGTTGGTGAGGGCGGTGGCGCCGGTCCAGGTGACGTCGCCGTCGTAGACAGAGCGCGGGCCGCCTGTGGACCCGCACACGGCGTCGGCGCCATCGCAGTCCTGGTCAACCCCATCGCCGACCGGGTCCCAGGCTTCGGGATGCACCATGGGGTCGGCGTCGTCGCAGTCGTCGGCCACCGCGATGTGGTGGGTGGGTGGGGCGCAGGCTTCCACGCTTGCGGAGGGGTCGCCGAAGCCATCGCCGTCGAGGTCGGGGTACCACAGGGCCATCGCGGGCTCGGCGAGCTCGTCCACCAGGCCGTCACAGTCGTCGTCGATGCCGTTGCAGGTGGGGTCGGAGGGGCAGGGGTGCGCGGTGTCGGTGGTGACAGGCGCCCCTGAGTCGGTGGACGGTTGCTTGTCGTCGGCGCAGGCGGTCCACAGCCCCAGCGCGGAGACCACCGCCGTGAAGGGGCGCAGCGTCGACGAGATCACGCCGACGGCCTGGCGGAATCGAGCGTGCGGTGCACGTGGCAGGTGGCGGAACACCGAGGCATCGTAGCCTGACCCGATCTGAACCGGGCCTGGACGTCTGTTGCGCCGGAGCCTCGATGTTTCAGCGAGGTTGGGGGGGGCGGTCGGCCCGCTGGGCGTCACGGATGTGTCAACGCCCGTTATCGCGCTGTTATCGACGACTACCCGGGGGCCCTCAGGGGGGGCTGCAAGGCGCTTGTGAGCACATCGATGCAGCAGATGCGTAAAGCTCTGTCGGTCCCGCCAGACACAGCCTTGCCACAGGTGCGCCCCTGCGCCTCACTCCCCGGGCTTGGTTGTTCCTTCGAAACGTCACCGGAAGAGAAACCCGATGCGCGCTTCGCCCGTCCTCATCACCGGACTCGTCGGTGTCCTCACCTTCGCCACCAAGGCCAAGGCACAGGAAGCCCCCGACCTCAACGCCGGTGGCACCGATGCCCACAACTTCTTCCCCGCACCGTTCGACGGCGACCCGAGGGATCCATTGCGCGTGCACCGTGTGGGTGGATGGTCTGGCGTCCAGGGCTTCGCGGGCGGCATCCTCGAATACGCCGAGAAGCCGATGGCGTACTGCATCGACGAAGCCTGTTCGGAAGAGCTCGATGTGCTCGACAACGTCTTCGCGATGAATATTTCGGGTGGCTATGCCCCGATCGATCGCTTGCGCATCTTCGTTGGAGCGCCGGTCTACTTCGACTCCGAGAGCGACGTAACGCCCGGTGGCGGCGGCTTTGGCGACATTCGCCTGGGCGGTCAGGTGGCCTTCATCACCGAAGATGGGCCGATCCAGGCCGGTGTTGTTCCGTGGCTGGACATTCCCACTGGTGACGCTGACCGATTCTTGGGCAACAATGGTCTTGCGGGCGGCGCAGCGGTGGCAGGGTCTGCGGAAGCAGGCGCCTTCACCTTCTCGGGTGATGTCGGAATGCAGTTCGATCCGGCGAGTGCATCGAACACCGACGGGGCCAACTCGGTCCTGGTCGGATTGGCGGCTGGCGTGACTCCCGCAGACGGCTGGGGCATCACGGCGGAAACCCGTCTCGAGCCCTCGTTCATCGAGAATCCGGTCCCCGGTACAGGTTCCCCTTCCGAGATGCTCTACCACGCTCGCTACAAGGCGGAGAGTGGCTTCCACTTCATGGCAGGTGGGGCCCACGCCATCACCAGCGGTCCGGGCGCTGCGGTCTTCCGCACGTTCGTGGGCTTCGGCTGGGAGTCCGAGAAGGACCGTCCGCCGCGCGACACCGACGGCGATGGCATCCCGGACAAGGCCGACGAGTGTGTGGAAGAGCCCGAGACCCTCAACGGCTGGCGCGACATGGACGGCTGCCCCGACGACATCGGGCGCCTCAAGGTCCGTGTCCTGCTCGGCGAAGACCCGGTGGAAGGCGCCGACGTCCGCGTGGTGGGCCCCAAGGGTCCGTCCACCCACAAGACCCCCGACGTCCCGCGCTTCGAAGGCCTCCCCGGCGAGGACTTCAAGGCCGAGGCCACGTACGGCGGCTGCTACACCGGCGCCGGTGCCACCACGCTGGAACCGGGCAAGAACCGCATCAAGATTCAGCTCGCCCGCATCGAGCGGAACCTGAAGGTGGTCGTGAAGACCCCCGAAGGCGAACCCGTCACCGATGCCTCCGTCAAGTGGCTCGTGCCCGAACAGAACTTCGGCTGCCACGCCACCGGGGAACACCCCGTCGACGACAAGGGCGAATACAACGTTCTGCTGGGAATCGGCAACCACGAGCTCGTGGTGCAGGCCGAGGACCGCTCACCGCAGCGCTTCGAAGTTGGAATCAACCGTTCCAAGGACGAAGTGATTGAGGTCACGATGAAGGCCGCGAAGACCAAGCTCTCCGCGGAACGCATCGACATCCTGGAGAAGGTCTTCTTCGAGACCGGCTCCGATGTGATCAAGGAAGAGTCGTTCGAGCTCCTCACCGAAGTCGCCACTGTCCTCATCGCCAACCCGCACATCAAGAAGGTGCAGGTTGCCGGTCACACCGACAGCAAGGGCAAAGACGACTTCAACATGGAGCTGTCGCAGAAGCGCGCCGAGAGCGTGCGCGCGTGGCTGATTGGCCACGAGGTGGCGGCAGACCGACTCGAAGCGGTGGGCTACGGCGAGACCAAGCCGATTGCCAGCAACGGATCCTCGAAGGGGCGTGCGCAAAACCGGCGCGTTGAGTTCGTAATCGTCGACCCGGCGCCTACGACCGACGACGCTGAGAAGGAGTAAGACCAATGATGTCTTCGATTCTCATCTCTCTCTTCGCCATGTCGCCGGCTGCGCACGCAGAAGGCAGTGCTCAGCTTCCAGGGCAATGGCTCCTCGTCGACAACGTGCTCTACGTCGACATCGTCGATCCCGAGACCGAACGCATCGGCTTCACCGGCAACGGTGGGATGGTGGTTCGCGCACCCGATGGCACCGACCTCGGCGTGCTCGTGTCGGGTGGAGAGATGGTGCTGAGTGGGCTGCCCGATGGCGCCTACCAGCTCCGGCCGCAGGTCGAGCAGCGCGGTGACTGGGACATCTCGGTCGTCGACGCCACCGACAGCGGCGGACGCCTGCACTCCCTCGACTGGATGCTCGACGCCCGCGGCTACGACGACCCCTACGGCTTCGACGGCATGTTCTACGGCCGCGTCGATGGTGGTGAGGACGGTCGCTCGGCTGTCATCGCCCTCGAGCTGAACGGCTGGACGGGCCACCGCTGGACCGCCATGGCCACCGGTCACGGCGTCGACGGCTGGGATGCGGGCCGCAGCGTCGACCGCTACCAGGCCGAGGTCGAGCCCGACATTCCCCTCTACCTCTCGCCCCCCTCGGTGGTCGGCGACGCCCCCGTCACGCCGGATGCGTCGGGCCTCGAGTTCGAGATGAACGACCGCAGCGACGAATTCGGCGGCGTCTTCCGCTTCTCCGTGTCGCACCGTGGCACGTGGCGCATCGTCTGCGACAACGTGGCCGACGGCGTGGTCGACCCAACCGACAACACCAACGTGGTGCTCAGTGGCCTTTCTGACGGCCCCGAGGACATCGAGGTGGAGTGGGACGGCCACACCTGGGACGGCGGCTACATCTCTGGCGCTGGCGAGTGTGGTGTCACCCTGTCCATCGGTGAGCTGCACTTCCTCGCCGACGACATCGAGACCGCCTTCCCCGGGCTGCGCACCTACCTCCACGACGGCGGCAGCGACACCCCCGCGCCGATGTTCTGGAACGACGCACTCGTGGCCGGCGACGACGTTGCGATGCCCGACGGTGAGCTGGCTCTTGCAGCCGCAGGTCCCGACGGCGTCATCCCCGACGGCATCGGCTCCGAGCCCATTCCCAACGTCTCGTCCCGCGCCTGGGGCAACTTCGACGACGTGGGCAAGGGCGACCGCTCGATGCTCGACACCTGGACCTTTGCCGACCGCTCCGACGCCTTCATCGTCGACGTCACCGACTTCGGTGGCCCGGGCGACCGCGACGACTCCACCAACAACAACGGCTCTGGCTACCAGGCCCCCGAGCCCGAGGTGGTGGTTGAAGCCCTCGCAACCGGTGGCTACTTCAAGGGTGGCTGCAGCACGGTGTCCGGCTCCGCTGGCTCGGCAGGCCTCCTGGCCCTCTTCGCTGGTCTCGCCAGCTTCGGCATGCGGCGTCGCGAAGACTGATTCGCGGCTCCAAGAACGCAAGCGGCCCGTCTTCGTGACGGGCCGTGGTCGTTCTTGGGGGTGGGAGGGGCCAGGGAAGGCGCCCTCCCCACCGGGTGCTACTCGAAGAGGGGCGTGTCGCCGAGGTCGGGGCAGTTGGGCGCAACGATGGTGCCCTTGCCGGTGCCGCGGGGAGTGGCTTCTTCGGCTTCGGCTGCAATGGGGAACTCGCCGTCGATGAGGTCGACCTCGGCGTCGACTTCCACGCCGTCGGCCACCTGCTCGAGGCGGGTGACTTCGCCCCAGGCTGCGCGACCGGTGAACCACCAGGCCAGGTTCGCGTCTTCTTCGTTCAGCCAGTAGTAGCCGGCAGAGCCACCGAAGGAGGTGGACACGAACGAACCCTCGCCGAGCGGGCACTCCACGAAGGCCAGAGGTTCGAGGGTCTCGCGGAAGTCGGCCGGCGACGACTCGGAGTACTCGCCATACCCGGCATCGTTCCAGGTGAGCGAGAGGTTGCAGGTGTTCGCGGTGAACAGGCCGGTGGGGTCGTAGGCCGGACGCGGGGTCTCGGGGTTGTCGTCGGGGTCTTTGCCCAGGTAGAGCGCGACTTCTTCGCAGGAGACGTCGGGCGTGGACGACATGTAGACCACCAGCCGGTCCCCTTCGGCGTACGACCAGGCAGACCAACCGAGCAGCGAGGCGTCGTAGCCGGGACGGATGATGGTCTCTTCGTCGTCGGGGTCGACCTTGGCCTCGAAGGTGAGCTCGCCGTCGTACAAGCCTTCCGGCAGGACGTCGGTGTCGGTGTCGGCGTCGGTGTCCGCATCGGTGTCGGTGTCGGTGTCGGTGTCGGTGTCGGTGTCGGTGTCGGTCTCTTCGCCGCCCGAGCCTCCGCCGTCGTCGCCGCCGACGTCGATGCAGCCGTCGCCAGCTTCGTTGAGGATGGTGCCAGCAGGGCAGGTGCAGGACTTGTCGTCCTTGTTCTCTTCGAACCCGTCGGGACACCCGCCGCCGCAGCCCGCGAGATGTGCGAGCGTGAGGCCGAGCAGAGTGAGCTGGGCTCCGTAGATCTTGGTCATCGTGTCTCCAGGTGGACACCGCCAGGGCACGGCGTTTTGTCGTTGATACCATTTCCCCGGGGGACTTGTCCCACTCCAACGCCGCGGAGTGAGTCAGGACCTTGCCAGAGCAGGTCGAGGTGTACTGGCGGTGGCTGGCTCCGGGCGTCGATCTGATGGGCGTCCAGTACACCGCACAGAAACCGTACTGGCGTGTAGTACGGCGGGATGTTGTGGGAGGATGGCGTGATAGACGTTGTTGTCGGGTCTTGCTGCCGTGCCGCGTGGTCGCCGTGACCGTACAGGCCGGGTGCCGGTGTTCGTCCAGAAGTGTACTGTTTTTGCGTGCCGCCCCACCCGCCTCAGGAGGGCCCATGCGGGTCGACCCCTTCCCCACAGTCTTCGGGTACCTCGACTATCGCAAGTACCTCCGCGACTGGTTCGCAGCGAAGAAGGCGCACAACCCGCGCTACAGCCACCGCGCGTTTTCACGACGGACCGGCCAGCGCTCGCCCAGCTTTCTCGCCGATGTCATCGCGGGTCGGCGAAACCTCACCGAAGATGCCCTCCCCAAGGTGGCCATCGCCATCGGGCTCGAAGAGGAGGACGCCGACTTCTTCCACGCGTTGGTGCTGCTCGACCAGGCGGGCTCGGCGCGAGAGAAGAACGAAGCCTGGGCGCGCCTGTCCGCCACCCGCCACTTCCGCGAAGCCCGCAAGCTCGAAGGCGAAGGCTTTCGGTACCTCAGCCACTGGTACATCCCCGCGGTGCGCGAGCTGGCGTCGCTGTCGGACTTCTGCGCAGATCCCGTGTGGGTGGCCCGGTCTCTGTCGCCCCACATCTCGGTCGACGAAGCGCGGGCGGCCCTCGACTGCCTCAAAGACCTGGGGATGCTCGTGCGGTCGGCCGACGGACGGTGGGAGCCCCGTGAGGTGCGGGTCGTCACGCCACATGAGGTCGCGCGTCTGGCGGTACAGAACTACCATGAGGGCATGTTGGGACTGGCTCGGGGCGCCATCCAGCGCTTTCCTGCCGAAGAGCGCCACTTCCTGGCGGTCACCGCGAATGTCCCTGTGGCACTGGTGCCGCGCCTGAAAGCGGAGCTGAACAGCATGTACGACCGCCTGTTGGAGCTGGTGGACGGCGCGCAGGAGCCGGCCGATGAAGTCGTCCAGATCCACCTGCACTTCTTTCCGCTGTCTGCTTCTGACCGCCCGCCGGCGCCCGACCACGCCGGCCAGGAGACCGACCGATGACCCCCTCCACCCGTCTTCTCTCGTTGGTCCTCGTGGCGAGTGTGGGCTGCCGTGCGCGCGGTCCCGACCACAGCACCGGAGTCGGCAACCCGGGCAACCTCACTGTGGGCATGGGCCCCACCGAAGGCGTCGACCTGACTCGGGTGTCGCTCGCACTTCATTCGGTCACGTCCGAGATGTGCAGTGGCGACCGTCAGGCGGTGCAGCTCGACGGCCTCTCTCTGGACCTCCAGCCCAACCAGACCATCCAGCTGCCCAGCCACAATCGGGCCGCGCTCGACTCGGGCCTGTGTGCCATCGAGCTGGCGCTGGACGGTCCGCTCGAGGTCGACGGAACCGGCCACGACGTAAACGGCGACTTTGCCCTGGTCACCTGGCTGCCCACGCTCGAGGTCCGGTTCGACACCCCACTCGACGTCTCCTCCGACACCATCCTCGACCTCACGCTGGGGCGGGATGGCTGGCTCGATGCGGCGTGGCTCGGGCTGCAGGCTGGCGAGACGGTTGTGGTCGACGCTAGCCACCCCCAGCACGATGCCATCCTCGGCCGGCTCACCACCCTCGCGCTGGTCGACCGTCAGTCGGGCGTGGAGGTGGCCACCGTGGAGCCCGACACAGAAGGCCTGGCGATGCACATCGCCGCGGGTGGCGGGGGCTGGATGGTGGGCTCGTTCGACGACGGGCGGTCCTGGGTCGAGCTGCGTGCGCCCTCCGACGGCGAGCCGGAAGACCACCTCCTGGCCGTGGCAGCCTCCAGCGGACGTTCCGGGGGCGACCTCTTCGTGGCTGTAGGCGGCGAGACCAGCGGCACAGTGGTGGTCACCGACGACGGCCAGACCTTCGAGACCACCACCGCCCCCACACTTGGCCTCCGCGATGTGGCCTGGCTGGGCGACCGGTTCCTCGCGGTGGGGGTCGAAGGGCGCATCACCTTCTCCTCCGACGGGCGCACCTGGGACGCCAACACGCCTCTGGGCGACTGCCACTTCAACGCCGTGGACGTCGTGGGAGACCGGGTTCTCGCGGCTGGCGTCGACAACGGTGGCGTGGGCTGCGTGTGGCTGTCCACCGACCACGGCGAGAGCTTCAACTCGGTCGCGGGCTTGCCCACCGAGGTCTTCGACCTGCATGCCACGGCGGATGGCTTCGTGGCCATCGGCGACGAAAACAAGCTGAGCTTCGCGTCCCACGACGGAGGCGTATGGGAGACCGTGGTCCTCCCCGACACCTTCCTCCACGACGTCACGGTGTGGGATGGCTGGGTGAAGGTGCTGGGCGACGACTACGCCCACTACACCTCTGACTACGAGACCATCCACAAGGGCGACACCGCCGGGTTCACGCGGTGGGTGCCGGCCCTCGACAAGTCCGTCCTGCTCGCCATCACCGAAGACGGCGAGGTGTACCGCGCCCCCGACGACAACGGCCTCGACATCGACACCTGGTCGGTCGAGGGCAGCTTCGGGCGCTCGGAGCATGGCCTCGCCTTCGCCGATGTGGCGGTCTACCGGCCCTGAGCCTCGGCACGGTCGCGAGAACGACAACGCCCCGGCCTCATGAGAGGACGGGGCGCAGGGGCCACCCGGCGTGAGGGTGTCACGCCGGGCGAGGGGACCGTGGACTCAGGGGGTGCACTCGCTGCCGTCGCAGGCGGCTTCGAGGTTCCAGTCCGTGGAGCTCTTTTCCCAGGTGTCGATGGTGTACGTGTAGACCACGAGGGCTTCGGCGCCGGAGATGCTGGTGCCGTCGTCGGACATGGTGCCGCTGAACAGGATGGTGGCCTGCTGCGGGTACACGAAGTACATCGTGAAGTCGTTGCCGCTACCGGTGATGGGTGCGGAAACGATTCCGGGGACGCCGTACTCGCAGTAGTCGATGGTGATGTCGGAGCCGGAGTTCTGCGGGTTGTGGAAGCAGAGCTCGGTGGCGATGACACTGCCCGGGGGACGGGCGTTGCTCGACTCGTAGATCTCGCCGTAGACGCTGAAGAGGCCTTCGAGCGAGGGCGGGCTGTCGCCGGTGTTCACGACGAAGTCGGAGCCTTCGACGGCTTCTTCGACGGCGGGGTTGGTGACGGCGTCGTCGGCGCCCGAGGAACCGGTCTGGGTGCCGTTGCTCGGGGCTTCGCTGTCGGAGCCGACCGGGGGAGCGTCGCCGCCGCAGTACTTGGCGAAGACGTCTGTGGTGGCGTCCCAGCAGGACTGCATCGTGCCGCAGGACTCGCTCTCGAGGCAGTCGAGCTGGCAGTCGGCGTAGCCGTAGAACGAAGCATCGGGCTGCACACAGTTGGCTGCGCAGTCGACGCCGGCGGAGCCGCTCTCACCGGAGCCGATGCCCGGAAGCTCGGGGGTGGGCGGGTTGAGGGTGCCGCACTCTTCCACCTTTGTGCAGATGTCGGCGCAGCGGGCGGCCTTTTCGGCGTCTTCACAGCCGGTGGTGAGGGCGGCGATGCCCACGAGGCCAAAGGCGCCAAGAGCGCGGGTGAACTGAATGGTCATGTCTCCTCCTCAAGACCCGGTCGGGGTAACCGGTCGTTCGCGAGAATCGCGAGGGGATGCAGTCTGGTTACAAGTGAGAGCCAGGTTGCCTGAACTCTGGTGCATGCTTGCGTCCCCCTCGGGCGCCCGCATGCTGAGCATGCCACGGGGCTTGCTCGTTGGCCCCCCCGTATCGACCGCGCGGCTGTCTGTGCACAGGTCGATTCGAGAAAAAACCGATGGCCTCGAATGTCCGAGGCGACGGAGCGTGCATGTCTCTTCGCCCATTCGACGCCGCCGTTGTGGGGGCCGGTCCCAACGGCCTCGCCGCTGCACTGGCGCTCCAGGCCACCGGTCGCTCGGTGGTGGTCTACGAGACGAAAAGTCGCGCAGGTGGCGGGCTCTGGACAGAAGAGCTCACGCTGCCGGGGTTTCGGCACGACACCTGCTCGGCCATCCACCCCATGGCGGTGGCGTCGCCGTTCTTCCGAACACTGCCGCTCGCGGAGCATGGCCTGGAGTGGGTACACCCCGCGCTTCCGCTCGCTCACCCGCTCGATGGCCGTCCCGCGGTGGTGCTGCGACGGAGTGTCGCAGAAACGGCGCATCTCCTGGGGAACGACCGAGATCGCTACGAGCGGTTCATCGGGCCGCTGGTGCAGGGCTTCGACACACTCGCGATGGCCGGAATGGGGCCCCCCGACTGGCCGGCTTCTCCCCTCCTGATGGCGCGCTTCGGAGCGGCTGCTGCCCTGCCCGCCACCACCCTCGCCCGTGCACGCTTCACCGAAGCGCCTGCGCAAGCCCTCTTCGCGGGCCTGGCTGCGCACTCGGTGCTGCCGCTCGAGCACACCCCCAGCGCCGCCATCGGCTTGATGCTCCACCTGGCGGCCCATGCGGTGGGCTGGCCCATGCCCCGAGGGGGGGCGGCGTCGCTCGCAGATGCGCTGGTGTCACTGTTCGAGGCCCGGGGAGGAGTGCTGCGCCTCGGCACTCGGATCACCGCGGTCGATGAGGTCGAGACCCTCGGTCCGGTCTTCTTCGACACAGGGCCGGCGGCGATGGCCCGCATCGCCCACAGTCGCCTGCCTGCCGCGTTTCGCAAGCGCCTGCGCGCGTTTCGATACGGGCCGGGTGTGTTCAAGATCGACTACGCCCTGTCCGGTCCCATTCCGTGGTCCGACCCCACCGTCGCAGATGCCGGAACCGTGCACCTCGGCGGCACCCTCGAAGAAATCGCGGCCAGCGAACGTGCCTGCAATCGCGGCGAGCTCACCGACCGGCCCTACGTCCTGGTGGCCCAACAGTCTGCCGCCGATGCGTCGCGGGCGCCGGATGGTCAGCACACCGGCTGGGCGTACTGCCATGTGCCAGCCGGCTGCGAGGTCGACCGCACCGACGTCATCGAAGCGCAGCTCGAGCGGTACGCACCGGGCTTCCGCGACCGCGTCCTGGCCCGCCACACCATGGCGCCCGCCGACTTCCAAGCCCACAACGCCAACTATGTGGGCGGCGATGTCAACGGCGGCGCCGCCACCATCGGCCAGCTGCTCACCCGCCCCACCGCCCGCTTCCCGCCGTGGTCTACGCCCGATCAGAGGGTCTGGATTTGCTCCGCCAGCAGCCCCCCGGGTGGTGGTGTGCACGGTATGGGGGGCTACAATGCCGTCGCTGCGGCCTTTCCCGACGAAGTGCCCCCGCTCGTCTCCTGAACCGGTCCCCCGAGATGTCTGCCTTGGAACCCTCCGCATCCACCGTTCCCATGCCGGAAACGGCCCTCCGCCCCGCCCTCGACCGCCTGGTCGACGACCTCGATGCCCACGGCGTCGACAGCTCGGGACTGCGCGCCTTGCAGTCCGAGCTGGGCGACCTGGAGCATCCGCCCGGGTTCTTCGCGCGCATGTCGAAGAAGGTGAAGGACACCCTCCGCCGCAACTGGGGGCACGTGCTGGGCGAGATGCACGAGACGGCCCGGCTGGTGTCCCTCGTGCGCAAGGCGATGCGCCACGGTCGGGGGGCGCTCACGGCAGAAGAGCGCTCCGAAGCGCGGGCCCAGGTCGCCGACCTCCTGCGGATGGCACCGGCCAGCGCCGTGTTTCTGGCCCTCGAAGTGTTTCCGCTGCCGGGGACCGCGGTCTTCACGCCGTGGGTGCTGATTCGTCTGGGGCTGCTTCCGTCTCGCTGGCGCGAAGCCCACGTCCTCCACGGGCTGCGCAAGGAAGCCGACAAGCTGCGCCAGACGGCCCATCCCGATGAAGCTGCGGCGGTGGAGCGCATGGTGGAGGCGGTCGAGGCTGGCTGCAAGCGTCGGGAGCGGGCGGCCCACGAAGCGGCGCTGCTCACGCACTGGGACTTCGACGGCAACGGCCGGTGGGACCCCGACGAACGCGCCGCCTACGAGCAGATGCTGGGCGAGCTGTCGCGGGCGGCCCACAAGAGGGCGTCCGACCGCGTGTGGTTTCTCCGCCACGACGCGTACGTGTTCGGGCCGTTTCGCTTGTCGGAGATGATGCAGGTGGAGACCGACGTCGACCTGCTGGTGTGCCTCGAGCGCGACACGCCCTGGGTGGACTTCACCGACCTCCGCGGCCGGCTCACTCCGTAGCGGCGCCGAGGGTCTGTCTGGCGATGTCGGGGCGGTCGGTGATGATGCCGTCCACGCCCAGCTCGGCCATCTCGCGCATCTCGGCGGGGTCGTTGACCGTCCAGGACAGCACCCGGTAGCCCTTGCGCTTCATCGCCTTCACGTATCGGGGGCCCCGCTCGCGCAGGAACGCGGCCTCGGCGGCGAGGATGTCGGCTTGGGCCTTGCGGTTGAGCCACATGTTGCGCAGGACGAGCTTTTCGATGCCGGAGAGGTCGGCTTCGTCGAAGGTGGCTACCAGCTGTCCGCGCAGGATGCTGGGGTCGGCCGCGCGCACGGCCTCGAGCACGTAGGGGTTGAACGACGTGACGAAGGCCCGCTGCGTGAGGCCGGCGTCTTGGAGCGCCTTCACGACGGCACGGGCCACGGGCTGGACCGACGCACCCTTGGGAGGCGTCTTGATCTCGACGTCGATGACGACCTTGTGGCCGAAGGCGGACAGGACGTCGGGCAGCTTGGGCACGGGCTCGCCGGCCCACTTGTCGTCGAGCCAGCTGCCGGCATCGAGGCCCGCGATGTCGGCCCAGATGGTGGCGTCGACTGCGCCGGTGCCGGTGGTGGTGCGGTCGAGGGTGTCGTCGTGAATGACCACCAGCTCGCCATCTTGGCTGAGCGTGACGTCGAGCTCGAACGACACGCCCAGGTCGGCGGCCACCTGGAAGGCGGCTGCGGTGTTCTCGGGTGCGAGGCCTGCAGCGCCCCGGTGTCCGATGATGGCCACTCCGTGGTCGGGTGCAGAG
>Ga0213833_1000219_pt1 | contig 83007 bp, 58 predicted proteins | sample SWATP21_FD_160575 | JGI IMG/M metagenome (GOLD analysis project Ga0213833, IMG submission 160575) | Coastal seawater microbial communities from Marineland, Florida, United States - SWA TP2 #1 | ecosystem: Environmental > Aquatic > Marine > Coastal | place: USA: Florida | collected 2016-08-14
GGGCGTCGGGGGTGGGGGCGATGGGGATGTCGGGGGTGACGCCCTTGCCTTCGAGGCGGTGGCCGTCGGGGGAGCGGAGGTCGGCGAAGACGAGCTGGGCGCGGTCGCCGTTGGGCAGGCGCTCGAATTGGCTCATGAGCGCAAGTCCCGACGACTGTTCACCGACAATGACCGCACGGCCGAGGTCTTGCATGCCACTGGCGAAGATCTCGCTGCTGGAGGCGCTGCGACCGTCGACCAACACAGCGAGCGGTCCGTCGAGGCGCTCGGAGCCCACACGCGGGCGGATGTTGAAGTCGAGGGTGGAGCCGCGGGTGGTGAAGGTGCCGAGGCTGGCGCTCTTCCGGGCGACGAAGTGGCCGGCAATGCCCTGGGCGACCAGCGGGAGGCCGCCGGGGTTGCCGCGGAGGTCGATGACACACGACTCGACCCCATCTGCCTTGGCTCGGATGACGGCCTGGCGAATCGCGGCGCCGTTGGGCACGGCAAACATGGAGAAGCGAATCACGAGGACCGGCGGGAGGGGGCCGTCGGGGCCGTCGGGGTCGTCGATGCGGGTGTCGGTCTCGACGCGGGTGGCCGGCAGCTCGCCCACCTTGAACACCTGGCCCTGCAGCGGCGCGGGGCGGAGCGTGAAGGTGAGGGTGTCGTCGCCCCGGACCACGGTGACCTTGGTGGGCTCGCCGATGACCGGCCGGAGGAGGTCGCGGAGCACACCCCCCACCGCAGCCGCCGGGCCTCGGACGCCCTGACCGTCGGCTAGCTCGGCCACGAGGGCGTCGAGGTCGGTGTCGCCGATGCGGGTGAGGCGGTCGCCGGGTTGGATGCCCTCGCGGTGGGCGGGGCCGTCTTCGCGCACCGACAGCACGTGTGCGGCACCGTCGACCAGGCCGGCGTCCATGCCGAGCACACCCCGCGGACCTTCACCGGAGCCGCCTCGGTAGATGTCGCCCGACACGATGGCAAAGTGGGAAACGCCCACACGGTCGAGCATCTCGCGCAGGACCGGCCGCAGTGCATCGGGGTCTTCGGCGGCCTCGGCCCGGGGGCGGAGCTCGGCCTTCACGGCATCCCAGTCCACCCCACCCAGCTCGGGGTCGGGATAGCCGTCCGCCACCCGCTGCCACAGGTAGTCGAACGTGGCGAGCTGCAGGTTCTCGACGACGGGGGCTGCGGGCGTGGCGGGGCTCTGCGGGGCTTTGGGACAGCCCACGAGCAGAGCCAGGCCGAGCACAGCTGCGGAGGCGAGGGAGGTGCGCACGGATGGGGCTCGCGGAACGAGAGGGGGGACGGCGTATCACCGGACCGGGTGGGGCGTGGGACCCGTCGTCAGGGCGCGTCCGTCCCGCCGATGGTGCGCTCGAACAGCTCGAAGATGCGGCGATATTCGTCCCACCACGACTCGGGATGGGTGAAGCCGTGGCCTTCGCGGGGGTAGCTGGCCAGCTCCCAGTCGGTCTTTCGAAGCTCGATGAGGCGCTGGGCCAGGCGCACGCTGTCTTGGTACGGAACGTTGCTGTCTACCATGCCATGGCAGATGAGCAGGGGGTCTTCGAGACCGTCGGCGTGCTCGATGGGGGAGCTGCGTTGGTAGGCCTCGGGGTCGTCTTCGGGGGTGTTGAGGATGGCCCGGGTGTAGCCGTCGTTGTAGTTCGACCAGTCGGTGACGGGTCGCAAGGCCGCGCCCGCAGCCCAGAGCCCGGGTTGCTTGAAGAGCGCCATGAAGGTGATGAAGCCGCCGTAGGAGCCGCCATAGACCCCCACCCGCTCGGGGTCGACGTGTGCGTGCTCGGTGGCCCAGGCGATGCCGTCGGCGAGGTCTTCGAGCTCGGGGTGGCCCATCTGGCGGTAGATTGCGGTGCGCCAGTCGCGGCCGTAGCCCTCGCTCGCCCGGTAGTCCATGTCGAGCACCACGTAGCCGTGGTCGACCAGCATCGAGTGGAACATCATCTCGCGGGCGTAGCCGCTCCAGCCGGCGTGGCTGTTCTGCAGATAGCCGGCTCCGTGCACGAAGATGACCGCTGGTCGGCCGTCTTCGGGGGGCGGGCCGTCGGGTTGGTAGACCCTCGACCAGATGGGTTGGTCGGTGTGGGTAGACGGAATCGGCACGATGTCGGGCGCCACCCAGTCGATGTCGGACCACGCCGATTCGACAGTGTGGGTGAGCTGGCGGACCGTTCCCCCGGGCCGCGCGGGCTGGACGTAGAGCTCGGGAGGCTGCAGCACTTTGGAGTGCTTGAGCAGCAGCGACCGTTCGTCGGGCGACAGCCAGAAGTCGGTCATGCCGCCGAGACGGGTGATGGCTTCGATGGGGCCGCCCGCTGTGGGAACGCGGTAGACGTCGTACTCCACGGGCGAGTCGACGTTGGCCTTGAAGTAGAGCCACCTGCCGTCGCGTGTGGCTTCGGGCCTGCGGGCCTCGAAAGCGCCCGAGGTGAGGGGAGTCAGGTGGGTGCCGTCCCAGCGGTGGAGGTGGCCGTACCCGCTCGCTTCGGACTGGAGCCACAGGGTGCCATCGGGCAGCCAGCCCAGCGCATTGAAGTCCCAGTTCACCCAGGCGTCGTCGTGGAGGTGCTCGACGAGGGTGGGGCGCACCGGGTCGGTCGTGGGCTCGGCGGGCATGGTCACGACCACCGTCCACCGGTCCTTCTGGTCGAAGGAATGTAGCTGGAGGGCCACCTGGCGACCGTCGAGCGACCAGGCGTGATGTTCGAGCTGCAGCGGCCGCGGCGGGCGGTCGTCGGGGAGGGGGGTGGCACGGATGGCGGCGAGAGGGTCGTCGTGGCGGCCGGGGAGGTCGTCCAGAGACACGGCGACCGGGGGGCCCGATGCGACCGACACCAGCCAGATCCGGCTGCCTTCGATGGTGTCGGTGCCCACCTTGGGCCGAATGTTGCGCGTCTCGACATACCCGGATGCCGTGACGTAGTCGGGCATGGGGTCGCGCCTGGCGTTGGTGCCTTCCTTTGCGTCTTCGACCACAAGCCAGCGGCCGTCGGGGCCCAGGCTGTTCGTTCGGATCTGGCGACCGTCCCCGAGGTAGACCGTGCGGTCCCGGGTGGGGTCGGCAGCGATGTGTGCTGCAGAGTCGTTGCGGCGGGCGCTGTCTTCGGCGCGGTCGGCGGCCAGGCTGGGAAAGAGGCGCTGCTGCTGCTCTTCGAGAAAGCCATCGGGGGCGTCGTGGTCGGGGTCGTCTGCGGTGGACAGCGACACGACGGGGACGGTTCCGCTGCCGTCTCGCTTCGCGGCAACCCAGGTGTCTCCGGCCCGCCAGGCCACGCGTCCATCGGTCAGGAACCGTGGCGTGCGCGCCGTGCCATCCGACGCGGACACCGGCCAGGCGCGGCCCTTGTGGTCGGCCACCCACACCGCGCCGTGGGAGACCGTGATCCGAAAGCGCCCATCAGGGCTGCGCTGTCCGCCGGGGGGGAGCCGTTCGGTGCGGGGGCCGGGCGGCACAATGTGGGGTGTGCCTCCGCGTGCAGAGACGGTCCACCAGTCCTCGAGCTCGCTGTCCGGGCGCTGGCGCAGGTACCAGATCGAGCGGGAGTCGTCCGACCACGACATCCAGTGTGGAGACCGTGCCACCCAGGCGGGATCGGCCATGATCTGCGCGAGGTCGGGGATGGGGGCTCCGGCGAGCGCGGTGCCGGACAGCAGGGAGAGCAGGAGTGCGTGCATCGGTCGGCCTCGTGGGAGTGGGGGCCTGTAGCGCGACCGCAGGCCCGCGGGCCCCCTCCGCCTGCTCCGCAGGCACCTGTGCCCGCGAGCTCGGTCAGCCTCGACCGAGTCGTTCGGAGCGTGAGCGTCAGCGTTCTGTCGGAGGAACGCCCAGTTGCGCGGGTACGAGACCCCTGAAGGGGGAGGACCAATCACGAAGAGGCCCCCTCCGGCCCTTCGGGCCACCTCCCCCTGAAGGGGGAGGACATGGTCGTTCTCACAGTCCTCCCCCTGTAGGGGGAGGTGCCTGCGAAGCAGGCGGAGGGGGCCCCTGGTTGCTGTCGTCCGGCACCTGCGAAGCTGACAGTAAATACTGACAGTTTCTGGTTGCCAGTGATTACTGTAATGATTACAGTGACGGCATCTGAGAGAGAGCATGTGGACGCCCTACCAACACCTCGACACCGACCTGACCGGCCTGGTCACCGCCGTCGCTGCCGTCCTGAACACCCTCGCCGTGGATGTTTCAGACGAGCGTGTGCGCGGCGTGCCCAACGCCCGGGTCATCCGGTACTACCAATCCACCGGCCTGCTCGACCGTCCCCTTCGGTACGACGGCCGCCGCGCCATGTACGGCTTTCGCCACCTGGTGCAGGCTGTGTCGGTCAAGGTCCTGCAGAGCGAGGGCATGTCCCTGGCGCAGATCCAGGAGGCACTGGCGGGCCGGTCTACCGATGAGCTGGCCCGACTCATCGCCCAAGCCGCGGGCGAGGTGTCGCAGGCGCCCACCCAAGCGGCACCGGGGCCCACAGCCCCCACCCTTCCGGTGATGCAGTCCATGCTCCACGCCAGGCTGATGCCCGGCGTCACCATCACCATCGACCCTTCCCAAGTGGCCGAACCACAGGCCCTTCTCGCTGCGCTGGTCGCAGCTGTCTCCCCGCGAGGTGAACCGTGAGTGCACAAACAGCCGTATCCGTTTCCGTTGAGCCCACCCTGTGCCCCACGCCCGACCCCCGCGGCCTCGGCGCCCTGCTGGCCGGTGAGCAGGCGCTCCCCCTGAAGTCCTGCCGGGTGCGGGGCGAGGTCCTGGGCGGCCTGGCCCGCACCACCGTCGTACAGACCTACGAAAACGTGCGCGACCAACCCATGGAAGCCGTGCACATCTTCCCGCTGCCCGACCGCGGGGCCGTGGTGTCGGTGGTGCTCACCGCCGGCGAGGTGCGCGTGGTGGCAGAGTGCCGCGAGAAGAAGGAAGCCGAGGCCACCTTCGCCAAGGCGCGTGCCGCCGGACATCGGGCTGCACTGCTCACGCAGGAACGCGACGACGTCCACACCCTCCGGGTCACCAACCTGCCCCCCAAGACCTCTGTGCAGGTAGAGATTGTGGTGGAGGAGGCCCTCGAGGTGGTCGACGGTCGGGTGCAGTACCGGTTCCCCACCACCATCGCACCGCGCTACACCCCGGGCACCCCGCTCGGCCACATGGGCCCCGGTGTGTCGCCCGACACCGACGTGGTGATGGATGCTTCGCGCATCACCCCGCCGCTCCGGCTGTCCGGCGGAACCACCCTCGACCTGGAAGTCACGGTCCGCGGCACGGTCCGCCAGGTCACCAGCTCGCTGCACGCCGTCTCGATGAGTCTCGATGATGGCGCCATCCGAGTCGCCCCGAGCGAGAACGCCACCCTCGACCGAGACTTCGTGCTCGCCGTCACCTTCGGGGATGCCAACGCATCCGGGGTACGCGCATGGACGGATGGCTCGCACACCGTGATGGTGTTGGAGCCCCCGGCCGATGCCTTGGCCGCCACCTTGCCGCGCGACGCAGTGTTTGTGGTCGACATCTCGGGCTCGATGGGGGGCCGCAAGATGGAGGCCGCCAAGCTCGCCCTGAAGACCGCACTGCACGGCTTGATGCCGCAGGACCGCTTCCTGCTCATCGCCTTCGACGACCGGGTCGAGCTGCTCAAGCGCGACTTCATGCCCGTCACCGACGACGCCCTCGCCTTGGCCGACCAATGGGTGGACCGCCTGCGGGCCCGTGGTGGCACCGTGATGGCGCCCGCCCTCGAGAAGGCCCTCACCCTGGGCCAGACGCCCAAGGGTCGGCAGCGCACCGTGCTCTTCGTGACCGACGGCCAGTCCACCGACGAAGCCCGCCTGATGCAGTTGCTCTGGCAGCGCAAGGGCGAGGCCCGGGTGTTCCCGCTCGGCATCGACACCGCCGTGAACAGCGCGTTGCTGCGTCGCATGGCCCGCATCGGTGGTGGGGTCTGTGAGCTCACCGAGCCGCGGGCCAACATCGAAGAGGTGGTCGCCCGGTTGGAGGCGCGCTTTGGCTCGCCGCTGGTCGAAGGGGCACTGGTCCGCGGAGCGATTCCCGCCCAGACGCCCCTGCCGGCGCTGTTCTCGGGACGTCCGGCCACCGTTGTGTTGGAAGGTGGCGCCTCGGGCTTCACCGTGGAAGGAACGTCGGCTGCCGGTCCGTGGACGGTCCAGGTCACGCCCGAGAAGGCCCCGTTCGCCCTCGGTCCGGCATGGGCGCGGGCCCGCGTGTCTGCACTGCAAGACCGCCTCACCGTGCTGCCCTTCGAAGAGGATGCCCTCCGGCCGGAGATCATCCGTGTGGCCCTGGCCCATGGCGTCGCGTCGCGCTGGACCGCATTCGTCGCTGTCGACACATCGGTGAAGGTCGAGGGCACGCCGGTCGAGGTGGTCCAGCCCGCCGAGCTGCCTGCAGACTGGGAGATGCCCACTGGTGCGCCGATGCCGGTGGCGATGTCGGCCATGCCGATGATGGATGCCATGGCTGGAGGTGGTGCACCGCCGGCCACGCGAGGCGTGAAGAAGCGCAAGGAGGCACGTCGTCGCCGGTCGTCCGGACTCGGTGGGGCCTTCCGCAACCTGCTGTCCAAGGCATCTGAAGCCATGGCTCCGCCGCCCGCCCCGCAGGCTGCACCGATGCCTGCCCCCGAGCCCGAGCCGGCCGTCGAGGCCCGCCTCGAGCTCGAAGAAGAAGCGGACGCAACACAGTTCTTCGGGCTGTCGATGGCCGACGACGAAGCCCCCGAGGCCAAGCCGGCGCCGGTGGAGCGGGCGAAGTCGATGGCACGACCCGGCGCGCCTGCACGCCCCCGCGCGATGGGCCGCCGTGACCGGGCACTGGCCGACAAGGGTGCTGGTGGCGGTGATCCCATCGGCAAGCTGGCCCGCAGCCAGAAGGCCGACGGCAGCTTCGGTGGCGACCTGGTGCAGACGCTCGTGGCGCTGTTGATGTTGGTCCGGGCCGGACACACCCGGCGTGCTGGCTTGCGTCGGCGGGTGGTGCAGAAGGCGGTGGCCTGGCTGTCGACGCACACCGGGGATGCCCGCGTGGATGCAGCGCTGGCCCTGCTCGACCGGGTGGAGCGCGGCGAGGTCGTGTCGGATGCCGACTACCGGGCGGTGACCGCAATGTTGGGTGCGGCGGGAGACCGGGTGTTCCGGGACGGCTGAGCGCAGGTCGGGCCCGTGCTCCCACCCCACGAGCAGGGGGGGGGCGCGGCGATGGCTTTGCTTCCAGCTGACATATGCTTGGAATCTCCGGAAATCGTTGGTACGAAATTGGGTTCGCGAATCCCCACGGACCCGACGATGACCCCCACCACCCCTCCCGCCTGGACCTTCCGAGTCGCTCTGCTGGCCGCCTTCCTCGGGGGCGCTGGTGCCGTCGCAGCCGAGGTGGTCTTCACGCGCCGCATGGCGATGATGTTCGGCGTCACCGCCCCGGCCGTGGCCACCGTGGTGGCGGTCTACCTGGCTGGAATGGCCGTGGGCTCCATGTGGGGCGGTCGGCTGGCGGACCGGCTCGGCGACCGGGCGCCGTGGGTGTACCTGGCTGCGGAGGCGGTGGCCCTGGTGTGGGCTGTGCTCTTTCTCCCGCTGGCGAGCCTGTTCGACCAGGTGAGCCTCCGGGTCCCGCTCGAGTGGTCGGTGGGGGCGGCTGCGGTCTGTACGGTGGTGCTGGTGGGGCCTGTGGCGGTGGCATCGGGGGCCACGTTTCCGGCGCTGTCGCGGGTGGTCGGCCGGGCGCAGGATGTCCGCTGGCTGCTTGCAGGAAACACCGCCGGGGCGGCTCTGGGGAGCCTGGCTGCGGGCTTCTGGTTGCCCCATGTGGTGGGCTACACCGGCAGCCTCTGGTTGGCTGGTGGGCTGGCGCTGGTGGCGGGTCTGGGGATGGTGGCCGTCACTCGCGGACGTGCGCCCGTACAGCCGGTGGTCCACCCCATCCCCGCCGACCCCCTGGATCCGCGGCGCGCGTCGTGGATGTACGCCGTGTTGGGGGCCACGGCGATGGTGGCCGAGATTGGCTGGACCCGCCTGCTCGAACAGACCGGTCCCAACCCCGGCGCGCTCACGTTTCCGCTGGTGCTGACGGCGTACCTCGTCGGGTATGGCGTGGGGGGCGCCTTCTTGGAGCCTCGGGTGCGGGCGGCGGGCGAGCGACGCGGCCTGGCCTTGTGCCTCGTGCTCTCGGGTGCGGCGTGCGTGACCGGTGTGCTCCTGCTGCCGCTCATTCCCGCCGAGCAGCTGGTGGGACACGGCGTGGGCTGGGGGCCCTACAACGAGGTGGTCTTCCAGCTCACCGGCATCCAGGTGTCGTACGACCGCTTGCTCGTGTACCTGCTCGCCACCACCCTCCCTGGCGTGGCGTCGGGCGCGGGCTTCCCGATTGCGGCGTCGGCGATGATGCGGGCGGATGGTGCGCTCGGCGCGGGTGTGGGCAACAGCTGGGCGGCGGGCACGGCGGCGGCTGTGGTGGCGAGCCTGTGGATGGGCTTCATGCCGGCATGGGGGCCATCGACGGTGCACGCGCTCGTGGTGATGGGGGTGGCGGCGCTCGCGGTGGCGGCATGGGGTGCCCATGACCGGCGGTGGGTGGTGCTGCCGCTCGGGGGGCTCTTCGCCCTGTTGGTGTCGCCGGCGGCAGGCCTCCAGATTCCGCCGGGCGAGACGCTCCTCCACTTCAAGGAGACCGCTGCGGGCCCCACCGCCGTCACGATTCCCGCGGGTGCGGCCGGTGGGGTCGACGTGCGCAACGTCTACACCCACGGCGAGCGGGTCTCGGGCTTCCGACTCGACCTGGAGATCCCGCTCCTGCTGCACCCCCGGCCCGAGCGGGTGCTGCTCATCGCCTTTGGCACCGGGGTGAATGTGCGCGGCATGCTGGACGACCCCGCCGTGAAGGAGCTCGCGTGCGTGGACATCGACCCCAGCCTGCCCGAGATGGCTCGCCACATCCCCGCGGTCGGTCCGGTGTTCGACGACCCACGCGCGCGGTTCGTCCATGCCGACGGACGCCACTTCTTGCGCCTCACCGAGCCCCGCTGGGACATCATCTACGACGACGTCGCCACCTACGCCCAGTACGTGGAGCTGGGCACGCTCGAATTCTTCGAGCTGGCGCGCAGTCGGCTGGCGCCGGGCGGACTGTTTGTGTTGAAGCTCCACAGCGACACCATCACACCCGACGGTCAGGCCCGGTTCCTGGCCACCGCTCTCGCGGTGTTCCCCCACGCGATGCTGTTCGATGCCCACGATGCGTTGCCCATCTTTGTGGCCAGCGCCGACGAAACACTTGACTATGCGGCGTTTCTCACCCGCGTCGACGAAGCGCGCGCGGTCTACGGGGGCAGGGCACGCCAGAAGGTCGAGCGAATGAACATGCTGGACGCAGCCGCGATGTCCACCATGGCGCACGGCCCGCTCAACACAGACGACCGGCCGATGGCGCTTCGAGACATGCTGGTCGGACCCTACTCGTCGCTCGAGGTCTATGAGTCGAGCGGACAGACCCCCTTCTTCCTCGCCGCCGAGAAGCTGGGTCAGGCCGCGCTCCACGGCGCGTTTGGCCAGCCGGGCAATGTGACCACCAACCCGCCCATCCGGGCCGAGAGTCCGCCGGTTCCGGTGCCGCGTGCGGTGGGATGGTCGTTGCCGTAGGGCGCCGGGACGGTCATCCGGAGACCGGGTCGTCGCCCGACGTCTGCATGTGCGCTGGCAGCCACGTGGCGAACGACGGGTAGAGCGCTGGCAACAGCAGCAAAGTCAACGGTGTGGCCGTCAGCAACCCGCCAATGACCACCGTGGCGAGCGGACGCTGGACCTCCGCCCCCACCCCTTGGGCGATGGCCATGGGCAAGAAGCCAAGTCCGGCAACCAGGGCGGTCATCAACACCGGCCGGAAGCGCTCGAGCGCACTGTCTCGGGCCGCGCCGAGGGGGTCGCCGTCGGGGTGGGCGCGGTGCAGCTCCAGAGTACGGCTCACCAGCACCACCCCGTTCATCACAGCCACGCCGAACAGCGCGATGAAGCCCACGACCGCGCTCATCGACAGCGGCTGGCCGGTCAGCAACAGCGCCAGGACTCCGCCGGTGGTGGCGGCCGGCACGTTGAGGAAGATAAGCAGCGCCGGCCGGACGCCTCCGAGCGCCCCCCGGAGCAGGGCGAAGATGAGGGCCAGCACGAGCGGGACGGTGATGGCTGTACGCAGCGCGGCCGCCCGGAGCTGCTCCATCTTGCCCGACCACTCGAGCCAGGTGTTGGGTGGCAGGGGGACGTCGGCCACCGCGGTGCGTGCAGCGTCCATGAACGACCCGAGGTCCGCCCCACGTACGTTGGCCAGCACAGTGACCCGTCGGGTGCCGCCCTTTCGGCGGACCAGAGCGGGACGCTCGACACGGAAAACGGCGGCCAGGTCTCCGAGCGTGTGGACCACGCCGGGCTCGGTCACGACGGGCAGGTCGGCCAGGGAGATGCCGGTGGGCACGTCGAGGCGGAGCACGACGGGCTCGCGCACCAACCCGCGCTGGATGGCGCCCAGCTCCGTGCCGCGTTGCAGGGCGGCCACGGTGTCGTGGATGGCCCCACCGTCGACGCCCAGGCGTGCAAGGGCGACATTGTCGACCACCACGTCGATGCCGGGGGTGCCTTCCACCGCGGGGGCCTTGACATCGACAGCGCCGGGAAGGGTGCGGAGTGCGGCTGCGATGTCGGCCCCGGCGGCCTCCAGCGCATCGAGGTCGCGTCCGTGGACGTGGATGCCAACGTCGCTGGGGACGCCTTCGAGCAGCTCGTTGAAGCGCATCTCGATGGGCTGGGTGAAGCTGAACTCGGGGCCGGGGGCGTCGCGTTCGAGGGCAGCGGCGAAGGCGGCGGCGAGGTCTTCGGTGTTGTCGGCGGTGGTCCAGGTGTCGCGGGGGGCCAGGCGCACGAGGATGTCGGCTTCTTCCATGCCCATGGGGTCGGTTGCCAGAGCGGGGCTGCCGGTCCGGGAGGCGACCCGCTCGACCTCGGGAAATGACTGGAGCACGGCCTCGACGCGGCTGGCCTCGGCGCGGGCCTCGGCGGCACCGATGCTGGGCAGGCGGGCGGTCTGGACGACCAGGTCGCCTTCCTCCAGGCGGGGCACGAACTCCACTCCGAGCTGGCTCGCACCAAGAAGGCCCACCAGCACCAGGCCGAGAGCCAGTCCACCGGCCAGCGCGGGCCGGGACAGAAGGGTGCGCAGGGCCGGGGTGTGCAGCTTGGAGAGGCCCCGCAGCAGGGCGGTCTGGTGGTCGCCGCCGGGTCGCACCACGAGGCTGGCCACGGCGGGGACGTAGGTGAAGCTGAGGGCCAGAGCGGTCAGCAGCGCGAACAGGACGGTCATGGCCATCGGCCGGAAGAGCTTGCCTTCGGTCCCGACCATTGTGAGCACCGGCAGGTACACGAGCACCAGCACGCCCACGGCAAAGAACACCGGCCGTCCCACGCGCTGTACCGCCCGTACCACGGCCTCTCTGCGGTCCTGCCCCGCCACGAGCGTCATCCCCACGATGCCTTCGACCAGCACGATGGTGCCGTCAACCACCAGCCCGAAGTCGATGGCGCCGAGGCTCATGAGGTTGCCCGAGGTGCCGGTCAGGTAGAGCCCGGTGAAGGCGCCCAGGAGGGCCAGCGGGATGATGCTCGCCACCACGAGCCCGGCCCGCAGGTCGCCCAGCAGCAACAGCAGGACCAACACCACGAGCAGCCCTCCTTCGGTGAGGGACCGACCGACGGTGCGGAGGGTGCTTCCGACGAGCTTCTCGCGGTCGTAGATGACCTCCACCTGGACGTCTTCGGGAAGGCTGGACCGGACTTCGTCGAGCCGTGCGCGCACCTCTCTGACGGTTCTCAAGGCGTCTGCGTCTGCGAGGAGCTGCACCACAGCAAACAGCGCCTCACCCTCGCCGTCGGCGGTCCCGAGGCCCACGGGCGGCGCTGCTCCGCTGATGATGTGCGCCACCTCGCCGAGACGGACCACTCCCGCGGCGTCTTCGCGCACGACCACAGCAGCGAGCTGCTCGGCGTCGAGGGGATTGGCGACGGCCCGGACCCCCACCCGCTCCGCACCTTCGGTGAGGTCACCGCCTGAGGTGATGGCCAGGGCGCTTCGGGTGGCAGCCTCGACCTCTGCGAGGGTGAGGCCCGTGGCGGCGAGCTGGTAGGGGTCGGCACGGACCTCGAGGCGGGGTGCGCCGGCCCCCCAGGCATTGACCTCGACCACGCCGTCCACCACGCGCAGGCGGGGGGCGATGTCGAGCTCGAACAGTCGGTAGAGCTCGGTGGGCGAGCGGCTGTCGCTGCGAACGGTGAACTGGAGCACCTCGCCCAGGCCCGTGGTCCGGGGGCCGAGGACGGGAATGCCTGCCTCCGGGGGAATCTCGGAGCGTGCGGCCGCGACCAGCTCGGCGACGATCTGTCGAGCGCGCCAGGGGTCGGTACCGTCTTCGAAGACGACCGAGATGCTGGACACGCCGGGCCGGGAGAGGCTCCGCAGCTCGTCGACACCGGGGGCACCGCCCAGGCTGCGCTCGACGGGCAGAGTGACGAGGCGCTCGACATCCTCGGAGCCGAGCCCGGGTGCGGTGGTGAGGACCTGGACCTGCACGTTGGTGAGGTCGGGGAAGGCGTCGAAGACCATCCTCTGGAAGGACACCAGGCCACCGATAGCGAAGAGCACGGTGGCGAGCAGCACGGGCACCCGGTGCTTCACGGAGAACCGGGCGATGGCCGTCAGCACTGTGGTCATGGTGCTTCTCGGAGCGCGAGGCTCTTGAGGAGGAAGGTGCCTCGGGTGGCCACGCGGGGCGGGATGTCGACGGGAGTGGGCAGCTGGAGGATGGTGTCGGTGCCGCTGGTGCCGGAGACCGACACGGGGGTGAGCCAGGCCACGGGCGTGTCGGCGGGGACGGGCGTGGCGTCGGCTCCGGGTTGGTCGACGAACAGGTGGGGGGCACCGCCGACGCGCACGATGGCGGCGGTGGGGACACGGAGCAGGCCCTCGCCCGGAACCTGCAGCTCCACACGGCCGCTGGCGCCCACACGCACGCCGTCGGGCGCCGAGAACCGCATGCGGAGCTGACGGGTGTGTGGGTCGAGGGCGGGGGCTGCCGCTTGGAACTGCAGAGGAACGGGCTCACCGCGGGTGCCGGTCCAGTGGCCCGCCACCGTGGGGCCGACCGGGTCGATGGCGGCGAGAACACGCTCGGGAACATGGACCTCGACGGTGGTTCCGCCGCCGGTGCGCATCAGGCGGAGGCACCGGTCGCCTGCGGACACCCGGCCTTCCGCGCAGGTCACGGCGTCGACGATGCCGTCCGCGGGGGCGGTCCAGACCCAGGCTCCGCCACGCCCCTCGACCCCACCCCGACGGGCGGACAGGCGCGCGCGGGCGCTGGACAGGCGGCTGGAGAGGTCGGCTCGGGTGGCGGATGCCCGGGCCACTTCGGTGGCGGTCCCGACCCCCGCGGCTTGGGCGGCGCGGGCGAGGTCCAGCAGCTCGGTGGCCCGCTTCTCGGCGGTACGCAGCTGACCGACGTCGGCGGCGAGGGTGGTCAGCTCGGCGCTCTCGACGGTTGCCAGGGGTGTGCCGTGCGCGACACGGGCTCCAGGACCCACGGCCCAGCGCAAGATGCGCCCGTCGATGCCGGGACCGAGGTGGGCTTCGCCGGCAGTGTCGGACACCACCTCGGCCGGAAGCACGGCCACAGGCTGGTGGTCGGCTGTGGTGGCCTGTGTCCAGGTGATGCGGTCGGCGAGGACAGGTGTGGCGGGTGTCTCGGGACTGTCCGAGGAACAGGCCGCCACCCCAATCAGGGCGAGGACGAGGCGTCGGAGAGACATCTGGATGCTCCAGGGGCGTCGGGCGCTGCCAGCCGTGCGGCCGCGCGTGCTTCGCTTGCGAGAAGGGAGACCAGCACGCGAATCTGTTCGTGCTCGGCTTCGTGGAGGTCGCGTCGGGCCAGGACCAGGCGGCTCGTGGGTGCGAGCCCCGCCTGGACGGCCGCGAGGGTCTGTCGTTGGCGGGCGCGGAGGGGCTCGATGAGCTGCTGGTCGAGGGCCTGCATGCGGTGAAGTGCTGCGTCCCACCGCAGTGCTTCGGCTTCGGCACGCGCGCGTTCTCGGGCGTGCAGCCACCGGGCGTCGGCCGTGGCGGCAGCGGTGCGCGCCCGGAGCTCCGCCCGCCGCGCTGCGCCGTCTGTTCGCAAGGGTAGGGTCATGCCCGCAAACAGCAGTGGTGTGGTGCCGTCGGGACCTTGCACGGTCATTCCGCCGATGCTGGCGGTCGGCAGCGCTTCGGCCCATGCTTGACGTCGCTCCGCCTCGGTGGCTGCTGCGTCCGCTCGGGCTGCTGCCACCGCCGGCTGTGGGGGCATCTGCTGCAGCAGCGCCGCCCACGGATTCGTGCCCGTCGGTCGGGCCGTGTGCAGAGCCTCGTCCTCCGGGTCGACCTGGACGGCTTGCCCGAGGAGGGTCGACAGGCGTGCGTCGGCTGCTGCGGCCGCTTCGTCGCTGGCGGCCTTCTCGGCGAATACCCGGGCCTGCTCCACCTTCAGGTCGGCCACATCGAGGGAGGCCACGAGGCCGTCACCCGCCGCGGCCTCGAGTGGGGCGAGCCACGTCCCGAGCTCGTCGATGTACTCGGCGAGGTGGAGGGAATTCTCGCGGGCGGCCCAGCCTTCGAGCCACGTCACGCGCACCGACGCCGCCCACGCGGTCTGGTCTGCGCAAGCCCGCGCGCGGGTGGCCTCGGCCCGCCGCTCTCCGGCCCGTGTCTCGGCCACGCCAAAGCGCAGGGGAACGTCCAGAGCGACCGTGAGCTGGTCTTGTTCGGGTAGCCCGCGCTGCACCTCTGCCCAGATGGCGGACGGCCCGCGCTGGGGACGTCGGGCAGCAGCATCCCAGCCTTCGGCCTCGAGCCGTGGAGCGGCCCCGGGGCCTGTTTGCCAGACCTCGGCGGTGAGGGAGGGAAGGGCCTCCCAGGAGACCGGTCGAGCGTCGTTCGCCTGCGTGGGAAGGACGGTCAGCAGGAGCAAGGGGAGCATGTGCGGACCAAGGTCGAGGGGGCCTCTCGGACCTATGGTCCCAACCTTTGGCGTTCCTTGGACCCACCTTGGAGCGAGCTTAGAATCTGGTGGGCGGTGGGTGTTCGGGCACGGGCAGCCACATCTCGGCCCGAGCACCGCCGCCGTCCACCGGCTCGAGGCTGACGGTGCCACCGTGGCGGGCCAGGACCTCGTCGCACACCCGCAGGCCCAGGCCCAGGCCGGGAGCACGGTGGGGGTCGGGGCCCGGTCCGAAGTCACGCACCACCACCACCACGCCCGGCTGACCGTCCGCTGAGGGCCTGGCTTGGAGCTGCACGCGCACCACAGCGCCGGGGGCGTGGTCGGCGGCATTGCGGAGGAGGTTGGCCATCGCCGCCGTGAGCAGCGGACCGTGGACCGTGAGCTCTGGGTCGGTGTCGATGGAGACCTCGACCGAGCCACCACGGGCCTCGAGCTGGGGGCGCTCGGTGGCCAGTGCCGCGCTCAACAGGCCGCTGAGGCGTTCGGGTGCCAGGCCTTCTTCGACTTGACCTGCATGGACCCGAGCCAGCGCCATCAAGCCTTCCACCAGTCCGGCGAGTCGTTGGACGCTCTGCAGCGCTTCCTGGAGTGCCGCCTGGTATTCCTCGGGCGTGCGGGGTCGGCGCAGGGCAAGCTCCAGTTCCCCTTGAAGCAATGCAACCGGTGTACGGAGCTCGTGGGCGGCGGTGGCGGTGAAGTGGGTCTGGGTGGAGACCGCTGCCTCGAGTCGTTCCAAGAGAGCGTTGACTGCGGTGATCACAGCGGCGACTTCGCGGGGGCCGCCGGTGGGCAGGCGCGACCGCACCGCCAGACCGCGAATCTGCGCGAGGGTGCGGGTGGTGTGTGCCAGGGGTGACAACGTGCGCTGTAGCTGGCGAGGCAACACAAGCGCTCCACCACCCAGGACGATGAGGGCGACCACAGAGTAGAACAGCGTGAAGCGCCCGGTGCTCTGCATCCACGTTGGCAGAGGGACCGTGGCGATGCGCAGAGCGTGCGGGTGGGCGGGGGCGGGGTCCTGGTCGTGCACATCGGGGGGCTCGACGGCCAGCAGCAAGATGCGGGTGTGGTCGACCGTGAGGAATGTGGGATGCTCCGACCCGACGGCTTGCCACATGAGGTCTGTCGGGACGCCCGGAATGGACGGGGCGGCCTGCGCTCCGGGGTCCCAGGTATGGACCTCGACCGGGCTCGGGTGGTGGCCGTTGCCCCAGTGGTCGGGACCGTGCTCGGCCTGGCCCGCGACCAGGAGGAGCTCGTCGACGTCGCGGACGGCCTGATGGTGGAGGAGCGCGGCGGTCCCTGCGCCGGTGAGCAACAGAGTGGCGGCGAGGCCGGACAATGCGACCCGAGAGACCTGGTCGACCAGTGAAGGCGTCTTCACCGCGGGCGGTCCTCGAGCACGTACCCCAGGCCTCGGACGGTGTGGATGAGTGGGGCGCCCACCCCGGGCCGCTTGTCGATCTTGGAGCGGAGGTAGGAGATGTAGACCTCGACCAGGTTGGTGCCGGGGTCGTGGTGGATGTCCCAGACCAGCTCGAGGAGACGAGACTTGGAGAGCACACGGCCGGCGTGCTCGGCCAGACAGACCAGCAGCCGAAACTCCTGGGCGGTCAGGCGCACCTCCTCACCGGCACGACGCACCCGCATGCTGTCGCGGTCGAGCTCGAGGTCGCCGATGCGTAGCGTGCGAACGGGCGAGACGACTCGACGCCCGAGAGCCTCGACCCGCGCCAGCAGCTCCGCGAGGGCGAAGGGCTTGCCCAGATAGTCGTCCGCACCGCTGTGCAGGCCCTCGACCCGGTCGTCCACCCGGTCGCGCGCGGTGAGCACCAGCGCAGGCCGCACGTCGCCGGCCGCACGGAGCTGTCGCACCAGCCCGAGGCCATCTCCGTCGGGCAGCATCCGGTCGACGATCAGGAGGTCGGGCGCAACCGAGGCGGTGGACAGAACCCGACCGGCATCCGCGAGTGTGCCTGCCACGACCACATCATGGCCCTCTTCGGTGAGGCTGCGCCGCAGGAGGCTCGCCATCCGAGGTTCGTCTTCGATGATGAGCACGCGCACGGAGACTCCTCCACGCGGCGTAGCCACACGACGGGTGGGGCGTCCACTGGCCGGACACCTTCAGAGGTGCTGGGCCAGGTGGTCGAGGAACGCCCGCAGCCGAGCCGGCATCATCGCGCGCGACGGCACCACAGCGAAGAACGCGTGCTCGGTGCCGTGCCAGTCGGCGGAGAGGTCGATGAGTGCCCCGCTGGCCACGTGGGGGTCGACCAGAAAGTCGGGCTGCCGGGTGATGCCCAGCCCGGCCTTCGCGGCTTGGACCAGCGAACGCGGGCTGTTGGACCGCATCGGACCCTCGATCGGAACGCTCCGGGTGTGACCGTCCGCGCCGTTGAATTCCCACCGACCGGGGCGTGTGTTGCGTGTGTAGATCAGGCAGGCGTGCTGGGACAGGTCGTCCGGGGTGGTGGGGCGGCCGTTGTGTTGGATGTACGACGGGCTGGCCACCGTGCGCAGCCGAAAGCCCCGCAGGCGCCTGGCGTGGAGGCCGGAGTCGGGGAGAACGCCGCCACGCACGGCGATGTCGTAGAGGCCGTCGTGCAGGTTGACCTTGTTGTTGGACAGGTCGACCTGGAACCGCACCTTCGGGTGCGTGACCGCGAACTGGATGATGAGGGGGACGACGACTTCTTCGCCGAGCTCGAGGGGCAACGAGACCCGCAAGGGCCCCGCCAGGACCTGCGCAGACTCCCGGACCTCGGCCTCGGCGGTCTCGAGGCGGTCGAGGGCCGCAGCGGTGGCATCGAGGAGGTGCTTGCCGGCTGCAGTCAGCGTGACCTGCCGAGTGGTGCGCTCGAACAGGCGAGCCCCGAGGCGGGCTTCGAGCCGGGCCACGACTCGGCTGGCATACGACCGGCTGATGCCGAGCTCGCGGGCGGCGCGCGAGAAGCTGGTGTGGCGGGCGACCGCCTGGAAGACGGCGTGTTCGGAGAGAGTGGTGATTGTTGCCTCATGAGAATCAGTGTGTGTCCATCGTAGACCAATCCGACACGGACTGGTGGCAGTAGGCTCTGAACCGGTTGACCACGACCCCTTGGAGACCCGATGCGAACCACCTGGATGCTTTTGTTGACCGGAGCCCTGGCTGTTGCCTGCAATGGCAAGTCGTCCGACTCTTCGACGACGGAAGCCGACGCCGACACCGACGCCGACACCGACTCGGACACCGACGCCGACACCGATGCGGACACCGACGCCGACACCGATGCGGACACCGACGCCGACACCGATGCGGACACCGACGCCGACATCGACTGCGCCACCGATGCGTGGGCCGACCAGGCTCCCGAAGACCGCGGCTCCTGGATGGCTGCCTGCGTGATGCCGCCGGTGACGGACACCTTCCAGGGCCACGACGCCGACGCCTTCTCGGACTTCGAGTGCGCGACCTGCCACACCAACATGGGCTCGGGCGACATGAGCATGCCCGCCGTGCACGCCATCAACTTCGGCGACGCCGGAAGCTGGCCCGCCGGGTACTACAACGGCGACGGCACGGGCTTCATGGAAGTGGTGACCGTGCAGATGGCCGGCATCCTGGGACAGCCTGTCTTCAACCCCGAGACGGGTGAGGGCTTCGGCTGCTACGGCTGCCACGAGTCGCCCTGAGCCCGGTGGCTCGGACTTGGCACACCGGCGGGGTACGCATCTCGGTGAGAGGGAGGTAGGCTGCCGCCGAAGCCCTGGAGCACCGCGTGTCGACTCGCCGCACCACCCCCCGCCCCGCCCACGACCCCAAGAGCACCGGCCGCCTCGTCGAGACGATTCGCGGTGCCATCATCGGCGACGACCGCGTGATCGACGGTCCGTTCGGGCCGCGCCGCGTGACGTATGCCGACTACACGGCGTCGGGGCGCAGCCTCACCTTCATCGAGGACTTCATCCGCGAGGAGGTGCTGCCGCTGTACGCCAACACGCACACCGAGACCAGCGGCACGGGGCGGCAGACCACCGCGTTTCGCGAAGATGCCCGCGCCATCATCCATGAGGCGGTGGGGGGCAGCGACGACGACGTGGTGATTTTCTGTGGGAGCGGGGCCACGTCGGCCATCAACAAGGTGATTGGGGTGCTCAACATTCGCATCCCGGCCAACCTGGATGACCAATACGACCTGTCCAAGCACGTTCCGGCGGAGCAGCGTCCGGTGGTGTTCATCGGTCCGTACGAACACCACAGCAACGAGCTGCCGTGGCGGGAGTCGCTCGCGGATGTGGTGGTCATCGACGAAAACGCCGACGGTCAGATCGATCTCCAGCAGCTGGAGCGCGAGCTGGTGAAGTACGCCGACCGTCCGCTGAAGATTGGGTCGTTCTCGGCGGCGAGCAACGTGACCGGCATCGGCTCGAAGACTGCAGAGACGGCCATCCTGCTGCACAAGCACGGTGCGCTGTCGTTCTGGGACTTTGCGGCGGCCGGGCCGTATGTCGAGATTGAGATGAACATGCAGGGCGAGGGGCCGGACGGTCACCTGGCCTACAAAGACGCCATCTTCGTGTCGCCGCACAAGTTCATCGGCGGGCCGGGCACGCCGGGCCTGTTGGTGGCCAAGCGCCACCTGTTCACCAACCGCGTGCCGGATGCGCCGGGTGGTGGCACGGTGGACTTCGTGAACTCGGAAGAGCACAGCTACATGAAGTGCCCCATCCACCGCGAAGAAGGCGGCACGCCCGACATCGTGGGGTCGATTCGGGCGGGCCTGGTGTTCCAGCTCAAGCGTGCCGTGGGCCACGAGTACATCCGCGAGCAGGAGCACGCGTTCATCCGCACGGCGATTGAGCGCTGGGGCAAGCACCCCAACATTCGCATCCTGGGCAACCCGGAAGCCTGGCGACTCAGCATCGTGAGCTTCCTGGTGCGGCACCGGGGCCGCTACCTGCACCACAACTTCGTGGTGGCGCTGCTCAACGACCTCCTGGGAATTCAGGCGCGCGGTGGGTGCTCGTGTGCGGGCCCATATGGGCACCGGCTGCTGGGCATCGACCTCACGATGAGCCAACAGTTCGAGCAGGAGGTGCTCCGCGGCTGCAACGGGGTGAAGCCGGGTTGGGTTCGCATGAACTTCAACTACTTCATCACCGAGCGGGTGTTCGAGTATCTGTTGGATGCGGTGGAGCTGGTGGCCGAGCATGGCTGGCGTCTGTTGCCGCAGTACCGGGTCGACCCTGCATCTGGAGAGTGGCGCCACATCAGCTGGCAGGCCCCGCCGGTTCGACGCTTGACCGACGTGCAGTATCGAGGCGGACGGCTTCGGTTCTCGCGGCGGGTGGTGACGGAGCCGGAAGACGTGCTCACCGAGCATCTCGAAGACGCCCGCGAGATCCTGCTGTCTGCACCCGAGCAGGAGAAGCCGCAGAAGGTGGAGCTGAACGAACACTACGAGCAGCTGCGCTGGTTCCCGCTCCCGCTCGAAGTGCACACGCGCCTGGTCTCGGGTCGGCCGGCGGATGAAGGCCAGCTTCCCGCAGGGTGGTCTGGCTGATTGGCGTTGCGACGTTCGGGCGGACACGTCATCTTCGGGGCGTTGCCTTGGAGGCGAGATGCGACGGTGGATGCTCTGGACTGTGGCGATGGGCGTGGCCTGCACCGACTCCGGGAGCGGCAAGAAAGGCGGCGGCGCAGGTGGAAGTGGCGTAGACACCGGCGTCGTGGACTCGGGAACGGTCGACTCGGGGGGCGGCGGAGGCTCGGGTGGGTCGTGCGCGAGCTCGCACCTGCGTCGCTCTGACTGCTCGGGCATGGACCCTGCCGACGTCACTCCGCTCGGGGGTGTGGTGGCGCTCACCTTCGACGACGGCCCCAACCACCTCACCACGCCCGAGATCCTGGAAGTGCTGCGCGAGTTTCAGGCTCCCGCCACGTTCTTCGTGTTGGGTGTGGAGCTTGAAGACAGCCTGAACTGGGACGTTCTCGAAGAAATCGTCGACGACCCTCTCTTCACGCTCGCCAACCACTCCTACGACCACGCCAACCAGGCCGACCTGTCGCTGGCCGCCCACCGCACGCAGGTCGACGACACGAACGACCTCATCCGTAGCTTTGGTGTGGAGCCCACGTTCTTCCGCTTTCCCTACGGCTCGTCCAACTGCGACACCGCCGACTACGTGCGCAGCCAAGGCATGCGCGTGGCGGGCTGGCACATCGACACTGCAGACTGGTGCTACGCCGCATTTGGCGACACAGGCGAGTGTCTTCGCGACGACTACTGGCGGGTGCCCGAAGAGTACGAAGCCGACATGCTGGGCTTCACGATGGAACAGCTCGACCGCTTCGACGGCGGTGTGGTGCTGTACCACGACATCCACCCCTATGTTGCATCGGAGCTCGAGGCCCAGCTCGAGGCGATGGTGGACGCCGGGTACACCTTTGTTGCGTTGGACGACGCCGGGTCTTTTCCCAACCTGAATGCAGGAACGCCCGCAGACCTGCCCTTCGTGGGTGAAGCCTGCCAGACCGACAACGACCTGTGTTGGCTGGTGGAGTACGAGTCGTGGTGTGAGCCCACCGACCCCGACGGCCCTGGCACCGACGGCATCTGCACGGTTCCGTGCGAGGGCTACTGTCTGGACCGCGACGGCAACGCCACCACCTTCTGCGCGGAGCCCTCGCCCGGCGGCTTTGGCCAGTGCACCAGCCGCAGCCACGAGCTCAACGACTGCTGCGACGCCCTGCCGGGAACGGTGGCCGAGCCGCTGGACCGCTGGGTGGGAGACAGCTCGGCATCGGACACCACCAAGATGGTGTGTGTGCCGGAGTCGTGGCTGTAGGTGCGCGGTGTGCTCCAACGGTGAGCTCTGAGCAGCACACCCGCCCACCCCGTGGTACCTCCCCCGGCCGCTCTGGAGGTCTCCCGTGGTTGCTGGTCCCATCGCTCGAAGCCTCGGCCTTCCCGCCAAGGGCGTCGATGCCGTCCTGAAGCTGCTTTCCGACGGCAACACGGTCCCGTTCATCGCGCGCTACCGCAAGGAAGCCACCGGTGGGCTCGATGAGGTGGCCATCGGTCGGGTGCAGGGGGAGGCGGCGCGTCGGAAGGCGCTGGATGAGCGTCGGGCGGCCATCGAGGCGGCCATCGAAGGCCAGGGAAAGCTGACGGATGCACTCCGCAAGCAGCTGGCGGCGGCAGCGGACAAGGCCACCCTCGAAGACCTCTACCTGCCGTACAAGCAGAAGCGACAGACCCGCGCCACCAAGGCCCGTGCCCTGGGGCTGGAGCCGCTCGCACGGGAGATTCTCGCCCAGCCGCGCAAGGGCAGCCCGCAGCGGTCGGCGCAGCGGTTCGTGGGCAGCAAGGTGGCCGATGTAGACACGGCGCTGGCAGGTGCGCGCGACATCGTGGCCGAGCACATCGCCGAGCAAGCCAACGTTCGTGCGCGGGCCCGGTCGTTGTGTCGGCAGCATGGGCGGATTGCGTCGGCGCCCAAGCGGGGCGTGAAGGCCGACGAGCTGGGTGTGTTCCGCGACTATGCAGAGCACGCGGAGCCTCTGACCCGGATTCCGTCGCATCGGTACCTGGCGATGTGTCGGGGTGAAGACCAAGGCAAGCTGCGGGTGTTCCTCGACATCGACCGGGAGCGGCTGGCCCGCAAGGTGGCCGACCTCGTGGGCTACCAGCGGCACAGTCCGTTCGCCACCGAGCTGCGCGAGGCGCTCATCGACAGCGTGAAGCGCCTGGTGGCCCCGGCTCTGGAGCGAGAGCTGCGGGCCGAGCTTCGGGAGCGGGCGGAAGAGCAGGCCACAGACGTGTTTGCCCAGAACCTCCAGGACCTCCTGCTGGCCGCACCGTTCGGGCAGCGGCCGGTGGTGGCCATCGACCCGGGCTTCCGCACAGGCTGCAAGCTGGTTGCGTTGGATGCGACGGGTGGGCTGCAGGCGAACACGACTCTGCATCCCCACACTCGGGGGAACCAGCAGCGAGAGACGGAACGCCTGCTGGCCTTTGTCGACCGGCATCGGCCAGATGCCGTGGCGATTGGCAGTGGAACGGCCGGACGGGAGACGGAGGCGTGGGTGCGGGAGGCGCTGCGTGGGCGGTCGGATGCGCCGCTGGTGGTGCTCATCAGCGAGGCCGGGGCGAGTGTGTACTCGGCGAGTGCGGTGGCTCGGGAGGAGTTTCCCGAGCTGGACCTCACGGTGCGGGGGGCGATTTCGATTGGCCGGCGGCTGCAGGACCCACTCGCGGAGCTGGTGAAGATCGACCCGGCAGCGCTCGGTGTGGGCCAGTACCAGCACGACATCAAGCCCACCCGACTCGAGGGAGCGCTCGACGACACGGTGTCGCGGTGTGTGAACCGGGTGGGGGTGGAGCTGAACACGGCGAGTGCGCCGTTGCTTCGGCGGGTGGCGGGGATTGGCCCGGCGCTGGCCCAACGCATCGTGGCGCAGAGAGCGGCGAGTGGGCCGTTTCGGAGCCGGGCGGCGCTGCAGTCGGTGAAGGGCTTGGGGGCGCGGACCTTCGAGCAGTGCGCTGGCTTCCTGCGGGTGCGGGGAGGGGCACATCCGCTGGATGGGTCGGCGGTGCACCCGGAACGCTACGCGGTGGTGGAGCGGATGGCGCGTGGCTTGGGCACGGGGGTGGCCGACCTCATCGGCGATGAAGCGCGGATTGGGCAGCTGGACGCGGCGGACTGGCCGGAGGTGGGGGCGCTCACGCTCGCGGACATCCAGGCGGAGCTGCTGCGGCCGGGCCGCGACCCTCGGGCGGAGTTCGAGGTGCCGGAGTTCCGCGACGACCTGCACAGCATCGAGGACCTCTCACGCGGCATGCTGCTGGATGGGGTGGTGACGAACGTGGCGGCCTTCGGGGCCTTCGTGGACCTGGGGGTGCACTGCGACGGCCTCATCCACATCAGCAAGCTGGCCCGCCGGCGGGTGCGCGACCCCCACGAGGTGGTGCGGGTGGGGCAGGTGGTGAAGGTGGAGGTGCTGGACGTGGATGTGCGGCGGAAGCGGATTTCGCTGCAGAGGGTGGAATCGACGGGGTGAGGGTCGACGGGCGCATGGGGACGTGCGAGAACGAGGGGGAAGCACGTGCTCTTGGGGGAACGATGTGGGGACGCTTGTGTTGGGTTGGGCTGGTGGTTGGAGGGTGTGGGAACTGGGGGGCGACGCCGCCGTGTTCCATCGACGCCACGATGACGGGAATGGTGGAGGCGGACTGGAGCGACGAAGACAAGGTGAAGTGCACGGGGTTCGGACCGTCCATCGACAACAGCGTCGACCTCTACTTCAAGAAGGACTTCACGTCGGTGCGGGTGCGCTTCGACTGGATTCGGAAGGGGGACGAAGGCGCCCACGACGACGTGCATGTGTCGGTCGAAGAGAAGGGCGAGAAGTGGGCTTCGTACGACCCGGTGGTGTGTGTGGGCGACCTCACCCGGCATGAGAAGCTCGGGAAGAGCATGGATGGGGGCGTGTGGGCGGTGGAGGGTTCTGTGACCTGCGACCGCGCGCTGGAGCCGTTTCTGAGTGAGGGGACGGTGGGGCTGGAGACGGTGGAGTTTGCGGGTGGGTATACGGATTGAGCGGGTTGATTGGGGTCTCTTGGGGTCTCTTGGGGGCCTGTTTGGGGCCCCCTCCGGCCCTTCGGGCCACCTCCCCCTGAAAGGGGGAGGACTCTTGAGGTCCCCTTGTTTGCGAGACGTCTTCTATTGGGGCCCCCTCCGGCCCTTCGGGCCACCTCCCCCTGAAAGGGGGAGGACTCTTGAGGTCCTCTTGTTTGCAATGCCTATCTTGGCCCCCTCCCAACCAGGACTCCAGAGTCCTCCCCCTTCAGGGGGAGGTGCCCGCGCAGCGGGCGGAGGGGGCCCCTGGTGGCGAGACCTTGGCTCGCCACCTGCCGAACAGACCTTGGCTGTTCGGCCCGCGGAGGCGCTGCGCGCCGGAGCGGTCCCGCCGGCTCAGGGGGAGGACTGGCCCGTGGCGTCGAGGCCCCAGCACGTGATGGTGCCGGAGTCGTCGTCGAGGATGCCGCAGACGTGGCGACCACCCGGGCCGGCCGTGATGCTGGCGAGGGACTCGGTGGGGATGGCGTCGAGCACGCCGTTTTCGTTGGTGCCCCAGCACTGGGCGGTGTGGGTGTCGTCGAGGGCGCAAGCGAAGTCGGTGCCGGCCACGAGGTGGGACCAGGTGGTGCCGGGGTCGGTGGGCAGGGTGTCGCAGATGGTGTCGCGGCCCCAGCAGGCGAGGGTGCCGTCGAGGGCGAGCACGCCGACGCCGAAGCCCTGGCCCAGCGCCATGGCGGTGAGGGCGCTGCCGGGGGTGCCGGTGGATTGGCCGTCGGAGTCGTGGCCCCAACATACGGGGGCTTCGTCGGCGCCGACCTGGGCGCAGGAAAACAGCCAACCCGAGGCGAGGAGCGCGAGGCTGGAGGCGCCGGAAACGCCGGGGGGTGGGGTGGTCTGGCCTTCGGTGGACCGACCCCAGCACGTGGCGCCGCCGGCATCGGTGACGGCGCAGGCGTGGGCGCCGCCGGATGCGAGCTGGCCTTGCATTGGGCCGGGTGGGGTGGCCTGGCCGGCGCTGTTGTCGCCCCAACACAAGGGCGTGTCGCCGGCTGCGGGCAGGGCGCAGGTGAACAGGTAGCCGGCGGACAGCTCGATGGGGTCGGCGAGGGTGTCGGGGACGGCGGTGATGTCGAGGCCGCCGTCGAAGCCCCAGCAGGTGACCTGGCCGTCGGTGTCGAGGGCGCAGGTGTGGTGGCCGCCGGCGGTGAGCTGGACGGCGGGGGCGGGGGTGGTGCCCGTGTCTGCAGAGTCGGACGAGTCGGCGGTGGTGGGCGCGGTGCCGGTGTCGCAAGGGGTGGACGACAGCACGATGGTGCAGCCGGGCAGCGCGACGATGGAGAGGAGGAGGAGGCGCATCAGAAGGCCCATCCCACGCCCGCTCCGAGCTCGGCGTTGATGACGGAGGCGTAGCCCACGCGGGCGGAGCCCAGCGCGCGGAGGTGGCGGCCCAGGGGGAGCTCGGCGCGCACGTGGCCGGCGCCGCCGATGTGGAGGAGCTCTTGGGTGGCGCCGCAGTCGGCGTTGCGGACTTCGCGGGTGGCGGTGAGGGTGCCGCCGGCGCTGATGCCGAAGAAGGAGAGCTCGACGCCGGCGTTGACGGGGATCTGGAAGGTGTGGGCGCCGGCCGCGACACCGGGCTCGAGCACGACGCGCACCGGGCCGGCGACGCGGATGGAGCCGATGGGGCGCAGCTGGAAGGAGCCGACGGGCTGGATGGTCTGGGGGTTGGCCCCGGTGAAGGCGCCCTGGCCGAGCACGCCCACCATGAAGCGGGGGCGGCCCATGCCGACGGTCTTGGCGAGGGCCTTGCCACGGGCGGCGGCGCTCCAGGCGGATGGGGCGGGCGGTGCGGCGGTGGGGGAGGCGGCGAGGGTCTGGCCGGCGGACACGCGCTGCATGCCTTCGGGCGTGCGCACAGCGACGACGCCTTCGTCGACGGAGACGGCGACGTCGCCCGACTGGAGGCCGGCGACGAGGAAGCGGGTGCCTTCGACGGTGGTTTCGACGGTGCCGTACTCGACGCGGAAGGCCTCGCGGACCCGGTAGTAGACCTCGCCGAGGGTCTGGGTGATGGACCGCTCGGCGGTGAGGGTGACCTCGGCGCCTTCTTGGACGTGGATGTATTCGTCGTCGCCGCGGCGGATGACGACCCGGGCGCGGGCGGTGCGGACGCGGTCGCCGGGGGCGAGGGTGGTGCCGGGGCCGAGCGGTGCGCCCTCGGGGTTGGCGTCGTTGAAGACGAGGGCTGCGGCGGTGGTCTGGCCGGGGGGCAGTTCGGTCATCTCGCCGCCGAAGCCGGGGATGGCGACCCCTTCGACGACCATCGAGACGGTGGCCTCTTGGGCGTGGGCGACGGTGGGTGCGAGCACGGTGAGGCCGGTGGCGGCGAGTGCGCACAGGAGGGCCAGGGCTGGCAGCCGACGAAGCAGAGTGCCTCCGGGTGGGGTGCTCGAGACCAAGGGGTGGCCGACGGGGCCGTTACCCGCGGGCGTGGCGTACTCTACCGTTCGCGTGGATGCCGCTGGCCTTGAGCGGGTGTGGCGTCACAGCCGGGGGCGCTTCTCGGAGCGGAGGAGCACGGCGGCGAGGACAATGGCGAGCAGGGCGGGGCCTGGAGCGAGCACGCGGTTGGCGGCGGCGAGGGCCACGAAGACGACGGCGCCTGCGGCAGGCACGAGGCTGGCGAGCCAGGTGCGGGGGCGGAGGAGGGTGCCCAGGCCCCAGGTGCCGAGGCCGAGGAGGGCGGCGAACAGGGCGTCCCACTCGGGGGCGACACGGCGGACGCCGGCCTGGCGCAGGATCACCTGGACCACGCCGGCTTCGATCTCGGCGCCGGAGCGCACGCCAGCGGGGGTGCGGTGGCTGTCTTGCGGGGCGCCGACGACCCCGACCACGACCGCTTTGCCCTGGAGGCGGCCATTCTCGACGGCCTCGGGGAGCTGGTCGAGGGGGATGGTGGGGACGCGTCCGACGGGGGGGAGGGTGAGCTCCTCGGCGAAGGTGGGATTGCGCAGAGGGCCGATGCGGAGGGTGTGGTCGACGAGGGTGGGGGGCGTGCGGGCGTGGATGTGGGCGGCGGCGGTCCAGACGGCGAGGTGCCACCAGGTGTTGCCGTCGAGGTCGCGCAGGCGGGATGGGATGGCGCGCACGTGGAGGAAGACGGAGTCCTGGCGGGCCTCGACGACGCCGAGGGTGGCGGCGGTGGCGATGGCCTCGGAGCCGGGGCGGACGGGGCGCTCGCCCTGGAGGCGCACGGGGACACCCACGGGCATGCCGCGGGCCGAGACGCGGGCGATGCTCTCGGCGATGGCGGGGTCGTGGGGGGAGTCGGCGGACAGGGCGATGTCGAAGAAGACGCCGGTGGCGCCGCCGTCGGCGAGGGTGTCGAAGAGGGCGGGGTAGTCGGCGCGCCGGGCCTTGAGGTCGGGGGAGTAGGGCACGGAGACGAGCACCACGTCGTCGACCTGGATGGTGCCGCGGGTGGCGGCGAGGACGGGGTGGTGGACCCAGGCGTCGAAGGCGCTGGTGCCGTCGATGATGGCGAGCAGCACGGGCAGGAGGAGGATGGCAATGCGCCAGGGAGCGGTGCGGGCGACGGGGAGGAGGCGCTGGGCGAGGGGGGCGAAGGTGGCCGCGCCTTCGATGGTGGTGCCGGGGAGGTCGGGGAGGCCGTCGCGGTCGTCGGTGGGGACGACGATGTGGTGGATGCCGGCTTGGGCGGCGGCCCGGACCTTGGCGGGGACGCCGTGGACGGACACGATGCGGCCGTCGAGGTCGATGCCGCCGGTGAAGGCCATGCCCTCGGGACCGGGGCGGCCGAGGAGGGCGGCGCGGGTGGCGATGGCGATGGCGAGGCCGAGCGACGTGCCGTGGATGGTGAAGCCTACACCGCGGGCGGCCCAGCGGACGCCGTATTCGTCGGAGCGGGGGCCGAGGGCGACGGCGGCGGCGAGCTGGGCGGCAACGGATGCATCGCGGTCGACGTCGGCGGGGCTGCGGACACCACTGGCGCCGGGGGTGAGCACGACCACCAGCTCGACGACGTGGCCTCGGCCTTCCCGGTCGACCACGAGCCCGGACACGCTGGCGGTGGTGGACTCGGCGGACTCGGTGAGTGGGGGGAGGGTCTTGGTGACGCTGGAGCGCGACGGCGTGCGCTGGGTGAGCGGGGCCGTGGGCGCGGCGGCGGGGACCTGCTCGGTGACCCAGGGGGCGGGGTGGTCGGGGTCCCAGGTGGTGGAGGAGGGGTCGGGGCGCAGGGGGACGGGGAGGGTGGAGCCCTCTTCGCCGAGGTGGTCGAGCAGGGTGTCGGTGCGGTGCAGCAGGACGTCGGCGGACGGCAGGCGCTCGTGGGGCTCGACGGCGAGGCAGCTGGCGACGAGGTCGAGGAGCTCTTTGGGGATGCGGGGCCGGAAGTGCTCGAGCGGGGGGTAGCGTCCGCTGGTGACGTTGCTGAGAACGGCGAAGCGGTCGGGGCCGGCGAAGGGGGAGCGGCCGGAGATGAGGGCGTAGAGGACCGCGCCGAGGGAGAAGATGTCGGCGCGGTGGTCGACGGACCGGGCGTCGCGGATCTGCTCCGGGGCCATGTAGGCGGGGGTGCCCATGGCGATGCCGGCTTCGGTGCGGTGACCGGCGTGATCGACGTGGTTGAGGGCATCGTCGACGACCTTGGCGAGGCCGAAGTCGGTGACCTTGGGAATGGCCCGGGACCAGTCGGGCGGGCCGTCGTGCCAGTCGTCGTCGTCGTCGTCGGGCAGCGCGAGCAGGACGTTGCTGGGCTTGAGGTCGCGGTGGATGATGCCGCGGGCGTGGGCGGCGGCGACCCCGGCCACGACGCCGCGGAACAGGCGCATGGCCAGCGGAATGGGGAGGGGGGTGCCGCTGACGACGTCGGCGAGGGTGCCGCCGTCGACGAATTCCATCAGCAGGGCGGGGGCGTCGGCGACTTCGAGGACGTCGGTGACGGCGACGACGTTTTCGTGGGTGAGGCTGGCCTGCGCGCGGCCTTCGGACAGCAGGCGCTCCCGGATGCGCGGGGCGTCGACGTGGAGCACCTTGAGGGCGTGCACGGTGCCGAGAACCTCGTGCCGCACCCGGTAGACGGTGGCCATCCCCCCTTCGCCGAGGGGCAGCTCGACCCGGTAGCGGTCGACCCGTGCGCCGGGACGGAGGGTGTCGGTCACGAGCGGGTGGGGCGTCGGGCGGCTGCTGCGGCCTTGCGGGCGCGGACGAGGGCGTCGTCGACCTCGGCGGAGGCCTTGAGGGCGTCGCGGAGGGTGGCGGTCTTTTCGACGAGGGTGCCGGCCACGCGGGCGGGCTCGGTGCCGTCGTGGGTGGCGGCGGTCTGACCGGCGGCGAGGCGGAGGCCGGCGAGCTGGTGCAGGAGGGTGCGCTTGCGGGCGGCGAGCTGCTCGGCGACGGACACGGCGGCGTCGATCCCGGCGAGGCGGTCGGCGATGGCGATGGCCTCTTGGGTGTAGATGTCGGCGGTGACGGCATCCGGGGCGTTGGACTCGCGCTGGATGGCGGCCTGCAGCTCGGCCTCGAGGACGGTGCGGTCTTCGTCGCGGTGCAGGGCCACCAGCGCCTTGTGGCGGGCTTCGAGGCGCTCGGCGGCACGGGTGAGGCCATCGAGGTCGGGGGGCGGACCGAGGGCGCGGGCACCACGGGCCCAGACGGCGCGGACGGCGGTGACGGCGTCGGAGACCTGCGCGAGGAAGTCGGAGGTGGGGACGGGGCGCTCGGGGGCCAGGTTGTCGGCGAGGTCGGCGAGGGCTTCCGCGGGCGGGGCGGGCACGACGGCGCGGGGCGTGGTGGCGATGGCCGGCTTGCGCAGGTTGCGCAGTGTGCGGATGGCGGCAGGCAGGCCCCGGAGGGTGTGGGCGAAGAGGCCGATGCCCCAGAACAGCGACCACGAGGGGATGGTGCCCTTGCCCAGCCACACCACCACGAAGAGGAAGACCACGAGGTGCATGATCCACCCCCGCGCGATGCGAGAGTCGGCGGTGCGCTGGCCGGTGCGGCGGACCGGGACCTCTTCGGCAAAGAGCGCGAGGGTGTGCAGCGGGAGCCAGCCGGTGGCCCCGGGGGGACGAACCATCTCGGCGCCGGACAGCCGACCCTTGCGGAGGTCTTCGCGGACCTGTTTTTCGCTGGTGACGGTGGTCTGACCGCCACGCTCGATGCGCCACTCGGACATCGGTACCTCGTTGGACTCGGGCTGACCGGGGTCTACTCGATCGAAGGGACAGGAGCAGCAGTGCAGCGACATCTCGACCCACCCGGGACGCGGGTCGTGTCTCGCGAGCGCTTCGGATAGCGTAGCGGCCCCCGGAAGTTCGAGAGGTGCACCATGGCCCCCCCCACCGATGCCCGCCGCGCGCGCTACGACCGCGTGATGGCAGAAGCCGACGGCCTGTTGCGCAAGGGCGACTTCGACGGAGCCGTGAAGCACTACGCCGCTGCGGCCGAGCTTGCGCGGGATGGTGGCGCGGTGCCGGAGATGGCGACCGCTCTGCACCGTGCGGCCATCGGGCGCGACCGGAGCGGCCAGCTGGAGGAAGCTCTGTGGTTTGCCCGACAGGCGCTGCAGGCCGACGAGTCGTTCTTCGGTCCGGCCCATCCGGCGGTGGCCCGCGACCTCCACAGCCTGGGCGTGGTGCTGGCCCGCGGGGGCAAGCCGGGCGAGGCGGTGGCTCCCTTGCGTCGGAGTGCCGACATCTCGGCGCGCTTCGAGAGTGCGCGGGAGCGGCTGACCACCCTGCTGGCTCTGGGGCAGGCGCTGCATCGGTCGGACGCCCCGAAAGAGGCGGCGGCGGTGTTCTCGGAGGCCGCAGAGCTGGCGACCGCCTCGGATGGCGCCCAGAGCCCCCATGCGGTGCGGGCGATGCTGTCGATGGCTGCGGCGCAGGCGGCAGCCGGGGAGCTGGCGCACGCCCACGCGACCTGGGCCGAGCTCACGCGTCGGCTGGCGGGGAATGGGGTGCCGCCGCCGGCGATTGCGACGTCGCTCGCGCGGGCCTGGCAGGGGCTGGGCACGCTGGCCCTGCGGGGTCGGGGAGACCGAGTGGATGCGGGCTGGATGTACGCGTTTGCGATGGCGCTCACGCCTCCCGGGCATCCGGTGCACGATGCAGCAGCGGCGGCAGCGGCGGAGTGTGGGCCAGCACCCACTGTGCCCCGGCAGCCCGACACCTACGTGGTGGTGGCTGCGCCGGAAGGGTCGAGCGCGGTGGATGTGGCCCGCCCGACGGGTGGACGGTTCACATTGGCGCGGTCGGCAGTGCCCGCAGATGTGGCGGTGGGCCGTGCACTGCGGCTCCGGTTCGGGGCCGGCGGGACGCTCGAGGTGCTGGGGTAGGGCTCGGGGGGCAACGAAGACACGAGATGTTCGGTGCGCTACCTACGCACCGAACACCTATGCGGCCTTGGATTGGTCGGGTGGTGCCCCACATTGTGTGGCCACGCCCTGCTCCGGGTTGGCTGCCCGCCCCACAACAATCACAGCAGGTGCCTGCAGGTCTCGGGCTCGCGCGATGGTGGCGAGCTGGGCCAGAGGGGCTCGGAGCACGCGCTGGTCGGGGTGGCTGGCACGCTCGATGGCGGCGGTGGGCCAGTCGGGGGGCCAGCCGAGGCCGAGCAGCTCGTCGACCAGGTCGGGGAGGCGGCCCACGGACATCAGGAACACCGCGGTGGTGTCGGGGCGGAAGGGTGGGGGGGCGACCGGTCGGCCACCGGCACCGCGTCCGGTGGAGATGACCACGCGGTCGGCCACGCCCCGGGTGGTGGGGGCGATGCGTGCGAGCAACGGTGCCGCGAGCGCAGACGACACGCCAGGGACCACGGACGCCGGGATGCCAGCGGCGTCGAGAACGGCGAGCTCCTCGGCACCGCGACCGAAGAGGAATGGGTCGCCGCACTTGAGGCGGACCACGTGGAGGCCGGCCCGAGCGCCTTCGAGCATCCACCGGTGGAGCTCGGCCTGGGCGGCTTCGGCGCGGCCGGGGTGCTTGCGGGCGACGCGCACTGGGCCGCGGGCGAGGTCGGTGATGGCGGTGGGGACGAGGCGGTCGGCGAGCACGAGGTCGGCGTGCATCAGGGCGTGGTGGGCGGCCATGGTGAGGAGGGAGGGGTCGCCGGGGCCGGCGCCGACGAGGGTGACGTGGCCGATGCGTGGTGGCGGCTGCGGATAGGTGGCGAGCGCGGTGTCGACGTCGAGGGTGGCGAGCTGCTGCCACGGGGCCTGGCGGGCGAAGGCACGCAGCCAGGACATGCGGCGCGGGGCGGCTTCCGGGGAGGGGTCCCGGGTGCGGACTGCCTGGCGCAAGCGTGCGAACTGTCGGAGGGCCCGGGTGGTGTGTGGGTGTAGAGACGCAGCGAGCTCGCGGCGAATGCGGGCGGCCAGGCCCGGACCGGCGCCGTTGGTGGACACGGCGACTTGGAGGGGGCCGTCGCGGTGGACGGAGGCAAAGTAGACGTCACAGAGCGGGGGTTGGTCGGCCACGTTGACGGGAATGCGGGCGTTGCGGCACTGCTCGGCGATGGCGGTGGAGAGGGTGGGGTCGTCGACGGCGACGAGCACGAGGTCGGGCGCGAGGGACTCGAGGAGGTGGGGGGACCAGGGCTGCTGGAGCCAGTGCACCCGGGGGGCGTCGAGGAGGGGGCGGGTGCGTGGGCGTACCCGAGGTGCGACGAGGGTGACGCGGGCGCCGGTGGGCTGGAGGCTGGCGAGACGGTCGGCGGCGACCGTGCCTCCACCGACGAGGACCACGTGTCGACCGTCGAGTCGCCAGGCGAGCATGAGTGGGGTCATGCGACACCTCGCGACGGGTTGCGGAGGCGGCCCAATGCAGCGTGCGCCTCTTCGACGAACAGGTCGGCCTCGATGACGAGTCGGCGGATGCGGTCTCCGCTGACCGACTCTGCGGGCTCGGCGTGGGCTTCGAGGAGGTAGAAGCCCACGCCTTCGAGGATGCGCCCGGTGTCGTAGAAGGTCCGCCGGAAGGCGTGGACGATGTCGGCGGGGTTGGTCTGGCCGTCCGCATCGAGCAGCGCTCTGGCGGCGAGGGTCATGGCCGCGAGGGCCCGTTGGTGCACGGTGGGACCGGGGGCGTGGGTCTCGACGGCGAGACGGAGCTGCTCGCGGGCCTGGTCGGCTTCCATGAGCAGCAGGTCGGCGCCGAGAACGACCGCGCCTGCGCACTCGCCCGTTCCGCGCACGACCGCGAAGGGCTCGGACCGACCGTGCTCGCGGTAGAGCTCGGGGGCTTCGAGCGGGGATGGGAGGGTGCGGAGGTCGGTGAGGTGGGACCGGATGGTGGCTCGGCCGAGTCGGCGGAAGACCGAGCCGGCCGTTTCGTCGGGTTCGGCGTGTTGGAGGTAGAGTGCAGAGAGGCGCTCGACGGCGGTGGCGAGACGGGCGGCCGGCAGCTTGATGATGGTGGTGGAGAAGCCGGTACCGAGCGGGGCGGGGCCGGGCACGCGACCGTCCTGTTCGCCGCCGACGAGAACCATGTAGTGGGGGGCCGTGACGCCATCGCGGGTGCGGGCGGCGCCGAAGAAGCCGATGTCGGCGAGCTGGTGTTGGGCGCAGGAGTTGGGACAGCCGCTGATGTGGATGCGGAGGGCGGCGAGTCGGGGGGAGGTGCGGGCGAGGGCCTGGAGCTTGTCTTGGACCTGTCGGGCGACGGCACGAGGCGAGGTGATGCCCAGCTTGCACGTGTCTGCACCAGGGCAGGTGACGGGGTCGGCGAGGCCACCGGGTCGCGGTCCGCCCAGCCCGATGCGGGAGAGGCCCGTGCGGACGGCGTCGACGCGGTCGAAGGGCACCTGGCGAATGTAGAGGGACTGGTCCCAGCCGATGCGGAGGGTGTCGCCGGTGTGGGTGCGCAGGAGGTGGGCGACGGCCCGCAGCTGCTCGGGGGACAGGTCGCCGCGGGGCACCCGGGCCTTGACGACCGCGTACCCATGCTGCTTCTGGAGCCAGACGTCGGGGCCTTCGGGGGCGGGGTGGTGGGGCGCGGGCCCGTGGAGCGGACGGTCGGTCCAGATGGGGTCGGGGTGGCGGAGGTGTTGGGTCCAGGTCGGGTCGAAGGCCAGCCGGGCGCGTTCGGCATCCACCTCGGCACGGATCCGGGCGATGCCCCACCGGGCGACGAGGAACTTCATGCGGGCACGGGCGCGGCTGTTCTTCTCGCCATGGCGGGCGAAGACACGGACGATGGCCAGCGTGAGGGGGAGCAGCTCGGCTTCGGGCAGGAAGTCGGTGAGGCGCTGGGCTTCATGTGGGACGGCGCCCAGGCCCCCGCCAACGTCGACGATGAAGCCCCGCTGGTCGCCGTTCACAGTGGCGGTGAGGCCGAGGTCGTGGATGGCGGTGAGGTTGAAGGCGCGGTCGGCGGAGCCGGCGAAGGTGACCTTGAACTTGCGGCCGAGGCTCTGGCCGTCGGGATGACGGAGGAGGAAGCGGGCGAGGGCCATGCCGTGGGGGGTGACGTCGAAGGCCTCGTGGGGCGACACACCGGCGAGTGGGGTGGCGCAGACGTTTCGCACCACGTTGCCGCAGGCTTCGCGCGCGGTGAGCTCGGCGCGGGCCAGGACCCGCATGAGGTCGGGGGTCTGGGCGAGGGGAACGAAGTGGACCTGGATGTCTTGGCGGGTGGTGAGGTGGGCCACGCCGCTCGCGTAGGCGTGCGTGAGGTCGGCGAATGCATCGAGCTGGTCGGCACCGAGGAGACCGAGTGGCAGCTTGGACCGCATCATGTGTACGCCGTCTTGGCGCTGTCCGTAGACGCCGTGGCGGAGGCGGAACTCGAGGAATGTAGACTCGGCGACCTGGCCGGCTTGGAAGCGGGCGAGCGTGTCTGCGAACTGGCGGATGTCGGCGCGGACGTGGTCGGGCCGACCGGCGATGGACGGGCGGGTCATCGGGCCACCTCCGTGGTCTCGCTGTAGAGGTGGTGGATGCCACACTCGGTCTTTTCGCGGTCGGCCCAGCGGCCCGCGCGCTCGTCGGTGCCGGTCGGGTTGGGACGGGTGCACGGAGCACAGCCCACGCTCGTGTACCCGCGAGACAGGAGGGGGTTCACGGGAACCTCGTGGGCCTGCAGGAAGGCGAAGACCTGTGGCCGCGTCCAGGCGACGAGTGGGTTGACCTTCCAGAGGGCGTGTGTGGCATCCCACTCAACAGCCCGGGTGCGGGCGCGGGTGGTCGATGCGTCTCGACGCAATCCAGTGATCCACGCACTGCGGCCGGCGAGGGTGGCGGCGAGGGGCGCCACTTTGCGAAGGGCGCAGCAGCGGTCGGGGTGGGTGCGCCACAGCTCGGGACCGTGGTCGCGCTGTTGTTGCTGAAGAGACTGGGCCGGCTGGATGGCCTGGATGGTGCGCTTGTAGCGGTGCTGCAGCCGGATGCGCAGGGCGTAGGTCTCGGGGAAGTGGAGGTGGGTGTCGAGGAACACGACGGGCACGCGGCGGTCGAGCTGGTGGAGCAGCTCGAGGATGGCGATGGACTGCGGACCGAGTGCGGTGGCGAGGACGGCGTCGGGGCAGGCTCGGGTGACCCAGTCGAGAATCTCGACCGGGTCTGTGTTGTCGGCGAACCTCGGTGGAGAGGCTGCATGTGTGGCGGATGAGCGTGCGGGCATGGAGGCTCCGGTTGCACTGGGGCGACACGGACCGGAGCCAACTCCCCGGACCATGTTCGCCGGGGGGGACGCTGCTTGGCGTCGTTACACTCCCGGCCACCCACAGGCGCACGCACAGCAGCAGCAGCAGCAGCAGCAGGTGGGTGCGGTGAGGGGGATGGTGAGCGTCACGACAGACCGAAGAAGAAGATGGTGAGAACGACGAAGCCCGCCAGGAGGGCCAGGCGGGCTTGCATCGAGTGGGATGAACGAACGGGAGTTCGGTTCAGCCACCACGGCCCGCAGCTGCACAGCAGCAACACGGACAACAGAGGGTGGGGCGACCAGCGTTCATGGGCGGTGCCTATCGTGGAGCGGTCCGGTGTCCGGTGGAAGGGGGGGGATTGACACGCGTGGGTGTGGGGCTGGCCGGATGTGATTCAGGGCGACGGCCCCTACAAGGCGAACTGGAAGCCGGTCTTTTCTTCGGAAAGCGCCCAGAGCCTGGCGGCGTCTTTGGTGTCCAGGGCGTGCTCTTCGAGGGTACACCGGTCGACGGCGCCCACGGTCTCGCCCCGCTTGGTGGGGCCCCACAGCGCGAACGGTTCCAGGCCGTCTTCGGTGGCACACATCACTTCGGGGCGCGACCCCTTCTCGGCGGACTGGGCGATGAGCGGCGCCGCGAGGGTCCAGACAATCCGCAGGAGCAGGCTGATGTTGTCGCCTTGGATGAGGCTGGTGCGCGATGCGCCGGGGTGGCAGACACGGACCTGGACGTTCTTTCCGGCGGCTTGTGCGCGCCGATGCAGCTCGAAGCCGAACATCATCTGGGCGAGCTTGCTCTGGGCGTAGGAGTCCCAGGGCGAGTAGCCTTCATCGAAGTTGAGGTCCTCGAATTTGATGCGCTTGAGGCCCTGCTTGTAGGCCAGGCTGCCCACCATCACGATGCGACCGGCGGAGGCGTCGATGCGGTCGAAGAGCAGCCCGCACAGGAGGAAGTGGCCCATGTGGTTGACGCCGAGCTGGCGCTCGAAGCCGTCGGGGGTGAGCTCCTGGACGGCCACCTGCGCCATGGCGGCGTTGCAGATGAGGGCGTCGATGCGGGGGGCGGCCTCCAGGACCTCGGCGGCGGCCCGGCGGACGGAGGCCAGCTCGGAGAGGTCCATGACGACGTTGGAGACGTCGGCTTCGGCGCCGAGCTCATCCTTCAGCCGGGCGACGACGCCGGCGGCCCGCTCCGCGTTGCGGTTGAGCATGACCACTCGGGCGCCCTTGGAGAGGAGGGTGCGGGTGGCTTCGAAGCCGGTGCCGGTGGTGGTGCCGGTGATGAGGAAGGTCTTGCCGGCGAGGGAGCCGAGCCGGTCGGGGGTCCAGCCTTTGGGTCCGAAGCTCTTGGGGACGGTCATGTTCGTGGACTCCTTGATGGGGTCGGGTGCTGCTCCCGACGTCCCCAAGGTAGGCCTTCTCACGCGCCATCAAACTGTCCGTGGGCGCCAACTCCCTGTCTGTGAACGCCACGGTGGCGGGGGGCGTCATGCGGCCGAGGTGGCGCGGCCCAACGTCTGCCGCATGCCCTCCGGTGTGGTTCCGGTCCAGCGCTGGAAGGCACGGAAGAAGGAGGTGGGTTCGTCGAAGCCCAGCAGGTAGGCAATCTCGGTGGCGGTGAGTCGGGTCTGGCGGAGGTAGTGCCGGGCCAGGCGCTCGCGGGTGGTGTCGACGACGGCCTTGAAGGTGGTGCCTTCGCCCTTCAGGCGGCGCTGGAGGGTGCGAGAGCTCACGGCGAGCCGACGCGCCACGTTGTCCATGCCCACCTGACCGCTCGGCAGCGCTTCCATGAGCACGGCACGGGTGCGTTCTGCGTAGGTTGCGTTGCCTTCGAGGTCGGCGAGTCGGCGCCGCAGCTCGGGCTCGAAGATGCTCCACATGGTCTGGTTGGCGGTGAGGAACGGTCGGTGGGCATCGGCGGCGCTGAAGGTCACGCGGATGGGCGACCCCTTCTTCATGCGGATGCCCAGATAGTCTTCGAAGGGGAGGGGGTCGCGGGGGAACGCTGGAACGACCACCTCGGTGGGACGAATCCTCTGCCGTGTGCCGAGACGGGCGAGGTTGGTGGCGAACATGGCTTCCAGGCCGTGCATATACGCGGGCTGCTGGAGGGCGGCGTCGGTCCAGTGGTAGGTGAGAACGAGGGCCTCGGGGCCGTCGTGGACGTCGAGGCGAATGGGACCGATGAGGGGCTTGAACCGGGCGAGGCGCTCGGCGGCGATGGCCAGGTTGGGACTGCACAGCGCTGCAAACACGGGCGGCGTGAAGTACTCGGGGCTCATGGCCTCGGTGAACCGCACCCAGAAGTGGGGGTCGTCGACGCTGGCGTCGAGCGCGGCCATGAACCGGAGGAAGGCACCGGTGGTGAGGCGGACGTTGTCGCGGTTGAGGAGGTCTTCGGGCAGCTGCGCACGCCTCAGGACATCGACGTGGTCGACGCCGACGTCGGCGAGGATGCCCTTCCAGCCCTCCCCGATTCCGTAGACTTGTTGACCCGCCATGGATGCCTCCTCACAGGAATGTCGGCGCAGGACGCTCAGCCGCCCGCGCTGGACCGCCACAGCCATAGTGCGGGAAGGGCCATCAGGGCGCCCTCGACCGCCACATACATCCACTGTCGGGGGTCGGAACCCTCGATGACCAGGCCCAGCAGGCGAGCCAGCAGTGCGCCGAGGATGACGTAGAGGAAGCCCGTGGCGATGGTGTCGCCCCACGGACGGAGCTCGGTGCGGGCGATGAACGCGAGGCCGAGACCGAGCACCATGCCGCCGCGGATGTGGCGCTCGACGGCTTCGAATGGGGTGGCGGCAGGCCCCGGACCACCGGTGAGGGGCTCAAACCACCCGGGGAACGCGGCCATGAGCGCCCCGAGCAGGGACAGGACGATGCCAGCGATGCGAAGTGGGGTCATGGTTGGGCCTCCGGGTCAGGTGGGAGCGTAGCGTCTGGGGTGCGACACAGGAGTAGCGCTCGGCGCCATGTTGCTGTCTCCGGGCGTCAGCCGCCTGCCCGATGATTGCCGCTCCGCCGCCCTGCGAAAACGGCTATGGTTCCGCCCGTAGTTATTGGGGGAAGGTTGCGTCCGTTCCTGCTCCTGGTCCTGTCGGCTTGCTCGGTGCTCGTGGCGTGCGCATCATCGAAGGGCGACGGAGACATCGTGGATGCCGACGGCGATGGCGCCACGGCCGACGTGGACTGCGACGACTCCGATGCGTCGGCCCATCCCGGTGCGCAAGAGGCCTGTGACGGCGTGGACAACGACTGCGACGGTGCGGTCGACAACGACCCGGTCGACGGCACCACCTGGTTCCTCGACGCCGATGAAGACGGCTTCGGCGGCACATCGCTGACCGAGGTGGCCTGCGACGCACCCGCTGGCTTCCTCCCCGACAGCTCCGACTGCGACGACCTCGACCCCACCGCCTTCCCCGGCGGGACCGAGGTGTGCGACGGCGCCGACAACGACTGCAACGGCACTCCCGACGACGGTGCCACCGATGCGGTCACCCTCTACGCAGACACGGATGGCGACGGCTACGGCGACCCGGACGCACCCACACCCGCTTGTCCGGGGGCCGCGGGCGTGGCCGACAATGATGAAGACTGCGACGACACCGATGCCAGCATCTCGCCCGAGACCGTGTGGTACCACGACCTCGACGGCGACGGTCAGGCGTCTGCAACGGCCACCACCACCGCCTGTGAGGCGCCCGAGGACGGCTACCTCACGGCAGATGACTGCAACGACACCGACCCCACCATCTACTTGGGCGCCGACGAAACCTGCGATGGCGTCGACAACAACTGCGACGGCACCACCGACGAAGCCTCGGCGGTGGACGTCCCCACCTGGTACCTCGACGCCGACACCGACGGCTGGGGCGATGCCTCCAGCTCCCTCACCGCGTGTGAGCAGCCCCCCGGGTATGTCGCCGAGACCACCACCGCCGACTGCGACGACACCGATGCCACGGTGGTCCCCTTCGGCGCCGAGACCTGCTTCGACGGCACCGACAGCAACTGCGACGGCCACGACAACGATGGCTGCCTGCAGGCCTACACCACCGCCGACGCCGCCTGGGATGTGGAGGGCGCGAGCAGCTTCGACTTCCTGGGGACGGGGGTGGCCATCCTCGACGACTGGGATGGCGACGGCGTGCGTGAGCTGGCCGTGGGGGCCTACGGCAACGACGACGGCGCGCCGACCGGTGGCGCTGCGTACGTGTTCTCGGGTCCGGCCCGCTCGACGGGAAGCACCACCACCTCCTCGGCGCTGTTCTCGGTGGTGGGCGAAGCGGGCTCGGACTACCTCGGCAGCCGACTGTCCAACCAGGGCGACCTCGACGACGACGGCTACGACGACCTTGTGGTGGCTGCCTACGGGCAGGACGACGGGGGTTCGTTGGCGGGCAGTGTGTACGTGTACTACGGACCCGCTACCGGTGGGGCGGATGCCTCGGACGCCGACCTGTACGTGTTTGGCGACTCCGACGGCGACCAGCTGGGCTACTCCCTCCCCGCGGGCGTCGGAGACCTGAACGGAGATGGCATCGACGACCTCATGGTCGATGCGCGGGGTGCCGACCCGAGAGGCATCTCCGATGCGGGCTCGGTCTACCTCATCTTTGGCGGCACCCGAGCCAGCTCGGTGGCGGCGGGCGATGCCGACGTCCAGATCTCCGGGGAGGACTCCGTGGCGCTGATCGGTCGCGCGGCCGCGGGCATCGGCGACTTCGATGGCGACGGCCAAGACGACCTCGTTGTGGGCCATGCCTATGGCGGCACGGGCAACCATGGGTCTGCCCTGGTCTTCTACGGACCGCTGACCACCGGGACGCACCTGGGGGCGGTGTCGGGCTCGGATGTGGACTTCACGAGCGACACCGCCAGCGACCTGTGTGGCAGCCAGGTCGGCTCGGCCGGAGATGTCGACCACGACGGCTACGACGACGTCCTGGTGGGGTGCTACGCCCGCGGCACGGGGGCCTGGCGCGGAGGGTCGGCCTTTGTGGTGCCGGGCGGCCCGGACTGGGCGGGGGAGCAGGACCTGGCAGCGGCGTCGCGCTTCGAGCTGTATGGCGCGAACGTGGAAGACATGCTGGGCGCATACGAGTCTGCGCTCACCCACGGCGACGTGGACGGCGATGGCACAGACGACATCGTGGTGGGGGCCACCGACCACGACGACCCCGGCAACTCGGCTGGAGCGGTGTGGGTGGTGTGGGGACCGATGAGCGGCAGCGCGAGCACCGACCACGCCGACATCGTGCTCACGGGGCCTGCGAGCTACGCCAAATTCGGCTCGGCCATCGACCTGGCCGACGTGGACGGTGATGGCCAAGATGACCTGATGGTGGGTGGTTCGGGCTCGTCGCCCACCCTCACGTCGTCGGGGCAGGCATGGCTCTTCTTTGGCGCCGACGTGGGCAACGACTGACCGGGGTTCACGGGCCGGGTGGGCGCTTCACCCGCCGAAGAGGGGGGCGTCGGCGCGGGTGGTCTCGATGAGGAAGTCGAGGACGGCGCGGACGCGGGGCATCTGGCGGAGGTCTCGGTGGACGGTCATCCACACGGTCTCGGAGGGCGGGTGCGGCATGGGGATGCGGTGCAAGGTGGGGTCGGCGTCGCCCAGGTAGCAGGGCAAGATGGCGATGCCTGCGCCGCTTCGGGCCGCTTCGCGCAAGGCGGACGACACGGGGCTGACGAAGGCGGGGGACACGCCGGGGGCGATGCGGGCGAGCCAGCGCTGCTCGACTTCGTTGGTGGACGGCGGGATGCTGAGCAGGTGGTGCTGGGTGAGGTCGGGCGGGCTGGAAGCCGGGTGGCGGGCCAGGTACGCCGGCGCTGCGTAGAGGCCGTAGCGGATGGTGGCGAGCTTGCGGACGACGAGGCCCTCGTGGTCGGAGCGGAAGGTACGGACGCCCACCTCGGCCTCCTGGCGCACGAGATCGAAGACCTCGCCGGAGGGGATGAGCTCGATGACGAGGCCGGTGTGTTGGGTCTGGAAGTGGGCGAGGCGGCTGGCCAGGTAGTGGGCGCCGAGGGTCTCGGGGGAGGTGACACGCACGGTGCCGGCGAGGCTCGCTTGTTGGGCGCGGGCGTCGCGCTGGACGCCATGGACGGTGGCTTCGACCTGGCGCATGGAGGCGAGGAGCCGGGCGCCTTGGGGGGTGGGGACGACCCCGCGCCGGGTGCGGGTGAAGAGCTGCACACCGAGGGCTTCTTCGGCGGAGTCGATGCGGCGACCGACTGTGCTGTGGTCGACGCCGAGGCGCTTGGCGGCGGCGAGGAGGGAGCCGGTGTGGGCGGCTGCGAGCACGAAGCGGATGTCGTCCCAGTTCATGTTGGGGATTATTGCACAGCTGGTGTGGGAAGATGGGGGTTCTTGCTCATCGGGTGCTTCGGGTACATCGGATGCGAAGCCTGGAGGTTGTGATGGCAAGGTCTGCTTGGGTGTGTGTGCTTGGGTTGGTGGGGTGTGCGGAAGTGGTGTCCGAGCCGGTGGACGACGCCGAGCTCACGTGGTCTGGCGAGGCGGCGTGGGTGCCCGATGCGGCCGTGGACTCGGAGGATGCCGAGGCTGTGGTGGACGAGATTGTGTTGGTGCTGGAGACCCGCGACGGCACGGGCAGCCAGGGGTGGTCGTTCGGGGAGAATGGCCTGGTGGACGCCGATGAGGCGCACCTGGTGCTGTCGAGCTGGGACTGTGGGGCGCGCGGACGCTGGGTGACGATGGAGGCCCGCGGCGTGGAGCTGTGCCTGGCCACCGCGGACGGGGCGCTCGATGCAGAGACGTGCGCGCACGAGGGGCTGGAGATTGGTGGGTCTCAGCCGGAGGTGGCGCTGGGCGACAGGGTGTTTGTTCGGGTGGACGGGGAGGTGGTGCCCCTTGTGTTGGTCGACCGAACAGACACGCCGTTTGAGTGGTACGAGGCGGAAGACCTCGGGTTCGAGGTGGTGCTGGGACGGTGAGCGGGGACGAAGCGACTCTGGGTGAGGCACTTCGGGGCCCCCTCCGTCTCGCTGCGCTCGACACCTCCCCCGCTTCGCAGAGGAGGACTCCGCTACTCGGGCCGGATGGAGCCGCGGCCCGCTTCCCGCTGCACATGTGCGGGGTAGGGGCAGTGCCGGCAGCCGTTGCCGCAGCAGTAGCCCTGGCGCAGCTGGTTGACGCGAGTGACCACCAGGCCGCCGCTCTCGGGGTCGCGGTAGGTGCGCTCGCCCCGCTCGGCTGCGGCGTCGTGGGCGGCTTGGGCGGCGGGCGAGATGATGGGGTCGCCGTCGCCGTAGGTGTGCGGGACGATGGTGTCGGTGGGCTTCACGGCGCCCTCACTTGAGGTTGTGGAAGACGTCCTGCACGTCGTCGTCGCCTTCGAGCACACCCACTAGCTTGAGCACTTCGTCGGCTTGGGCGTCGGAGAGGTCCATCCAGGTGGAGGGCACGAACACGGAGCCGGTCGACACGGGCTCGATGCCGTTGCCTTCGACGCCGGACTGGAGGTCGCCGAAGTCGTTGAAGGCGCAGCGCAGGACGAGGAGGGGGTTGCCGTCGTCGTCTTCGCTCTCGCCGAGCTCTTCGAGGCCGTGGTCGATCATCTCGAGCTCGAGCTCTTCGGGGTCGTGGCCGTCGGGCTTGATGTTGATGAAGCCCATGCGCTGGAAGAGGAAGGCCACGCTGCCAGAGTTGCCCAGGTTGCCGCCGTTCTTCTTGAAGTGCATGCGCACGTTGGCGACGGTGCGGGTGGGGTTGTCGGTGGTGGTGACGACCATCATAGGCACACCATGGGGACCGTAGCCCTCGTAGATGACCTCGCGGTAGTCCTCGCCCTGGCCACCGAGGGCCCGCTCGATGGCGGACTTGATCTTGTCTTTGGGCATGCTGACGGCGCGGCCGTTCTGGATGGCGCGGCGCAGGGCGGGGTTGTTGTCGGGGTCGGGGCCGCCGGCCTTCACGGCGATGACGATTTCGCGGCTGACGCGTGTGAACTGCTTCGCGATGCGTGCGTTGCGCGCGAAGATGGTGTGCTTCCGAGCTTCGAACATGCGGCCCATGGGCCCTCCTTCCGACGACGAACCGGGGCATCGGCCGTATGACATCGGGGGTGGGGGCCGCAACCGCTGGCGCGCAGCTATCCGGAGGTGAGGGCGAGCACGGTGATGCCGCCACGTTGGTCGCCAATGACCACAACGGGCTGTCCGTCGGCGGTGTGGCCGCTTCCAACGCCGTCGAGCGGGACGCCCGGGGTGTGGGTGGCGAGGCGCTCGAGGTCGGGGGTGGACCACAGGGCGATGCAGCCGGACTTGCCGACGGTGACGATGCGCTCGGGGGCCACGGTGACCACGCCCACGACGCCGTCGGGGTCGGCGGTCTCGGTGGCGATGGGGGTGCCGTCGAGCCGCCAGGTGCGCACGGTGCCGTCGAGGCTGCCGGACGCGATGGAGGTGCCGGTGGCTGCGACGCCAACGACCGGGCGGGTGTGGCCGGTCATGCGGGCGAGGGGCGGGCCGCCGAACGGGGAGACGCGGGCGAGGGTGCCGTCGTAGCTGCCGGTGACGACGGTGTTGTCGGCGTGGGGGAGGACGGCCATGCAGCGCACGCGGTCGGTGTGGTGGGTGCGGGCGGACAAGGGGGTGAGGCGCTGGGCGTCCCAGGTGCGGAGAACGCCGTCGGCACCGCCGGACAGGAGGTGGTGCGGGCCGAGGCGGGCGAGGCAGGTGACGGGGCCTTCGTGCAGGGACTGGCGGTGGAGGGTGCGGCCGCGGGCGTCGACGATGCCGACAGTGCCTTCGGTGGTGCCAAAGAAGAGGGTGTCGGGGGTGGCGCGGGCGAGGACCTGGACGGCGCCGGCGCTGACCTGGAAGGGCTTGCCGGTGGGGGCTTGGGCGGTGAGGTCCCAGGTGCGGATGGTGCCGTCGCGCGACGCGGTGTGCAGGGTGCCCGCTTCGACGAGAACAGCCCGTACGCCGTCGCTGTGGCCGAAGAACGGGGGTGGATTCCGCGCTGCGGGGGTGGCCCAGTGGCGCAGGGAGCGGTCGCGGCCGAAGGACCAGAAGGTGCCGTCGGCGAGGGGGAAGATGCCGGCGACGGAGCGGCTGTGTCCGACGTGAAGGCCCAGCACCCGGCCGTCTTCGGGGGACAGGGTGTAGATGGCGCGGTCGCGGCCGGAGGCGAGGATGTGGGTGCCGGTGTGGGCGAGGGCGTGGACGGGGCCCCCACCTGGTAGCTTGGTGGACCACAAGAGGCCAGCCTCGGGACCGCCCCAGGCCTTGATGGAGCCGTCGGCGCTGCCGCTGATGGCCCGGGTGTGCAGAGCGAGCGCGGTGATGCCGGCGACGTGGCCGCTGAAGGCGGTGGCCTGTTCGGTGTGGAGGTCGGCCCACACGATGCGGGCGTCGGCGCCCCCGGAGACGATGATGTTGTGGCGGCGGGCGATGGCCTCGACTCGGCTCTCGTGGGCCTGGTAGCCGTTGAAGCCAGGGTGGTCGTCGCCGAGCCAGACCTCGCCCCTGCCGGTACCCACAGCGTGTCGGCCCTGGTCGTCGATGGCGATGCACAGGGCGCCTCCGCCGATCTTGCGGACGTCGGGGATGCGGGGCTCGGCCAGCGTGAGGACGCCTTGGAGGGTGGCGGCGTGCAGGGTGCCGTCGGGGGCCACGACGAGCTGTTCCACCATGCGGCGACGGAGGAACGGCCAGGTGGTCTCGGGGCCGCCGTCGAGTGGGGTGAAGACGACGCCGGTGCCGGCCTCGACGCGCACGAGGGCCTGGCGGGAGGAGTCGAGCGCAACGGCATGGACCCGACCGGTGACGACACGGCGGGTGCTGTCGTCGCGGGGCGGCGGCGTGAGCGGGGTGAGCCCGTCAGCCATCGGTGCGCGGGGAGCCTTGGAGCCCGAGGTCGGCGACTTGGGTGCGGAGGTCGGCCATGAAGGCCTCGCCGGGGTCGGCGCGGCCGGTGCGGAACCAGTCGAAGGTCTCTTCGAAGTAGGGGTGGCCTTCGAAGTGTTGGTATTCGTAGTGGCCGATGAGGTGGGTGAGGTCGTAGCGCCAGGTGAGCCACCGCACGAGGTGGGCGTTGGCCTCGACCTGGGCGGGGGTGAGGGGCATCCGGTCGCCGTCGCCCACGTTCTCGATGCCGATGGCGAGGTGGTTGAGGCCGATGGTGTGCCGCCCCATGCGGGTCTCGGGCATCAAGCGGATGATGGTGCCGTCGCGGTCGACCACGAAGTGTGCCGCGAGGTTGACCTCGTTCCAGGACCGACGGATGCGCTGGCCGGTCTGCCGCTCGGAGAGGAAGGTGTGGTACGCCGACTTCGCGCTGGCCCCGGCGGTCCAGTGCACCACCACCATCTTGGGGTCCATGGTGGTGAGGGCGTCGATGTCGGTGTCCGGGCCGAGCTCCCAGCCCTTGTGGGCCTCGAAGTAGCGGGCGGCGAGGCGCTTGCGTTCGTCGGTCCAGTGGATGGGCCATTCCTCCATGGGGGGCAGGAGGACGGCTTCTTGGAGGTCGAGGGTGTGGGCGTCGAGCGGCTCGGCGGTGGTGCGCGGCAGCTCGTAGCGCGGGAGCTCGAGGCGGACGGACGTCTGCGGCAACGGCGACACACCCCAGACCGGGGTGGCGGAGTCCAGGTTCTGTGGGGCGCAGGACAGCGTGGCCGCGAGGACTCCGACGGCTGCTGTGGTGCGGGAGATGCCCATGGGTGCTTCGTCTCGCCGATTTGTCGGCCGTCGACTATCGCACGGCTGCGGTCTCCACCTGGATCCGGCGGCCTACCAGCGGAAGGTGGCCATCGCGTAGTCGACGGAAGTGCCGTACTGTTGGGCAAGCTGGGCGACCCGATCGGGGCATGGGCGTGCGAGGGGGGAGAGGCCGAGGTCGGGGCCGTGGATGCCTCGGGTGACCAAGCCGATCGCGAGGCCGGCGTTGTGGGCGCCGCGGACGTCGTGTTCGAGGGAGTCTCCGAAGGCCAGGCCACGGCCCGGGTCTCCGAGGACCGTGCGGGCGGCGGTGTAGAGCGCGCGGCCGGGCTTGCCGAAGCGATGGACGGTGCCGCCGAGCTGTTTGTAGCGCTCGGCGAAGGCGCCGGGACACCACAGAAACGAGCCGTTTGGCTGGATGCTGCGGACGTCGGGGTTGGCGCACAGCAGGGGGAGGCCACGGGTGAGGCCTGCGCGGAGGATGGGGTCGAAGGTGGTGCGTGGTCCGGGGTGGGTGCCGGCGACGAGGATGACGTCGGCGTGGTCGATCTCGGGGGTGTGGACGACGTCGAGGGTGGCGACCATGCTGGTGGGGCCAGGGGGGCCGAGCAGGCTGTGGACCCTTGCGGTTCGGCCGAGGGCGGTGATGTGGTCTTCGAGCCAGCGGGCGGCGAGCTCACCGGCGGTGAAGCAGGCGTCGTAGAGGTGGGGGGGGAAGCCGAGGCGTTGGAGGACGGCTTCGGCGACGGGGATGCGGCGGGAGGTGTTGGAGATGAGGGCGACGGGGCCGTGTGCCCGCAGGTGACGCAGGGCCTCGACGGCGCCGGGATGGGCGGTGTGACCGTCGTGGAGAACGCCCCACTGGTCGACGATGAACCAGTCGTAGCCGGAGGCGATGGAGCGGATGTGGTCGACGATTCGTGGGGTCATGACGGACCTGTCTGGAGGGCGCTGCGGGCGGTCTCGACGTGGTCGGCCGAGGGGAACCAGGCGAGCGGGAGGTAGGCCTTGCCGCCGGTCCAGCTCAGTGCGAGGACCTGCCCCGCGCCGTAGTCGGTGACGCGGGCGGGCTGGAGGTCGGCGCGGGACACGCGGGTGCGCCGCAGGAGGCCGATGCCATGGGGGACATCGGCGTGGGTGTCGCCAATGACCAGGATGGGGGGACGAACGAGCGCGAGGACCTTCGTGAGGCCCAGCCCGCCGAGTGCGATGGACAGCCCCGCGAGAATGCGGAGGACGACCACCTTTCCGCCTGCCTCCAGGGGCAGCTTGCGGAGCATCCCGACGTCGACGATGCCGTTGGCGGCCAGCCACAGGAAGAAGGCCCCCGCAGCGATGAACAGCAGGCCGGACAAGACGGACTTTCCGACCGGGACACGGAGCGGGATGGTGAGGGGGGCATCGGACACGGGAGCTCCTCGGGCGCAGGATGCTATGCCGGGACGACGACCATGAGGAATCTTGGATGGCGGCATTTCACCTGGGGCTGGCCGTGTGGGGCTTCGACCGCTGGGCGGGGTCGTTTCTGCCCACCGGCGTGCGCAAGGCCGACATGTTGCGGCGGTACGCGGAGCGCTTGGATTGCGTGGAGGGCAACGACAGCTTCTACGGAGTGCCCTCGGCGGCGACTCTGCAGAAGCGGGCCCGACAGGTGCCGGCCACGTTTCGGTTCTGTCCCAAGCTGCCCCGCACGGTGAGCCATGAGGGCGACCTGGTGGACAATGTGCGCGGGGCTCTGGACTTCGGGACCCATGTACGCGACCACCTGGGTGACCGCCTGGGCCCCTGCTTTCTGCAGCTTCCGCCGTCGTTTGGACCCCGCGAGGGACCGGAGCTGGCGCGCGTGCTGAATGCGTGGCGGCGGGAGCTGGGGCTGTCGCTGGCGGTGGAGGTCCGCCACCCGGACTGGTATGGCGGTGCCTTCGGGACGCGCTTGGACACGCTGCTGTCGCGGCTCGGGATGGGACGCGTGGTGCTGGACACCCGACCCATCTACAGCGGCCCCGACGACCCCCAGTCGGACAACCCCCGCAAGAAGCCCGAGCTGCCGCTGCATGCGGTGGTGACGGGTGGTCTCGCGTTCGTGCGCCTCATCTCCCACCCCGACCCTGCCCGCACGGAGCCCTTTCTGCATGAATGGGCGGAGCGGGTCCATGGCTGGCTCGAAGATGGCGTGGAGGTGTACTTCTTCGTGCACTGCCCCGACGACTTCTTCTCTCCGGCGACCGCCCGTCGCTTCCATCGCCTGCTGACGGCTCGGGGGGCGCCCGTGGGGCCGCTGTTGTGGGACGCGGTGCCTGCGGAGCCGGTGCAGGCGGGGCTGTTCGGGGGACGGTGAGGTCAGGGGGCGATGGTCTCGAAGAGCTCGACCTGGACGTCCCACGCGAAGGGGGCGTCGGCTGCGGAGAAGACCAGCCAGGTGTCGTCGTAGCGACCGGTGGAGATGACGTCGCCGGTGCCGGCACCCACGGCTTCTCCGTAGAACAACAACTCGGCGTCGGGGTCTTCGTTGGCTTCGGAGTCGGCGTCGAGCGAGAGGCGGTGTGCGTCGGCAGAGGTGTGGCGGTAGACGGGCACCAGGCCGGCGTCGGGGCCGTCCCACACGTCGCCCAGAGGCGAGTGGAGCAAGCAGCCCGAAGGCGTGGCTTCGGTGGCGGTGTAGACGGTGGTGGTGAGCCGAGACAGGCCCTCGGCGTCGGTGACGATGCGCAGGCACACGGACACCTGGATGCGGGCGGGGATGGGGTCGGGGACGAGGGGGTCGGAGTCGAGGACGCACAGCTCCTGGTGGTCGGAGAGGCCGTCGCCGTCGGTGTCGTCGAGGGTGCGGCTGGTGCCGATGCTGAAGATCTCGTCGATGTCGGAGAGGCCGTCGCCGTCGGAGTCGGACTGGTGGAGGGCGAAGGTCTGGACGTCCTCTCCGCAAGAGATGTGGTCGCCAGGTGCGGCGTGGGCGACGGACAGAAGGGCGGCGAGTACGAGCATGGTGGCCTCCGAGGATGTGGACAGTCGGGGTGTCTTGGCGGATGGACCCGCCGGGGACACCCTCCTTCTACGGTGGCCCTGGAGGCCGTGGCAGGACACTTCGGGACACTGTGTGGGCACTTGCGGTCAGGGCCTGGTTGCACACGAGTTGGGGATGGTCGGTGGCCTCGGTGTGGTAGCGATGGAGGTCGGCTGGACCGAAGGAGGCTTGCGATGCGCTGGGCACATCGGGTGGCACTGGGGGCGGGCGCGATGGTGCTCGGGGTGAACTTCCTGGCGGCGATGCACGCACGGGCCTTTCTGTTCTTCGGACCGCCCGGCGTGCGCACGACCTCCCCGGAGTCCATCTCGGTGACCGAGGCTGCCTCGGTGCTGGTGTTGGGGCCCACACTGCCGCGCCCGGAGAATCGTATGGACCCGAAGACAGCCTTGGGGAGAGTGTTCTCGAGTGGGGAGTACGAGACGGCCGACGGGGAGCGGCTGTCGGTGTGGACGGTGGAGCCGGATGGGACCGCGCGCGGGACGGTGGTGGCGCTACACGGGTATGGCGGCTGCCGCGACGAGCTGTTGGGCGTGGGCGAGTGGTTCCTGGACCGGGGGTATCGGGTGGTGCTGCCCGACCAGCGCGGTGCGGGCGACTCGACGGGTGCCTACACCACGCTGGGGTACCGCGAGGCGGAGGACTTCGGTGGGCTGGCGCGGGTGCTGCGGCAAACGCACGAAGGGCCGCTGGTGGCGTATGGCTTCAGCATGGGTGCGGTGGCTGCGTTGGGTGCGGCGGGTCGGGTGGATGCGCCGCTGGATGCGGTGATTGCGGAGGCGCCGTATGCGTCGTTGGTGGACACGGTGGGGCAGCGGTTTCGGATTCTGGGGCTGCCGGCGACACCTGGGGCACAGCTGCTGACGTTCTGGGGGAGTGCGTGGACGGGGTTCTGGGCGTTTGACCTGCGTCCGGTGGACGATGCGGCGGGGATTGCGGTGCCCACGTTGGTGGTGTCGGGGGCGCTGGATGAGCGGGCGCCGCCGGAGGATGGTGCAGCAATTGTGGCGGCGTTGGGTGGCCCTGGACGGCATGTTGTGTTGGATGGGACGGGGCACCAGCTTGGCTTGGGGACGCGACCGGAGGCTTGGGGGGCGGCGGTGGAGGGGGTGTTGGGCGGGCTGTAGGGAGCGGGGTGGTACGCTGGACGGGTCACCCGGGAGGGACACGCGATGAATCCGCAGACCGATGGTGGGCCTGTCGCGCCGGAGACCAAGCCAAAGCGCCTGTCCATCACCTTTCTCGCGATGGCGCTCGACCGGCCGAAGCGGTGGGGCGCGGTGGGCTTCGGCGTGGGCACGGTGGGGCCGCTGGCCAATGTGTTCGCAGCGAGCTTCCTGGACATGGAGGTTCATGCGCTCGCGATTGCCGGGCCTCCTGCGGTCGCCGGGGCTGGACTCTGGCTGCTGGTGGCGCCTGTGCCACGGGGTGCCAAGGAGCGGATCCTGGGGCAGCCGGCGGCGGGCGAGCCAGGTGTGTGGTGGACTCTGTGGCAGCTTGGGTTGGGCCTGTGTGTGTTGGGTGGGGCCGGGGTGGGTGTGTACTTGTTTTTGTGGTTTACGGGGATGATCTGAGCGGACCGGAGGGGGTTGGAGTAGTGCGGCTCGGGGTCTGTGCGGCGTGTGGATGACGCGGTACACAGGGGCCCATGTCCGTTCCTCACCACCAGATCCGTGCCGACTTCGACCGCGACTCGGTGGTGGTCTACCAGGCGTACTCACCAAAGATTGCGGTGCCTGCGCTGGAGGCGCAGCGGTTTGTGCCGCCGTTCTCCGTTCGGCGCATGACTTGGGTGAAGCCATCGTTTCTGTGGTTGATGGCGCGGAGTGGGTGGGGGACCAAGTCGGGCCAGGAGTGCATCTTGGCGGTGCGGGTGCGGCGGTCGATGTTCGACGATGCGCTGGGGCGCGCTGTGCTGACGTCGTTCCAGCCGGGCGTACACGCGTCGGTTTCTGCCTGGGACCGGGCCTTTCAGGCGGCTCGGTTTCATGTGCAGTGGGACCCGGAGCGCTCGATACGCGGGGCCAAGCTGGCCCATCGCAGCATCCAGCTGGGCATTGGTCGGTTCGAGATCGAGGCGTTCGTAGACGAGTGGACCCTCGAGCTTCGCGACCTCACGCCGCTCGTGAAGAAGATGCGGATGCTGGTGAAGGCCGGAAAGGTGGCGCAGGCAAAGCGCTTCTTGCCGGCCGAGCGGGTGTACCCTGTGCCCGCAGGAGCGGAACAGTTGGGATTTTCCAGGTAGGGCTGCGCCAGCGGGCGGAGCCGGTGCCGTAGGCAGACCCCATCCGCAGGATGGGGGCCGAGCGGCCCTGGCGAGACCCCCGAGGAACGAGGTGGCTCGCCAGGGAATAGCCGCGAGCCGGCGCAGCACGCGGTGGCCCGTAGGGCCAGGCGCCCGGAGAAAAGGGCCGGGAGGCTCAAATCGAGGCGGCACTAACCGGATCGGTGGGGTGTGGTGCTTCGGCGGCCAGCGGCCAGCGGCCAGCGGCCAGCGACCAGCGAACCCGTGCCTGCTCCGTTGGAACTGGTCGCCGAGAATGCGCCGTGGCAGGTTCGATTCCCTTCAGCTACGACACGGCGGTGTGCCGCGACCGGGCTGGCTGCTGGCTGCTGGCTGCTGGCTGCTGGCTGCTGGCTGCTGGAGGCCCCAACCAGCTGGACCAACGAGAACTCTCGCCGACCTCCGTATCAGGGGCTCCAGGCGTCGATGTGCAGACGGCGTTGGGCTGCGCGCAGGTAGGCCATGGCGTGCACCCAGCTGCGGGCGAGGCGCTCTGCGGATGCGGGGATGTGGGCGCCGCGGAGGTCGCGGGTGGGGGCGTGGGCGGTGTCGCTGAGGGCTTGGAGGACGCCGGCGCCTGCGGTGAGGTGCACTCGGGACAGGCGGGCGCAGGCGCGTTCCAGGTCGCGGCGCGCGATGAGGAGGGCGGGGCGTCCGCCGAGGAGCGCGGCGTGGAGCACCTGGTGCAGGGGGGCCAGGACGTCGGGTGCGTCGGCCACCTGGATGCGGGGGCCCGGTGAACCATCGAACCAGGCGCGCTGGAGGGGGTCGAGGCCGGGGTGGAGCTGTCCGCCGAGTGGCTCGGGCAGACGGACACCGGTGGTGGGGCGGAGGGCGAGCAGCACCAGGGTGCGGGCGCGGACGGGATGGAGCCGTCCGACGAGCTGGACGGGGTGTCCGGTCAGTCGGGACAGGTGGTTGATGTCTCGCTGTCCGTCTGCGCCGGCGGCGGGGGCGCCACACACGGTCTCGCCGGACTCGGTGACCAGGGCCAGGCGGCCTCCGTTGGTTCCGGCCACGACGCCGCGCACGAACAGGAGGTGGCGGTCGGGGTGGTCGAGGGCGTGGGCGACCTGCTCGACGAGGGGCGTGTCGAAGAGGGGGGCCACGGGACCTGCGGTCCAGTCGTGTGCTCCCGCGCGCGCTGCCCGGGTGCCGGCACCGCGACCGAGGCGTCCGTCTGGGCTCGCTGTTCCTTCCGCGAGCAGCAGCCCGGTGCGTGCGACGGTGGCGTGGGTGGTCTGGACGTCGCCCACGCCGATGCCTGCGTTGTAGGCGCCCCGAGCCCGTTCCGGTCCGGCCGGGAAGAGGTCGGGGACGCTGTAGACCACGCCGTCGGCGTCGCACAGCCAGGTGACCACGCCTGCGTAGCCGGGTGCCGAGACCACCGGCTCACAGGCCATTCCGTACAGGCGCAGGCCGTTGATGGGGGTGTAGCGACGCCGTGCGACACCGAGTGCGGTGCCGTCGCCACCGAGGACCCGGAGGCTGCCGGCGAGCATGGCGAAGAGGTCGGCGGCGACTTGGGTGGGGTCGGCGCGGCGGTCGTGGGTGCGCAGGGCCCGCACGCCCTCCACCAGCCGAATGCCGGCAGCTGCGATGGCATGGAGGCCCGCTGCGCGAGCTGCGTGGACCGCGCGGAAGAGGTCGCCCTGCACCCATGCACCCGAGGCCAGTGCCCCGCGCGACACCACAGCGGCCGCTGCTTCGAAGGCGAGGGTCGCGGTGGCCTGGTGGGCGTCGGTGACGGCCACGGCGGCGGGCTGCTCGGGCTCGTCCGGCACGGTGGCGGGAAGGGAGGCGTCGGCCACGGGAAGGGCGCGCAGCACGGCCATCACATGGAGACAGCGTGGCGCGAGGAGACAGGTGCAGGTGACGCTGGTGACCTGTTGGTTCGTGAGCGACAGCGTGACGGTCTCGCCCTTGAGGGTGGTGACGGACATCCCGTCCCACAGCCAGTCCCGGGCCATCTCGGGCTGCTTGTCGAGCTTGCGCAGGACGCGCTTTGGTGCCGCAGCTGTGCGTTCTGCGAGGAGTTCCGGAACCACCGGCCAGCGTTCAGCCATTGATCTGGTCCCCCACCCACCGGGCCAGCTCGAGGGGGCTCAGCGCAGCGACGGGCATCCCGGCCGCCACGACCTGGCTCGCGATGGCCTTGGAGTATCGGGCGCTGCCCGCATCATCGAGGGCGGCCAGGCCGAGGCAACGGGCACCGGTGGCCACCAGGGCACGCACTTCAGCCAGGAGGCCATCCACGGAGAAGCCTTCTTCGAAGTCGGTGATGACCAGCACGATGGTGCGCCGGGGCACGCGGACCAGGGTGCGGGCGTGTCGGAGGGCCTTGGCGATGTGGGTGCCGCCGCCGACGCGCACTTCGAGCAGCAGGCGGAGGGGGTCGGTGGCGTGCTCGCCCAGGTCGACGACCTCGGTGTTGAAGGAGAGGAAGGAGACGTGGATCCACGGTGCGGCGGCCAGGATGGCGGACATCAGGGCGGCGTAGACGGTGGAGGGTTCCATGGAGCCGGACACATCGACGACGACGACGACGTGCCAGTCCATGCTTCGGCGGCCGCGCGACTGGAAGACGAGGCGCTCGGGCACGATGAAGGGGCCGTCGGGGCTGGCCTGGAGGGTGTGCAGGTTGGCCCGTAGGGTGCGCGGGAGGTCGAGCGGGCCGCCGGGACGACGGGTGGGACGGGGCATTGCGACGCCGGTGAGGGCGGGTCGGACGCGGACTGCGAGGGCCTTGGCCAGCGCTTCGACGACGCGCGCGACGAGGGGGCGCAGCCGGGCGAGCTGGGACTCCGACAGGCTGCCCTTGAGGCCCAGGATCTGCTGCAGCAGCTCGACGGACGGCCGGACGGACTGGGCGTCGAGCTCGAAGGCTGCGGCGGCACGACCGGCGCCGATGGCCTGTCCGAGCACTTCTTCGCGCACGCGCTCGCCGAATAGGGCGTGGAGCTCTTCGGCCCACTCGCGCACGGTTGGAAAGCCCGGCTCCTGGCCGCCTCCGGCTTGGGGGTCGCCGTAGAGCTCGTCGAGTGCGCGGCCCAGGCGTCGGGCGCGACCCTGGAGCTTGTCGCGCTGACGGCCGAGCACGAGGCGCCAGCGGTCGGCGGCAGACAGGCGGTGGGAGGATGGGGTGGTGGGGGTGTTGGCCACGGTGGAGGCGTGGGCGGTGGTGGGGGTCCAGCCGAAGGCCTCGGCGGCGGCCAGTCCCTCGGCGTCGGCCACGGTGAGGCGTCCGAGGTGCAGGGCGGAGAGCGCGAGGGGGGCGAGGAGGTCGGTGTGACGGCGGTCGTGGCGCAGGGCGACGGCGCGCAGGAAGGTGTCGCGGGCGTGTGGGGCGAGCACGTGGAAGCCCTGACGGAGGGCCGGGAGGCGGGCCAGGAAGTCGGCGTCGGGGAGCGCTTCGATGCGCAGAGCGAGGGGCTCGAGGAGGGTGGCGCTGCTGGTGAGGAGAGGCCCTGCCGCGACCAGTGCGCCCTGGAGGCGCAGGGAGAGGCTGCGGTCGGGGTGGTCGGTCCAGCTGCCCAGGCGCCGGGCGAAGTGGTGGGCATCGAGCATCTGGAGCTGGACTGCGACGGCTGCGCCAGCACCTTGCATCAGGGGGGAGCCGTCGACGGTGAGGTGGTGGATGGCGGCTTCGAGGCGGGCGGTTCCGACGACCGGGCCGTCTTCGGGCTGGTGCTGGAGGGCCGCCACCACTTCCATCAGCGCGGTGACGTCGTCGAGCTGCTCGGAGCCTGCGAGTCCTTCGACAGCGGCCACGGCAGCGGCGAGGAACAGGGCCGGGTGCACTCCGTCGGGCATCTGCAGAGCGTCGATCTCGCCGGGCACGGTGTGGCGAGTGTGGACGGGCAGTGCGGCGACGTGGCCTCGTTCCAGGCGGCCGACGAGGGCGAAGGCCCCCACCAGCTCGGGCAAGCCGGCTTCGAGCACGAAGGCGCCGGCGAGGTCTTCGAGCCCCGAGCGAGTGGCCGCGAGCAGCCCGGCCTCGGCGGCGTCGGCGGTCCAGGAGAGTCGGGCCGCGGCGGTCCAGGACTCGGTGTCTACCAGGCGCTTTTTGCGTGCCAGGAGGGCGCCTTGGGCTGCTTGCACCAGCGTCACGCCGCGGCCAGAAGCCACGGCCAGAGATGCCGTGGTGGAGGGTGTCCAGGCAACGCTCCACCGACGGGTGAGCGTCTCGATGCCGCCCGCGGCCCGGGTGTGGGTGGGGGTTGCGTAGGCCACGCCGGCCAACGAGAGCCGCTGCAGCATCACCTCTCGGCGCCGGTCTTTGGGGGAGCGGAGCACATCCAGCCGCAGGTCGGTGGGCGTGCGACTGCTCTGGGGTCCGGGCAGGCCGAGCTGCTGCGTGAGGCCTTCGACGTGGGGAAGCAGCCCGGAGCGTGGGGTACCGGGGGCGAGTCGACCGGTGCGCTCACCCACAAGCACCGGCTCCATGGCCCGGGCCAGCACGCGGTTCCGGCCGACGCCTTCGCCGCGGGAGAGGGCGCTCTGCAAGGACTCCAGCAGCTCGGTGCGTCCGGGGGCGGGCAGGCCGCGCAGGACGGCGAGGTCGCGGGTGAGTCGGAGGGCCTCGGCGGCATCGGGAACACCCGCCACATGGCCGTTCTTGCGGACCCGCCGGCAGATGGAGACGATGGCGTCGGCCACGATGTCGTCGACGGACTGGGGGGAGCCCGGCGACAAGGCCTGGAACAGACGGGCCCGGAGAGCCGGGTCGCGGATGCCGGCGGGGTAGCCCGAGCGCGCGTCGAGCAGTGCTTCGCTGTAGGGCACCAGCGAGGTGACGGTGCGGGGCTCGGGGGGCGCCAAGGGGGTGTTGGGTGGGTCCCAGAGGAGCGGCTGGGGGAGCAGGGCGGCGGCGTGGTAGCTGCCGATGATGGCCACGGCGTTGTGGCGGCCGTGGGTGTCGAGGGCCTGCCGCATGTGGGCTTCGCGCAGCTCGTCGCGGTGCGAGCGGCGGACGTGGTCGGCGCGCAGGACCCAGCCGAAAGACAAGGCGGCCCGGCGGATGGACTCGGCGGGCTGCCCGGGGGCCGGCGCCTCCACCATGCGGTCCCAGAGCGCACCGACGTCGGACACACCGAACTGGGTGGAGAGACGCTCCACCAGGCGGTCGTCGCCGGTCTCGGCATCGCGTGGGGGGCGGCCCGAGAGCGGGGCGTCGAATGCGATGACCGGTACGTTGTGTTGGACGGCCCAGCGGACGGCCTGTAGCTCGGGGGAGAAGACCGCGAAGGGGTAGAACGACAGCCCGCCCCCGGGCTCGGCTGCGGCGAGCGCGACGGGGGGAGTGAGATCTGCATGCCCGAGCCAGGGCAGCCACGACGACAGCTCGGGCGGCAGCTCCAGGAAGATGCGCTCGGGCTGGCGGGCATCCAGGAGGGTGTGCATGGCTGCCGCACACGCGGGCGAGTGGTGCCGCACGCCGATGAGCTGTGGCGACGCGCACTCCCAGAGCTCGGAGGGGACGGTCATGTGTGGTCGAGGGCCGTGCGCAGCTCGTAGAGGCGCTTCCAGAGGCGGGCGTCGCCCTCGGCACGACGCTTCACGGCGCCGTCCCAGTAGGCGAGCAGGCGGCCGCGGTCTTCGGGGTCGTCTTTGGTGACCACGCCCAGGAGGTGACCGGGAAGGTCGGACAGAGGGTCGCGCTCTTGGGCGAAGTAGGCGGCAGACAGGCCGAGGGTGGTGGCCACCGAGACGGCTTCGGCGGTGCTCATCACGGTGGAGGGCTTCTCGACGGACCAGCCCTCTTCGGTGCGGCCCGAGCGGAGGTCGCGAAACACGGTGACCAGCGCCTGGAGCACAGAGGCATCGACCCCCGGAGGCAGCCCCGTGCGCGCGAGGATGGCGGTGGCCTGGCGCTGGACGAGGTGGAGCTCGACCGCGGCGTCGGCGATGGGGTGGACGGTCTCGAAGTTGAAGCGCCGCTTGAGGGCCGACGACATCTCCGACACGCCGCGGTCGCGGAGGTTGGCGGTGGCGATGAGGTTGAAGCCCGGCCGGGCGTGGACGACGGTGCCGAGCTCCGGAACGGCGAGGCGTCGGTCGCTGAGGATGCTCACCAGGGCGTCTTGGACTTCGGGCAGGCAGCGGGTGACCTCTTCCACCCGCACCAGGCTGCCGGCCACCATCGCCGAGTAGACCGGTGAGGGGACCAGCGCCTCGGGGCAGGGGCCACGGGCGACCAGCAGGGCGTAGTTCCACCCGTAGCGGAGCTGGTCTTCGGTGGTGCCGGCGCTGCCTTGGACGGTCTGTTCGCTGGTGCCGCTGATGGCGGCGGCGAGGAGCTCGCTCAGCATGGACTTGGCGGTGCCGGGCTCGCCCACGAGCAGCAGGCCCCGGGTGCCGGCCAGGGTGAGCACCGACCGCTCCACGAGTGCCCGGTCGCCGACGAACTTGGGCGCGACTCGACGGCGGCCGGTGGGTCCGCGGAGCTCGTCGTCGGAGCCAACGATGAAGGTGACGACCATGCGGGGCGTGAGGCGCCAGCCAGGGGGGCGCGGGCCGTCGTCGAGGCTGGCGAGAAAGGCCAGCTCATCGGCCCACACGGACTCGGCGGGGGGGGCTTGGCGGGGGGTGTCCATCAGACCTCCTCGTAGCGGGGGCCGTCGCCAGCTTCGACGCGGTCCAGGGCGGCCTGGAAGTGCTCGGCCAGCGGCAACAGGGGCAGGAAGGTGGCGAGCGGCCCGGTGGCTTGGGTGGTGCCTTCGGGGATCTGGAGGCTGTACAGGGGCATCTTCCAGCGCTCCAGCGGCAGGTTCGGGGCGCGTTGGGCCAGCCAGCCGCCGGGCACGAACAGCTTGCGGCCGGCCCGAGCGCGCTTGGCCTCGAGCACGAGCCCATCCTTTGCGGCCAGCTCGACGTATGCCTTCTTGTAGCGGGCGGCGGTCCAGCCGTTCCACATCCGGACGTTCTTGGTGGTGCAGTCGACCAGGGCGAGGGTCTGGAGGTAGAGCGTTGCGGCGTCTTCCGACACGTTGAGGCGGTCCATCACGCGGGCCACGAGCGCGGGGTTGGACTGCCTTGGGTCGGCGTCGTGGTGGCCTGGTGCGATGGCCGATGGCTGCACGAGTCGGTCGTAGTTCTCCGACAGCACGAGCAGGGTGTGCTGCAAGCCGCGGTCGTGGGCGTTGGTGTGGAGCTGACGGAGGGTGTGGAGGTCGTCGGGGGACTGGATGCGGTCGGGGCGGAAGTAGTAGTGGAGGGTTCGGTTGTTCTTGGTGACGAGCCACAGGCCGCGGTCGCGCACACTGCCCCCCTCGAGCAGCTCTCCGCCGATGGCTTCGAAGGTGTCGTCGGCGTTTGGCTCGCCGTACACGTACCGCCGGCCGAGGCTCACGAAGAACCGGCCGCTCCCGAGTCGGGCGCGGGTGAGCTCGAGCACCTTGGCGGCCCCCTGTCGGATGGGGTCGTCGGCGGGCAGAGCCGTGCACACCCAGGGCAGCAGCTCGGCCACCCGCTTGAGCACTGTGGACGAGAAGGTGCTGCTGGAGGTGCCGAGGTCGAGGCCCTTGGGGGTGAGGCCGGGGTTGGGGTCCGTGTGGAGGCTGCTGGTGGAGTCGGGAGCGAGGAACATCTCCAGCCCCTCCCGTACACCGGTGCCCAGCGCTTTGGCCGTGGCCGAGGGCACTGCGGCGAGGGTGGCTTCATCGAGGGCGATGCTGCGTCCGAACGCGGCCACCCATGCGTCGGCGACTCCTTGCACCCAGCTTCCGTCGAAGACCTGGTGCAGCTGCTGGAAGCCGCCCGCGAAGAGGGCCAGCCGCTGGTCGACCGTCAGCTTCTTGAGGGGGCCTCGGGCGGTCTTGGCTTCGGCCACCTTGAGCTCCAGCCGTGTGCGGAGGTCTTTGGGCAGGAAGTTGTTTTCGTACTTCTGGATGTACGGCAGGCCGGCGAGGACGAGGCGGGCCTCGGCGCGGGGGCGCCCGGTGTGGGTGATGAAGGGGGTGGGGTCGGGGACACCGACGGGACCGTGGTGGGAGAGGGCCGTCCGCAGCTCGGCGATGTCGGCGGCGCTTCCCCAGGTGTCGTGGAAGGTGCGCGTGGCGGTGAGGGTGAGGAACGGCGGGACCTGCGGGCCGTTGGGACCGACCTTTTCGAGCACGCGTACGGGGAGGGGGTCGCCGTGGTGGTAGCTGGTGGTGGTCTTCACCACGAACACGCTGCCGTTGTGGGCGACCACGGGGCGGCTGGCCATGGACCGGAGAAGTGCGCGGTCCACCGTGCCGTAGAGGAGCCGGAAGCCTGTGCGGGTGGTGCCCGAGAAGGGCGTGCTGGAGAGCAGCTCGAGCAGCTGCAGCAGGACCTGGCGCCGGGCGTCGGGGGTGGTGTCGAGGGAGGCGATGACCGCCAGCGCGCGCTCTCGGCCCAGCAAGGACCACCACAACACCGAGGTGTCCAGGGCCTGGCTTGTTCCCGCTCCCGACTCCAGTGCGGCGGCGGTGGCGAGGATGGCGTTGCCGAGGTGCCCGTCGCGGGACCAGACGGTGTCGACGAAGCCTGCCAGGCCGTCCTTGGCCAGGTCGTCGGAGAGCAGGGAGACATCGACCACCGGACCATCGGAGGGCCGCATGGATGCCACGAGGTGGTCGAGTTGGGTCTGGGCGATGGCGGCGAGGGTGGTGAGTCCGGCGATGCCGCGCTGGAGCCTGCGGTTGTCGGTGAGGTCGACGGCGGCCATGGCGGCCTTGACGGTGTTCGTCAGCGAGGGGTCTGGACCGGAGGCTGTGGTGTGCGCTGCATCGAACCAGCCCTGCACCCGGGCTGCGTCGAGGGTGCGCATCGCCCGGGACGCGGAGGGGTCGCGTGGGGTGTAGGCGTGCAGGAAGATGGCGGGCAGCACCAGCGCTTGACCGAAGGACTCCATGCGGAGCTCAGATCTGCCGATGTGGGCGGAGACGGAGCCGCTTTCGGTGTGGAAGGTGGTGGTGCCCATGCCGCGCCAGCCGCGGGAGTGGTGGACCCGGAGCGGAGATGCGCGCCCGGGCAGGCTGAGCAGTCCCCAGGGGAGCTCTGCCACCGAGTCGGCGACACAGGTGCGTCCGTCGATGCCCTCGGCTTCCGCAGCGGGTCGGGAGGCGCCCAGAGGATGCTCGGGGTCGCGCTCCCGGACACGCCAGCCCACCAGGCCAGCGCGTGCGCCGAGCGGGGAGTCTCCCGTCCAGGGCAGCAGGCGGCTTCGGCCAACATGGACGGCGCTGCCTTCCCGACCGAAGTCTTCGAGGAATGCGGGGAGCGACGGGCGGCCTTTCTCGCCGGTTCGGGGGTCGAACTCGACCCACTCGCGTCCGTGTGGGGGCTTCGGCACGGGACGCCAGGCGGTGTGGCCGTCGGACAGGAGGTGTGTGGGGGGCGGCCAGCTGGTGTCCCCCACGCTCACGCCCCGGACGCCGGCGACCACGAGGCCGGACTCCGCGATGTAGCCATGCACATGGGCCTGGTTGTGGATGTAGTTGGTGTGCTCGAAGCGAGACCCGGGGATGCCGGCCCAGAAGCCGTACCGCGTGTAGGTGGTGCGGTCGGTGGCGAGCACCAGGAAGCGGCCGTCGACGAACCGGACGAGGTCGAGCTGGTGCTTGGCTGGGAGCTGGAGGTCTTCGCGGGCGAGGATGCCGTCGGGGCCGACCGCGATGGCTCGAATCCGGTTGGCGAGCACCACGGTGGGGAAGCAGGCGAAGGTCTCGAACGAGGTGTCGCCCAGCTCGGTGACGGCGGCTTCGATGGCGGGCCAGCCCAGTTCGTCGGGAATGCCTTCGCGGAGGCTGATCTCGAGGGCGCGGACGGCCCGGACTCCGACGAGGCGCTCGTAGAATTCCGGTCCGCAGTCGGAGAGGAGTCCGGGCGTCAGCTTGGCCACCAGTTCCTTGACGCCGAGGCGTAGAGAGCCCACGCCGCCGGTCTCGAGGGTGTCGAGCCGCCCAGAGAGCCAGGTTCGCTTGGCTTCGACGAAGCCCTCCATGCCCGCCGACAAGCGATCGAAGTCGCCGTCGCCGATGCTGGCCCCGGTGGCGTTGGCCAGCAGTGCCGACAGCTGTGGGTGACGCACGGCGTGGACAGGGTCGCGGCCACACCCTTCGAGGCCGGAGCTGCCCACCCAGTGAGACAGGTTGAGCCGGGCCTGGTTGGAGAAGGACACGGTGAGGCCGTGCGACAAGGCGAGGTCGGCGAGGTCGAGGTGGACCCAGCTGTGGGCGTTGGTGACCCGCACGGAGGCGCCGCCCGCCTTCAGCTTCGGTACGCCGCGGACCACCCAGGACATCAGGCGCACCTGGGCATCCGACGCTCCCCGCCAGCGCCACACATAGTCGAGCACCCGACCGAGCCAGGCCGCTGTGCCGCCCGAGGGTTGGGCCGCTTCCGGGACCTCTCCGGTGAGGAAGTCGACGCAGCCCCAGTCTTCGAGCCAGCCCAGCCAGTCGGCCTGCAGCTTGTTGCGCCAGCCGCCGGACTCTGGGAAGAGGTCGAGGAGGTAGCTGCGGAGGGCAGGCTGTTCGGCGCAGGCAGCGGCGATGGCTTTGCTGTAGTCCTTCCAGAAGCCCCGGGCGGCCTTCTTCAAGGCGGGCGCTTCGATGAGCTCATCGATGAGCCGTCGGTCTTCGGTGGCTTTGTCGAGGCCCGCACGCTTCGCCAGCTTTCGAAGCGCTGTGGACATGCCGGCCCAAGGAGGCAGGCCCCCCAGCGTGCGGCCCACGCACAGCTTCCGGAACTGTTGGTAGGCGGTGAGGGGGTCGGCGGCCGTGCCGAGGTCGCGGGCGTAGTTGGACATCGACTTGATGGCCACGCCGCCGGCCAGGGCGAACTCCAGGAAGCTCTCCCGGCGGAGGTCCTCGTCGACCTGGAGGCCGTAGACGCGCTCGGCATCGCGGGCCTTCTCGAACATCTGTCCGGCGTACTTCTGGTTGCCATGCGCGAGGTAGGCGCGGCCCGCTTCTTCGAAGTAGCTGGGCAGGAAGTGGGGCACGGCGCTGCTGAGCTCGGTGGCCAGCTTGTCGAAGTCTTCTTTGGCGAAGCCCGGCTTGGACTTCACCCGGCGGGCGGCCTTCTGGAAGCGCTTGACCACCTTCAGGGCGTAGCGGGCATGTGGGGGGTCGTGGACCAGACACCAGCCCGGAAAGCCCAGTGCACGGCGCTTCTGACGTCCGACGTCGCCCAGGTGGGTGCCGGAGTTGAAGCCGAGTACCTCCATCTCGAGGTCGTTTGCTTCAGCGAGCGCGGAGGGGGACAAGCGCACCACGGCGCGGTCGCCGAGGGCGGGGTGGGTGTAGGACCGGGCGCTCACCACATCGGTGGAGACGCCGTCGACGGGCTGTGCCACGGGGACGAGGCCACCGGCTTCCAGGATGAATGCGGACGTGTTCATGCCTTGTCCTCCTCGACCTTGCGCTTGGCGTAGATGGCTGCGGCCATGCGCATGCCCTCGGAAAAGGCCACCGGTCCGACGTGCGCGCGGGCAAGCACCTTCTGCCTGCCGTCGACCCAGATGAGGTCGCCGGTGTGGGTCTCGCCCTCCGGGTAGTCGGCGCCAATCCAGTAGCGGGCCTCGACCAGTCGGCCGTCTTCCCAGACCGGGGTCACGGCGTAGCCCCCCTGCACTCGGAGCCCGAGCGTGCGGCAGCGGCCGAGGGCGTGGTTGAGCTGTTCGAAGTGGCCGTCGGCGTAGTCGCGGATGCTCCGGTCGGTGGCGTCGCCGCGCTTTTCGTGGACCTCGCGGAACAGCTGCTGGATGCCTTGGGACAGCGACAGCTCGGTGGCCAGCTCGCGGGCGTCGTCGAGGTCTTCGACCAGGATGGGGTGCGGGATGCGGACGGTGGGGCTGTGGGACCAGACGGTCTCGCCGTCGAGGTCGACCAGGCCGACTCCCCGCTCGGGGGACGCGCCCCGCAGAAAGCCGGGCTCATCGCTGCCTTCTGGGAGCACGAGGGCGTTTTCGAGGGGACGCCGCCAGGCAGGGTCGGCCCACACCCGCTCCAGCACTCCCCGTGGGACCGGGAGCGACCGCAGCATCCACGCTTCGACGGCCTGCGTGCACTCGGTCTCGTGGCGCGCCAACCAGTCACGCAGGGCGAGGAGCTGGAGGGCGGTCTCGCCTTTCTTCACCTTGGCGGGGACGCTGGCGAGCACCTTGCCCTTTGCGTTGCGGCAGGCAAGCTTGCCCCCGACCAGGGCCAGTGCGTAGCCCCCCTCGGCGGGTTGCCAGTGGGGTTGTGGGGATGCGGACATCAGACCTCCCGATGGGAGGCCAACTGAACCTGAAGGGCGGAACCTGGCCAGCCGGAACCGGACGGAAAATGTCCGGAGCTTGATTTCTTCCTATGGACTGTTCTGGATGCCGTCGGACCGAAGCTCTGAGCAGCACGAACGCGCCAGCGGGCGGAGCCGGTGCCGTAGGCAGACCCCAGCCGCAGGATGGGGGCCGAGCGGCCCCGGAGAGACCCCCGAGGAACGAGGGGGCTCGCAGGGGAACAGCCGCGAGCCGGCGCAGCACGCGGTGGCCCGCAGGGACAGGCGCCCGTAGACCATAGGCTGCCGACCACCCACACAAGGCACCGGGGAGGTCACCTGTCGCTCACAGCGCCCACGCCAGCAACCAATACAAGCCGGTCACCATGAGGATGGCGACCACCCACACAAGGCCCGGGGTGGGGGCGACGACATGGGGCGTGGCTTGGATGACCGCCCCATAGTCGTCGGCGAACACGCGTCTGCCCCTTGGCGACCACAGCACCCACCAGAACGTGGCTCCCAAGAGGGTTCCGGCGGGGAAGGCGGCGAGGATGGGGGTGGTGAGCACGCTGACCACCACGCGAGCCGTGCGGTTGTGGCGACGGAGGTTGCGTCCGCACCAGATGGCGCCGATGCCCGAGCCTCCGACGGCGACGGCCACAAGCGCCCACACCACAGCGTCTTGTGCGGTGGAAACCTTGAAGAGTGCGATGACGGCGAACAGAAAGGGCACCAGACAGACCGCGCCAGCCAGGATGAATAGCTGGCCGATGGCGTCGATGCCCCGTTCGAAGGCGATGTGGGCCTTGCGGTCGGCCTCGTGGCGCTGGAGCTCGATGTGCGTGAGCATCGCGAACCGGGTCGTGGTGGGGGACAGGCTACATCGCGATGCGCCAGGGTCGCTTCAGGCCGGGGTCGAGGGCCTGGAATGCGCGCTTGTAGTCGGCGAAGCGACCGCCGTTGTGCACGGCTTCCAGGACCGCCTCGCCAGACTCAGGACCGCCTTGGGCGAGCTCGGCTTCGACCCAGGCCCAGCGCGCGGAGGTGGGGCGGACCTCGGCCTTGCCTTTGAGGCCGCGTTGGATGATCTTCAGGCGCTTCTCGACCGTGCGGATGCCGGCGTAGGTGGCGCCGTCGAGGGGGGTGTTGCGCTTGGGGACGAAGGGGGCGATGCCCAGCGCGACGGGGTGGATGGCGGCCATGCGCAGGGTGAAGTCGATGAGCTCGTCGAGGTCTTCGTCGGTTTCGTCGGGGACGCCCACCATCATGTAGACCTTCACGAGGCGGTAGCGGTGCTCGGCGGCCAGGCGGGCGACCTCGAAGAGGTGCTTTTCGGTGGTGCCCTTGGCGATGGTGCGGCGCAGGCGCTGGCTGGCGGCGTCGGAGGCGACGGTGAGGGTCTGGTAGCCACCGGCGCGGAGGAGGCGCGCGATGTCGGGCTTCCGGGCGATGCGGTCGGCGCGGAGGGAGCTGACGCCGACGCCCCGGCCGGAGTCGATGAGGGCCTGGAGGAGGCCGACGAGCTTGGGGTGGTCGGAGATGGCGGCGCCGACCAGGCCGACCCGCTGGGCGTAGTCGGGGATGAGGTCGAGGACCCGCTCGGGGGTGACGAGCCGCATGCCGCCGTTGGTGGAGCGCCGCATCACGCAGAAGGTGCACTGGCGGTGGCAGCCGCGCTCGCCTTCGAGGAGGAACATGTCGGACAGCTCGGCCTCGGGCGCGAGGATGGGCGCGCGGGCGGGGAGCGTGGTGTCGGAGGCCTTGGCGACGGCGGGCAGGATGGCGCCGTGGCGCTCGGGGACGTACCCGCCGGGGAGGCGCTCGATGGTGTCGAGGAAGGTGTCGCGGGGGTCGTCGAGGGCGGAGCCGAAGGCGTCTACGACGATGTCGTCGGCTTCTCCGAGGAGCATGGCGTCGACGAAGGGGGCGGCGGGCAGGGGGTTGGAGAAGGTGAGGGGACCGCCGAGCACGATGCGGGGGTGGCCGGGGGTGCGGTCGCGGCGCAAGGGCGGGATGCCGGCGCGTTCGAGGGCGCGGATGAGGCCGGCGAGCTCGAGCTCGTAGGCGAGGCTGACGCCGATGACCGAAAAGCGCGAGAGGGGGGAGCGGGTCTCGTAGGTGACGAGGGGGGCGGTGTCGTCGTCGGGGAGGAAGGCGCGCTCGGCGGAAAAGCCGGCGGTGCGCAGCAAGTGGAGAATCCACTGGTACCCGAGCGACGACATTCCGGCGCGGTAGGGGCTGGGGTAGAGCATGGCGACCCGGTGGGGGCCGGGCGTGAAGTCGTTGCCGCGCTCGCCGGCGAGGCGACGGGCGATGGGGTCGTCGGGGGACGTGGAGCGACGGGGACGGCGGGCTGGACGGGACTTGCGGGGCACGCGCTACTCGGCTGCGAGGGCGTCGCGGACGGCATGCCAGGCGCGACGGTCGAGGAGGTACTGGAGGTGGGTCATGTCGGGGAGCTCGACGTGCTCGGCGCCGGGCATGCGGGCGGTCTCGGCGGGCTGCATGAGGGGGTCGGCGCGGGACCACAGGCACACGAGGCGGGTGGGGCCGCTCCAGGGGGCCTGGCTGGCGAGGCGGTCGAGGACGTGGGAGTCGGGGCGGAGGTCGCGGGCGCGGCCGGACCCGGCGAAGCGGGCGGCGTGCGTGCCGGAGTGGGGGGTGCCGAGGGTGACGAGGGTGTGGACGCGGTTGGTGATGTCGACGTCGAGCAGGGCCAGGCGGGAGACGAGGCCGCCCATGCTGTGGGCCACGATGTCGATGCGGTCGTCGGGGCCGAGCTGGTTGACGGCGGTGAGCTCGGCGATGGTCTCGGTGAGGCGCTCGCCGAGGTGGGCCAGGGGGTCGTCGGGGAGGCCGAGGGAGTAGGTGCGGCGCCGGCCGCGGAGGGCGAGCCAGCCGCGCATGGGGGCGAAGTTGCCGCGGTGGCCGCCCAGGCCGTGGATGAAGAGCAGCGGTCGGTGGCCGTCGTCGGGGAGGGCGCGGATGGGACGGTGCTTGGCGGTGAGCAGGGTGAGGCCGAGCAGAGGGGCGCGGGCGAGGTCTTTGCGGACGTCGGGGTCGACGGCGTTGTAGGCGCTGGCGAGGCCCTTCCCGGCGGCGCGGACGCCCTTGCCGAGAACATTCCAGAAGCTGGGGCCTGCGATGACGGGCGGCTCGGTGGCCGGTGTGTCGTCGGCAGCAGGCTCGGAGGCCTCGATGGCCTTGGGCTCGGCGGGAGGGGGTGTTTCGGTCGACATGGCCTTCCCCGTGGGGCGGTTCGACGGGAGCGGTAACCCGGGTGTGGGGTCGGGTCGGTGGCGCAAGAGGGGCAGGTGTGGATTAAGCAGGGGGCGCGCGGCGTCGTAGCGGGCCCGCACACCGGAGGTCGAGGTCCATGGCGAGCACACGTTGGCGCGCGGCGCTGCTTTCTACAGTGCTGGCAGGGCCGGTGGTGACAGGAGCGGCGGTGTGGGCGCCGGTGGCCCAAGCCGGGCAGCTGGCCGAGCAAGAGGTGGTGTTCACGCTGCGTTGGCAAGGAAAGCCGGCGGGCACGCACACCACGAAGGTGCGTCACTTCGAGCCACGGACGGAAGGCGCCGACGAAACGCGCATCCTGGAGAGCTACGAAGACATCCGCGGGGCGGGTGTTCCCGAAGAATTGTGGCGGCGCACGCGGGCCACTGCGCGGGCAAAGGGCAACACGCTGTCGTTCACGGCGGTGACGGAAACGGGGCCGGAAGGCAGCGGTCGGGTCACCGAAGTGAACGGGCAGCGCCACTCCGATGGAACGTGGACGGTGCACATCACGCGGGGGCTGGCCACGGAAACGCTGGAGCTGCGGCGTTCTCAGGCCGACCTCTGCACCCTCGATCTCCTCGACCCCAAGCTGCACACCCGGCTGACGGGGCGCGGGATGGTGCGGCTGCTGGACGTCACCACGGGCACGGTGGTGGACGGCACGGCGCAGGACATGGGTGAGATGGCGGTCGACATCGCTGGAAAGGAAGCCGCGGTGCGCCGGGCAGCGATGGAGGCGGGCGGCCGGTCCTGGCAGTGGGACTGGAACCTGGAAGGGCTGCTGGTGCGCTACGACGGTCGGCTGGGTGATGGTCCGCTGAATGCCCAGCCCGAGACGCTCCCCGCACTACGGAGCTGGGGCGCGGTCGACACCTCCACGCGCTTCGACAATGGCGTGCCGGTGATGCAGGACGAGCTGTGAGGCAGTGGCCGCGCGCGCGGAGGTGGCTGGGGTCGGTCCTGCTGGGGCTGGCGCTGGTGGGGGCGCCCGAGGTGGATGCCCGCCGGTCGGCCGAAGCCGCGGAGGCCCATGCACAGCTCAGCCAATCGGTGTTGCCGGCCCTGTCGGCACGGAAGGCGGCGGCTCGCGCGCGGGAACAGGCGCTGGATGCGTGGTTTGGTGGGGGGCTCGACGCACCGGAAGCGGCTCTGCCAGAAGTGGCTGGCTTGCCTCTGCTCGACCCTGCCGTGGCCTGGGGTGCCGTGCGGGCCTTGGATGCGGCGGCCGAGAAGCGGGCTGCAGAGAGGGTGGCGCCGCTGCTGGCAGACCTCGATGAACGCGACCAGGAGCGGCTGCGCGCCGAGCGAACCGCCACACTGGATGCGGAAGACGCCGCCGACGCGAAGGTGCGGCGCTTCTGGCTGGGGCTGGTGGCGGCCACGGAGGCGGCTCCGGGGTTGCGAGAAGGTGCGGTGTCGGTGCGTCTTGCCGAGCTGCGGGAGCGGGCGCCCACCCCGGACGATGTGGGTCCGGAAGGGCCCTCGGATGAAGTGGCGGCGGCGGCTCTGGCCCGTGGGCAAGCTGAAGCGGCGCTACGCTCTCTGCAGCGGGCGGCTGTTCGGGCGGCCACGGTGCCGGGCGATGGTGCGCTGAACGACCTGGTGCAGGCCGATCTCGTGGCCGCGCGAGGATGGCTGCTGCTCACGGGCGACCGCTCGGCCGACCCGCCAGAGGCGGTGTGGGATGCGGCCGACCGCCTCCAGCGGGTGGGCAGTCTCTCGAGTGTGTCGCTGGACGACTTCCGGTCCACCTGGGAAGAGCGGCGGCTGGAGCGGGTGAACCGCGACCTGCAAGCCGAGCTGGCGGCGGTGCAGGCCAGGCTGGACGCCGACCCCACCGACGGTGCGGTGCCGGTCGAGGTGGCCGAGAAGCAGGTGGAGCGGGCGCGGTCGGCGTCGGTGGAGGCCCAGCAGGCGTGGGAGGCGCTGGGGGGCTCGCTCAACGAAGCGCAGGTGCCCACGCCCGGGCTGGGACTGGTGGATGCGCTGGCACTCCAGAACGCCGCCACACGGGTTCGTCTGGCGGATGTGCGGGTGAAGCTGGCGGAGCGCTCGGTGGACCGGGCGCGGCAGGCGGAGCTGGCGGGTGCGGCGGTCGACCAGACCACCGACGACGACGTGGCGAAGGCCCGTGCGGAAGCCGAAGCTGCCGAAGCAGAGGCCGAGCGGGCGGCCGAGCAGGATGCCCGCGACGTGGACACCGAGCTGCGGCAGCAGATTGCGGCCTATTCGAAGCGGCGGGCGGAGATTCTCGAAGAGCGCAAGCTGCGCGAGGAAGCGGCCCGGGAGCGTCGCACCAACCGCTCGGAGGCGCTCACCGAACAGCGCACCAACCTGGCCGCTGCGCTGAGCCTGGGGCCCCTCGACAAAGACCGTCAGTCCCGTCTCGACGACGTCTTCGGCCGGTCCCGCGACATCGTGGCGGATGCTCGGAGCGACCTCGCCGCCCTGAAGACCGACGAACGCACGCTCCTGGACACGGTGGAGGGCGAGCTCGCGCACCTGCCCGACGCCACGGCCACCACGCCGTCGAGCATGGACAGCGTGCTGGTGTCGCACTGGCAGGACGAGCTCACCAAGCTGCGCGAGGCCCTGGAGCGCGACCGCGACACATCCGAGCGCGAGATCGACAGCGCGATGGAGATGTTGGCTGAAGCCAAGGAGTTCCGTCGGACGGCCCGCACGCACGCGAGCGCCGATGCGCAGTCCAAGGTGCAGTCCAAGTTCATCGACGAGCTGGTGCACGAGCTGCGGGAAATCCCATCCATCGTGGTGTCGCTGCTGCGGCAGGGAGCGTCGGTGGTGCGGCACCTGCCGGCGCTGGTGCTCGACCTGGGGGCGGTGGCCACGTTCTTTCGGGGCTCATTCGAGCTCGTGCTGCTGTTCTTTCTGTGGGGCGTCACCCGTGAGCGGGTGGGACGCTGGCTGGAGAGCGGCCTGAACGTGCTCAAGGCGGTGCGTCCGGGCGACCTGGGCTTCGCGGCGCGCATCAACGACTGGGTGGGCACCCGTGGCGTGTCGGGGGACTGGCTGGCCTTGGAAGCCGTGGCCACGCCGGTGCTGCTGCGCGCGGTGGACGGCCTGGCCGGGCTGGTGGTCTACGACGAGCTGCCCGAACACTGGACCATGGTGCGCTTGCTGATGTTCGTGTGGCTGGCGCGCACGGCGTGGAAGCTGGGCACGGAGCTGGTGCCGGTGCTGCTGGTGGTGCCGGGTGAGAACCGGCCGGCGGCGCACCGGGTGGGGGAGCCGGGTCGGATGCGGGCTCTGCGGACCGTGCAGGTGGTGCTCGGCTGGGCGCTGCTCGATGCGCTGTTCGGCCGCTTCGCCCTCGACATCCTCGATGCCGACCGCCTGCACGATGTGGTGAACTGGGCGGGCACCGCCTCGGGCTGGGTCCTGGCGGTGGGGGTGCTGCACGTGTGGTCGCCCGACCTGCGCGATGCCGTGGCCAACGACCCCGATGATGGTCTGGGGCAGTGGCTCATCCGGCAGTCGGAGTCGGTGCTGCTGCGGGCGCCACTCGCGGCTCTGGCGCTGGCGGTGCTGTTGATTCGGTGGGCGAGCCGGTTCATCACGGGGCTGGTGGAGCAACGCTCCGGGCTGGCGTGGGTGGCCACGGCCATGGCCCGCCAGTCGCTCAAGAACACCGACGACGCCCCCACCCAGCGCATCGACCGCAGCATCGTCGACCGCATCGCTGTCTTCGACCCCACCGTGGTGTCCACCGACGTGGAGGCCGCCGAGCTGGCCGAGGCCTTCTTCGACTGGCAGGAAGAGGGGCGCCGCGGGATGGCGGCCGTGACCGGCCAGCGAGGGTCGGGCAAGAGCCGCTTGCTGCGCCGCATCCCCGAGCTCATCGGTCCCGAAGCGGGCGGCCTGCCCATCCACAAGGTGCGCCTCGACCGCGACATCTTCGACCCCGCCGACGCTCTGGCCTGGCTGGTGTGTGCGGTGAGCGGGGAGTCCGAGCCCGCCACCGACCCCGATGCCGCCGCGCGCCTGTTCGAGCGCCTGCCGCCCACCGTGTTCGTCATCGACGACCTGCACCGCTGCTTTCTGCGCGCGGTGGGGGGCTTCCGCGGCCTGCGGCAGGTGCTCACGGCGATGCATGCAGTGAGCGACCGCCACTTCTGGGTGTGTGCCTTCCACGGCGACAACTGGGCCTACCTGGAAGGGATCGGGAGTGCCGTCAACCTGGGTGTCTTCCGTGCCCGCGTGGCGATGCGACCGATGGCGCCGGCCGAGCTGCGTGACTGGCTCGAGGGGCACACCCGTGCCGCCGGGCTCACCCCCACGTACGACGACCTCGCCGCCGACGGCTGGATGGGCGGCGACCCCGAGCGCAACCGAGAACGCGCCCGCAACGCCTACTTCCGGCTCCTCGCGGAAGCCACCCGCGGCAATCCCCGTGTGGCCCTCGAGACCTGGTGCCGGTCGCTGCGGCGCGGGGACACCGCCGAGACGGCCGCGGTGGTGCTCTTCGACCAGCCCGACGGCGATGTGCTTACCCGCGGCGGCGACCACGCGCTGTTCGTGCTGTCGGCGCTGGTGGTGCACGACGGCCTCGACGTCCGCGACCTGCTGCGGGTGCTCAACCTCGATGAAGCCACCTGCCGCGCCACCTGCCGCCGCCTGGAAGGCCTGGGCGTGCTGGAAAGCGACGACGCCGACGAACACTTCGACATCACGATGGCCTGGGCCCCCGCGGTCCACCGACACCTCCGCAGGAAGCACCTGCTGCACCGGGAGTAGCGCTGATGGACGGTGGCTTCGATCTCATCAAATTCGTGCACCCGGAGGCCATCCCGTACGCCCTCCTGGTCATCGCCGGCGCGCTCATCCTCAACCGCATCGTGGCCAGCAGCCTCGACGCCCTGGGCGAGCGCCTCACCGAGCGCCGCTTGCAGCTCAAGAACATCGCCGCGGTCAGCCGCTTCGTGGTCATCGTGCTGGCCACCGTGGTGGTGGTGGGCACGGTCTTCCGGCTGTCCGAGCAGGTGATGCTCACCATCGGTGGTACCGCTGCGGTGGCCATCGGCTTTGCCTTCAAAGACCTCCTGGCCTCGCTCATGGCCGGCATCATCCTGCTGTTCGACCGCCCCTTCCAGGTGGGCGACCGCGTCGAGTTCGCCGGCCAGTACGGCGAAGTGCTCGAGATTGGCCTGCGCACCGTGCGCATCGCCACCCTCGACGACAACCTCATCTCCATCCCCAACAACCGCTTCCTCAGCGATGTGGTGAGCAGCGCCAACGCCGGCGCTCTCGACCAGATGTGCGTGTTCCGCTTCTGGATTGGCTGCAACGAAGACTTCGACCTGGCCAAGGGCATCGTGTTCGAGGCGTGCGCGGCCAGCCGGTACGTGTACCTGGAGAAGCCCATCAGCATCGCGCTCAAGGAAGGGCCGGTGCCCGACGGCGCAGAGCGCTTCGCCATCCAGATTACCGCCAAGGCCTATGTTCTCGATGGTCGGTACGAGACTGCCTTCGGCACCGACGTCACCGAGCGGGTGCTGCGGGCCTTCCGCTCCGAAGGCATCCGCACCGCCGGCCAGATCGAGTGGGGGCCCCCCGGCTCGGGACCGGCTCCGAAGGCGACAGCATGAAGCGGCCACGTGTGCTGGTGGTGGGCGCCGGAGCGGTCGGGCAGGGCTATGCCCTGGCGCTGCAGCGGGGCGGCGCGGACGTGACCTTCTTCGTGAAGCCGCACCACGACGAACGCCTGGCCAAGGGGATGCCCATCCGCGAGGTGGGGATGTTCAGCGAGGGGCCGCTGGGTGACCTGGCCTACCTGCCGCGCGTCTGGGACTGGGACGACGTGGCCCGCGAGACCTGGGACGCCATCTGGTTGGCCGTCGACGGGACTGCGCTCCATGGCGATTGGGTGGCCGAGCTGGGCAAGGGCCGCGGCGATGCCACCGTGGTGGTGTTTCAGACCGGCACCACGGGGCGCGACCACCTGCGCCAGTGGCTTCCCGAGGCCGCCATCGTGACGGCGATGATTCCGTTTGTGGCTTGGTGGGCGCCGCTGTCGGAAGATGAGGTGGTGCCGGACGGACCCCACATGAAGGTGTGGCACCCCCCGCTGATGGCTACACCGCTGTCGGGGCCGCTCGACCGGGTGGCCGACATCGCCACACGCCTTCGGCTCGGTGGCCTGAAGGTGCGGGTGCTCGCGAATGCGGGGCTACAGGGTGCCATGGGCTCGTCGGTGCTGTTGCCCATCATCGCTGGCCTCGAGGTGGCGGGCTGGGACCTCCGTGCGTTTGGTCGTCTCGCCACCCTTCGGCCGGTGGTGGCTGCCGTGCACGAAGCGCGGCGGATTGTGGGCCGGCTCCACAACACGCAGCCGGGTGGGTCGTGGCTGCTTCAGCCCATTCTCTTTTCCTTGGCCACTCGCCTGGCACCTCTGCTGGCGCCGTTCGACGTCCAGACCTACCTGCGCGTGCACTTCACGAAGGTGGGGGCCCAGACCGCCGCGTCGCTGGCCGACCTGGAGGCTGCGGGCGATGCACACCACATCGCCACGCCCGCCCTCACCGCTCTCCGCGCCCAGCTGGGCCAGACCCGAACCCTCGAACGGACTGACTGATGCTCCAAGACGCCCTCCGCAAGGCCCTCGCTGGCCAGGACCTCCAGGCGAAGGCCCCCGCTCCAGAGGCCGAGTCGAAGGCCCCCCGCGGACCTGACCTCCCCCATCCCGCCGACAGCGAGTGGGGGAAGCTGCTGCCCGACGTGCCTCGGGATGCATCTATCGGCCGCTTCCAGCAGGAGTCGTCGGCGAAGGAGAAGGCGTGGAAGAAGGCGGGGCGCAAGCGTGAGGCGCGGGCCCTCGCCGGGGCACGCTCGAAGTTTGAGAAGGCCTACGAAAAGGCCGCGTGGAAGGCCGTAAAGGACCGCTGGGGGGCTCTGGGCTACCCCGAGCGCCTCTACCGTCGCCTGAAGAGCGACAAGGTGTCGCCCGGTCCCGTGGCCGAGCGGCTGTTCACGCGGCGTGCGGAGACCATGAAGGCGGAGGGGGCCGACGCTCTGTGGACCTGGGTGACCACCGGAAAGCGGGGCTGAGCCGGCTCAGGTGGTGGCGCGTGCGGGGGCCAGGAACGCGGCCACGGCGTCTCGAAGGTCGCCGGCACCGAAGGGCTTGGACAGGAACGACACCTTGCCATCGGCCAGCAGGCGGCCCACCATCTCGTCTTCGGTGTACCCGCTCATCACGAGCACGGAGAGGTCGGGCCAGCGGTCGAGCACCACCTGGAGAACCTCGCGTCCGCTCATCTCGGGCATGGTGAGGTCGAGCAAGAGCAGGCCGATGGACGCGGCTTCGGCTTCCAGGACATCGAGGGCGCCGTGGCCGTCTTCGGCGGTGACGACGTCGTAGCCGGCGCGGTCGAGCACCTTCGTGACCAGCCGGCGGATGATGGACTCGTCGTCGACGACGAGCACGCGGCGTCCGGAGTCGGGGGAGGTGTTCCGGCGGGCGGGGAGCTCGGGGGTGGTGGCGTCCTCCGCGACGGGCAGGCCGATGCAGACGGTGGTGCCCACGCCCTCGAAGGACCGCACCTGCACGAAGCCTCCGTGACCACGGGCCACCCCGAGCACTGCGCCCAGGCCGAGGCCCTGTCGGTGCGGGCGGGTGGAGAAGAACGGCTCGAACATCCGCCGCTGGACGTGGGGGGGCATGCCATGGCCCCGGTCGACCACCTCGACCACCACATAGGCCCCGGGGCCAGGCTGTCCGGGGCTGGCGAGACCGGGGAGCTCGGAGTGTTCGCCCACCCGCACCATCCCGGTGCGCACCGTGACCAGCTGCCGGGAGTCGGGGATGGCGTCGGCGGCGTTGAGCACGAGGTTCATGAGCACGAGCTTGAGCTGGTCGACGTCGACTTCGACCGGCTGTGCGGTGCCTTCGGCTTCGGTGCGCAGCACGGCGCGGTCGGCGAGGCCAGTCTCGAGCATGCCGCGGGCCGACCGAACGAGGTCGTCGAGGCGGATGCGCTGCAGGGAGAAGCGGCTGTGGCCCGACACGGCGCGCAGCTGGGTGGTGACGTCGCCGGCGCGGGTGGCGGCTTCGGCGATGAGGTCGAGGGCTTCGGCCAAGGGTGTGTGGTCGTCGATGCCTTCACGGGCGCTGTGGACGGCACCCATCACCCCCACCAGGAGGTTGGAGAAGGTGTGCGCGACGCCGCCGGCGACTGCTGCGATGCCTTCGAGGCGGGCCATCTCGGCGGCACGGACCTCGAGTGCCTTGGCGGCTTGTTCGGCCTCGTAGGCGGCGGTGACGTCCATCAGGACGCCGCTGAGCTGGAGGGCCCGGCCGGATTCGTCGCGGGCGTCGATGAGGCCGGTGACACGCAAGCGTGCCCGCTTGGACTCTGCCCGCAGCCAGAACTCGACTTCGAGGTTTTTCGTCTCGCCGCGTTCGTGGGCGTCGATGGCGGTGACCAGGCGCTCCACGTCGTCGCGTTCCAGGCGGGCACGCCAGAGGTCGTAGTCGGACTCGGCGAGCTGGGGCGGGAACGCGTGCCGGGCCATCCAGTTGCGGTCGACCGAGACGCAGCGGCGGGCGAAGTCGAGGACGAAGCGGCCCAGGTCGGCGGCGTTCAGGGCGGCGCTCAGGCGACGTTCCGACTGGCGGATGGCGCGTGCGGTGGCTTCCTGTTGGGTGACATCGTTGAAGGACAGGACGATGCCATCCGGCCACAGCTCGGTGTCGAGCCGTGCGCCGTTGACCATGAAGATGCGGCGCCGGCCGCTGCGGGAGGTCCAGACGTAGCGCGCTCCGATGAGCGGGCGGTCGGCGGTGCGGACACGGTGCGCGGGCAGCTCGTCGGGGGACAGGCCGTCTCCGCGGGAGTCGACCAGTGTGCCGCGTAGCTTGAATGGGCCATCACCTTCGAGGGGCAAGCCGAGGAGGCGACGGGCGACGTTGCTGGCGTGGCGGATGCGGTCGTCGCGGTCGAGAACGAGGATGCCGGCCGGTGCCGTACGCATCATCTCCGTGCGTAGCCGCTTTTCGGCGGCGTGCCGCATGGCCTCTTGTTGGGTTGCGGTGACGTCGACGAGGGTGAGAACGACGCCTTCAACCTCTCCGGACATGCCGGTGCGGGGCACAGCCGACGCCTGCAGCCAGGCGCGTTCGCCGGTGAGCGGGCGGACCACCCCCAGCAGGACGTCGCGCACGGCCTCGCCGGTGTCGCGTGCCTGGACGCCCGGGTACTGCTCGGGGGGGATGATGTGGCCGTCGGGGTCGACCGCGAACCAGCGGGGGTCGAAGCTCGTGCGCCCGAGCAGCTCGCTTTCGGTGTGGCCGAGCAGCGCGCAAGCTTGTTGGTTGACCGCCTGGATGGCCCCGGTGCGGTCGTACACGACCAGTCCGCAGTCGGCGTGGTCGAAGATGGACCGCCATGGGAAGACGGCCGCGGCGCTGGGGGGCACGGTGATGGACCCTGGCGGCGATGTGCCGGGATGTACCGTGTCCATGCGAATTCCGGGGGTCGGTCGGCGGTCTGGGGCTTCTTCGGCGAGCCAGGGAACCACTTCAGCCCAATTGGGCTGCGTGGGCTCGGACTGGAGGTCCGGACTCGATCCAGCGCCACCCATGCCGACCCCTCCCAAATGCGGTCCGTAGCCGTCCTAACACGGTCTCCCCGAGCAACGCGAGCCTCGAAGCGCCATTGGGCGCGCAGAGAGGCTCCTGTTGTGGTGTGTGCGTTCGGCCAGCAGTCAGCCGGGCTGGCTGCCGACCCGCAGCACCACCTGCTTCACGCGCTTGGGGCCGGCGGGGAGCACGACGGTCAGCGCGATGGCGGTTCCTTCGATGCGTGCGCTCACCCGGCCGTCTCGGATGCCGTGTCGGTAGAGCACCTGGCGGGCGGCCGTCTCTGCGGAACCCACGAGCGCAGGCCGGATGAGCTCACCGACAACAACGGACTCCACGGCATCTTGGAGGGACTCGGCGAGCGTGGCGGGGGGAGGATCCGGTGCGCGGCGGTGGATGGCCACGGGGCCACGGCCGGTTCCGGGGCTGGTCTGCGGGGCGATGCGCATCCGGCCCGAGCGTGACTTGTCCCGTCCCATGGGTGCCTCCTGCGGTCCGCCACCCCGAGCGCGGCGCAGCGTGTAGGAGTGTGGTAACGGGCTGGTCTCCTCCCACCCGGAACCGACATGTTCGAAGGCTTCAGCGTCACGGTCTGCGACCGCGTGATGATCGCTCACAGCTTCCAAGGCGCCGTGTTTGGCCCTGCCCAGCGCCTCCACGGCGCCACCTACGTGGTCGAGGCCACGTTCTACCGGCCCACGCTCGACCCCGACGGCATCGTGGTCGACATCGGCGCGGCCCATGTGGCACTCGCCGCCGCCCTCGAGCCCCTGGCCTACCGCAACCTCGACGACCTCGCGTGCTTCGAAGGCCAGAACACCACCACCGAGTTCCTGGCAGGCTGGATCCACGGTCAGCTCGCAGCGGCTGCATCCGACGGCCAGCTGGGCCCCCACGCCGGCGGACTGTCCGCGATTGGCATCACGCTCCGCGAGAGTGATGTGGCGTGGGCGTCGTTCCGCGGGCCCGTCTCCGTCTCGTGAAGCGGCGGCTGGCTGCCGCAGGCACCTGGCTTGTCCTCGGGCTGGTGCTTCATCTGCCACCACTCTGGGTCGTGGACGCCCGGCTCGCGGATGTTCTCGCGTTGTCGGGTGAGTGGTGTGTGGCGGTGGCGCTGGCCGCTTGGCTGGCCCAGCGGTGGCCGCATCGCCAGGTGGGGGTGCGGGTGGCGCTCGCGCTGGCCTTCACCGGGCTGTTCACCCTCGAGGTGGTTCGAACGGCGGGCCGCTCGCTCACGGCAGCCGACCCCCAGCTCTACGACCTCGCTTTCCTGGCCAACCACGTGGTTGTGCTGGTGGTCGACCTGTTCGGTGTGGCCGCGCTGGTGGGTGGGCTGGCCCTGTTGGCCGGGGTGCTCACCGCGGTGACGGCGGCGGTGTTTCGCTTGTTGAAGCGCGTGGTGGCGCATCCCGGGGCTGCACGAGATGCGGTGGTGGCCAGTGGGGTGGCGCTGTGTCTGGGGCTGTTGCCCGGCACCTTTGGCGCACGTTGGGTGGCCCCGGACTGGGGACGAAACGTGGTGGACAGCGTCTCGACATGGCAAGTCACGCGCCAGTCGCTGGCGGTCGACCCCTATGCCGCGCTGCGTTCGCACCAGGCGGTCGACACCCCCGACATCGGTCTGTACGTGGTGGAGAGCTACGGCCGGGTGCTCGACACCACCCCACCCCTGCACGACCCCTACCACGCGCTCCTCGACGACCTTGCGCCCGACATCGAGGCGGCGGGGCTGCATGTCGCAACGGGCTGGGCCACCGCCACGGTCTCGGGGGGACGCAGCTGGATTTCCGATGCGTCGGTGTTCCTGGGCATTGGCATCGCGCACCAGAGCACCTGGTCGCACGTGCAACCCCACACCCAACGCTTCACCCACCTCCCCGCGTGGCTCGAACAGCAGGGCTACACCACGGTGGTGTGTCGGCCCAAAGACCGTGCCCGTCTCGGCGTCACCATCCGGAACGACTTTGGCTGGGACCGCTCGGTGTTCGCCGACGACCTGCAGTATGACGGCACCCTCATCGGCTGGGGAGGCATCCCCGACCAATACAGCCTCGGCTGGCTACACACCCGCACGCTGCCCGAGGTGACCGGACCGCGGTTTGTGTTCTTCCATGGGGTGTCCGCCCATGGCCCTTGGGACACAGTGCCTGTGTTGGCGGACGACTGGGAGGCATCGACCGACCAGGCGGTGGTGGACGAGCCGTTCGAGGAGATGGGCACCTGGAACACCGTGCTGCGCCAGGCCAGGCGCTACGGCGACAAGCTCGACAAGGGCGTGAAGCTGCCGGGGCGGATGTTTCCCGAGCTTCGCCGCACCTACTTCGAGGCCGTGTCGTACAGCCTTCGGGCCACGGTCGGGTCGGTGGCACAGCTGCCCGATGCGGACGGCCGCATCCTCGTCATCTACGGCGACCACCAGCCGCCCTTCATCGCCAGGCGCGACGACTACGACGTGCCGGTGCACATCCTCGCCACCGACCCCCGCTGGCTCCAGCCGTTCCTCGACCACGGCTTCGTGCCGGGCATGCACGGTGCCCCAGATGCCGCGGCAGTCCCCATCACAGCGCTCTACCCCTTGCTCGCACAGGCGCTGGTGCAGCAGCCGCTGGCCGACATTCCAATGGGAATCAGCCTCTCCGACGTCACGCGCTGACGGTCCGCCCCTTGGGTGGCGGTGGTCTGTCGCGTGACAGTCGCGCGCCCATTCAGCGAATCCCAGCTCTCGTGCGGTACAAATCCTCTCGACACGGAGGCGACATGCGCACCTGGCAGCTCCTTGGTCTGGCCCTCGTTCTCGCAGCTTGTGGGGACAAGGAGGCGGGCGACGACGGCGGCGACGGCACCACCAGCGGCGACTCCGGCACCACCGGTGGCGATGGGTCGGGAAGTGGGTCGGGCTCGGGCTCTGGAGACGACGGCCCCGGCGACCCCGACAACGACGGCGATGGCTACCCGGCCAGCGAAGACTGCGACGACACCAACCCCGACATCTACCCGTTCGCCGACGAATACTGCGATGGGGTGGACAACGACTGCGACGGCGACACCGACGAGAGCACTGCAGTCGACGCCGCCACCTGGTACATCGACGAAGATGGCGATGGCTACGGTGGAGACGACGGTGCCACGGTGGCCTGCGACCAACCTGCAGACACGGTGCCCGACGGCGGCGACTGCGACGACGACAACGTCGACTACAACCCGGGTGTTGCGGAAGACGACTGCACCGACCCCGAGGACTACAACTGCGACGGCGAGGTGGCCTACGCCGATGTCGACGGAGATGGCTTCGCGGCCTGCGAGGACTGCGACGACGACGACGACACCATCCACCCCGACGCCACCGAGGTGTGCGACGGCATCGACAACGACTGCGACTCACTGGTGGACGACGACGACGATGACGTCGACCTCACCACCCGCCGAGAGTTCTGGCCCGACGCCGACTCCGACTCCTATGGCGACGCCACGGTTGACGCCCAGCTGGCGTGTGCAGCACCGGCCAACCACGTCGAGAACGCCGACGACTGCGATGACTCCGACTCCACCATCCACCCCGCTGCCACCGAGGTGTGCGACGACGCGGACGTGGACGAAGACTGCAACGGCGTGGCCGATGATGCAGACTCGGGTGTGCTCGGCAGCACGCTGTCCGAGTGGTTCGAAGATGCCGACAGCGACGGCTACGGCGCGGGCACCAGCACTCTGGCCTGCGAAGCGCCGAGCACCAGCTGGATTGCCACCGACGGCGACTGCGACGACACCGACTCTGCGGTGAACCCGTCTGCCACCGAGGTGTGCGACGCAGCGGATGTGGACGAAGACTGCGACGGCACGGCCGACGACAGCGACTCCAGCGTCGACACGGCCACCATGTCCAGCTGGTACCCCGACAGCGACGGCGATGGCTACGGCGACGACTCGACGGCTGCCACGCTGGCCTGCGACGACCCCTCGACCACCACCGCGTATGTTTCCGACGCCACCGACTGTGATGATGCCGACTCGGCCATCCACCCGGCCGCAGACGAGATCTGCGACTCTGCAGACACCGACGAAGACTGCGACGGGCTGTCCGACGACGACGACCCCAGCCTGCTCGCGTCGTCGGCCACCGAGTACTTCCCGGACGCCGATGGGGATGGCTACGGCGACCCCGACGCCTCTACGTTCGCCTGCGACGACCCCGATGGCTCGGGCGCGAGCTGGATCTCCGACGACACCGACTGCGACGATGCCGACGCAGCCATCAACCCCGGTGCCACCGAGCTGTGCGACGACGTCGACAACGACTGCGATGCGTCCACCACCGGCTCGGGCAGCGTGTCCTACGACAGTGGCTCCGGCACCCTCACCGACGTCTCCAGCAGCTTCTCGGGTTCGTCGTCGTCTGTTGCGTCGGCCACGTTGTCCAGCGGCACCTACTACTTCTGCGACGACACCTTCTACGTGAGCATGACCGCATCTTCGGGGGCCACGGTCGACCTGGTGGGCTCGGGAGCCGCGGTGCTGTCGGGGGCCACGACCGACCTCATCCTCGACATCGCCGGCGCAGACGTCACCCTCACCGACCTCACCCTGGAAGACGGCTACGGCAGCTACTACGGCGGCACCATCGCCTGCGAGAGCGCCGGCAGCATCACGCTCGACACGGTCACCATCCAAGATGGCAGCAGCGGGTACTACGGTGGCGGCATCTACAGCGACACCTGCGACGTCACCGCCACCGACTCTGCATTCCTGACCAACTCGGCTGCTGCCCACGGCGGTGCCTTCTACGTCGACGATGGTGACATCCTCCTCGACAACGTCGACATCGACGACAACTACGCCTACTACCAGGGCGCGGGCGGCACCATCCGAGACGGTGTGTTGGATGCCACCGACACCCTGTGGGATGGCAACTACAATGCCTACTCGAGCACGTCGTCGGCGGTGGCGGCGCTCAATGTGGTGTACTCGGACTTCTACTGCACCAAGGTGACGCAAGGTGGGTTCACGAACAACTCACCAGCAAGCTCCTACGGCACGGGCGCCATGGGCTTCTCGCCCTACACGGGCAACGAGATGTACTCGTATGGCTGCGACTGGGGCACGAGCGCAGGTGGCGACGACAACGGCTACTACGACATCTACTGGAACAACCCCGACTACTGGGGCTCGGATGCCTACTACTCGGTGGGGGATAATGAGACGTTCACGTGCGATGATACGTATGGGTGCTACTACTATACGCCGTGAGGCCCCCTCCGTCCGCTTCGCGGCCCTGCTGCGTGGGGCTCCAACCCGCACAAGTGCCCAAAGGGCCCACGAGCTCGGTCAGTCTCGACCGAGTCGTTCGGAGCGTGAGCGCTAGCGAACAAAGCGACGAATCTGGTGCACACCCATCGATTCGTCGTCCCCCGAACTCATCGACATCCCGGCCCGACAGCCGGCCCGGGACCAGGCACCAGCCTCCGAACCCTCCGAACCATCGTCCGTCGGCACCGGGCCCGCACAGGGGGTCCAGGGGGACGTACGGAGTAGTCCCCCGGCCGGAGGGGTCCGGGGAGGACGGAGTTCTCCCCGGAAAACAG
>Ga0213833_1000220_pt1 | contig 82803 bp, 65 predicted proteins | sample SWATP21_FD_160575 | JGI IMG/M metagenome (GOLD analysis project Ga0213833, IMG submission 160575) | Coastal seawater microbial communities from Marineland, Florida, United States - SWA TP2 #1 | ecosystem: Environmental > Aquatic > Marine > Coastal | place: USA: Florida | collected 2016-08-14
GTTGCTACTAGTACTGTTGGTTCTGTAATCGTTACTGAATTTGTGCTTGTTGCTCCGTTGGCATCTGTTACTGTTACACTATATGTTCCTGCTGCTAATCCATTGATAGTTGCTGTTGTTGATCCATTTGACCATACGTATGTATAAGGTGTTACTGCTCCACTTGCACTTACTGTTGCAGATCCATTTGCATTTCCATTACAATCTACATTGTTGTTCACTACTGCACTTGATGTCAATGCTGTTGGCTCAGTTACTGTTGAGGTCGCTACCGCTGTACATCCGTTCGCATCACTTACTGTTACTGTATATGTTCCTGCTGTTAAGTTAGAAATCGTTGAAGTTGTCGCTCCGGTTGACCATGCATAAGTGTATGATGGAGTTCCTCCGTTTGCACTTGCTGCTACTTCTCCGTTTGAACCTCCGTTGATCAATACGTTTGCGTTTACCACACTTGATGCTGTTAATGCGATTGGCTCAGTAATCGTTACTTGAGCTGTTGCATCACATCCTTTACTATCTGTAGCTGTTACTGTATATGTTCCTGCTGCAAGATTTGTAATAGTTGCTGTTGAAGCTCCATTCGACCATGTATAGGTAAATGGTGATGTTCCTCCTGTTGCACCTGCAGTTGCTGATCCTGTACTTGTTCCATTACAACTCGCATTGGTTGAAGATACTATTGATGCTGTTACCGTTGGGTTTACTTCAATGGCTATAATATTAGATTCACCTGCATAGAATGTACATGTACTTGTTCTTGCACATCTAATGAAATAAGTCGTTTGTGTCAATACTCCCGGATCATAAGTAGCACTTGTGGATCCTGGTATCATTGTCCAATGTGGATTACCTACTGTGTTTGGTACATTCACTAAACTTTGTAACCAGATATACTCAATTGTTCCTACTCCACCTGATGGTAAACTTACACTTGTAATCGGTGCCGGATCAAAACTTCCACAGTTTGACTGTGCTCCTGTAATCGCTCCTGCACTGGTTACATTACAACACATTGTTGCAATTGTATTACTTCCTATTGCGGTACATCCGTTTGCATCTGTTACTGTTACTGAATAAGTTCCTGGTACAAGGCTATTGATTGTTGATCCTGTTGAACCATTTGACCACGCATACGTAAATGGTGCTGTTCCACCTGATACAACTGTATTCATACTTCCATTCGCTAAGTTACCTCCACAAGTCGCTTGTGTAGCTTGAACTGTTGCACTTAATACGGTCGGCTCAGTGATTGTTACTGAATTTGTGCTTGTTGCTCCGTTGGCATCTGTTACTGTTACACTATATGTTCCAGCAGCTAATCCATTGATAGTTGCTGTTGTCGATCCGTTTGACCATGCATATGTGTATGGAGTTACTGCTCCATTAGCACTTGCTGTTGCTGATCCGTTCGCATTACCATTACAATCTACATTGTTGTTCACTACTGCACTTGATGTTAATGCACTTGGCTCGGTTACTGTTGAGGTTGCTACTGCTGTACATCCGTTGGCATCAGTTACTGTTACCGTATATGTTCCTGCTGTTAGACCTGAGATTGTTGCTGTTGTCGCTCCGGTTGACCATGCATAAGTATATGCTAGAGTTCCTCCGTTTGCTGACGCTGCTACTTCCCCGTTTGAACCTCCGTTGATCAATACGTTTGCATTTACTACACTTGATGCTGTTAAGGCAGTTGGCTCAGTGATCGTTACTGAACTTGTGCTTGTTGCTCCGTTCGCATCTGATACTGTTACTGTATATGTTCCAGCAGCTAATCCGTTGATGGTTGCTGTTGTTGATCCATTTGACCATGCGTATGTATAAGGAGTTACTGCTCCGTTAGCTGATGCTGTTGCTGATCCATTCGCATTACCATTACAATCTACATTGTTGTTTACTACTGCATTTGATGTTAATGCACTTGGCTCAGTTACTGTTGAGGTTGCTACGGCTGTACATCCGTTCGCATCAGTTACTGTTACTGTGTATGTTCCTGCTGTTAAGTTAGAAATCGTTGCTGTAGTTGCTCCGGTTGACCATGCATAAGTATATGATGGAGTTCCTCCGTTTGCTGACGCTGATACTTCTCCGTTTGAACCTCCGTTAATCAATACGTTCGCGTTTACTACACTTGATGCTGTTAATACAGTTGGTTCAGTGATTGTTACTGAACTTGTGCTTGTTGCTCCGTTGGCATCTGATACTGTTACACTATATGTTCCAGCAGCTAATCCGTTGATAGTTGCTGTTGTTGATCCATTTGACCATGCGTATGTATAAGGTGTTACTGCTCCGTTAGCTGATGCTGTTGCTGATCCATTTGCATTACCATTACAATCTACATTGTTGTTTACCACTGCACTTGATGTTAATGCTGTTGGCTCAGTTACTGTTGAGGTCGCTACCGCTGTACATCCGTTGGCATCAGTTACAGTCACTGTATATGTTCCTGCAGTAAGGTTTGAAATCGTTGAAGTTGTCGCTCCGGTGTTCCATGCATAAGTATATGATGGTGTTCCTCCGTTTGCTGACGCTGCTACTTCTCCGTTTGAACCTCCGTTGATCAATACATTAGCATTTACTGTTGATGTTGCTACTAGTACTGTTGGTTCAGTGATTGTTACTGAACTTGTGCTTGTTGCTCCGTTGGCATCTGTTACGGTTACACTATATGTTCCAGCAGCTAATCCGTTGATAGTTGCTGTTGTTGATCCGTTTGACCATGCATATGTGTATGGAGTTACTGCTCCGTTAGCACTTGCTGTTGCTGATCCGTTCGCATTACCGTTACAATCTACATTGTTGTTCACTACTGCACTTGATGTTAATGCACTTGGTTCAGTTACTGTTGAGGTTGCTACGGCTGTACATCCGTTCGCATCAGTTACAGTCACAGTGTATGTTCCTGCTGTTAAGTTAGAAATCGTTGCTGTTGTCGCTCCAGTGTTCCATACATAAGTATATGATGGAGTTCCTCCGTTTGCACTTGCTGCTACTTCTCCGTTTGAACCTCCATTGATCAATACGTTTACATTTACTACACTTGATGCTGTCAAGGCGGTTGGTTCAGTGATTGTTACTGAACTGGTACTTGTTGCTCCGTTTGCATCTGTTACTGTTACACTATATGTACCTGCTGCTAATCCATTGATAGTTGCTGTTGTTGATCCATTTGACCATGCATATGTGTATGGAGTTACGGCTCCGTTAGCACTTGCTGTTGCTGATCCGTTTGCATTACCGTTACAGTCTACATTGTTGTTTACTACTGCACTTGATGTTAATGCTGTTGGCTCTGTCAAGATTGTTGTTGAAATAGATGTACATCCATTTACATCAGTCACAGTCACAGTATATGTTCCAGCAGTAAGGTTTGAAATCGTTGAAGTTGTCGCTCCGGTGTTCCATCCATAAGTGTATGCTGGTTCGCCTCCGGTCGTACTTGCAGTAATTTCTCCATTATTCCCACCGTTGATTACAATACTATTGATTACAGTTGATGTTGATACTAACACCGCTGGTTCTGTTATTACAGTTTGCGCAGTAGCTGAACACCCATTCGCATCTGTTACCGTCACCGTATATGTTCCCGCAGGCAGACCATTAGCTTTAAAAGTATTTCCTCCATTATTCCAACTATAACTAAATGGCGATGTTCCACCAGTTGTTGAAACTACTGCAATACCATCACTATAACCATTACAAGAAGTATTTGATTTTATGTTAATCGATGCTGAAATTGTTGGATAAACTTCAATCGCAATAATATTTGACTCCCCAGCATAGAATGCACAAGTACTTGTTCTTGCACATCTAATGAAATAAGTGGTTTGTGTCAATACGCCCGGATCGTATGTTGCACTTGTAGATCCCGGAATCATTGTCCAATGTGGATTACCAGCTGTATTAGGTACGTTAACATGACTTTGTAACCAGATATACTCAACTGTTCCTACTCCTCCGGTTGGTAAACTTGCACTTGTAATCGGTGCCGGATCAAAACTTCCACAATTAGATTGTGCTCCGGTAATTGCTCCAGAAGTAGTTACATTACAACACATAGTCGCAATTGAAGTAGTATCTATTATAGAACATCCATTTGCATCAGTAATCGTTACAGCATATGCTCCAGAATTTAATCCAGAAATAGAAGCTGTAGTTTCTCCGGTTGACCATAAATAAGTAAATGGTGCTGTTCCTCCGGCTACCAAAGTACTGATGCTTCCATCAGCTAAATTCCCACCACAAGTCGCTTGAGTGGTTTGTAAAGTATTTGATAAGGCTGCCGCTGGCTCATTAACAACGAAAGATACAGAATCAGAAACTCCATTCGCATCTGTTACGGTAACACTGTATGTTCCTGCAGCTAAGTTTGAAACACTCGCTACATTTAATCCGTTGTTCCATGCATATGTATAAGGTGCTACTCCACCGATACCAGCCAAAGTAGCCTGACCGGTATGATCTCCATAACACAATACGTCATTCACCTGATGGTTAATACTGATTGATAAGTTACACCAATCAGGCCATACGATTGATTCAATATCATCATATGGTGTAATAATATTACTAGAAGATATAATTGAAAGCGTTTGTGGATCAATTGTATAAATTGTAGTACTCGCCAAATGCGTCCCAAACATCAACCTTCCATCAGGTCTCATTTCCAAAGACTCTACCGGTCCAGGTAGTGTATTTGTCAAAATCGTGATGTTTCCCGTAATCGGATCAAAAGTGGATAATTCTTTATCATCAGTAGCTACATAAAGAACCGACCCATCATTACTCCAGGCCATACCATCAAAATCCAAAGGTGATGAGAATACCATGGTACCTACTCCTGTACTCGTATTAATGGTAATTAAACCATAATCATCTACCCATGCATATAACACATTGGTCACCGGATGAAATGCTAACGATACCACATCATCATATCCTGTATGTCCAATAATATTTAAGTTTCCAGTTAATGCATCAATGCTATAGAAATAACCGTCAAACCCATGTTGGTTGTCATTACCAGAGGTTGCATATAGAATACCTGTATTTTTATCAACCTCCATACCTTCAATATCCCAACCATCTAAATGTGGACCAAGATTTGAAACCGTATTTCCGTTGAACACATCTACAGTAAATATTTGAGAATAATCACTTGACTGTTTGTCTTGAACTGCATACAACAAACAAGAATTGACCGATGCTGAAGGCACGGTCATTTTTACCATATTTGATTGTTCTCCCCAATTGTAACAGGTGTTTCTTTTTGACACCCTAATGAAATAGGTGGTCTGCGTAATGAATCCTGGATTATAATCTTGAGCAGTTGCCCCTGGAATATCTGTCCAGTATGGGTTTCCAGGAGTATTAGGTACTGGAACAGTACTTTTCATCCACTTATACTCAATTACTCCGGTTCCTCCGGACGGAAAGTTAGTGTTAACAATCAAAGCCGGATCAAAACCTCCTGGCACACCAATTTGATTAGAAGAAATTGTTCCTCCATCCGTTATTGGGTCACATAAAATTGTTTGAATTGCGAAGCTGTTTGTTTTGGAAATTGCAACGCCTTGCAATATCAGAAACAACAGTAATGAAATTGTAGTAGGTAATGTTTTTTTCATTCTGTATTTATTTGTGTATGACGCAAATCTAAGCTCCTTTTTTGATTTAAAAAAAGACTTATCACATCACAATAGACTGAATCACAAGGAAACACCCTGTTTTCAAGGGGTTACAAGGGCCTGTAAAAGGTGAAATTTATTTAATTTGTGACGAAATAGTTTAAAATCGTGACGTTATAGTTAAAACCGATACGCAATAGTTAAAATTCGTGACCATTTAGTTAAAATAATTTCGCAATTTACAACGGGATTTTGCTTTACTTTTTAATATAAACCAATGGAAATCCTCTCTCATTTTCGTATCCAATAGTATACCAAAATAAGACACAAAAAAGTATATGATTTGAAACTATTTCAAATCCATTTCCAGGCAAGTATCAAATATTTTAAAATAAAAAAATCTACCTGAATTTCTTTTGAAATTCTAGCTTTAACCCTTTAATCGCAACATCTGTTGGCACCTTCTCTAATTGAGAAACAATATTCATCATTTCTTTCCCTAAGTCAACAGACGTTGCATTTTCAGGTAGTCTGGATGCAGCTAAATTAATCAATTTGGTGATTTCATCTTTCGCCATTAAAACAAGATTCCAGGCTGATAAAGAGACATATAGCTGTTGCGTCATATTATGTTCATATTCCTGACGAATAGCTTTTAACATTTGGGTATGTAATGCTCTGGAGGTCATTCCAGGCTTTTGCATACGCATCATTAAATTATCGGGTTGCAGTCTCTCTAATAGAAGAATCAAACGTTCATAGGCCTGCATTTGAAGCGGACGCATATCCTGTTTATTCGCTTTGGATATCATCAACTCATCTCTTCTCTTCTGATCATCAAAATGATTTTTTAGCATGACCTGAACCACCACTACTACTGCAACAGATGGAATTAAAATCTTAAATAGGTCAAATAAATAATCTAATGCTGTCATAATTATCTTGTTCTTTCTTCTTTTTTTAAAATAAACTAATTTGATTCTGATCCGAATCTTCCTGATCTTCTTTTGATTCAGGTTCTTCTATGGGTTCCTCATAAGGTAAAGGCTCCCCCATATCAATTGATTTCACCTTATATTTCGTCAATCTGTTCCCATGTGCTTTATAACTCTTTATAGCTATAAATTCTTCCATATTCAATAATTCATCTTCACGATCATTAGAACGTTTATCAAATGATAAATTGACCATAGGACGCCAATCAGATGATACCAACTCTAAATACGAATCTTCATGTTCAGATATAAAACCGACTTTCTTGGTGGTATCTTCAATCAGGAATCGTTTTACATAAAACTGTTCTTTTTCTCCATCCCAATATATAGCTGTAATCGGCTTATTAGGATTCCATTTTTCCAAAATTAGATAATCATCATCTACTTTCGTTGAGATATCGAATCCTGTCAATCTATAATGTCCGGAAGAAGTAATATGTAAAATCTTATCTTCCCCTTTAAACTCCCCTAATAAGTTTCCTCTTTCGTCTGAATTAAATCTGGAAACCGTTTCATCAAACCATATTTTCCTAGCGGATAAGGTAGAGACTCCTTTTTCTTTTAATTCAATCTTACTAACGATATGTTTGGTTAAAATATTTCCTCCGGCCCCTCTTCCTTTAATGGCTAATTCTGCAAAATCATATTCAAACTTAAGTTTTTTGACTTTACCCGTATTCCTTAATACAACATTTATAACTTCTGCTTCTCCATTCGGATTTACCGTTAAATACAACACTTTTGTTTTAGGCACCCCTCTGGTTAGGTCATATTCTTTATCACGAGTAATGGAAGTTACCTGAAATCTCTTTACACGGATTGGTCCCGTAGCTCCATCTTTATATATAAGGTTGTACGTGGTACGTTCATCCCCTTTTTTCCAGATTCCTGCATATAAAATACCTTTACCTACGAATGTTTTATCTGCCACGCGTGTCACACGCATTTTACCATTCTTTAAAATAACGATAACATCGTCAATATCTGAACAGTTGGTCAGGAACTCCCCTTCTGTACGTTTTAATCCTGTTCCTATAAAACCTTCATCGTAATTCACCAACAACTTCACATTGGCAGCCGCCACTTTCGTGGCATCAATAGCACTAAACGATCTGATTTCCGTTTTTCGTTCTCTTCCCTTTCCGTACTTTCTTTTAAGTTCTTTAAAGTAATCAACAGCATACTCAGTCAAATGATCCAGATCATGTTTTACCTGTGCCATCTCATCCTCCAGATTTGCAATAAAGGTATCTGCCTTTTCAGCATCATGCTTGGTGATTCTTCGCATTGGGATATCCATCAACTTCGTCAAATCCTCATCCGTAATCTCTCGAATCAAATGCTTGATAAAAGGTTGTAAAGCCTTCAGTGTATAATCTTTTGCTTCATCATAAGTTTTACCGTCAAACTCTATATAAATCTTATTCTCGATAAATATTTTTTCTAACGAAGATTGATGCCATTTTTCTTGAAGTTCGCCCAATTTTATGCGCAACTCCATTTCCAAAAGATCTTTCGTTCTTTCTGCTGAATACTTCAACATTTCAGAAACCCCAATAAAATGAGGTTTTTCATCCATAATCACAGAAGCATTCGGAGAGATTGATTTTTCACAATCCGTAAAAGCATATAAAGCATCCATCATCTTATCCGGAGAAGTACCCGGTGCTAAATGCACTAGAATTTCAACAGAGTTAGATGTATTATCCTCAATTTTTTTAACCTTTATCTTTCCTTTTTCACTGGCTTTGACGATACTTTCCATCAAGCTTCCAGTATCCGAACCAAAAGGAATTTCAGTTATTTTAAGGGTCTTGGAGTCTTCTATTTCAATACGCGCTCTTACCTTGACCTTTCCTCCACGTAATCCATCATTGTAATTGGAGAAGTCCGCCATTCCACCGGTAAGAAAATCAGGTAGTATTTTCACGCGTTTTCCTAACAGCGCATTAATAGACTGGTCTATTAACTCAATAAAGTTATGCGGTAAAATCTTACACGCCAATCCAACAGCAATACCTTCTACTCCCTGTGCCAGCAATAATGGAAATTTAACCGGCTGCGTAATCGGTTCTTTATTTCTACCATCATATGATAATTGCCACTCTGTAGTCTTTGGATTAAATATAACCTCCAAAGCAAACTTGGTTAATCTAGCCTCAATATATCTCGAAGCTGCTGCACCATCACCTGTATATATACTTCCCCAGTTACCTTGTGTATCAATCAACAAATCCTTCTGTCCGATTTGAACCATTGCATCTGCAATAGACGCATCTCCATGCGGATGATACTTCATGGTGTTACCCACAATATTTGCCACTTTATTATATCGACCATCCTCCAATTCACGCATACTATGGAGAATTCTACGCTGTACGGGTTTTAATCCATCATTTAAATGCGGTACCGCACGCTCTAAGATCACATAAGAAGCATAATCCAGGAACCAATCTTCATATAATCCGGATACGCGAATGACATGTTCCATCTCTACCGAACCTTCTTCAGCAAATTCTGGCTCTTCATTCATATTGTCATTTTCTTCAACACTCATTTGTCGATCATTTCAATTCGTTAAAAATCGCTACTTTACCAATTCCTCTTCTACGTCCAATTCTATCTTCAGATTCTCAATAATAAATTTCTGACGATCCGGAGTATTTTTCCCCATATAAAACTCCAGAAGGTTATTAATTGGGGTATCTCTTCCTACAATCACAGGTTGTAATCTGATATCTTTTCCAATAAACGCTCTGAATTCGTCTGGTGAGATTTCACCTAAACCTTTAAATCGTGTGATCTCCGGTTTACCTTTTAATTTCTGAATGGCATTTTGTTTTTCCGCATCCGAATAACAATAAATGGTCTCTTTTTTATTTCGAACTCTAAACAATGGGGTTTCTAAAACATATAGGTGACCACTCTTTACTAAATCCGGAAAAAATTGTAGAAAGAACGTAATTAGCAACAATCGGATATGCATACCATCCACATCGGCATCGGTAGCCAATACTACTTTATTATATCTCAACCCATCTAATCCATCTTCTATATTTAATGCGGCCTGAAGTAAGTTAAATTCTTCATTTTCGTATACAATCTTTTTCGTTAAACCATAACAGTTTAAAGGCTTTCCTTTCAAACTAAAAACCGCTTGTGTACTTACCTCTCTTGCTTTAGTAATAGATCCAGAAGCCGAATCTCCCTCCGTAATAAACAAAGTGGTTTCTTCTATTCCGTCTTTTTTTGTGTTGTAGTGTAAACGACAATCACGAAGTTTCTTATTGTGAAGATTCGCTTTTTTAGCACGATCACGTGCCAGTTTCTTAATTCCCGCTAAATCTTTACGTTCTCTTTCTGACTGTAGGATACGTTTTTGAATGGCCTGCGCTGCTTCCGGATTTCTATGTAAGAAATTATCCAAACGCTTAGAAATAAAATCAGAAACAAACACCCGCATACTTGGTCCATCCGGTCCCACATCATTTGACCCTAATTTGGTTTTGGTTTGCGATTCAAAAACCGGCTCCATCACTTTCACACTAATCGCAGCAGAAATACCCGAACGTATATCTACTGTATCATAATTTTTTCCAAAATGATCTCTAATCGTTTTTATATATGCTTCTCTAAATGCATTTTGGTGTGTACCACCTTGTGTCGTGTATTGCCCGTTTACAAATGAATAGTACTCCTCACCATAACTATTGGTATGCGTAATTGCAATTTCAATATCATCGCCTTCCAAATGGATAATCGGATATAGCGGTTCTGCAGATAATTTGTTGGTTAAAAGATCTCTTAGCCCATTCTCCGATTGAATCTTATTTCCATTAAACAAGATCGTTAATCCACGATTCAGATAAGCGTAATTCCATATCAAACTCTCTACATGCTCCGAACGATAGTGATAGTTTGGGAATATATTTGGATCTGGTTTAAATGTTGTTTTGGTTCCTTTTCTTCCCGAATAAGGAATAACCTCAGCATCACTAACAATCTCTCCTATGGAGAACTCCGCTTTTTTTGTTTTTCCTTCTCTAAATGATTCGATCAAAAAGAATTCTGATAACGCATTGACCGCTTTGGTACCTACCCCATTTAATCCCACGGATTTTTTAAAGGCTGCACTATCATATTTTCCTCCGGTATTCATTTTGGACACGCAATCAACCACTTTTCCCAATGGAATACCACGTCCATAATCTCGGACCTTTACCATCCCTTCTTTGATACTCACCTCAATGGTTCGGCCGTTCCCCATTACAAACTCATCAATAGAGTTATCGAGAACCTCTTTGAGCAAAATATAAATCCCATCGTCATAGCTTTTTCCATCGCCAAGCTTTCCGATATACATACCGGGTCTAAGGCGAATATGTTGCTTCCAGTCAAGTGATTTTATATGATCTTCGGTATAGTTTGTCTCTGTTGCCATGAATATCAAAATTGCGCTAAAAATATTGATTTCATTCAGGAATTCTAACTAAAAATTGATACAATTATTAACAAAGTATTGAACCATTTTTTCAAAAATTATTTTATAATTCTTCGTCTTAAAAATTCACATTTTAATCATTTTCAACCAATTAGTATTTTGAGCATCTTGAACAATTCTTCCGCTTTATTTGAACGTCTTAATTTCTTCATTTAAACACCCATTTTTTGAGAGAATCTAAAGGTCAATTTTGAGCGCTTATGTTGTTCTTTTATTCGATTTATTTCAGTCAGTTTTTCTATTTAAAAATTTAGATACTTTTACCACTCAATTGAATTGAACCTATGCGTATTATCAAATCCCCCATCCTATCGTATACACCACTTATTTTTTCCTTTCTATTGTTCTTGATTTTCCAGGCCGGACAAGCTCAAAATAGCACTATTGACAGTTTACTTAAGGTTTCGACTGAAATGGAATCTCAGGGCACGTTGGATTCTAGCTATTCTCAGGTACATTATGATCTGGCGATGAGTTATAATGATCAGGAAAACTTTGATAATGCTATTGCGCATTCAATAGAAGCGCTGAAATATGTAGACCAAAATACAGACCTACACTTTTCAATTAATAATTCTCTTGGAAGTTTCTATTTGGATAAAGCCGACTATCTGGGATCATTAGAATGTTTTAAAAAAGCACTTGCCATCGCCATTACCCTGGAGGATCCAATCAAACAAGGAGTAGTTCATTTCAATCTATCTACACACTATGATCATTCTGCAAATAGAGAACTCTCACATTCCCATCTAAAGAAAGCGTACGACTTAATGATTGAAGCTGGTGATACGTCCAAGACCATTCATCTTTTAAACTCTATGGCCATATTCAATACTGAAGATGGTGACTATGCAGAAGCTGAAGACAAATACAAACGTGCATTAGGATTGGCGAATAAAGTTGGCGATCCGCAATTAGTTTCTACGACTTACAATAATTATGGGAAACTGTTTTTGGCTATTGATGATACAACCACTGCCTTAGAATATTTGAAAAAGTCCTATGCCATTGATCGTGTATCAGGTAATCAAGCTGAAAATGCGGTGGTGACCTACAACATTGCCGTGATTTATAAAATTACCAATCAACCAGACAGTGCTATTTACTACTACAATCTATCCAAACAACATAGTAGCAATATTCAACAGTTGTATTATTTACAGAGTATTAATAAATCTCTTTTTGAACTATACTATCAACAAGAAGTTTATGATACACTTCCTGAGATTTTCGCAGAATACCGACAAGTGTCCGATTCCATTTTATCGCGAGAAAACCTGAAGAAATATGCGGAAGCACAAAATGAAATTGAATTGATGACCAATCAACAGGAGTTAAAACTAATTCAACTCACGCAAAAGAATGATAAACAAGCGTTGATTCTAATTTCTCTAATTGCTGTCTTACTCGTTATCGTACTTATGGGGTCGGTGATTGCCAGAAACAACCTGCATAAACAAAAAATTGTATCGGAAAATCTGTATCGACAAACCAACGAGCAAAAAGTAAAAATTGAAACTCAAAAACAAGAACTGCAAACCAAACACGAAGCACTTGAGCAAAATGCACAGGAGAAAGATAGAATAATGAGTCTATTGGCGCATGACCTGCGCACACCATTTTCATCTATTCACAGTTTAAATCATTTGGTTACTGCCTCAGGAAATCTAACAGATAAGCAAAAAGAGTTTTTGGATACATCCAACAAAGTGGTACATGGTGGTCTGGATTTGATTTCAGACATTTTAGATATCTATAAACTGGAAAACATGGAATCTTATGATATTGATGAAATCAATATCTCCATGCTCTTGAAAAACTCTATGGAAAAGTTAGCTCCCATAGTCACAGTTAAAAATCAAATTCTTACATCTGATTTTGAGGATGAGATTTTGTTTAATACCAACAGAGAAATGATTCAGAGTGCTGTAGATAACTTACTTTCCAATGCCACCAAGTATTCAGAAAAGGGTAAAGAAATAAAACTTTCCGCCTTCAAAAAGGGTAACGAGTTGATTATTAAAATCAAGGATAACGGACAAGGGTTTAAAGAAGAAGAAAAATCCATTATTTTTGATCGGTTCAATAAATTTACCAGATCAACCATTAGAACGGAACCATCCACCGGTTTAGGATTATTTCTTGTCAAGAGTTTCGTTGAAAAACTTAATGGAACTATTTCAGTTGAATCAGAAAGCGGTAAAGGTTCTACGTTCACTTTAGTTTTTAAAGAGATCTTAGATTAATTCTTTATGTATGCGAAAAATATTCTTTGGGTTATTTGCTTTAGTTGTCATCGCGGCCCTATCCATTCTGTTATATCTAAAATCTACAGTTAAAGATTACAATCAGGATATTCAATTAGCGCATCTTCAGCAACCTGCGGAGGTCATATTCGATAATTATGGTATTCCTCATATTTATGCCCAAAGCGATGAAGATGCATTTAGAATGCTCGGTTATGTTCAGGCCAGTGACCGTTTATTCCAATTAGAACTCCTGCGGAGAGTTGGTGGAGGGCGTTTAAGCGAAATTTTAGGGAAAGACCTCATCCCGGCAGATAAATACATCCGAACAGTTGGACTTAATGAAAATGCCAAACGTGCGGCAATCGCGTTTGAAAAAGAAGCTCCTGAAGATGTAAAGAAAAACGTTTACGCTTTTATAGATGGTGTAAATCAATACATCAATGAAGGAAAAACTCCTATAGAATTTCAGATCATTGGAATTCCAAAAACTGAATTTACACTGACCGATATCTATCGCATTTTAGGATATATGGGATTTAGTTTTTCCATGGAACTCAAAAATGAACCTTTATATGATTGGATCTTCCATAACCTGGGAGCTGATTACCTTCACGATTTGGCTCTAATGCGTTCTGATTTAGATGTCGATATTCCAAGTCAGATTGATTCCTTACCCGATACCACAGATTTAACGTCCATTTCAGAGCACATCACTTCTGCGTTAGAAAAGTTACCTGTTCCTGTTTTTTATGGTTCCAACTCATGGGTCATCAGCGGTCAAAAAACGAAATCGGGGAAAGTGCTTTTTGCTAATGATACGCATATTGGATATGCACAACCATCGGTATGGTATGAAGTTCATATGGAAACACCAGATCTCAAATTATATGGTAACTTCTTAGCTGGTGTTCCTTTTCCTTTAGTCGCTCATAATGATCATCATTCCTGGGGATTGACCATATTTCCTGCTGACGGAACAGATTTGTATCGAGAAACCATTGAAGATGGTAAAGTGCTTTACAAAAACGAATGGACAGATTTAATTACGCGTTCTGAAACATTAAATGTCAAAGATCAAGAACCTGTTGTTTTTGAAGTGTCCTCTACTCCACATGGTCCTATTATCAGCAATCTGGATCAATTTAGAGAAGATCTATCCCATCCGGTTTCAATGTGGTTTGTCGCCAATCACGTGACCGATAGAAGAATTTATGCCATTGCAAAACTATCGACCTCAAAAAACTTTAGTGATTTCAAAAAGGCTGCTGAAGAAATTGATTCTCCAGGATTAAACATCATGTATGGAGATATTGAAGGAAATATTGGTTGGTACGGAGCTGCAAAATTGATTCATCGCCCTCCACATGTTTCGGGAAAAATCATTTTAGAAGGTAGTACTGGAAAAGATGATCCTATTGGATTTTACGATTTTTCTGCAAACCCGCATAATATTAACCCAGACAACAATTTTGTGGTTTCTGCAAACAATCCACCTGATTCGGTTAATGGAATTTTTTTTCCGGGATATTATTACCGTGGAGCCAGGTATCAAGTGATTGCTGACCAAATCGCTCAGAAAGATGATTGGGACATTGAAGCCATGAAAAAATTGGTGATGGACGACACTTCTCCATTCTATCCGGAAAATGTGAAAATTATGGCCAATTACATCCAGCCGCAAACAGATACCGAAAAACAAGTCCTTGAAATTCTAACCTCTTGGAATGGTGCACATGATCCAAAACAAATTGGACCAACGATCTACTACAAAATGATTTACAACACTTTACTCCATACACTTTCAGATGAACTTGGAGAACGTAAATTTGACTTGATACTCGCTACTCATATGTATTTAAGAAGTATTACACCTCTACTCCAAAACGATTCTTCAAAATGGTGGGATGATGTTCATACCGCTGCGATAGAATCCGAAGCAGATGTTCTGAATAGCGCCTTTTCAAAAACGGTTACGGATTTAGTCACGCAATTGGGTGATGATCCAAATCTGTGGTATTGGAACAAAGTTCATTTCATTGAACATCCGCATCCGATAGGTAAAAAAGAACCCATGGATCGTGTTTTCAATGTGGGGCCATTCCCTGCTGGAGGTGGTGAGGAAGTTATAAATAAAATTGCTTTCAAACTCAATCCTGAAGGTATCTACATATCCAGATCTGGACCTGCCATGAGAATTTTATTGGACTTTAATGATCTTGAAAATTCCATTAGTATTAATCCAACTGGAGCTTCTGGAAACTTTATGAATCCACATTATGATGATCAGGCTGCCATGTATGTAAATGGTCAATTTAGAACTCAAAAAATGTTACGATCAGATATCATGAATCTAAACGAAGGCATCTGGAAATTTAGCTCGAAATAATCAAAAAAATCATCTAATATGCAATATGTTATTCAAATTCTAATCGGTCTCATCGCAGTCATCCATATTTATATTCTTTGGTTTGAAATGTTTGCCTGGAATACACGTGGTAAAAAAGTATTCAAACATTTCCCGGATGATCTTTTCGAGCCGACAACTGCTATGGCAGCTAATCAAGGTTTGTACAATGGTTTTCTGGCCGCTGGATTAATCTGGACTTTCTTTATTTCCAATCCGGAATGGAAAATAAGCGTATCTCTATTCTTCTTGTCATGTGTGGCAATAGCTGGCATTTATGGTGCAATCACCGCAGCTAAGAAGATATTTTTTGTTCAGGCATTACCAGCCCTCATCTCTATACTTCTCATTTTACTAAGCATGTAGAAATATGTTAGAATTACGTCCCACTTGTGAAAACTGCAATCGTGCACTTCCTCCAGATAGTGAGGAAGCCATGATTTGTACATATGAATGTACATTTTGTAAAACGTGCGTGGAAGAAATCCTGGAGAATGTTTGTCCAAATTGTGGCGGAGGTTTTGAAAAAAGACCTATTCGTCCCGCTGACGGACTTCAAAAACATCCTGCCGGTACACGGGTAGTTTTCAAACCCATTGATTTTGATAAATTCTCAAAACTCAAACTGAAGAACATCAACATCCATCCTAAAGATCGATAATCAACTAATTCATGCAACGGTTTAATATCTGACAAGGTTTTTGTGTCGAATTCAACTTTACAAAATGAATAAGAGAATTGTAGGTATTGATGTGGCTCGAGCGCTGGCGGTTATTGGCATGATCATCGTTAATTTCAAAATGGTCTTTGGGCATTCCGGCTCTGAAATATTATACCAGATTTCCAGTATTTTTGATGGTAAGGCAGCTGCTACATTTGTGGTTTTGGCAGGTGTAGGAATAGCTTTTGCAACCAAAAATGTATTGGTTCCGGAACATACAGCTCAGCTTATTTCGCGTAGAAATAAAATTTTAAAACGTGCCTTACTCCTTTTCGTTATCGGGATTTCCTATATTCCAATATGGCCCGCAGATATTTTACATTTTTATGGTGTGTACATTCCAATCACGATCCTGTTAATCAGTAAAAAAAGCAATACCATCTTATGGACAGCTATTGCATTGGTGTTCTTGTTTCCAGTTTTGATGCTTTTTATGGATTACGAACTTTTCTGGGATTTTACCAATTACGAATACGATCAATTCTGGACACTTAAAGGATTTATGTATAATCTATTCTTCAATGGCTTCCATCCGATAATTCCATGGACAGCATTTATGCTTATAGGATTATGGTGGGGAAGAAATACCTTACATTCTATCCCATTCATCTTAAAGTCTATGAAAATCAGTCTCGGGATTTTCATTGGAATCCAGATCATCTCTAAAGCGATTATTTACCTACTTGCTGATGGTCAACCTGAAATTGCTCAGGAACTTTCAGAAATATTAGGCACCAGTCCAATGCCTCCCCTACCCATCTATATGATTTCAGGGGCATCTATGGCTATTTTTATCATTTCAACTTGCATCTATATTTCCCAACAGTTTAAATCAGCCAGAATAGTTCAATATTTAGCTGATACCGGTAAACTCGCACTCACTTTCTATGTGGCACATGTTATTTTGGGAATGGGAATAATCGAAATCATTTTTCCAAATAGTCTGGGTACTTACTCTATAGAGTTTTCTATAGGGTACGCATTCTTCTTTTCGATGACTTGCATTGTCTTTGCACGGATTTGGTTAAAACAACATAAAACCGGTCCTTTAGAATGGATTATACAAAGAATCATTTCCTTATAAAAGCGATCAATATCATCCAAAAACAGCACATTTATCCTCTTATTTAATCTATTTGGTTCATTAATTTTGGAGCTTATTTCCGAGGTATGGGAGATTCTAGAATTGCATCTAAAAAATATATCGACAACAGCCAGGATATTCTAAATATTCAACAAAAGGTGATTTACTTTTTGTTGAGCATTATTTTGGCTTTTGGATTGACCTATGGACTTAATGAGCCTGAATTAGATCAAGCTCAGGTATATGTCATGTTTTTACTTTTTTTATCCATTGGCTTATGGGTAACTGAGGCGGTTCCACCTTTTGCAGTAGGTTTATTTATTGTTGGGTTTCTCATTTTTGCACTTGGGTCTCACTATCAAAAAGTAGATCCCGAAAATGCCACAGAATATGTCATCAAATATGTACAAACCTGGTCCAATAGTGTGATTTGGTTAATGTTGGGTGGCTTCTTTATGGCAGAATCCATGCGACAGGTTGGACTGGACAAAACACTATTCAAAGTCACCATTTCAAAATTTGGCACTCAACCAAGATATGTGTTATTAGGTATTATGCTGGTAACCGCTATTTTCTCCATGATCATGTCTAATACGGCTACAACAGCCATGATGGTTGCTGCTATACTACCGTTTTTAGATACGCTCAAAAAAGATGCTCCTTTTGCCAAAGCCATGCTTATTGGTATTCCGGCTGCCGCATCTTTAGGAGGTATGGGAACCATTATAGGCTCTCCGCCCAATGCTATTGCAGTGGAGGCTTTAAATAATCATGGGATTCAATTCGGGTTTCTCGAATGGATGGTCATTGGTTTCCCAACTTCGCTGGTGTTAGTCTTTATCTTTTGGTTATTTCTCATTCAAAAATATGTTCCCAAAGTATCTACAATAGATCTTTCTTTTTTAAATAACCTGGATGAGGAAAGTAATTCCAGAATCTTTAAAATCAAGAAAAAAATTGTTTCCAGTATTCTACTGACTACCCTCCTTTTATGGTTAACTGGAAATATACATGGAATTCCGGCCTCCATGATCTCCTTTCTACCCATTATATCTTTAACTATGTTCGGAATCGTATCCGGTGAAGAAGTTCGGAAATTACCATGGGATACTTTGATGCTCGTAGCCGGAGGTTTATCATTAGGATTGGCTATTAAGGAAACCGGATTAGCTGAGTATTATGTCGGACTTTTAAATGACTTTGATTTAAACTTTTATGCACTGGTCCTCATCTTCTCTGTACTTACGATTATCTTCTCCAATTTCATGAGTAATACCGCTACGACAACTATACTCATTCCAATTGCAATTATTTTAGCCCCGGCCGATCCGCTTACACTTCCATTGGTCATTAGTTTGAGTGCTTCCGCTGCATTATTCCTGCCCATTTCCACTCCACCAAATGCTATTGCATTCAGTACCGGAAGAATTGATCAAAAAGACTTTAGACATGGTGGCGTCCTTATTGGGTTGATAGGTCCGGTCATCATTATTCTTTTAGTCTTGCTTTACATTCAATGGATTTAATACATTCGCACCATCTCTCAAATGGAAGATTCAATTGAACATATACTAGGAGGTCGATTCAGTAAGGATAAGTTTATTTCATACATTCAAAATAATCTATCTGAATTCAACAAAACTCTTGAGATTTCAATCTCGGATTTAAAACCTCAGGCCTGGAGAGCAGCCTGGGTAATCCATCACTGTATGTCTTCAAATGACATCAGGATTCAACCCTATATTGGAAAGTTTATCAACTACATTGATCATACCGGTGACGGACACCAAAGAGAACTTTTAAAGATCTTGTCTAAAATGAAAATAGATGAAGATCAGGAAGGATATTTATTTGATAAATGTACCACGATTTGGGAAGATGTTTCCAAAAGCCCTTCAGTACGTATTATCGCTTTCCGATTTATGGTTCAGGTAGCAGAAAACTATCCGGAGCTAAAAAATGAAATGGGATTCTTTTGTCAGGACCACTATATTGATGAGCTTTCTCCTGGAATTAAAAATTCACTACAGAAACTGATTAAATCAGCTAAAATCAATCAGAACATTAACGGCTGAAACACCACTTCTCCTTTAGTATTCATTTCAATAGCTGGAAATGGAATTTTGACCCAACTCAAAGCAATAAACACGGTTTTCAGGAATTTAGATCTCGTGGGGATTCTGGTAAAGTCCACATCCATAGAAAAGTAAAATTGTCGATATCTCTCAAAGTATGGTAATCGCTCTCCATCTATTTCTGTTGGGTTTTCATGTCCGCCAATCATTCCATTAGCACCATACCCAAAAGCTACATTAATCCATCTGGGAAATCTGGAAGAAGATGGCAAAAACGATCCAATATTTCCTGAGAGCCAATAGGTCTGGCCATTGTAATCTTTGAGCATTTTTTCATTCCAGGAACTTCCCAGTAAATTGGGACGATATTGGGCGTACTCTGATGGACTATAAGATAATTTCAAAGCAAACCTTTGCTCCTTCCAGGTGAGCTGTTGTGCCGCATACAATCCACTCCCTAGGGTATTGGCTGCCATATCTCCCCAGGAAAATCCCCATCCCTCTGAAAACCCATCCATAACCTCAATGGTTGTTTGATATAGCATGGAATAACCTGCCCCATATAAGGTGGATTTGGTATTGTTCATTCCAGTCCACCACAATGCTTCACGTCCATATAATGACAGTTGATAAGCCGTTAGCGAATGTCCAAATTTATCCACACCTTCCCATTCTCCATTATCATCAAAAGTGTGAAATTTCCCAGTCGAATATTGACTGTACCAAGTCGCATATAAACCACCCATAGTGATCCCATAAAATGCTGCCGAAGAAATTCCTACGATTTTAACTCTTTTGGGACTCACAACATCCGGTCTCCAGCCTTTCGGATAATAGGTATACGACACATTATCTATGCCTATCATTTGCACATTTTGTTGGGCCATTCCTACCCAATTCCAACACAGCAAACACCATATAATGAACACCTTTTTCAAGTGGCTAAGATACGATGCGTATCAGCGGTTTACAATATGATATCCAACAAAAAAAGCCGGTCACCAATTGTAACCGGCTTCTTCAAATAAACCTCAATTAATGACTATGCTCCGCTTCTTCTTTTTTCATTTCAGCCATTAAATAATATGCATTGTTATACGCAATCAAAGTATTTGCTGAAATGGCCTGAAGTGGTTTTACCTCAATCCAATCATCATCGTTAACACCCACATTTACCTCTACAGGTGTAAACTCCCATTCTGTAACATGTCCATCATTTTCTTTTCGAGCAGAAAAAACAAAATATTTATTCCCCTCTCTCACAATGGCCGACTGCGGAAGCGCCATGTTTTTCTGATCATCTACAATGATTCTACCTCTGATATACATCCCTGGAAGTAACATACCATCTTTATTTTCAATCTCCGCATGGATATGTACGGCTTTGGGATCTTGTTCAAAATTTTTCCCTACCGAATAAATCTCAGCATATATGGTTTGATCTTTATTGCTCTCCACATTAAATGCAATCATTTGTCCCACCTTTACACGTGAGATATCTTTTTCATAAACCATAAAGTCCGCATGAACATGATCTATATTTACGATTTCAAACAACTCTTTCTGTGGTGCTACATATTGACCGATTTTCACCTCAACCAATCTTACAAACCCATCAATAGGAGATTTAATGGCCACTTTTTCAGATATATTCCCCTCCAAAACACTTGCAGGTACCAGATGTAGCAATTTTAGTTGCGCTTCCAATCCCAAAACTTTTCCTTTTAAAGATTGATAAGACGCACGTACTCTTTGAAATTCTTTACCAGAACCTACCTTTTCTTCATAAAGTTTCTTTTGACGTTTATAATCTTCTTCTTTAAACTCCAATTGATTCCATACATCAATATACTCAGTTTGCAATTGAATTAAATCCGGATGACTTGCATATGCCAATACTTGTCCTTTGGATACCTGATCGCCTTCAATGACTTTAATATCTGTAATATTCGCACCTATCACCGTGGAAACCGTGGCTTCATTTTGAGGTGGAACTTCTAATTGTCCATTGGCCTCCACATAGGTAGATAAATTCCTTTTACGAATAGTATCTACCTTCATATTTAATGACGTAAACTGTTGTTCTGTAAAATGTACTTTATCTTCATGTTCCTCTCCATGCTGATGTTGAGTTTCTCCTTCTTCCGCATGATCATGTCCATGACCGTGTGCATCTTCATGACTTTTCGTATTACAAGCTATCAGAAGGTAACTTCCCATAAACATGATCGTTAATATTTTTATAATTGATTTCATTTTGATTCTTTTTTATTGAACTCCTAACAAATATTCTAAATTAATAACAGACTGATTATATGCATTTAATGTTTCCAAATACCCAAACTTCATTTGAAGTCCCTGAGTTAAACTCTGGAAATACTCTATGTATCCAATACCTCCGTTTTCATAACTTTTTTGCGCATTCTCAATGAGTAAATCTGCCTGATGTAATGCCGTTTGTTTATAATATTTTAAGCTATAATCATATTTCAGCACCTGCTGCAACTGCTTGTCATATTCGTTTTGCAATACATGTGAATAATAACTAGCTTGTGTTTGTACTTGCGCTCTCTGAATATCTTTTGATTGCACATCTGCCTTATACGATCCAAAAAATATCGGAATAGATATACCTGCCTGAATTCCCGTAAAACGATTAGATGATGAAGCAAAATCACCATTACCGAGTGGGGCACCTATCATGGATTGATTAAAATATCCTATACGCAAATCGGGTAAACTTTTAGCCAGCATTACTTCTTTTTCAGCTTGCGCTATTTCAATCTGCTGAACCACATACCGCAACATTGGATTTTGTTTCAATTGTTGAGAATCTGTCAACACTGAAAAATCCCTTTCCTCAAAGATTCTTGGAGTAAATTGCCAACCTATCGTATCATTAATTAATGCGCGTAACTGATTTTCTTCAATAGTGATATCTGAGTGGATTAAATTCAGATTATTCTTCACCTCCATCGCTTTTGTTTCAGCAGTTACTTTTTCCAAATAGGTAGACGCTTCTGTTTCGTAACGTACTTTAGCAGCATAGGCAAATCGCTGAAAAATAGAATCCTGATATTCCAGTAATTTCTTCTGTTCCAACAAATACGACAATTGATACCAGGATTGCTTTATTTTCTGTTGCAATTCATTTTTTGTCATATCCAATTGTGCCTCACTCCCAGCCATACGTTCCTTTGCCAATTTGTTTTGCTTTCCATAAACTGTTGGAAAACTCAAATCCTGATTCAACTCAACAGCAAAATCGTTTTGATAGCTGTTATACTGTCCATATCGAAATAATACATTTGTTTTCCCCAGATTCCAGGCAGACTTTTTCCCAAGCTCTTCTATCTGAACACTTTTTCGGGCTACTGAAACATCTCCGTTGTATTCAAGACCTACAGCAATCACGTCTGACAGATTATCCAAAACCAAAGAATCGGCCTTAGATTGCGCCATTGAAATGGATGAAAAGAAACATCCCAGTACCAATAAACCTATGATCTTACTATTCGACATTTTATATTCTGTTTTAGATTCCATCCATTTATATAAAATTGGTAACACAAAAAGAGTTAAAAATGTTGCGGTGATCATTCCGCCAATCACCACAGTAGCTAATGGGCGCTGAACTTCTGCACCTGAAGAGGTTGAAATAGCCATGGGTAAAAAACCGAGAATATCTGTTAGAGCCGTCAATATAATCGGTCTGATTCTTCTTTTCGCACCTAAACGAATACGTTCAGACAAACTCAAACTCTCATTGTTCTTCAGCTCATTCCATCCACTGATCAAAACAAGTCCATTTAATACGGCTACACCAAATAAAACAATAAACCCTACTCCGGCTGAAATACTAAAAGGCATATCTCTTAACCAAAGCGAAAAAATACCTCCAATAGCAGCCAAAGGAATGGCCATGTAAATCATCAACGTTTGCTTTACAGATTGTAATGCAAAAAAGATGAGTATAAATATCAACCCTAATGCTGCCGGTACTACCACTTTCAACCGGCTGGTGGCCCGTTCAAAATTTTCAAAAGCACCTCCATATCGGATATAATAGCCCGGTGGCAATTCAAATTCATTTTCCAGCTTCCTTTGAATATCAGTTACCACTGACTTCACATCTCTATCCCGCACATTGACCCCTACATATGTCCGCCTATTCGTATTATCCCTACTGATTTGCATTGGTCCTGATACATAACTAATATCGGCTACTTCTCTTAACGGAATTTGTGCCCCATTTTTCAAATACACATAGAGATTCTTTACATGATCAATCCCCTTACGATATGATTGATCCAGGCGTACTACCATATCAAAGCGTCTTTCACCTTCAAAAATGACTCCTGCCTTACTCCCAGCAAAAGCCGTTTGTATGATTGAATTGATATCAGAAACATTTAAACCATATTGCGCCAGTTTATGTCTATTATATTTAATAGTAATCTGTGGTAACCCACTAGTTGCTTCAACTTTCATATCAGCCACTCCATCAATAGATGAGATTAAACGCCCCATTTCTTCAGCTTTTACTGCCAATACTTCCAAATCCTCTCCAAACAGCTTAACAGCTACATCTTCACGAACCCCGGTCAATAATTCATTAAAACGCATTTCAATCGGTTGTGTAAACTCATGATTGATTCCGGGAATCAGCCCCGTTTTTGCCTTAATTTCAGAAATCAGTTTTGCCTTTGTCATCCCAGGTCTCCATTCACTTTTTGGCTTTAATATGGCAAAACAATCTGCGATATCCATAGGCATTGGATCTGTGGGGACATCTGCAACTCCAATTCGACAAATGACATGTTCCACTTCCGGGAAGTTTTCTTTAATCACTTGTTCTACTTTGGTAGTCGTTTGAATGGTTTCAGATAATGAGCTACCCGGCTTTAAAATCACATGAAATGCGATATCACCTTCATCCAACTTGGGGATAAATTCTCCTCCCAATTGCATAAAACTGAATACTGCTAAAACCAATAATCCTAAAGACGAAATAATCATCATCTTCGAAAATCGCATTGTTTTTTGTAACACGATCTCATACCCATTTTCTAAATATTGCACCAAACGATCTCCTGGTGATGGTTGACTTTTGGGGTTCACTTTCAAAAACCACGCAGACATCATGGGAACATATGTTAAACACAAGATCATTACCCCAATCATGGCAAACATAAATGTCAATGCCATAGGTTTAAACATCTTTCCTTCCACACCCTGAAGCGCCAGAATCGGCACGAAAACAATCAAAATAATCAACTGACCGAAAAATGCAGAATTCATCATTTTTGAAGAAGATTCCAACGCCACAGTATCTCTGGTTTCAGCATCCATCTGATCATTCTTCACTACCTTTTCATGTAATAAGAAAACCGTACCTTCTACAATGATTACTGCCCCATCAATGATAATTCCAAAATCAATGGCTCCCAAACTCATTAAATTGGCCCATACATCAAAAACATTCATCAATATAAATGCGAAGAGTAATGACAATGGAATGGTAGATGCTACAATTAATCCTCCACGCCAATTCCCTAATAGGAACACCAGAATAAAGATAACGATCAAAGCTCCTTCAATCAAATTGGTACTTACCGTACCAATGGTGTTTGAAATCAACTTACTTCGATCTAAAAATGGCTCTATCCGAATACCTTCCGGTAAGGACTTTTGAATTTTCTCCACTCTATTTTTAACCGCTTCAATGACATCATTGGAATTCGCTCCTTTTAACATCAGGAACATTCCTCCAACCGCTTCTCCTTGCCCATCTTTGGTCAATGCGCCATATTTAATGGCTTTACCATATTGTACGGTTGCCACATCGTTAATGGTTAATGGAATATTGTTTTCGGTACGCAATACAATTTTTCGAATATCATCCAGACTTCGGGCTAATCCCTCTCCACGGATAAAATTCGCCTGATGATTTTTTTCAATATAAGCGCCCCCGGAATTCTGATTATTGGCTTCCAATGCATCAAATATTTCGGACATCGTCACGCCAAAAGATTTCAATTTTTCAGGACTTACAGCCACTTCATATTGTTTTTTATCTCCACCAAATGCATTGACTTCGACCACTCCGGGAACCATCGCCATTTGTCGTCTAATGATCCAATCCTGAATGGTACGTAAATCACTTAAAGTATACCGATCCCGATATTTTTCATCAACTTCTAATGAATATTGATAGATTTCACCCAGTCCTGTAGAAATTGGCCCAATTTCAGGAGTTCCAAATCCATTTGGAATTTCTGACGCAACTTCGGTCAGTTTCTCAGCTACTAGCTGTCTGGGCAAATACGTCCCCATATCATCATCAAAAACAATGGTGACCAGTGAAAGTCCAAATCTGGAAACAGATCTGATTTCTTTCACCCCAGGCAAATTAGACATGGAAACTTCTACAGGATACGTCACAAACTGTTCAATATCTACAGTTCCCAAATTAGGCGCTTTGGTAATAACCTGTACCTGATTATTGGTGATATCGGGTACTGCGTCAATAGGTACTTTGGACATACTCCAAATTCCCGTCACAATTATAGCTAGTGTAAACACTCCTATAATTAACTTATTCTTAATAGAATAAGCTATAATATTATTAATCATAAAATAAACTTTAATTCAACTCTAGTTAAGTATCTGCTATCGTTTTGGGCATAGCAATCCCATGAAATGTTGAATTAAGCCCTTGGTGGCTTGAATAAAGATGAAACCGGATTTTCAGTTTGGGCGCAACGGTAAAAGGTTTTGATTGTTTGAAGAGGTTCTTCCGCAAGAGTTTCCTCAAAAGTTACAGGTAATTGGAAATGAATATGACAGCAGTGACAAAAGCACAGTGGTGAACATCCGTCAGATTTATGATCATGATTATGTTCTGTAGTCATTTCAGTATGCACATCTGACTCATTAGAAATATCATCTGCACATGGCCATCCCGCTAACGCCAGCATATACAATGAAAATATGAATACTATAATACGCACGTAACAAATGTAATTAGTTTTACTTAAATCAAAAACAAAGAAATACTATGAATTCGTTAAAGATTTTATGACATTTTGATGGAATTTTGAGACGATCATACTATGAAAATACGGGTAGAATTTATCTCTAAAGGCCGATACTCCTTTAAAGTATGAACTGTGAATTACTTTGGTTTCATTAGAAGACAATTGCTCAAATTGTATTTCCTGAATGCCCGCAGTCATTCCTTTTTCAATATAGCTAAATACAATTTTGAAATTTTTACGATCAATACTCACAATCTCCTGAGACATACATATCTTCTTTAATCCCAATATAACTGTATGGATGTAATACACCTGTCCCACTTGAGCTCCGGGATAATCATCTCCCGGGTAATAAATCTGACCGGAATTCTTATCTATAGCTAAACCAAATGAGACCCATCCTCCACTATTCCATGCAATATTCGGATCTGCTCGTATATAATGCTCAAAAACTTCCGTTATCTCAGCAGGAGCTATGAATTCATCTTCTACAAAACCATGTTGGTCAAAATTCGAATCTCTAGGGATTGTGGATTTTAAATCTTTAAACGACACTACTCCAGCGTCCATTTGATCCTTAAGTAGTTTTTTAAGTAATGGGAATTTTAATCTGGATTGATCTATGCTGGATAATTTCATATAGCCATCGAAAAACTAAATGAAAGTACAAAAAACTAAATCAACTGACACATTTTTAAAGTCAAATCTGCCATACGAGCGGCATAACCTGATTCATTATCGTACCAACTTGTGATCTTCACTAATCTATCCTGAACTTGAGTTAATGGTGCGTCATAAATAGACGAATACTTGTTGCCTACAATATCGCTGGATACAATAGGGTCTTCATTGTATTGTAATATTCCGGCATACTCATGACTCGCACTTTCACGAAAAGCAGTATTGATTTCTTCCACCGTAGCATCTTTCTCAATAATACAAGTCAATTCTATCAACGAACCGGTTACTACAGGCACTCTCAATGCACTCGCATGTAGTTTCCCTTTCAACTCCGGCAAGACCACTCCTACTGCGGTGGCTGCACCAGTAGTTGTAGGAATAATATTTTGGGCTGCTGCACGTGCACGTCTCAAATCAGAATGTGGGGCATCTTGCAATCTTTGATCTGCGGTATACCCATGCGTAGTTGTAATAAAACCATGCGAAATCCCCCATTTCTCATTCACCAACTGTACCACCGGAGCTAAACAATTAGTCGTACAAGACGCATTGGAAATCAAATCAAGTTCTGGTGTTAAGATTTTATCATTTACACCTAAAACAACAAATGGAACGTTACCACTTTTGGCTGGAGCAGAAATGACCACTTTCTTTGCACCGGCATCGATATGCTTTTTAGCCATTTCTTCTGTTCGAAAAACACCGGTACACTCTAATACCAAATCAATATTTTGAGATTTCCAGGGTAATTGCTCCGGCTCACGAATGCGAGAATACGAAATATGTTTATCTCCTATATATAAAGTATTTTCATCCGATTTTACTATATCCGGATAGATCCCATGTGCAGTATCGTACTTAAAAAGGTGTGCAATCGTTGTGCTATCTGATAAATCATTCACCGCAACGACTTCAACTTCAGAATTCTGAAGCAAATTGCGTAATGTCAATCTGCCAATTCTTCCCATTCCATTTATCGCAACCCTTTTCATACTACTCCATATTTTGAAGCACAGAAACGGTTGTTCCTGTGCTTTATTATTTTACTTTAATCTTAAACTCGGTCCATCACTTCTTTTACCACATTTTCTGCAGTGATACCAAACTTTTCATATAATACTTTATATGGTGCTGAAGCTCCAAAAGTGTCCATACCTACGATTCCTCCATTCAATCCCACGTATTTGTACCATGGCATTGTAGATCCTGCTTCAACCGCTACACGATTGGTACAAGACGCAGGTAAAACTTCATTTTTGTATTCTGATGATTGCTTTTCAAATAAGTCCATCGATGGTACGGAAACCACTCTTACTTTAACACCTTTCGCATTTAAAGCTTCTTTTGCCTCTAATGCAATCTCCACTTCAGAACCTGAGGCTAAAATGATCGCAGAATATCCTTCATCTTCAGTTAATACATACGCACCTTTTGCAGTATGCGTAGCCGAAGTGTAAGTTCCATTGGTACGATCTAACACAGGTAGGTTCTGACGCGTCAACACTAATGATGTTGGGCCAGTTGTATTTTCCAATGCCAATTTCCAGGCTTGTGCCGTTTCATCTGCACACATTGGACGAATTACAGACATGTTCGGAATAGATCTTAAAGAGACCAAATGAGACTCCGGTTGATGTGTTGGGCCATCTTCTCCTAAACCAATTGAATCATGTGTCAATACATAAATAGCCTGCACATTCATTAAAGCAGCCATACGCATTGCAGGACGCATATAATCGGAAAATACAAAGAATGTTCCCGCATAAGGAATTACACCTCCATGTAAATTCATACCATTCATAATGGCTCCCATAGCATGTTCTCTAATGCCGTAATGCACATATCTTCCAGCTCTATTCTCCGGTGTGAATGCTGTTTCTGATTTTGGAAATGTTTTGTTGGAAGGGCTTAAATCAGCAGATCCTCCGATCAACGCAGGAATTTTTGCGACTACCGCATTTAACACATCTCCGGATGCACCACGTGTGGCCACAGATTTCCCCGCTTCAAATTGTGGTAAGTCTAAATCCGAATAATCTGCATTTCCTGAAATCAATGCATCTAATTGTTTCCCTAGTTCCGGATATAAATTTCCATAGTTTGACAACTGCATATTCCATTCTTCTTCCGTTTCAATCCCTTCATCACCAGATTCTTTACAAAATACTGCCACTTCTTCAGAAACATAAAAGTCTTCCAATGGTAAACCAATTGCTTTTTTGGTAATTTCCAATTCCTCTGCACCTAAAGGTTCACCATGTGCTGAAGATGTTCCTGCTTTTTTAGGGCTTCCAAAACCTATCGTTGTCTTACAGGCAATAATTGATGGTTTCTCTGTTTCTTCTTTGGCCGTATCAATGGCTTTATCAACTGCGTCTAAATCATGTCCATCACACGACTGCACATGCCATCCGTAAGACTCAAAACGCTTTAAAGTATCTTCCGAGAAACTTAGATTGGTATCGCCATCAATCGTAATATTATTGTCATCATATAATACTACTAATTTACCCAATTTATGGTGCCCTGCAATCGAACAGGCTTCGTGAGAGATACCTTCTTCTAAATCACCATCACCTACAAATACATATGTATGATGATCAATAATTTGATTATCTTCTTTATTAAACCTTCCAGCCAGTGACGCCTCTGCCATTGCCATTCCAACAGCATTTGCAATTCCCTGTCCTAAAGGCCCCGTTGTTGTTTCCACACCAGGTGTAATATGATTTTCTGGATGCCCTGGAGTTTTACTTCCCCATTGACGGAAATCTTTTAAGTCATCAATGGATAAATCGTAACCGTATAGATGAAGCAAACTATAGATCAACATACTTCCGTGTCCGTTTGAAAGTACAAATCGATCTCTATTAAACCACTTTGGATTTGACGGATTGTGATTTAAATGATTGGTCCATAATACTGCAGCAATATCAGCCATACCCATAGGCATTCCCGGATGTCCTGAATTTGCTCTCTGAACCCCGTCCATAGACAATCCACGAATAATTTTAGCTGTTTCTGCAATCATATTTTTTGTTGATGACATGTGAAGATTTTAATGTTATAAATATGGGGGGCAAAATTAATAGTTTAACCGTGATTTACGGATGGAATGTTTTCACAATTTCATACGATTTACAAACATATTGGGCTGGAATTACGTAAATAACTTTTGTAAATCATTTTTTAATCTTTTAGTAATTATTTAATGTTCACAAAACGTAGTATAACTTCACAAAAATTAGATTTATGCTGAAATACTTTTTTGACTATATTTGGGACATTAACTATATGTTCTAAATAAATCAGTTTTAATATGAAAAAACAATTACTCTTTGCACTTGCTACTGCTTTTACGGTGGGTAGTTATGCACAGACCAATACTCCTGACATGAATGGAGTAAACATTGCCAAGCCGTATACCAAGAAAATGATTGTTGGTAACGAGCAAGGGCCTGTAAATAGAGCTTCAGGAGGCGGAAATTCTGTAGCTGCATCAGCAAACGGTACCACGATTGGTACAACTACTTACGATCTTCAAACAAATGGTTCTGTACAAAATAGATTGGTGAAACATGCCGATGGTACAATCTCTGCTGTTTGGACTTATTCTAACGCTTATAGTCTTGCTGCCCCTGACCGTGGAACAGGATACAACTATTACAACGGTACTGCATGGGGAGCAAACCCAACTGCACGTATCGAAACTGAACGTGGTGGATGGCCATCTATGTTAGGTGTAAACGGTGGTGAAGTAAATTCACTTCATAACACTGCTTCTGGTCCAATTACTATGAACAAAAGAGGTACAAAAGGTACTGGTTCATGGACTGAAACAGATATTGTTATTCCAAATAATAGTACAGATTTAATCTGGAACAGATCTGCCGCTGGTGGACCAAACGGACAAACGATTCATATGGTAGCCGTAACTGCTCCAGTAGCTAACCAGGGTGCTTTATATCAAGGTTTAGATGGTGCATTGGTATATTTCAGATCTTTAGATGGTGGTATCACCTGGGATCAGCAAGGTGTGGTTTTACCTGGTATGACTTCAAATGAATTTGTTGGTTTTAGTGGTGATTCTTATTCTATCATGGCTAGAGGTAATACAGTTGTAATTGCTGTATTCGAAGATTGGGCAGATTCTTTTATCATGAAATCTACAGATAACGGAACGACATGGACAAAAACTTTGTTTATCGATTTCCCAATGGACATGTATGTGGCCAATCAAGCTGGTGGTTCGGATGCTGACGGTGATGGTAACGCAGATACATTAACCACTACTGATAACGCTGGTGCTTTAGCAATTGATGCGAACGGTATGGCTCACGTATTTTATGGAAACATGAGAGTTTTAGATGCAGATTTAACTGATGCGGGTACAACTTTCTTCCCATACACTAACGGATTAAAATACTGGAATGAAAACATGCCAGCAGACAGTGCACAGTTTATTGCATGGGCTGAGGATTTTGACAATGACGGTCAGGTAGCTAATACCAACGAAACTGATATTGCGCAATACTTTACTTCTTTAGCTTCTTTTCCAAATGTATCTATGGATGCAAATGGTTCTATGTATGTGACTTACTCTGCTTATATGGAGAACTTAAGTAACGGAGATCAAAGTTACAGACACATTTACCTTGTAAAAAGTGATGACGGTGGTTGTACTTGGAACCAATTCCAGGACATGACTCCAAATGATAACTTTGCAGAGTGTGTATTCCCTTCAATTGCTGACGTAACAGATGATAGTATCAGATTTATTTATCAAGAAGATATCGAACCAGGTTTAGCGGTTCGTGGTGATGAAGATGCTTATGGTGATAACGATATTGTATATATCGCTGTTCATAAAAACTCTTTAAGCTCGACTACATTAAACTGTGTAACATGGGTAGAAGGTGATACTGCTTTCTGTCCTGGTGCGAATGCTGTATTTGAAGCTAGCTGTGGTACTTCTTACGCTTGGTCTACTGGTGCAACAACTGCCACTGAGACTATTACTACATTCGGTACTTTTACTGTTGATATTACTACTTCTTGTGGTACAACAAATACGCATACAATCACAACTGCACAACCAACTAATCCTCCAACAATCGTTAAAAACGGAGATGACTTCATTTGTGGTGGTGGTACTGCAACTATTGGGGTAGATCCAGTTACAGCTGGTTCTTACTTATGGTCTACCGGAGCAACTAGTATAACAACAACTATTAATGCTGCTGGTACATATACCGTAACAGTAACTAACTGTGGAGGTTCTTCTGTTGAAACTTTCACAATTACAACGGAACCAACTCCGGCTAATACTGTAAATGCAATTGGTCAAACTACTTTCTGTGAAGGTAGCGGATCATTGGTATTGAATGCACTTGAAGGTTCTTCTTGGTTATGGTCAAACGGTGCAACTACACAGTCAATTACTTTGTCTACTGCTTCTGAGTCTGGATCTTACACTTGTGACATTTCAAACTCTTGTGGTGATATGGTGACTTCTGCAGCGGTTAGTGTAACTATTCATCCACAACCAGCAACTCCTAATGTGACTTATTCTGGTAATGGAGTATATACTTCTGATGCAACTAGTGGTAACCAATGGTACTTAGATGGAAACATCGTTCCGGGTGCAACTGATCCAACTTTTAATGCAACAGATTATCAAGGCTCTACTGTTTCTGTTATTGTTACAAACTCTGACGGTTGTACTTCTGAAGCTTCTGCTGGAGCTGTAGTTGGCGTTACTGAGGTGAAAAACACATTAAACAATGTAAATGTGTATCCTAATCCAAGTAACGGATTATTTGATGTAAACTTCAACGCTGCTGTAGCTGGCACTTACGAAATCAAAGTTTCTAACGTTGTAGGTCAAACTCTAGTTAGAAAAACAGTTAACGTTTCTGGAAACATGAACGTAAACATGGATGTAACAAACTTCAACACTGGATTATATTTTGTAACTATCGCTAGTGAAGGCGAAGAAAATGTTTACAAATTGATCATTGAATAATATTCAGATTTATTGAACATAGAAAGGGCGGCAAATATATTTGCCGCCCTTTTTTGTTGCTTTATTTTTTCTGTAATACCCAGGTTACATTGGTTTCAGTTTTTTCTTTAACCGAAAAATTGTTCTTTTCCAATACCCGTATCGATGCCATATTTCCTGGATTGGTTTCCGCCAGAGCTTTAGTTACCTTTTTTTGTTCAAAGGTCCAATTCATTATCCCTCGCAAGGCTTCAGTCATAAATCCGTTTCCCTGATACTCATCATATGTGGCATAGCCTACTTCCACTACTCCATTTTCATCGGGTTCTCCTTTAAAGCAAATTTCTGCAACAATTCGATTTTTTGAACGCTCAATTATCATCCAAAAAGTATAATACAGATTATCCTTATCTGAGTCATTTAAGTTTGGAATGATCTTTTGAGTTATAGATTGCTTTACATGCGGAGATATGTTTCTACCCTTATTCTCATTCAAGTTTAAAGTATATTCTAAAGCACTTTCACCCGCTATATAAAGCTCCATCTCCTCTTTTGTTAAAGGGAGAAGAATCAATCTATTGGTTTCTATTTTCACTCTCGAATTTGTCATTTCACTACATTCCCGACATTATTTATTAGATGTTCTAATCGATTACAATTCAGTGTCAACATTCAAAGTCATAGATTTATACCCATATGACTTCCCTTCAATTCTAAACATATCCGGCACATCACTTAACAATTGGAACCCTAATTTTTGATACACACGAATAGCCGGGCTGTTAGAACCTAAAACATCTAAATCTAACCAGCTAATTTTAGGATCATTCTTACAATAGTCAATCACGAAATGAAGTAACCTTTGCCCGATCTTCAAATTTCTGAAATTTCGATCTGTTCCCATCCCAAGCACTACCCTATGCGGTGTATTTGGTTCTTTACGTATGCGAATATCAATATGCCCTATGATTCGATCATCCGGATTCATGGCCACCCAAAGCTTTCTCCACCCCATTTCATTTCTCTTCTTATTAAATCCATTTCTAAATTTTTCCTCCCATTCATCCGTAAATTTGGATTGTTCTTTTGATAGGGGTAGAAAAAAGAAATTATTATCCCCATTCTCTGATAAATGAACACTCAAATAATCTAAAAACTCATTAAGGTTCTCTTCATTTAATTCTTCTATTCGTATTACGTACATTGTTTTATTTCAACCTAAAGTTTGTTCCTTTTTTCTAATTACTAAATTCCCTAAAAACATGGTCAGGTGACTTGCTACCCATAACCAATATCCTACTTTATATTCAATGATCCTATTATAATGCCCTGCTTCATCATCAATAACTTCGTCAAACAACATAAAAGACATTGCTATTAGAGCAGAAAGTAAACTCAAAAACAAAGATGTTTTACTCTTTTTAACCAATATCCAGGAGGTAATTAACAGTGGATTAGCCACCCAACATAATGCTGCTCCGCCAAAAAACATCCCAAAGAAACCAAATATTAAAACCAGAATAGAATCTCCACATAAACTTGTGGTACAATAACACTTTTGAGTTAAAGCTACCAAGAACAACGCAACAGACAATCCCAGTGTTGTAAATCTAATGCTTTTCGAATTCATGAGCGGTTAAAGATACACTTCCTATATGAATTCGGTTTTAATCATTTAACCACATCAACGCCTCTGTTTTAGATTTAAAATAATTAAACTTTTTAGGGTTCTCACTGAGATTTTGAAAATCCGGAGGAGAAACAAAAGCCACTTTATTAAACGTCATCAATAAGGACTGAATCTTTTCTAGTTCCTCTCTGAAATACTTAATGACCTGAATGGAATCAAAATGATGACCCAATACATCTATTATGATATATTCATATCCAGATGCGGATTTTATTTGAGTCATCAGTCTATCTACTGACTCCAAATCAATCGGATTTTCCAATTCCAGGAAGAGTGTATTCATCTTTACCACTTATTTTAGAGTCGATAACTTCCCTCCCAGCCAGGCCATAGGGATATATGCTAGTAGAAGATCGGTAACTACAAACCAGGTGGGTGCAGGAATCATATATGCTGCCGCAATTCCTCCAAGTAAGAACACACCGCCCATACTTAAAGCAAAAGTCATTTTATTATTTTTTGCAATCAAACTGGCAGTCCATGCTGCTGCTAAGGTTCCCAAAGCATGCGCTAAAAATGGAAATATGAAATATTTAAAACTCAATGTAGGCATTACGCGTTTTAAATCTTCAAAATTATTAGGATCTATTCCTTCAATGGGAAACATACTATGCCCCACAGTAAACAATGTATAATTTAAAGTATGACCAATGACCAGCCCTACAATTACCGCAATGATATTTCTCCATATGTTATTCATAACGTCTATTCTTTAAAGGATTACTGTTCTACATAAGATTTAAATGCGGTCATATACTTCCGAGATTGCTTTTTAAACATAGGTTTAAATACAAATCCAATCCATTTCATTACACCTTTCAATTCCATGGTTGTATGACTCGTTTGTCTGACCTTATTATCTGAAACCTGATCAAACTTCAGCTCCACGATATTTCGCCCCATTTTACTGTCATATGTAAACTTTATTTGATGTGGTAAGTTTTGCTCCAGAATAGATTCCGTAATAATCATTTCTTTATTGTTGAACAAATAATGGAGTTTTCGTTTAGATCCGACCTCACCAAATTGACCTGCAACTTGCTCCATATTTTGCAAACCTTCGGTCCATTCTTTGGCTCCTTCAGGGGCTATAATTTTTTGAGCAACATGGCTTAATGAACTATTAATTTCATTGGATAACGTATATTTCATAACATTACTTTTTGATCTTTTTTACAGGAATACAGAGGTCTAAATCTAAATAACTCCAATCCAAAACTTTCTCCCGATCTCTGAAAACTTCTAATCCCGCAAGATGTTCCGGTTCATATACACTATTAATTAACCAGTGATTAAACATAAAATTAATCGCAGTAGCTACTTTATTAAAATCACCCGATACTGTGGTCACTGCATATTTACATTTTGGTAAAACTTTAGTCTCTATATCAAGATCTGTTTGCACCACAAAATCATGTGGAATGGTCATACATACATCATAGGTATATTTCTCTTGCGGAGTCACATACGGATCATCCTTAGACATTCCAAATATGGTCTCTGTTTCAAACAGATTCACGCTTTTTGCCCATTCTATAATTTGTCTGTAAACATCCAAAACAACACCTTCTTTAAATGAGTCTTTGACTCGGATAAAAACAATTCTACGTTGCGGGAATTCTTCAATCCTCACTGGAAAATCATTTGTAAACTCTTCTGCATTCTCTGGACAATAATATTGATCAATATCGTGCAATTCTTTGCGAATCTTGCTATTCTCTATCACACCACCTTTTCGGTAGGTACTTGGGGCACATCCAAAATACTGTTTGAAGGACCTGGACAAAGTCGCAGGTGAAGAAAAACCACATTCATAGGATATCTGCGACACCGAATCTTTGGTGAATTTAAGTAGTCGTGCCACTTTTTCTAACCGCACACGATTGGTAAAATCAAAAACTGATTCACCGGTAACAGCTGTAAAGATTCTGTGGAAATGATAAGGTGAAAAAAAAGAGACCGAAGCCAATTCGTCCAACGATATAGACCGATCTAAATTGTTATTGACATAATCTATCGCCAGATTAATCCGGCTTTGGTATATCTCATTTGAAGTACTCAAATTGACTATTTTAAAACGTTACAGTGGTTAAAAGTACGTTTATGAAGGATTTCTTTACGTACTTACCCCAATCATAACATCTCATTTATAATTTAAATAATCTAACTTTTCAGGTCCCTTTTGCTTAATCTAGTCTTATTATTCAGTTCCAATTTTTCGATAGATCAATGTTACAATTGCGTTTTCTTCAAACGAATAAGACCCGGAAAAATTCGCTTCAATGTCTCCATTTTGTAATATCCGAATTCCCACTAATTGAATATGCCATGGACTATAATGCCCTATTTGCTTGATTTTTCCTGCGCTAATAATGCTAAACCCATAGATTTCTCCCATCCTGGATGAACGTGTCATAATTACTGAAGCAGCCGGATTACCTTGTTCTTTAAACAGTATAGTATCATTATTTCCCACACAAACATATTTTCCCAATATGCTTGTGTAATCAATTGTGTCATTAAACTTTTGGATTGAAGGGGTGATCATATTTTCACTCTTTAAAGAATCTTTAATAGGTAATGAATCATTTGAGTTCAGAGATTCTTTTTCCAGATCACATAGTGAAATTTGTTTTTTAACGAATCCATTAACTTCCTCCATACTTAAATAATAGAGTCTCTCACGAGCATGAAGCCAATACTTCAACCTACTTGAATGTCCTTCTTGGATATGAAAAGTTATTTCAACTTCATTATTTTGAGTTTTAAAAATTACGCCAATTGTAGCATAACTTGGATAGGGTAGAATTTTTATTTGACATTTATCCCATGCGGCCAGATCAACACATTTCTTTTGCGTTAGCCAAACTACCAGGTCATCATAAACATTGTTATAGGATGTGTAAATGGCATTTCCATTATTAATTTGATCCCCATATTTTCTTTCTATGAGTTTATTTTTAATAATTTTTTCTACACGTTTAAAATTGCCTTTTTCAACAGCTTTACAAAGATGACAATTTTGAGCGAAAAGATTTATACTTATCAGAACAAACATTAATGGCAATAAATTCATTCTTATTAAAGTATTCATATTATTATCCATTTTAGTTCATTTAAATCATCCCTCCCTCATTCTTCCTTAGTTAACACCGTAACAATTTACAAACTCAACTTTAAAATCTTATCCTGAAAAACATTTCCAACAAAAATCGTGTCGTTTTTGACTACCACGACACTGGACGCTGAGATTTGCGTACCATTATTTTCATACACTTTCTCTACCTGATACTTCCCTTGTATTTTTTCAATCTTGAAAAACTGAGATGGAGATATTTGTGCAGAATCATTCGCGTGCGATACAAATTGAAATAGTTTTGGATGTGCAGCTACCCAAAGCACATCATTTTCATCAATATCAATATTATCTACTCCCGTATCTAAGTCTAGTGTTTCTTTTAACTTTAAATCACCTGTAGATTTATTTCTATCCAAAACGAAAATCTCATGCCCTGTTGAATGCGATACATATAAGGTTCTACCATCATTTGATAAATTGACTCCATTGGCATATACCATTCCCTGGTGCACTTTACGTGCTTTGGTTCCATCATAATATAACAAATAGGAATAGGGCATTCTCAGGTAATCTTCTATCATCTTTCCATTTTTTGAGCTATTACCATGATCATTTGTTACATAAAATTTATCTACCTCGTCCCCAACAACATCATTCGGACTGAACATTAACGGATCGGTATATGTTTTTATGTGATTCAGGAAATCAGACTCAATTTTGAACAATTCCACAGAATGGGTTCCATTTCCATGATTCACAACATAAAGGTATTTTTCTTGATTCAATTCAAAAAATGAAATCCCATGTGGTTTTAAATCACCAGAATAGTCCGTTTCCATTTTAATTGGTTGATCTCCGTTTTGAACATCCAGGTAATAAATCCCATCTTTTCCATGATCTACCCCGTTATTTTTTGCCCAACGATCTAATGCAGATATATATAAAATGTCTTCGGTTCTATCCCATTCCAGGTCTTCTGCTCCCCAAATACCTCTATACACTGCCAGTTCAGTCCCATCAAATTGGTTTTTTACGCTTTTGAAACCTCCTGCCTGCAAATACGTATCGAATAAAAAATACACGACTGCGATTACAATCATGATCCCTACTTTCTTTGATGTGTTCATTCTCCTTGCTTATGAATTAAATCTCCTTTGGTTAATTGTTCTTGCGCTATGTCAAAGGTCCCCATATAGATTTCCCCTTGATAATTGATAATTTTCCCTTTTTGTTCGGTATCCCATCCCGATATATAAAACAGCTCTACTTTCGGATCAAAGTAAATCAACATTTGCTCTTTTTGCTTGTTACTTACTCGAATCAATATTTTTTGATCGGTAGTATTTCCACTTAAATTATATTGATAATCACCTAAAACATATTCTTTTACACCAAAACTCCCCTCAGATGGTTCATCTAGCTTCATCACATTTTCCAACAATTTATTCTTACGGAATTTTCCAGCATCGGGATTTTTACTATCTCCAAATAAATAAGTTCCAAATCCCCAATAATCTCCTTTGGAAAATTCCCCTACATATACATCTCCTCCGTAAATCACGGTCGCTCCCATACCATTTAACTGGTCATCTTCATAATATCCTAAACGAATCTCTTCCACTCTTCCTTCAGTATCTTTCGAGATTTGCACACCCAATCCCTTAAATGCACCTTCAAAGATTTCACCAATATACATTTGTCCGTTTCCAAAGCTGTAAGTACCATATCCATGTGGTACATTGCCCACAAATGTACCTTCATACCACGATCCATCTTTATATTTCATGGTTCCAAACCCCTCTGCAATATCGTTTTTAAACTCTCCGATATACACCAGGTCTTCCTTGGTTAAAGTACCTTTAAACTTCTGTCCATTTCTGAATTCACCTTCGAATACATATCCGCAATCACACTTAAATTTTCCGAAACCATTTTCACAATCTCCTTCCAAACATTGCGCATTCACCGAAAATGAAAGCAACACGAGTAAAACACTCCACAATCCTTTCATATATTTTAAACTTGTTATCAACTAATTAACAGTTTGATTCTAAAAACTCCATTCTCCTATCCAAAATGAAGCCACTAAATTATAACTATGTTTGTAAAGAACATCCCCAATAACGATATATGGACATCAGACAAACATTATTAGATACGGAAATGATTATGAAAGATTTTATCAGCATGATCATTACCGAAAGCTGGGGAAAAAACTGGATGACTGAAAGTGGCCTTTCCGAAGAGCGCCTCAAACAATTAAATCAAATCCGTTTGGGGTATGAAGAGGAATTCAACCCGATTACTACAGAAGGTCGTTTATTGAACTACTGTAACTTTATGGATCTGATTACCATAATCGATACCCATTGGAATAATCAGTTTGAAATTGCATTTGGAGAATTAGATAATTTAAAGGCTTACCTGAAAACTTTACAAAAATTTCAAAACCCGGATGCATTTAAGCGTCCGCTACTTAGTTTTGAAAAACATTTTATTCTGGGAGTAACGGGTACTATAAGAAACAATATTGCCGTGTACCGAACCTGGAAAGAAGTTGGAAAAGAAGGTTTCCCGGTCATTGATTCCGTTCAGGATAATTTTGCGAATCTATGGACTATGGGTTCTCCAAAAAAACTAAAAACGCAACTATCATTATCTGTTGGAGATCAATTAGAATTTATCATTCTGGCCACGGACCCTAAGGATGAAGAATTAGAATATCGGTTATTTCGTCAAAAATGGCAAACGGGAAATGTGATCCAGTATACCATTAAATCGAGTGATTTAGGAAAAGATATTTCCTTTCACATTGGCGTACGAAGTCGCAGAAAACATCATGCCTATCCATTGGGTTATGATGATCGGGTGACATTTGAATATCACATTTTACCGGGTAAGGAGTAAATCTTAATCCTCCTTTTTCGTATAAATAGTCTGTGTAGGAAATGCCATTTCCAGTCCATTTGCATTGAACTGCTTTAGGATTTTTAAGTTCATTTCTGTTCTTACTCCTAAAATATCGGCACCTTTTTGAATAAAGTAAATGAAAGTAATTCCTAATGAAAAGTCTCCGAAATCGGTAAAAGCAATATGCCTTACTTCGTCAACTCCTTCAGTCGTTTTATGGATATCATCTAATATAGACATTGCCTGTTCCATTTGCTCAGGTGTCGTATCATAAGTCAGCCCCAGATTCATTACCACTTTCCTGGTAGGCTCCAATGTTACATTTTCTACCATCCCATCCGTAAACTTTGAATTTGGAATGGTGACAGTTCTTCCCTCTAAGGTTTTTAAACGCGTACTTCTTAGACCTATTTCAGTTACGGTTCCATCAAAACCATTGATTTTGATTCGATCATTAATCTTAAAAGGTTTGTCTGTAAATATGGTAAATCCACCAAAAATATTGGAGATTGAATCTTTGGCTGCCATTGCAAATGCCAAACCACCAATACCCATACCCGCTATAATCGCGCTTACATTATAACCGGCATTATTTAATGCCACAATAACACCTAAAATCCAGATCACCGTACGGACCCCTTTTTGAACCACGGGTAACAATTGATCATCAAAATCACTTTCGGTCTTTTCAGCCATTGGTAACAAATACTTTTCTATTACGGCATCAATCAAACGTACCAATAACCACGTAACTCCTACTGTTACAATAAAATAGTATACCGCACCAATCATGTTATCAATGGCTTCTGTAAAGTGTAAACGTTCCAGACCATACCAACTGGCCAACAAAGCCACTATAAATACCGAAGGCTCTTTACTGGCCTTGAGCAATACATCATCTAATGAGGACTTCGTTTTTTGGGTGAACGATTGGGCAATCCTATTTAAAAACCAGTGGAATATACGCGCGATGATTACCGCTCCAAAAATCATGGCCAAACTAATGGCCCAGTTTTCCAATGTATTATGATAAAATTCTTTTGATAGAAATTCCTGTAACCCTTCCATTTTTTTAAGTTATTTTAATCCAATTCTCTAACATTTTGTTTCCTTGAGGAGTCATCACCGATTCCGGGTGAAACTGTACGCCATATAACGGCCACTCTTTATGTTGAATCGCCATGACCACACCATCATTATCTGTCGCCAATTTCTGAAAGCAAGCAGGTAATTCATTTGAACGTATACCCCAGGAGTGATACAAACCTACTTCTTCTGAAGATTGCAGTTCTTTAAATATGGAATGATTGCGGATAATTTTAATAGATTTTGATTCTCCATGCCGCACCGGTTCCAAATTAATTAACTCACCACCAAAAAATTCAATCAATGCCTGAAATCCCAAACACACTCCCAACATTGGAATTTTCCTGTGATACTCGCGGATTACATCCATCATCAAACCCGCTTCTTCAGGTAATGCCGGTCCAGGTGAAAAAATTATTTTATCAAATGATGCAACATCCGGGATATTAAACAAGTCATTACGCCAAACAACCAGTTCATCAACCATTGGTTCAATGGCATGAACCAAGTTAAATGTAAATGAATCGTAATTATCAATAAGTAAAACACGCACGATGCAAAAGAATAAAATCTATTTGCTTGATAAACATGAAAAATACAATAGTTTAAAAATTGTTAACGAAAATTAATTTTTTTATAGTCACATCAATTATACTTATCTTCACAGCGCCTATCTCTATCTAAACATCCATATTATGAAAATTACATCTCTACTCCTCGTCTCTTTTTTAATCTTCAGCGCTGGGGCTATTGCCGGAACCTCAGATAAATCAGAGTATTTTATTTGTCATTTTAATAAGTGTTTCACAGAATTTGAACTGGATGAGCTCAAGGAAGATGGATTTCATGTATTTGAACACGATAGCACTTCAAACATTGTTTATGTAAAGGCAAAAAAGAATCATGCGCAATTTTCAAAGCAGTTGAAAGAAAAAATGAAAGAATTAATTATGGTTGACCAAAATGGTAACCGTACATATATCGTAGAAACTGTTACCGAAGATTCACCAGAATTTCTAAAGCTTTTCTTCAATTTTATTTAATCCCACCTTATTTCATAATATCAAGCGGATGAGAAATCATCCGCTTTTTTTGTGCCCTACTGTTTGACTTCGGCCATTTAACAGCTGTTATTTCAATGTTTTAGCATCTCTACTCACCTCCTCTCGACCTCCTGTATTTTTTTCGATACCAATAAAAAATCATCCATTACCATTCATCCAACTCATTTTACCATTGATCATATTAAATTAAAAAAATACACTACTATGTTTTGCATAGTACCTTCTTTTAAACATATATTTGCATAACCAATTAATAGTTATAACAAAATACTATATAAAAAAAAACAGACTAAAACATAAAGGATGAAAACAATTACTACAATAATCATGGCAACACTCATTTTGGCATTTACCAGCCAAGCAGGGTCAGTCAGTAGTTCTTCCGAATATTTTATATGTCATTTTAATGATTCTATTTCAAATTCGGATATAGACGAATTAAATCAACAAGGCTTTCAGGTATTTGAACGCGACACTCAGAATTTAGTTTTATACGTGAAAGCTCAAGCCTCCTCCCGATTCACCGATTACTTAAAACAGAGAATGAAATCGTTGATTCAGGTAGATCAAAACGGACAAAAAACATACATTGTTGAGCAAGTTTCGGAAAGCTCCCCGGAATTTTTGAAACTATTCTTCAACTTTATATAACAGAAAATGAAGTATCATAATAAACTATCAAAACCAATCGCATGAAGATAGAAAACACAAAAGCACAAATGCGAAAAGGGGTTTTAGAGTATTGTATTTTATTGTTTATCAAAGACAATGAATTATACCCTTCGGAAATCATTGCCAAACTAAAAGAATCAAAATTGATTGTTGTAGAAGGTACATTGTATCCCCTTTTAACAAGATTGAAAAATGCGGGTATTCTCACCTACAGGTGGGAAGAATCGACCTCTGGACCACCACGTAAATACTATAGTTTAACTCCAATCGGGGAAACTTTTACCAGTGAGCTGTCAGCTACCTGGGATGGATTAGAAAAAGCGGTTAAATCGGCACAAAAAAGAAATAAATAACCTGACAATTATTTTAAAAATGAAAAAGACATTAACAATAAATCTAGGCGGATTGGTATTTAATATCGATGATGACGCTTTTGTAGTCCTAAAAGGCTACCTCGACACCATAAAAGGATACTTCGATAATTCGGAAGGTCGTGATGAAATTATGACTGATATTGAATCCAGAATCGCAGAAATGCTTCAGGAGAAAATGCACGGTGGTAAAGAAGTGGTGAATACCAATGATATCAACGATGTGATTTCTGTAATGGGTCAACCGGAAGATTACATTTCAGAAGATGAAATGGAAGACGCTACCCATACCAGTCATTCAGCTAAATCAGGTTCTTATCAAAATCAAAAAAGACAGACATATACCAAGAGAAGGTTATTTAGAGATACCGATGATAATATGATTGGTGGTGTCGCTTCTGGTATTGGATATTACTTTGGTATTGATCCTTTATGGATACGTTTACTATTCGTAATTGCCTTCTTTGCTGGATTGTCAGGTGGTTTAATCTATATCATTTTGTGGATCATCATGCCTGAGGCACGTACATCTTCAGAAAAGCTCGCCATGCGTGGCGAGCCCGTCACCTTTGACAACATAGGAAAAACCGTGGAAGAAGAAATTCGAAACGTAAAAAAAAAGCTCAACAATTTAGACGAAAACCACGTTAGAAAGCATTCGAGCAGCATTCATTCCGCCTTTTCCCGCCTGGGACATTTTATAGTTAGCATATTAAAATTTGCACTTAAAGCAATTGGGAAAATTTTAGGATTCTTTTTTATCCTATTTGGCGGAATGATTTTAATTTCTATTCTATTTGGCACTTTCGCCCCTATCAACAATGTGTTCTTTGATTCTAATGATGAAGTTGTGGGATATAACTTAATGGAACTGTCCAGTTTATTCTTCTCTTCGGGAGGTGATTTCTGGATGTCGGTTTTCGGTAGCGTATTATTAATCGGAATTCCATTCTTAGCATTATTATTTGCCGGATTCACATTATTATTTAACACACGACTTCCTAAATATACGGGATTAGCTATGGCAGGAGCCTGGGTATTGGGAATCATTCTTACTTCAATTGGTGGTATGCGTACCGGAATGGACTTCACTAAAGAGTCATCCGTTTCAGAAGTTCAGACATTGAGTCATGTCGCCCATGATACTTTTTACTTTGATATTTTGGACGATAAACAAATCGTAAAAAGATCCAAGCATAATCGTGCGTATGATGAGTTTTTCAAAATGCGTGATGGTGAATTGACTATTGATGGCATTGAAGTAGATGTTTTAAGATCTAATACCACATATCCAGAGATTGAGATTATTAAGGGGGCACGTGGCAGATCTTTTGAAATAGCGGATGAAAGAGCAGAAAATATCAATTTCTCGGTAGTTCATGATTCTAATGTTATCAAGATCAATCCTTACTTCAACATAGATGTAGAAGATAAATGGAGAAATCAAAACGTAAAAGTAAATCTATATTTACCTGTTGGAAAAACGATATTCATACCTAAAAGCTATAAATATCTGATCTACGATATCCAGAACTATCACGATACATATGATCGTAATATGGTTGAATTATACTGGACGATGACTGATTCCGGGCTAGTATCACCCAAAATCATGGAGCAGGAAAAAATAGAAATGGAAGATCTGGAAGCACTAGAGCTTCGTGAGCTTGAAATGCAGCTGGAAGAGGGAATTGAAAAACTAGAAAAGCTGGAAAAATTAGAAGTTACTGTTACCGCTGATGATGAGGAACATTCTATTACTATCCAATAACAGTCTTTATTCTTGGGTCTATTTTATTAGTTGTTAAATTACGTTTGGTCAGGCAAACAAATTCTAGACAAGAATACGTAAAAGGCTACTTCTTAGAGAAGTAGCCTTTTTTATTTTAAATCCATTTTTCCACCCTTTTAATCGATAAAATCAAAACTTCATCTCTAAACGTTTTTAAGTTAAATAACTGATAACAAACATACAACCACATCCAACGGAAACTCTTTATATATGGCGAAAATGCATTACTTTTGCAACTCGTAAAAACCTATAAAAATTGGCATATATGGCAGAGGTAAAAGAGGCTCAAGAAGATATTGACGTGATGACTCCACAAGAGTTAAAAAACGAAATCTTAAATGATTATAAAATAGCTAATGAAAGTCGCCAAGCAAGTCTATTAGGTCGTAGGGAAGTTCTTACCGGGAAAGCAAAATTTGGAATATTTGGAGATGGTAAAGAGATTCCTCAAATTGCTTTGGCAAAACAATTCCAAAAAGGTGATTTTAGATCCGGGTACTATAGAGATCAAACCTGGATGATGGCTGCAGGAGTTTTAAGTTTAGAAGAATTCTTCAGTCAGTTATATGCGAACCCAGATCCAAAATCAGAACCAAATTCATCGGGAAGACAAATGAATTGTCATTTTGGAACCCATAGTTTGGATGAAAATGGTGAATGGAAAAATTTAATGTCTCAAAAAAATTCATCTGCTGACATCTCTCCTACTGCCGGACAAATGCCTCGATTGTTAGGATTAGGATTGGCGTCAAAAGTGTATCGTAACAACGAATTACTACACACTCCAAAATTTGAACAATTTTCTGTAAATGGAAATGAAATCGCTTATGGATCTATTGGTGATGCATCTACTTCTGAAGGCCCTTTTTGGGAAACATTAAATGCCATTTCCGTGTTAGAAGTTCCAGTGGTAATGTCTGTATGGGATGATGGATACGGAATTTCAGTTCAGAAAAAATATCAAACTACAAAAGCAAGTATTTCTGAAGCTCTAAAAGGTTTCCAAAAAGAATCCGGTACCAACGGAATGGAAATATTCAGAACCAAAGGCTGGGATTATGCTCACTTGTGTTTAACATACGAAAAAGCAGCTGAAACAGCGCGTAAAAATCATACTCCGGTATTGGTTCATGTAGAAGAAGTAACACAACCTCAGGGACACTCTACTTCAGGTTCACATGAGCGTTATAAAACCCCGGATCGTTTACAGTGGGAAAAAGATTTTGATGGAATTGTAAAATTCAGAGAATGGATTTTAGAAAAAGAAATTGCGACTCCTGAAGAATTAGATGCAGTTGAAAAAGATGCTAAAAAAGCTGTAAGACAAGCAAAAACTAAAGCATGGAACGCTTTCTTTAATCCTATTCAGGAAAGTAAAAAAGTAGTTTTGGGTTTGATGAAAGCAATAGCTGCAAATAGTAGTAAAAAAGTATTCATTGACCGTGTGATTGCAGAGTTGGAAAACGAAGACGAAGCACTACAAAGAGAAGTAACTCAAGCAGTACGTAGAGTGATTCGTTTAAGCTTAAATGAAAATACGGCTGAGCGTCAACAGTTGATTGGCTGGTACCAGAAACACAGTAAAAAGATGGATCAGGCATTCCATACCTATACCTTCTCGGAATCTGAAAAGTCGCCATTAAATATTGCGGGTGTCGCTCCGGAAATCAATGAAGACTCTCCGATGGTCGATGGTCGTCAAATTTTAAGAGACAACTTCGATATCATCCTAGAAAAATATCCTGAGGTGTTAATCTTCGGTGAAGATTCTGGTAAAATTGGTGGTGTAAATCAAGGTTTAGAAGGTCTACAGGAAAAATATGGTGAATTAAGAGTTTCGGATACGGGAATTCGTGAAACTACTATTGTGGGTCAAGGTATTGGAATGGCAATGAGAGGTCTAAGACCCATTGCAGAAATTCAATATTTAGACTATATCATGTATGCGATTCAGGTTATTTCTGACGATTTAGCTACTGTTCAATATAGAAGTGGTGGTAAACAAAAAGCGCCATTAATTATTAGAACACGTGGACACCGTTTAGAAGGAATTTGGCATTCAGGTTCTCAATTGGGGACCATTATTAATGCTGTTAGAGGAGTTCATGTTTGTGTTCCACGTAACATGACACAAGCCGCAGGGTTCTATAACACTTTATTAGAAGGTGACGACCCGGCTATAGTGATTGAATCATTAAATGGGTACCGTTTAAAAGAAAAGCAACCACAAAACCTGGGAGAATACAAAACTCCTCTAGGTAAGATTGAGGTATTGAAATCAGGTACAGACATCACTATCGTGACGTACGGTTCAATGGTTAGAATGGTAGAAGAAGCTTCCCGTCAACTAATGGAATTGGGAATTTCAGTTGAGGTAATCGATGTACAGACTTTATTACCTTTTGATTTAGATCACGATATTCTGGAGTCATTAAAAAAGACAAATAGATTATTGATTGTTGACGAAGATGTTCCTGGTGGATGTTCTTCATTTATCATGCAACAACTATTAGAGAAACAAAATGCATATCGTTATATGGACTCTCAACCGAGTACATTAACCGCAAAAGAACACCGTCCTCCATATGGGTCAGATGGTGATTATTTCTCTAAACCTTCGTTAGAAGACATTGTAGAGAAAGTTTATGAAATCATGAATGAGGTAGATCCGGCTAAATATCCGAGTATCTACTAAACGAAATTAAAAAGAGCGCCTTTGGCGCTCTTTTTTGTTTTATACGGTTTGATTCCTAAATGTTGGAATTTGATCAATCCTTAGACTGTACCCTGAGCAAAGTCGAAGGGTACTGAATGTTAGAGATTATTATTTTAACCCTTATTAAAGTTGATCAATTCGACTGGTTTGATTTCTCAATAGCATGTCTACAGTGACCAGTGCAGCCATAGCTTCTACAATAGGAACTGCTCTGGGAACTACACAAGGATCATGTCGTCCTTTAGCTGCCATTTCAACAGGATCTTTTTCATTCGATACGGTTTGCTGTACTTGTCCGATAGTTGCCACGGGTTTAAAAGCCACTCTAAACAGGACCTCTTCCCCGTTTGTTAATCCGCCTTGTACACCACCCGAATGATTGGTTTTAGTACGTACTTGTTCATCCTGAACTTCAAATGCATCATTATGTACGCTCCCATTCATTTCCGCAGCAGCGAACCCTGAGCCAATTTCAAATCCTTTTACGGCATTAATTCCTAACATGGCATGTCCTAAAGCCGCATGAAACTTATCGAATACAGGTTCCCCCAGTCCAGCAGGCAGCCCAATGATTTTAGCTGCGACTACTCCACCTAGTGAATCTTTTTCTGCAATGGCAGTCTGAACAGCAGCCTCCATTTTTTCAGAAATATTTGAAACGGGGCATCTTACCAATGAGTTTTCGCTTAAAGCAATGTCTTCAAATGCGATATCTTGTTCGAGAGCTACCGGACCGATACGCTGTACATACGCACCAATAGAAATTCCTTTAACGGCTAAAACCTGCCTGGCTATCGCTCCCCCAACCACACGAATGGCTGTTTCTCGTGCAGAAGATCTTCCTCCTCCTCTATAATCTCTTAAACCATATTTCGCATCATAAGTATAATCAGCATGAGAAGGGCGATACACGTTTTTAATCTCGGAATAATCTTTTGAGCGTTGATCTTTATTCTGAATCACAAAACCTATGGGTGTTCCTGTAGTTTTTCCTTCAAAAACACCTGAATAAAACGCTACCTGATCTTCCTCTTTCCGTGGAGTGGTAAGTCTAGATTGTCCGGGTTTTCTTCGATCAAGCTCCTTTTGAATTTGTACCATATCCAATTCCAGTCCAGCAGGACATCCATCGATGATCCCTCCGATCGCTTTTCCATGGCTCTCACCAAACGAAGTCAATCTAAATATCTTCCCAAACGTATTGCTCAAAGCACTTAATCTTTAAGATAATTACCTTTTTCTGTTGGATGATCAGCATCTGCCAATTCTACATTCGTAGCCATATACTTGGTTTCACCTAACCATGGAAATAAAAAGTATTTCTCTTTATAATACAGCTTAACGTTCTTTCCGGTTACTGCATCAATTTTCTTTAATAATTCAGGGTCATCCGGAATAGAGAATTCAAAACTTTCATTCAACGGACTTTTTCCTTTTACCGCTCCAAAAGCATTTAGATTTAACTGCCCCTCGTAGGTTTTAAATATAGTACCTCTTCGGCTTACTTTAATGATCGTCCCTGCGCGTACGCCTTCACTATACACGCCAAAATATCCAAATGCCATGATTCCAATCACAATCACAACCACAATAGCCAATACTTTTTTCATCATCTTAGTTGTTAGGTGTTATTTAGCTTCTTCTTCCCAAATCATGGATAAATGTACAATAGTTTGTACAGCTTTATGCATATCCTGAACGCTAATCCATTCTTTTTTAGAATGGAATGCATGTTCTCCAGCAAAGATATTAGGACAAGGTAAACCCATAAATGACAATCTGGATCCATCTGTTCCACCTCGAATACTGCCACGTTTTACAGGAACTCCTGCCCGATCTATCGCTTTCATCGCATAATCGACTACTTGCGGATGTTGATCCAGAATATTCTTCATATTTCGATACTGCTCCGTCACCTGAAACTTATATGTAGATGCCGGATATGCATGCATGACATTTTTCACCACATTTTCCAATTCTTGTTCGAACAAGGCCAACTCTGCATCAATAAACGAACGAATGATAAAAGTTAAACGTGCCCCCTCCGCTGTAGATTTGCATTCCAATGGGTGGATAAACCCTTCTCTACCTTCCGTAGATTCAGGTGTCAAACGGTCTTTAGGTAAATTCGCCAAAATATCTCCGGCAATTCGAACCGCATTTTCCATTTTACCTTTCGCAAATCCGGGATGTGCACTCACTCCCGTAATATCAATTACCACTCCATCTGCTGAGAATGTTTCATCTTCAATAGATCCCAATGTTTCACCATCAATGGTATAACCAAAATCAGCTCCTAATTTTTCTAAATCTACCTTATCTGCACCTCTACCTATTTCTTCATCCGGTGTAAACAATACTTTGATCTCGGCATGCTTGACCGCAGGATTTTGCACAAAGTATTGCACGGCATCCATAATCTCAGCTACACCCGCTTTATTGTCTGCTCCAAGTAAAGTTAAACCAGATGCGGTAATGATGTCATTTCCAATTTGCGCCTGTAAATCGGTATGTTCACTTGCTTTGATCACTACAGAATTATCATCCGGTAAAACGATATCTGAACCATCATAGTTTCTATGGATAATTGGTTTCACATCCTTTCCTGATGCATCCGGTGAAGTATCCATATGGGAACAAAAACAAATAGAAGGCACATTGGCTTTATCGGTATTTGCAGGAAGTGTGGCGTATACATAACCCCATTCATCCATATGGGCATCTTCCAGACCTAATTCATGTAATTCTTCGACCAACACTTTTGCTAAATCCTTCTGTTTCATAGTTGAAGGAATCGTATTTGAATGTGGGTCACTTTGAGTATCTATTTGAACGTATTTAATAAACCGATCAACGGCTGAATGATGGATTTGCATGTTAAAATGACTTTTGGATTTTTAAATTATCACAATCTCCGCAAAGATAAATTCCAAAGACTAAATAAATGCGTTTTCTACCCAAAAGACCATTTTAATAATAAAAATGCAGCCAATTCCATTCCCCAGGCCATACCCAAATGAACAATCAAACCACCATAAATATTACGTGATTGATAGGATAAAACTCCTAATGCAAATCCACCAAAAATGGAAGATATGATTTCCAACATAGGTTTACCAAAGTGAAGTACTGCATACAAAGAAATCATGGGTAAAATAACATCCTTTCCGGCAAATCGCGATAAAGCAACCACCATATACCCTCTAAACATTAACTCAACGGAAAAAAAATCCAATCCATAACATGATTCAAAAAGTACCACTTTCATCCATTCAGAAAGTCCGGTAATGGTTATTTTATAATACTTATAGCTCGGGTAATAACGTAAAAAATCTTCACCCGATGCAGCGATAAAAACAATTGGAATTAAGAACAAAACCAAAATCAGATACGACCGAATAGAAACCATATTGATATTAATTCCATAGCGTTCGGGTTTAAAATATTTAGTAGTTAAATAGATAATTCCCAATGGAATCACAATGCTGAATAAACTACCCAAATTTGAAACACATGAATAATAAAATCCATATCCTGGTTCATGTGATATCATGCTATCCAGATATTTCATCATGTAATATGATGAATCCAAAGAGATCAACAACACTCCCAGAAACCCATAAATCAGATACTTTTTATTGGCAATTATTTTGTCTTTCGTTTGAAAAACGGAGATTAGTATTACGGGTCCAATAAAGGCCAATAAATTCATTAAAACATACCTGAATATTCTCCCTATAGAATGCTCTGGTAATTGTACAAACTTTCGGAAAATATCAAAATATTCATTGATTCCTATGACTCCGAATATGAAAAGTATCACCACAAAGTGGGTTAACCAATGGAATTGAGTTGAAAAATATAATCTAAAGTAGTTAAGCAATAATTTCATGATACCCTTTCATAGAAAAAGGGCCTCAAAATACATATTTAGTCAACCTGACAGATTAAATATTAAAATTCTTAATGGTAAATTAATAATTGAATGCCCCTTCTTTACAACATTACAAGGACATCAACCCTTCAATTTTCTCTGCTTTATGATATACAGCAATCACATCTGCACTGCTCTGCATCATCTCCTTCCCGGAAACACTTACATATTTCCCTGTTTTTGACTCTCTAAACGTCACCGTGGCATTCGATGTAAATAAATCTTCTACCAATGCTAAACTGTGATTGTTATTCGGGATAATAAACTTAAATAAATATGGACTTGGAAACTGGTGATGTTCCTCTAATTTCTGTTCTAATTTTTTATAAAACTCTTCTTTCTCTGACATCTACGTTGTGCTTTGTTGCAAAGATAAAATTCAACATATAATTAATAGACTTTCGGTTGAATTTAGTTTGGAGGGATGAGTTGTGAGTTCGGAGGAAGGAGTATTGAGGCTTGAAACTTGAAAAATACCTGATGGGCTCAGAAGAATAGTATGTCAGTTTTTCGATTTGTTAGTTGTAAATTTTCTTAAGATTAGAAAAAGAAGCGCAAACATTATAAGCTGAATTAAAAATACTGGGTATAATACATCATTTTCCATAAACCTATACCCAAAAGATATTGCTGAAACTGGTAATGTTAGTATTAATGAATAAAGCGACCATTCACTATAGAATAAATCTCCAGGATACATGGAGCAAACTGCCAGCGCCCCTATTCCTACATAAAAAAGAGAGAACAATAAAATTGGTTTATTACGAATTTCCCTACAAATAAAACTAAAAGTGTTGAGTGGGGAGTTTGGGGTGTAAGTCAAGGCATATACATTTTCAACTGATCAACTGGAATCAAAAACACAGTCTGAAAACGCTATTCAGCGAAAGCAAACTTTGGACATCATGGTATCTAAATTCCCTTTCGTCACTCACAAATCTGACCTCAACTCACAACTCCCCCTCAATACTTTTCCTCAATGACTTTATTCAAAATTTAATAATCATCACTCCACCCTCACAACTCACAACTCATTACTCATTACTCATTACTCATAACTCCCTACTCCATCACCTGAATCTGAAATCCAAACATACCTCCCAAACTGATCAACTCTTCCACTTTTAACAGTGTTCCTGATTTGATTCGCAATACCCGATCTTCATCCTCTAAATCAATGGTCCAGTGTTTTACATCCGTATGTTCCTGAAACAGCAGTTTCAATACATCAACCTGAAACGGTGTTTGAATATTAGTTTTAAAAACCATCCAATCATTCAGTTCTGGAATATATGTTTCGGTTTCTGCGAGCATATTATGCTTGATCATCTGATGTTGATTTAGGTTCATTTACAATCTCTGGTTCAGTGGTACGTTTGATATAATCCTGATATGCTGCTTCACCTTCTTCTTTCCAGAATTTATCATATAAATCCCACTTGGAGAATTCTCCTTTACGCTTGCCCCAGTCTGACTTCTTTTTCTTTTTGTGAGAACCTGATCCTCCTCCGGACCCAAATCCTCCGAATAATAACTTAGCCAATACTAGAATTCCTACTGCTTGCCAATAGGTAATGGTGGTTAACCCGAAAATTTCAGGAAGCAAAGCATTCCATAACCACATGATAGCAAACCCAAACAACGCGGCAAATCCTATAACCGCAATGATTCCGAAAATAACGATGCCAACAATTTCAATTGGACTTCTGGACCTCATACTGTGCTTAAAACAATTCATTTCTATAGTTTTTAAATCTTTAATATTCTTTTTTTAGTTTTTGATGGAGAACGGACAACGCGCGATGTCTTCGAGACATTAAAGTACCTTCCGGGACACCTGTTTTACGACTCAATTCTTTATAACTAAACCCCTCAAAATCAATCGCAATCACGACCTGTTTATATAAAGGTTTCAGCTCAGCTATCGCCTGAATTAATGCTTCTTTCATCGGTTCCGAATACGAGTTGTCAGATGTGCCATAAAACAGTTCCGCAAATTCTTCCAGACGTATTTCACTTTCGTCTTGTAAAGAATCACTAGGTTTTCTGGTCCGCATCGTATCAATGATCTTATTCCGAATCGCGTGATACACCAATCCCGCTACATTCTCAATCGGTGAAGAACTATCGGCTCTGGTAAATAATTTCAAAGCCACATCCTGAATCAGGTCTTCCGCATCCCGGTCTGCATTGTCGGAAATTCGAGATAACACATAGGACCGGAGTCGATCATACTCCTGACCAAAGAATGCATTCAGTTTTTTATTGTTATCTGATTCTGACATGTATGAAAGCCTGTTCAATGCTCTTCATCTATAAAGACGAAGGCTTTTTAAAATCTTGCATTTAATTTCAAAATTTTTCAAAAAATAATTGAAATCGTATCTCACAAAACATCGTTTTCGAAATACTTTTCAACGTAACTAGGTGATTCTACCTATTTTATGAAAACAGGTTTTTATACGCTTTTACATTTTTGTTGATCCATAGAGATTTGTGATGTAATCCAAAAATGACCATTCGATGGAGTAGCTACTATCACTTTTCGGTTACAAAGGCGGCATCTGAAAAGCCTTATTTAAATAGAGTAAGAAATCAAATAAACTTAATTATTATGTCACAAATAACATTAGAAGCACTAGGAAAAGAAAAAGGTTTGTATTTAAGCCACGCATTAGATAAAGTATGGTTACAAAATGGCGTTCAGGGATTGGGCGAAGTTTTTGTATTGGAACAACGTGGAGACCGTGTTGCATTAGCATGTACAGGAGGTGAGCAAGGTAAATACTTAAGCCATGCATTTGAAAAACTATGGTTACAGGATGGCGTTCAGGGTGAAGGCGAAGAATGGATCATGGTAGATCACGGAAACGGAAACGTATCTTTCAACTGCTTAGGTAAAGAAACCGGATTGACTTTAAGTCATGCATTTGGCAAAATGTGGCTTCAAAATGGTTACCAGGGCGAAGGTGAGCTTTGGGCAATGAGAAACTATTAAGATAAGATACCCTTCAACATCAATCAAAATCCGGATGGTGCGTAACTGTCCGGATTTTTTATTTAACTCCAACTCCAGTTTAAACTTTCTTGATAAGAAATGTCTAATTTTTCAGAGGTTGTCGAAATCCAGTCTTGTAATTCAGGTAGATTCTGAATCTTTTCTTTAGGAAAAATCAAGCCCATTCCTACGCCTAATCGGACAAACAAATATTGTTCTGTTTCAATGATTTCGGTAATATCTCCGACTTTAACCGTAGTATTACCTTTTGAGTTTTCAGAATATATTTCAGTTTCCCCTAATTGGGTGTTAGTTTCTAATCCATAGTGCGATTTGAAATTCTCATCTACAAATGCATTATAATGCTTTTTGTATTTCCACGCTTCATACTTTGGGTAAAACAAAAACCAAATCAACGATAAAACCAGGAATACAATACTCATTGTGATATCTCCATTATAACTACCAAATGCTGCAAAAGCCAGGTATATGATCGGTATAATGATTCTTGATCTTTTACGTTTCTTTTGGATTCGTGGAGATGTGGATGCGACCAGCAATTGAAACATCACGTAATCTTCTTTTTCTAAAGCATATTTTAAGTTGACCGTCATCTAATAAATATTTTACTTTCTCAAATACAATAATAAATCTTCCAGTTTAGTCGAAGAATCCTGAAGGCCTCCTGCTCTATTTCGAATCACCCAGAGTTTTTTATGACTTTCAATTAAAGCCTCCAACTCTTTTGCGAGTTCTTCTCTTTTTTGTTTTGGAATATTCGCTGTTGATTGATCTGAGGCTTCCAAACGCGCCAGTCCCAGATGAACTCCAAACAACGCCAGATACGCAGCTTGACGGGTTTCTTTTAAAACAATTTCAGCATCTTCACTTTGTGGTTGTGCCTGATCTAAAACAGTCAATCCCTTTTGAATTTCTTTTTCAGCCAATACCAATCCCTCTTTATTCAGTTTCTTGGTTTGATATTGCCCTTTCATAGTCCATTTATACCTGCGAATCATCAAGTGAAATGCATTGGCATTCCCTGCTGGAATTCCTGCTTTTAAATACGCATTTCCCAGGATCAACATAGCTTGGGCTGTATTTCCTGTCGGGTCATCAAATACATATTTATTTAGATTGTTCTCCAATTGACCTAAACTCTCCTCCTGATAGTTCCATGCATAACTCGCGCCCAACAGCATACTGGCATATCCTACCGATCGCGGTTGGAAATGTCCATAGTCACCCCAATCGGTAATCAGGTAACCTTTCGCATCATTCTTTTGTCCTTCAATAGCAGCCTTCTTTAAATTGACAAAAGCATTTTTGTTTCTCCCTATTTCTGAACGCCAGGTGGAAGTTCCTGGACAGACATAAAAGTCCAATCCGGCATTTTTAAACTTCGGCAAATTTTCATCAAATGGATAAGTCGCTCCATATCCCCAGACCAATGGAATCATATCTTTTGGGATTTCTGAAATCAGTTCCGGATGATTTAAAATAATATCACCCCAAAACTGGGTTTGTTTTCCATTTTTCTGCGCAACGGCATTGAGTTGTTTTAAATAATTTAAATACACGTTTCCTTTTCCCAGACGATCACATGCTGATTTTGATTTTCCCAGACACAATTCCACCGTTTCATCACATCCAATATTAAAATACGGACTGGTAAAATTGGGTAGTAATTCGGCATACAGCTCCTCCATCAATGCCAATGACTTCGGGTTAGTAGGCGCTAAACTCGTACGCTTTCGCTTACCCCAAACCGTTTTACAATCGGTCTCGCACTCACATAAATCTAAGTATTCATCATGTTTTAACCAGTTTTCTAAATGCCCAAAAGAATTTTGATTAGGTACCAAATCTATATGACGCTGTTGACAGTATTTATCCAATTCCTGAATTTGCGCTGCGGTAAACGGACTACTATTTTCCCAAACCACTTTATGATTTTCATAGGCAAAGGTGTGTTCGGTATATAGCTGTAATTCATTGATTCGCCAATCCGCCAATTGATCAACCAGTAAATACATACTTTCCATTGTGGGCACTTTATCGCGACTGATGTCCAACATATAACCTCGTCTTTCAAAATTGGCCCAATCATTAATATGGATCTCCGGAATTGACTTTTGCTCTGCCAAAGCATAAGCCAGTAATCGCTTCAATGTATTTTCTGCATAGAAAATTCCGGCTTTGTTTTTGGCTTTAACTTCAATACTCCCCTCTACGATCCGGATGGTGTATTCATTATGATTTCGATAACTAGAGTCTAGTTCCATTAGAATGCCTACATCCCCTATTCTAAAGCTTACTTTTGAAACATTTTGGTTAGAAATTGATTTTAGGATATTGGAAAACTCCTCTACCTGAGACGCAGGTATCGCAATTTTATCTACAGACTTTTCATACTGCTGCGGAGGAATCATAAATGAATAGTTCCATACTTCTCCAGCATACATATTCAAGTGCATCCAAGCCAGGATACCTACCAGTAATATTCTCATTTAAGTTTGATCTTTCTTTTGATTACTTCAGGAAATTAGTCCGTGGCAAGGTACGTTTCTATTTTAAAATATAAAGCGGTCCATCGAGACAAAATCAATTGTACTACCGAAGAATCATCTCAATAAGGAGCACCATTTCCAGTCAAGTTTTGCCAATCGTCAGTATTACTTCCATTCCTTTTAGTTCTTTCCGTTTTGGTCATCACCTTCAATTCCTTATTTCTTCTCCAATGTGATTTAATCAGAAAAGGTCCAATAAAAGGCAGAATCCAAATTAGTCGCTTATGTAATACTCTCCTTTCTTCTTTTAGATAATAAGCTTTTTCAATCCTATTCGTAACTAACAAATTAAGAACTACATACAAAACAAAGCTTATTAAAATTATTATTTCCATTTTGATTATGACTACCAATGAATCGACTTTACTTTTCCACTTTTAATCCAGCTTTCAATTTGATTTCTGTGAAAAGCTATAGTATCATTAGAGAAGTGTCCTTTATCCAAAATTTTATTGATCGCATCATAACTATCTACCTCATACCTATCCATGAATACATATATCATTGAATCGTCAACCTTATATATCTTCATGGCTGAATAACTATTATGATCGGTTTCATATTCTATGATTCTTCCAACTTCAGGGTTTTCAAATCTTTCAAGATTCACATATCGTTCTTTTATATCATTAAAATATACCACCCCAAATAACGCCAATACCAGTAGAATCCCAGAAAAAGCCCAAAATGGCGGAAGCTTTTTAGATTTAAATGGATTGTATTGTCGCTTAAGAACCTGATCCATTTCGGAGTACTTCATATTTATTCCGCAAACTACACATCCTACTTCGCTATAGATTTTTGCAGGGAAAAGTGGCACATAAAAAACATGCGGAGTCAGTACAAATTTTTCTACTGACATTTGTCCTTTACATCCGCATTCAAAACATATGATGTCTTTAGGTCTGCTTGAATAAAATTTGGATGTAAACCATCCATGAGGAATTATTACCATATTCTGCTAGAGTTAGCTCTGCAATGTTAACATTTTACAATAAAAATAATGTTGTTAATAATTTCTAAACTTATTCTTTCTTTTCTCTAATGAGATTTTAACCCGCCTGGTATATTGATCCCAGTTTAAAACCCTCATTAGTTTTATAAAAGGTAAAGAATCGACTACTTTCAAACTCATCCGTATCTTCTGTTAAACTAACCCCGACTCGAAACCCAATTAAAACTCCTCCATCGATACTTTTCATATAATCAAATGAAGTCATATTAATATTGGAAATCTGTGTTTTTACCAAATCATTAAATATGATATTATAGCCCTCTTTAAAGTCCTTTGAGGTCAAATTCAAACTTGTTTTTTTCGCATCCAAAATAAAACCCCACTCCCCATCTAAAGGAAAATGAATATTTTGAATCACTTCATCCTTGTTATTTTGATGAACCTTTGAACTAAAATCCATCCAGAATAACTCAACTTCATTTTGGTCTTTTATAGAAATAGAATCCCATTGCACCCAATCAAAAGTATCAGAAGATTCTTTCTTTAGTTGCTGTTTTTCCCATTCTTCTCTCAAAGCTTTATCGGGTTCAGGAATCCATTCTATTCTATCCTCTACCGGGGATGTTTTTTCATTTTGAGGTTCAGTACAACCGCACATCATTAACAACAAGGCTATGCTCAAGAACTTCTTCATAGATTTTGTAATTCAAAAGATTATTCTTCTAAAATACGCAATCCTTTTCAGGCGAAGTAATATGTTATCATTTCCTAAGCCAAAAACTGAACCGTTTTGGCTTTTCGTAACCAGGAAATGGCAAAGGCTTCGATAGCTACTACTTCAAATGCAAATACATACGGAAATTCAATAGCATCATCGCCCTCTCCATCAAACATCATGATGATCAACATAGCTAAAATACTACCCCAAATAATGATTCCACAGGCTTTATAAAACATGTTCAGTCCTGGTTTGTTTTTAGGTGACAATGTAAACTTGAAATAAGACATATACCCTAATAAAGAGATAAATATCCCGGCTGAAGCCAGATGAATATATTTCTTGGTCATATTGTCTACATGACCGAACAAATATGGACTATCTGTGAAATGAATTGGGCCTCCAGCATTCATTGAAGCAGTAGGCACCAATAAGACCATGAGCGCAAAAAATGCCGCGATACTCGTGATGACATTATCACTAACTTTCTCTTCGGGTAGTTTTTCATAGCCCTGATAACTAAACAGCATGATCGCAAAAGCAAAGATGATGGCAATAAAAAATAAACTCGATCGGGTATAATAGTAATGACTAAATGATCTCAAAACCTTTTCTATGTCTGAACCGAAATACAATAAAAATGGGAGCATCATCCCCAATAAGCCAATATTTCTTCTCTGTTTATACAGTTCTTTTTTGTTCGCATCCATGATTGTTATGTTTTCATTTTTAGTTGTATGATTGTGTTCTTGAGTGATATAACCTTATGGGCATGTTGTTAATAGAACTAAGTTGTCCACTCCAAACCATAGAATATAATCTTTTCAAATCTAATTTGTCCTGATCTGTTAATGTAGAATTATGTCCATAATTCATTATAGTAAGTGGATAATGATGTCCAAAAACTTCGCTCCGCCAGGAAGTCTCTCGCTCTTTAGCAAAATAATGTCTTAATCCAAAAATATGACCCATTTCATGAATCATCGTTTCAACTTGTTCAAACCTGATTTGCTGAAACATTTTAGGATAAAGAGTAAGAATATTAAGATTTGAATTTGGGAAAAATGCGCTTGCTAATGTGCACCCATAGGCATCGCAATTATCTGGTCTCATAATAATTTCAAAATCATATGATGAATTATTTTCCTGAAACTTAACAGGAGAAGCATCTCCCCATTTTTCAATAGCTTCGTTCAAAACTCCTCGAATATAATTCTTAACGTTTTCAGCGTTTTTATAATTATTAAAAGATGGGTGAAGCCTCCATTTTAAAGTTACATTTTGCTTCCACAATGGTATATGGTCTCCAAGGCCAAAGACCAATTCCATGGCTTTAGCTTCACCATTATGTTGTTTAGACTGATCTACCTTAGTAATTTCTTTGGCCTCATCGGTGACACATAGGTGCTTTACTTTTTCTGATGTTTTAAATTCAAAAAGATCTTTTCCATCTTCAGATAGAAAAAAGTCTTCGTTCAAATAATTTTTGTCCATTTTATTAATTTTTAATTGTTGGACTAAGGACTAATATTTCCAGTTACAATAAAATCACGGAATTCAGTGATATTTTTTCTTTGACTAAATAACGATTTAAAAAAATAAAAGCCAATTGCAGACTCCACTTCCAATCTCACCAATCTAACTACCTTTGCGCAAATTTTTGGATGTGAATTTTACGGATCTTAATATCAACAACACTATACTTCGGGCCATTGAGGAAGTCGGTTATACCACTCCTACTCCTATTCAAGAAAAAGCATTTCCGGTGATTATGTCGGGCCGCGATATGATAGGGATTGCCCAAACGGGTACCGGGAAAACCTGGGCGTATTTGTTGCCTTTGATCCGGATGTATAAATACACTAAAAGCATGCATCCCACTATGTTGGTGCTGGTACCTACCCGTGAATTGGTTTTACAGGTGGTGGAAGAAGCTGAAAAGCTTTCTGAATTTAGCAACCTCCGTGTGGGTGGTTTTTATGGGGGAACCAACATCAATACACAAAAAGAAAAAGCTTTTCACGGACTGGACCTGGTGGTTTCTACTCCGGGAAGATTATATGATTTAGGTCGTATTGGGGCTTTGCGTTTAAAACACATCAACAAACTGGTGATTGATGAGGTGGATGAAATGATGAATTTGGGTTTCCGTACTCAGCTCAACAACATCTTTGAATTGCTCCCGGAAAAACGTCAAAATATTATGTTTTCCGCCACCATGAACTCGGAGGTAGAAAAACTCATTACCGGGAAATTTATCAGTCCGGTCAATGTGACCATCACCCCTACTGGAACTCCGGTAGAAAAAATTGAGCAACAAGCATTTCATATTCCAAATTTCAATTCCAAAGTGAATCTGCTTCAGCATTTTATTGAAAATGACCCGGACTTTACCAAGGTATTGGTGTTTGTGAAAAACAAACGTTTTGCCGATCGTTTATTTGAACGCGTGGAAATGGAATACCCGGAACTCAGCCGTGTGATCCACTCCAATAAAATGCAGAACTACCGGATTCGTTCGGTCAAAGCGTTTCAGGAAGGTCGTTGTAAGCTACTGATTGCTACTGATATTATTGCGCGTGGAATCGATGTGGATCAGGTGACTCATGTCATCAATTTTGATTTACCCGAACACCCGGAAAACTACATCCACCGAATTGGTAGAACGGGTCGGGCGGAAGAAAGTGGAACGGCTATTTCGTTTGTTGCAGAAACCGAACTGGGACTACTTCATAACATTGAAGGGTTGATGAAAAAGACCATTCCGGTACTGGATGTTCCGGAAGAAGTAGAAATTCGTGAAGACCTCATCAGAGAAGAAATTCCGGATAGTCATGATCGTTCGTATGAAGTAGGTTCAAAGAAAAAAGAACTGGCTCCAGGATTTCATGAGAAAAAAGCCAAAAACAAAAAGACCAATCAGGGCGGCTCTTACCGCGCTAAAATCAAAGCGAAATACAAAAAGCCAAAAACCCGCGGACAAAAAAGAAAGAAAAAATAACGGGAATCAACCGTATTGGTATAGTTCTTGGTTTCGGCAGCGCAAAAAACAAACTATACATTTGAACAATGAAATTTCTACCAATACTAGTCCTGTTATTCCCATTATGCCTTTCGGCACAAACAAATGAGGTAATTACCCAAAATATTCGTGGAACTATTCGTGATAAAGTCACGCAATCCCCTTTACCTGGAGCATCCATTGTGCTTTTGGATGTAGAGCCAAAAACCGGAACCACCACTGATGCCAACGGACAATTCCTGATTCCCAATGTCCCGATCGGTCGTGTACATGTACAAATCTCCTATATCGGGTTTAAGCCTCAGGTACTTCGAAATCTTCTCCTAACTGCCGGAAAAGAGTTAATTGTGAACGTAGATCTGGAAGAGCAAGCTTTTGAAATGAATGAAGTCGTCATTACAAATAAAGTCGATAAACAGGATGCTTTAAACGAAATGGCTACCGCCAGTGTCCGTACTTTCTCCATTGAAGAAACTGAACGCTATGCTGGGAGTTTGGGAGATCCTTCTCGGATGGCTTCTAATTTTGCCGGAGTAGCCATGGTAAATGATTCCCGAAACGATATCATCATTCGTGGAAATTCTCCCGCAGGATTATTATGGAGGTTAGATGGAATTGAAATTCCAAACCCGAATCATTTTGGTGCCAATGGAACTACAGGTGGTCCGGTGAGTATGCTCAATAACAACCTATTGACCAATTCGGATTTCTTTACCGGTGCCTTCCCGGCAGAATATGGAAATGCGATGTCAGGTGTATTTGATTTAAGAATGAAATCAGGGAACAATCAAACACATGAGTTTTTAGGCCAAATTGGTTTTAACGGTTTTGAATTGGGTGCTGAAGGTCCGTTTTCTAAAAAACACCGTGGGTCGTATATCGCCAATTACCGTTACTCTACCCTGGGATTGTTAAATAACATTGGAGTAAATTTTGGGACCGGAACTGCGATCCCGCAATATCAGGATTTGACTTTTAAATTGGATTTTCCTACTGAAAAAATGGGGAAATTCACACTTATAGGAATGGGTGGACTAAGTTACATCGAATTGTATGACAGTAAAACCGCTGAAGTAAAGCCGGAGGAAAATGTAGATTATGACCTACAGGGAGTGGATCTGGATTATGGCTCAAATATGGGGGTGATCGGGTTATCACATTTGTATTATTTCAATCCTAAAACCCGCTTACAAACGATTGTTTCGGTACTGGGTTCTCAAAATCTCACACATATTGATTCCCTAAAATTTGATCAAAACGGATCGGTTATTGCCAATTCCAATTACCAATTTTATTCTGCTACTTCAAATGAAGTGAAATACACTGTAGCCTCTCATTTAAATCATAAGGTTGATTCGCGAAACAATTTTAGGACCGGATTCTATTTGGATGTTTTTCAAATCTCATTTAAAGACAGTGTACTCGATTTTGAGTCACGTGATGTCGCAGACCGTTATAAAGCCAATGGGGTGATACCCGTCTCCAGGGCGTATTTCCAGTGGCAACATTTTCTAAATAAAAAGACCACTGTAAATGGTGGTTTGTATACCCAAATTGACCACCGTAACAACGCATTTGCGCTAGAACCAAGACTGGGTATTCGTTATGAACTTAGTCAGAAACATGTCTTAAATCTGGCGTATGGTATGCATTCGCAAATGCAAACCAAGCGTTATTACTTCATGGAAGAGAAACAAGAAGATGGCAGGTATATTCCTTTGAATCAGGAAATGGGGCTGTCCAAGTCTCAACAGATAGTTTTAGGGTCTAACTACCAGATTGCCCGTAATTTCAGATTTAAAACTGAAACCTATTTCCAATATTTATATAACGTACCTATCACCCCTTCTCTACCGGAGTTTTCCATGATCAATACCGGGGCTAGTTTTAATAGTTCTTTTCCAGATAGTTTGGTCAATAACGGAACGGGAATGAATTATGGAATTGAATTTACTCTGGAGCGATTCTTAAGCAAAAACTTCTATTTCCTGAGTACCTTATCTCTATTTGAATCCAAGTACACCGGATATTCGGAAACAGAGCGAAACACGGCTTTTAATGGCAATTTCGTTTGGAATGTTTTAGGAGGCTATGAAATTCGTCTGGACCAAACCAAATCACTCGGCTTTGATGCGCGTATGGTTTATGCCGGAGGAAAACGATATGTTCCTGTAGATTTGGAGGCTTCGCAACGCGAATATGAAACGGTATATAAATGGGACGAAGCTTATGACAATAAGTATGGCAATTACTTCAGAACCGATTTACGTATCTCGTTTAAAATGAACGGTAAGAAAATTGATCAGGAATGGGCTATGGATTTACAGAACTTTACGAATTCTAAGAATTTGTATTCTGAATCGTATAATCCAAATACACGAAAATTACATCAAACGTATCAAACCGGGTTCTTTCCCATGTTTTTGTACCGAATCCGTTTCTAAAATGTACGCTTGTAAAATTGCTTTGTATCTTCCGGATGAAGTGCTTTAAAGTCTAGTTCCTCGATTCGATATAACAATGGTCTTCGTTTGCCGTATTCTTCAGGTGGATATACTTCAAAGGTGTAATCTCCTGTAAAATGAATAGACCATATGTTATAGCGAATAGAATCTAAATCAGGAATCATCGCTACTGTATCCTGATATCCTAAAGCCTCTCCTTTTGTAGAGATGGTTCTTAGATCATAGATCCAAAATTCACGGCCTAACATGCCCATTTGAATTAGAACATCTTTCTTAGGGTTCATTTCAAATCCACCTGAAGACAGTGTAAAGAACACTTCTTTGAGTGATAAATCATAGACTCTGAAATTGGCACAATTGGTGCCACATCCCCATCCATGCAATATTTGATTGAGATGATTCCATTCAAAATCTCCTCCGAATCCCGGCACGATTTCAGCGATTTGGGTTAAGGTTTCCAAATTGTACAATGTCAATCGATACGCTCCTCCTTTATCTGCCTTATGGCGAAAAAAAAAGTATTTTCCATCTGGTGAGATTTCTAAGGTTTTGACTTCCTCCCATGCCTTGAAGTGCGTCACATTCACCTCTTTTCCATCTACTTTGGCATAAATATCATAATAGGCGCCATCATGGAATTTAATATGGATTTCATGCTTTTGTGCCATAGAAATCTGCATTCCAATGAACCCAATGACCAATAGTAAAATATGCTTCATGTGTCTTTTAAACCTAATGACGGAAAATGGAGGGATAAAGTATCAGGAAAGTTGATTTAATTTACCTTCCAATCAAATCCAGTTCAAAACAGATAAATGGGTCTGGCTTACCTTGAAAAAACACTTCCCCTCGTGTTTGATACCCTCTCCTTTTGTAGAAGTCCTGAATACGTTGATTTTGGCTATACGCGTCTAATCTGATAGATGGATACCCTGATTCTTTCGCATGTGTTTCTGCAAAATCCATCAACTGCTGTGCATAGCCATTTTTTTGATGCTCTGGTAATACCACTAAACGATGAATCACCATAGGTACGTCTTCCTTATGAGTCCACCCGATATTTACATACTGACCATCTTGTTCTTCATCAACTGTAATTGCGCCAATAATTTGGGTTCCATCAAACAAAGCATATACACTTCTTGTGTCAATAGATGATTGAATCAAATCATGTGTAGGATAATTCTCATTCCATTGCATAATATTTTGCGCCAGCATATCATTTCTACAGGCTACATAAATATTCCATATTTGATCGAAGTCAGCGTTTTGGGCTAATTTGATTTCCATACAATGAGACTTATTTCAGTTAAACGTACCCTACAAATTTAGACGGATTCTTTAAATATCTATCCTATTTCTGCTTTCGTTTGATCACGAAATAAGCCAGTAATACGGTTACACCAACCACACCTACCAATACATATACCCAGGATGGAATTGGAAGAGGATCTCCTTGCGCATAGGAATGTAAACCGGATAAATAATAATTGACCCCAAATGAGGTCATGATAATACTAAAGAACGCTACCACACTCGCTGCGCTAAACCAATACTTAAATGGTTTGATCACCGGAATCAAGCGAAGATGTAAAACAATAGCATAGGCTAAAATAGAGATCAATGCCCAGGTCTCTTTAGGGTCCCAGCCCCAATAACGTCCCCAACTTTCATTGGCCCATACGCCACCTAAAAACGTTCCGATGGTCAGCATGTAAATCCCAATGGTCATGGCCATTTCGTTCAACAGGGTTATTTCTTTTAAAGCATTCTTTACGGCATCGTTTTGCTTTCTTACTAAAATCATCATCCATAAAGAAGTGAATCCCAACAATGCGGATAATGCTAAAGGTGCATAACTTCCAACAATAATGGCCACATGGATTTTTAACCAGTAAGATTTCAATACAGGTACCAAATTGGTGATTTCGGGATTCAACCAATCCAAAAAGGCTACAAATAGCAAAGTACCCGTAAACAATGTCGCCAATGGTAGTATAAAATCCGTCTTTTTATGAAATAGAATCCCAAACAGAATGGTCGTCCAGGATACCAGAATGGTCATCTCATAACCGTTACTCCATGGAGGGTATCCTCCGGCATACCAACGAATAATCATATTGACCGTTTGAACCAGGAATAAGAATACAGTAAAATACACCAATCCTTTTTGAACTTTAAACAATGCCGGGAGAGGTTTGAAAAGTAATGTGACGGCTATGATTAATAAAATAAGGCCAACTAACGCATAACTGTAAAACAAATGGAAAAATAGGCGCATTTTATTGTACCATAACTCCACTTTAATCTGATTCTGCGATGGAATAATCTCTTCTGCATAATGCTCCTGATACTTTTTGATATAACCTATGTATTCGTGAACCTTAGAAAAATCTCCAGACACTCTTGCCGAATCACTTGCTTTAAAAATCATCGGAAGAATATTTCGAATAAAAACAGAGTCTTCCTGTCCTACCCCAAGCAAAACGGATTTATCGGTAAACCATCCATGATTCAAATCATTCGGCTTCGGGAACATCTTCATATAAGAATCAGTCAATGCCTGATATAAGATATTAAAGCGTTCATCCACTTTAATCACTTCCTCCATATGCGTGGAGCGTTGATCTGGCTTGGTGTTATACGCTTCATCCACCATTTCCTGGAGCTTGTATTGTCCTTCCTTGTCAAAGAAATCTTTAAGTGCCAGATACTCTGAGGTACTTCCCAATCTCTCCTGAATCAAACGTCCTTTCTCTTGATCCACTTTGATTACCGGAGCAAAAGTCCAAAACTGTGGTTTGGCATGAATGGCTAAAAACAATTGATTGGCATCCAAGCTGGACTTAACAGAATCGTATTGTAAGTTAAATGTTGTTTTTCCGGTCAGTTTACGAGTTAATTCAGATGCCAGGGTGTTTACTGGTTTGATCCGTCCATCCATGTCCTGAAGCAACAATCCTCCAAAAGCTTGTCCGACTTCTTTTGGGAATACTCCGGAAACTTTTTGAAACGTACCTGCATCTTGCCCTAAAACAGTTAACGACAGCATTAAGAACAATATCGTGGCCATTCTTTGCTTTTTAACTTTAGCTAATGAACGGCTTAAAAACTGAAAACGGCTGTCTTTAGTAAACAAACTCCAGATCATTCCCAGAGTTAATAAAAAATATCCCAGATAAGTAACTTGCGTACCCCACCAATCATGGTTTACACTCAATACGGTTCCTTTTTCATCTGTGTCATAAGATGCTTGAAAAAATCGAAATCCGCCATAATCTAAAACATTGTTCATATAAATCGTGTACGGGAATTTTTCTACACCATCTATGACCTCCAAGAAACTTGAATATGAAGATGGACTGGTACTTCCCGGGTAGCGAATCAATTCAAAATCTTTTAGATACAATGAGAATCCAAGAGGAATAATTTCCGGTCCAATAGCTACACTGATCTGCTTCCCGTTAAGTTTAAACGCTCGCGATTTGGATGTTTCGGTTGATCGATAATCCAATGCGATTTCTTTATGTTCTGTACCACTACTTACCTTTAAAATAACCTTGTCTGAAAGGGTTCTTTGCAATTTTTTATCCTCCGAAGATCTATAACCAATTTTTGAATCAGGGTGTGCGCTTTTAACCACAAAACTCATGGCACCTGCTCTATAAAGTGAAGCCAATTTTAATGGTACCAAAGTATCAGCAGCAAAACTACCTGAAGTCTGTGTCGCCATTTCTAAAACCTCTGTAGGCACATTAGACTGAATGAACATTTGATCTCCCTGTAATCTCAATTGTACATCTACAGGGTCATTGGCATTAAAACCGATCATTCCGTAAGGAGAATCTATGACCTGTCCCTTTTTCATAACATATGTCGCTCGTTGTCCCTGGTTAGCCATGACCACAGTTAGCAAATAATCATCTCCGGCTACAATATCTTTTTCTGCAAATGGGATATAATCTACACTGGATACGGATATCTCATTTAGTGAATATTCAAATTCCGGAGGTGTCAATACTGTAGGTTCAATAGGCTTCACCAATTCCTGATCGTCTACTTTTAAGGTGATATAGCTTTTATTGCTCCGCATACTTTCAGTGGCATGCCCCTCTCTGATATTTACAACACCTTCAAATCCAGTATAACGACTTACAAAAGCGCCAATAAGTACCACTACAAATCCCAAATGAAAAAACAGCAACGACCATTTTTCTCTTTTATACAATCTATATTTCCGGATATTTAAAAAGAAGTTTACTGCCAACAACCCCATGACCAGTTCGAACCACCAGGCATCATACACCACAGCTCGAACAGCGGGAGTTCCATAATCATTTTCCAGAAATGTGCCGTAACCACAAGCTATTCCAAAAATCAATAATAAAACCAATGAAGTTTTATTTGAACTTAGGAAACCGATTATCTGTTTCATCATAGGACAAAAATAAAAATGGTGCCCTAGAGCACCATTTTATTATTATTTAAATTTAAATTCTGAAAAAACTATTCTGCAGATTCTTTCATCCAGGTAGGAAGTACATCCTTTTTGAATTGCTCTTTTTCCGCTTCTAATTTTTCCATATCCAATCCAATATACTCTTGCGCTAATGCTTTAGTCTCAATATTTGGATAAGGCACGGGCTCGTTTAATCCTAAGCTACTTAATAAACGTGCTAATTTTAAACGTGCTTCCTGAGCGATTCTGGTTCCTGAAGTCATTATTCTACTTACTTCCAATGGAGCATGGAAAGAGGCCCCGTGAGAAGCTACTGCATAATCCCAACGCCATTGTGCGTGACGAATATCCATTAAAATCGGTTTCATTTGCTCTTCAGTAGCACCCAATTCCCAGGCTTTGCCAGCTTCCACGTGTGCACGTACCAGTAATTTTTCTAGCTCAATCGCCTGCTCTTTGTTTTTAGACTGTCTTTCATATACATCACCTACCAATGCTTTAGTTTCCTGACGGTGACATACCTGACAAGAGTTTGCCGGATTGGCTAATGGAGACTGAATATGGTGATCTGTAAATTTTTGGCCACCTTCAGTTTTATATGGCATATGACAATCAGAACAAGAAACACCGCGTTTTGCATGTACACTTTGAGTAAACATTTCATACCCCGGGTGCTGTGCTTTTAACATTGGCGCTTTACTTATGGTATGTGTCCAATCTGAAAACTCAATATTATCATAGTAAGCTTCCATTTCTTCTACGCCCATTCCTTTTTTCCAAGGGAATTTCAAGTATGGTACACCTTCTTTTCCTGGAATTTTCTTATCGAAATAATATTCCACGTGACACTGTGCACATACCAATGAACGCATTTCCTGATGTGAAGCTTCAGAGATATCTTTTCCCATAGCTTCGAATCCTTCAACAAGTGCAGGACGAGAAATACGTAAACTCATGTTTTTTGAATCATGACAATCCGCACAACCAATCGGGTTGGTTACTTCGGGACCTTTATCTGCCCATTTTCCTTTGTAAAATTCATCGATACCCAATTCGTTCATTAAACGAGGTACATCCGGACTTTTACATGTCCAACAAGTGCTTGGCATCGGACCAGTTCCCGGACCGGTTGGTCCTCCTGTTCTCAATGTATTGTGAATATCCGTAATGGCATATCCGTGACCAATTGGTGCGTTATAATCTTTGGCAAAACCATAACCTGCCCATAGTACAACTAATCTTGGAGACTCTTCCAGCATATCCTTATACCCGTCCTTACTATTATAGCTTTTGAACGTAGTATCCAGGGTCTGCATAAATGACTGATATTCTCTTGGGAAATATTCCCCCCAAACTGCATTATCAGATTCATTTTCATCAATCTCAATCTTTGGCATGTAAGCAAAACGTGCCTCTGCTTTCCGGTTGGTAATATTACTAGCTAATAATCCTAATAAAAATACAACTACAATAGTCACCACCAGGAGTGTCCAATTTCTAGCTTTCATAATTCTACTTTTTAGTGTTGTTTTGGTCGATTTGTTCTTTCATCCATTGTGGTACAATAGATTCTTTATTCTCTTCTTCTGATAATGGTTCTACTTGGTAACCTACAGATGACAAGCTTTTTACACGCCCGTGAGGAACTTCACGATGGCATTCCCAACATTGTCTATCTGTTCTACTTGCATCATGGCCTTCAATCCAGGCCGATGCTTTCGCATCGGTTACCTGATCGCTATGACAACGAATACAATTAGCTTTGACCACTTCCTGCCCTGCTTCGTGCATTACAATAACCTCTGGTTCTGCACGTAGAGTAAAAATAGTCGCGTGATATAATCCGTCTTTAGCTTTGAAGGCATACTTTCTGAACACATTATCATGAGGAACATGACAATCATTACAATTCGTCACTTTTCCATGTGAGCTATGATCCCAGGTAATGTATTCAGGTGTCATCACATGACAGTTAATACACGTTTTGGGATCATCAGATAAATAAGAAATGGCTTTAGATTCCTGTAAGATAAATAAACCTAAACCGATGACCGAACCCGACAGTATGATCACCCAGGTTTGCCATTTCTTTGGCGGTTTTAAATTAGAAATAAAGCGCATGACTCAAATTTATTTTTTAATACTCAAAAGATCAGTTGCGAAGTTGATTTGTAACCACATCCAGTTATTGGTTCCGGTTTTCGCTAAACCATTCGCAGGATCAGCCATTCTCTTAATTTGCTTCATAGAATCCGTGGCAAACATTTGAGAATACCCTACATTGGCAGATACTCCTTTTGTTAACACCACTTTGTATACCAAATCAATCTCAGTACCTAAACCAGAATCAACTGTTCTTGTTCCAGCAGCATCAGTTAAATCTAATAATTCAACCGGTGACATGAAATAATGTACAAATGTTAACAATGAGTGTTTATTGGTTTTTCCTAATTTAAAATTAGCTTTACCATAAATGTCAATTAATCCGGTATTTCTTCCATTTTGACCATGTGCATTACCTACATAGAAATAATCCATAAAACCATAGAACTTGTGATTTGTACCATATAATGGGTTCCATGAGTTATTATCCTTAGCATCTGCATCATGTGCAGTACCAGAAGCATAATCCACACCAATAGTAATCGGAGTTAAATCTGTTTTATAAGTGAAGTTTAAAGCAACAAAATAAGCGCTAATATCCTGATCTGATATGTTTTTACCCATTTGGTAATACATTTCCGCACCAATTTTCCATTTATCGCTTTTATAAGTAGGAATTAAACCAATGGTTTGGCTACTCACCACAGAAGAATCAGCAATCTTTTCTCTACCATCATTATTAAATAATAAAGAAGCTGATAATTTATCCCAATCTTTATGCGCCCATACATAACCCATCATTTTGTAGTTATTTGGAAGGTATTGGCTAAAAGACAGATATCTTGGTTCACTTTGGAATTGATTAAAAGCGAATCCCCCATGTACTTTTAATTTATTTGCTGCATTCTGATACTTGATCACAAATGCATCATGGCTACGTCCCTGAGCAGCCCAATCCAGGTTACCAAAGAAACGCGCATTATCATAGTCGATCGCCTGACGCCCCACTTTAAATCCCCAGTTTTTATTTAGGTAATACTCTCCATACGCTTCGTATGCATTAAACATAGATGGGTCACCTTTATAAATTTGACCAGTGCTACCCCACATACGCACATCTTGTAAGTTTAAGTGAATACGAAATTTGGAATTTTTATAATCGAACCAGATTCTAGAACGTTGTTCTACAAAACCAGCCGCTTTCAAGGTATCTGAGAATGGTTGTTTAAAACCATGACGGTACTCGAATCTTGGTCTGATTTGAGCTCCGATAGTAACTACTCCTGTATCTTTAGGATTTGAATCTCCGGCAGCATCTTCTGCCATGACAGGTTGTAAAAAAATTGCTTGAACTAAAGCAATTCCAACCCATTTAAGTGTATTTTTTGTAAACATAATACAATTTTTTGTGTAAATATGACTACTCAAAATTACACTACCATGACAATTATTTCAATCAAATATAAGGCAATTTCTGTGACTTTAATCACATATTAAATTGTATTAATGTTTCCTTTTTGTGAAGAAAACCTTATTGATTACTGAATTACAAGAGTTTAGTTGCCTGAGTTTTTTTTTATGCAAAACGCGTAAAACAAGTCCAAGGGTTAAATTATCTATCGTTTGTCAGATTGTGATTTTTAAATTTTTAAGATTTTTTGATATTGGATCGTTCCATCAAATTTGCTCACCTTCAACAGATATAAACCAGGTGGTAAATGAGTTAAATTGTTGCTTCCTGAATTTAATTCTATATCTAATTTATATCCATACTGATCCAATAAAACCACCTGCTGAAATTCACCTTTTAAATATAGGTTTCCATTGGTCGGATTGGGATAAAATATATTTGCTTCTTTTTCTAATTCTGGAGTTGAAGTCATCATCGGATTCCAGTTATTCCCTATTTGATTCCCCCATAGATGTTCAGCCAATTCCGGATAATCAATAAATGGATTTCGATTTTTCTGAAACTTGGTGTAGATCACCTCATTTCTATTTCTTTCCCAATCAGATACCGGGTCATTTCTATGCCATTCTAATAAGGTTGTCAATGAAGCCTGTAACGGGTCTTTTGAAGTTTTGCTAAGTAAGGTATTTGTTAATTCCAAGTCCGGTTCGTTTCCACTTCCTTCATATCTCACCGCCATATAGAATATCATTCTGGCTACATCTCCTTTTACTTCATCAGGTGGTTCAAAGGTCCATAAATTGGCATCTCTTTTTGACCCGGTATGATACCCATCATCCACCACATTCACACAAGAAATACAATCATCAAAATTTCGATTATTTCTTGTGGAGTTTACGCTGATATCACAAGGTCTTAAATGATGTACGTCTGTTCCTGCTCCGGTACTCGTTCCAAAATCTCCCCTGGATTTAGCCCAAACATGCTCTCTATTCCATCCTTGTCCGCCATTATACTCTTGAGCCGCATCGACACTTCTTCCTGAATAAATCAGAATAACATTATCCGGGTTTACGGTATCCCGATCCGTTTGCTTTAGGATATCCCATACATCTGTAGAAGATGAAGTGTAGGAATAAGTGGTATGATTCCGAATAATCAAATGTAATTTCTGCTTTAGAATCGCATCACTACTATTAAATGCGGTTTGATAATAACCCGAAATTTGTCCGAACACATTGACATAAATCAATACGTTGAGTACCAATAAACTTAATCTAAGCATATATCTGTTCATTGCGTTACGAAACTACGGATTCTAATCCAACCCATATTCACCATATATTTTCTTTAGATTAAGTTTTATCCTAATCATTCACCGGAATGACATCCAAATTCCGAATTAAATACGTCTCCGTTGCGGGATACTCCTGAATCACTTCATAGGTATTTGGTCGCAATTCTTCCAATTGATTTTCAAGAATATAGTAATAATGATCTCCAGTATCAATCCCCTCTCTATCTACTTTATTTAACCAATTCAGATGATGCGTTTCTCGGTAAAAATTGGTTGCTGGTTCAAATAACCAGTTAATTCCTAAATTAACCTCTGACTCATTCGGATAATTACTTTGGTGATATTCCGTTAATGTCTCCATCATATCTCTGGTATTCATATCGTACCCCCACTCTGACGATGATTTCCAATCAAATTTTGAAATAAAACTAATCGATGAAGCCAATGCCAACACAAATAAGATCGGAACTATATATTTCTTATCTGAAACTGCGGATAGATAATGTACTAAAAAACCAAAATGTACCAGATATAACGGAATTAAAAACGAAGAAAATCTGGCCACTGGATAATCTGCTCCCAAAATCACATGGGACAAAATGATTATGGACGATATACATATAAAGACCAAATTAGAAACTATCAGTCCTTTATTTCTATCAAAAAAGATTTCATCTTTCTGAATCAATTTATATATAATCCAAACCAATGTTAAGATAACTACAAGAGTTAGGGCTATCTTCATCACTAAAAAGGCATTTTGGGAAAGTCCCAAACCATGTGTAAGATTAATAGATACGTGTGTCAGAGTATTTTCAAAGAATCCCGTTTTCCCTCCAAAATCCAGTTTACTAAAAGTCAATACTCTCCTTACCGGCTCAAACAAAATTGCGGTGGCCATAAGCAGCGGAATAATATGCACTTTATTTATCTTCAGGATTTCAAACTTATTTCCCTGAATATAGAAACGTTCCATAAAAATAACCACATTGTACACCGTCAAATATGACACATAAATGGTGAGCATGGTGAAACTACTCAAACTTGCCAAAATTGCTGCGGTATGAAACCATACTAAAGATCTTCTTTTCGGTTCCTGGAGATATTCAATTAAATAATACATCCCCATGATCATAAATCCGAAAGACAATCCATATCCTCTCGCCACACCAAACAGATCTATCATCGCCATATTGGTGATGAGCAATACAAATACCGGGATCGTTATTAAAGTTTCCTGTTTGCGATATAACAAATAGGAATAGCGCATGTAAATAAACAGTAATATTAAATTGGGTAAGCGTAACGCTATCTCAGAACTTCCAAAAATCATTTCTGAATATTTCATGAATAAACTATTCAGTATATGATTGTTGGTATACCAGTTTTTGAATGAGAGAATATCCATAAAACTATCATGAATAAAGGCCAAATAAGTATAACTCTCATCATGGGTAAATGAGGTGATAGAGGCTTTTATAAACATGGATATGAATAAGACAGCTCCAAGAATTATCACAATGTATTTTGTGATACTGGCTTGTTTTGTTTCGGACATATAACTCTAGATCTTTTATATCTCAAATGACACAGAACTTCTTCGTTTTTGAATGAAGCGGTGCGCAAAATACACCTTTTCATCACAAACCTCAAAATCAAAAAAATATTATCCAGACTTTGCACATTGGGTCCTTAAATTTCGGGTTAAAACCAATGCTCATCGCACATTTATAAATCCAAAAAAGAGTTTTATTCACATCATCTTATTCTCAAAAGTTAGAGCATCAAATAAATTCTTGTAAAATAAAAAGCAAAAAAAAGTCCCCAAATTCTTCCGAATATGGGGACTACAGATTTTTACAGATTAATTTTTAACCCTCTTTATCTTCTTTTTTCTTCTTTTTCTTGACGTCATTTACAAACTTACCGTTGATACTTTGTCCAAGAATAACCACATCTTTTGTACGGCTATATTCTTCAATCGCATGATTCATTTGTTCTTCAGTATCACGAACCAATTTGATACCCGTATTGGCTCCTCTATTTCTTACCTCAATGTAAAATCCGTCTCTAAGTTTTTTCGGTTTAGTTGGAGGTCTTCCCATAATTTACTCTTATTTCTTCTTGTTATAGTGTTTTCTTGTACCAAAACAACGTTTCACACATCACATAAATCATTTATAAACAATTGATTTAATCAAAAATGCAAACACTATTTCAGGTCGGCAATATAGAACAGCAAATTCGATTAATCAAGAATTTTAGGAAATAGTATGAATTAAACTATTAATAATTCTTATACTTTGAAGATGTCTTGCAGGATTGGTGTTAATCCACTGAAAAAGAATTCTACCGCAATGACCATTACAATAAGCCCCATTAGTTTCATCAAAACCCTATTTCCTGTCTCTCCTAAAAACTTTGAAATTTTAGTGGCACTCATAAATATGACATAAGTAATTAACATCACCAGAGCCATCACAAGAATCAATTCGATTTTTTGCTCAATAGTATGGGCATCGTCCATTAATACAATGGAGTTGGTAATGGCTCCTGGCCCAGCAATCATGGGAATGGCCAATGGCGTGATTGAAATGTCACTTACATATGAATTGATTTCAGACTCATCATTAAACTTCATTTTCCCTAGACGCGCATGTAACATATCCTGGCCCATAATAAAGAAAATAATACCACCAACTATCCTGAAACTATTCACAGAAATCCCAAAAAAAGAAAACATCAACTGCCCGGAAAATGCAAACATCACCAGAGTCAAAAAAGCAATTACAACTGCCTTCCACGCAGTTTTTTTACGTTGTTCTTCAGTCAAAGTAGATGTCATGCCCAAAAAAACAGGCATTGACCCTATTGGATTGATCAACGTAAAGAAAGACGTAAATACTAATATAGCGTAGGTATATAATCCTTCTATTTCTATCATTACTTTTTCGTGCAAATGTAGTTGTATAATGGGTTAATTAAAGACTCTATTTGTAAGAACATTGTAAGGTTTTAAGCTTTTCCAATATGTCTAACCATAAGCTTTTAAAAGTTTTTTTCTATTGTTGTAATTAAATTGTCCTAGTCATCAAGAGCCACACTAAAATATATCGTAATCCCGGATTCCTTTTGGGAATAAAACTAATCCTCTTTTGGTGCCTTTTGCTCATTACACAATATGGAAAAACGCAAGCTATTCCAGAATCGGTGAGTTATATCAATTACACCATAAATGATGGTTTACCTAGTAATGAAACATATGACATTTTTCAGGACTCTAAAGGTTATTTATGGATTGGTACAGATAACGGAGTTGTAAAATACGATGGACATAGTTTCAAAACCTACACCACTAATGATGGTTTAACAGACAATACCATTTTTAGAATTCAGGAAGATTATAAAGGGCGAGTTTGGTTTATGACTTATAATCGAAAGCTCTGTTATTTGGAGGATGGTGTTTTTCAGCCATACGTATATAATGATCAATTTATTAATTCAATTAAGCATATCAGACTGGGCGAAATAATTAACGATTTCCGCATTGACACAAATAATAATGTACAAATTGTATTAACGAACTTATCCCAGGTTCATATCAATTCTCATGGAGAGGTATCTGTAAACGCATTATCTCATCATCATCCAAAAAGAAAAAAAATGTTTCGTTTCAAAAATGATTCAGATTTCTTAGCGCTTGAATTAACTACCAATTATCAACATGAAAATTTCTCCAAATTCCTTTTCTCGAATATTACTGATGCGGTGTATCACTACTTTTCAAATGACTCTATCATTGCAATCAATAATAACAAAGGGCTTAATTTTTACGACAAAAAATCAAAAAATAAAATCCGAAGTATTTTTCATAAATATACGATCACTGGATTAACTGTAGATTTTGAAGGAGGGTACTGGTTTACCACAATTAATCATGGAATCCTTTACGTACCTAACTTTGATCTTACGATTTATCGAACAGAGAATTATGAAAATACAAGATTAAATTCAATTATACCTTTAAAAAATAACCTTGCTTTTCATTTAAAATGTAATGATCTTTTAATCTTGGACGACTCTTTACATTTATTTGAAATCAATAAAAATATATCCCTTGGGGATTTTAATACTTCATCATTACGAAACGGGATTAAATTCGAATCTCCCATTATCCTAAAACAATCCATTACCGGATTCAATTCAATTATCAAATATGACTCCAATAAGGCTTTATGTCCAAGTAATAGAGGGCTCATAATAATAGATTTTACAGAACAAAAGTATAAAATGCCAGAATCGATTCCTGGTCAAAAAACAGTATTAAACTTTGATACATCTTGTTATTCTATCACTTGGCTCTATAATAAAATTGATGGTGATAGTTTTTTCTATGGCTTACCAGATAAGAAAATTCTGAACCGGGTAGTATCTAGTTCAAACCCTAAAATTTTTAAGATTTTAAATGATTCTAAAAATAATATTTGGCTAGCCACCATGAAAGGTTTATTTAATTTTGAAAGGCAATCTGAATCATTGAAAAAAATAGATCATTCAAATGATCTATTTTCTAACAGAATCGAAGATATTATTGAAACGGATTCAGGTCATCTGGTTCTAGGAACAAAAACCAAAGGTTTGTTTATTTGGGATAGATATGATAATAGTTTAGAATCAATAAATGAAACACACAATATTCCCCATTTATCAGTTAACCATTTGGTTTATGATTCGTTAAAAAAAAATATTTGGGCTGCCACAAACAAAGGTGTACAAAATATTTCGTCAAGCAATAGTAATTATTTATCCAAACTTGTATTAAATAAGTACGATTTGGTTCAATCTTCAAATATCCTACAAATAGCATTTTTAAAGAATAATATATTTTTCACATACGATAATGGTATCGGGCGAATACCTCTTAAATTCATAAATAAGCGACTGCCCCCTCCATTTCTATACTTTCAATCCATTTATTCAAATGGCATTAAACAACAAGATCAAGTAAGATATGAATTCAGTTTCGATTCCAACAATATTGAAGTTAACATCACCGGTATTTCCTATAAATCTCAAAATGATCTCATTTACAAGTATCAATTGCTACCGGTAAATACTCAATGGCAAACCACATCAAACTCAAATATTCTATTCAATGCTCTTGCTCCGGAAGATTACACACTTAAAATTAAGGCAATAAATATTGATGGAATAGAAAGCAAAGTAAAAACGATACAGTTTAGTATCACCCCAGCATTTTGGATGACCTGGTGGTTTAAAATATCAGTGGTAATTATTGCATTACTTATAGGCTACCGTTTTTCAATGAGAACAATTCAAGCGTATAAAAGTCAAGCGGAATTGCAACAATCATTAAGTGAAATGCAAATCATGTCCCTTCAATCTAAAATGAATCCGCATTTTATTTTTAATTCATTAAACTCTATTCAAAACTATATTCTCAAAAATGAGAAACAAAAAGCGAATGAGTACTTATTGGAATTTTCGAAACTTATACGCACCACGCTTAAAAACTCCAATTCGCCATCAATTTCTCTTGCAAAGGAACTTGAAACCCTTAATCTATACGTAAATCTCGAAAAAAAGAGAATTCTAAAAGATTTTAAATATTCGGAAATTATTGATCCTTTGATCGATATCCAAAACTGCATCATACCTTCTCTACTTATTCAACCGTATATTGAAAACTCCATTTGGCATGGCAAGGTTTATAGCCATCCGAAAGGTGAAATATCACTAAAAATATTACTGAAAAAAGAAACACTGTTCTTCACCATAACCGATAATGGTATTGGTATCAAAAACGCAGAATCCAGTAAAATCAACAAGTCAAAACATGAGTCTGTTGGTTCCGCGGTTACTAAGAAAAGAATTGAGTTGCTGGCGGAACTTAATAATGAGATGTCTAAAGTGACGATATCCGAACTGGATACCAAACAACAAACTTTTAAAGGAACAATCATTAAATTTAGTACTCCATATATCTTAAAATCTCCAACCAATTAATTCGTCAATAAACATAACAAACAACCAGGTGTTTAGATTTATCATTATTCTAACCACTTTCTATGTCAATTTTTTAAATGCCCAAACCATACCTGAATCTATAAACTATCTCAATTACACTCTTGCAGATGGTTTACCAAGTGATGAAGCCTTCGATATTTTTCAAGATTCAAAAGGTTATATATGGATTGGTACAGATAACGGGGTCGTAAAATATGATGGACATACATTTAAAACTTACACCACTAAAGACGGTTTAACGGATAATACTGTTTTTAGAATCCAGGAAGATTATAAAGGGCGAATTTGGTTTATGACTTATCGAAGGAATCTTTGTTTTTACGAAAAAAATGAATTTCACGCTTTTAAATACAATGAGGAGCTTCAGGAAGCTACACAAAATCTTGATTTAACCTATACGATCACAGATTTCCATCTAGATTCCAACGAAAATTTGAACTTAACTTTTGTCAATATATTAAGTATCCAAATTGACTCTAATGGTACTATTACTAACGAATCAATAAAGTCAGTAAGATATTTACCCCAAATAAAGCCCAAAATAGAATCGACCTTAGATACATTAATGAATGAAATCAATAGTAATAAGTCTATTATAAACACCGAAAAATGGGGAAAACTTCATATACTTAAAGCTAGTGAATCAACATATGTTAGTTATCGAAAGAATCTTTTTACCTGGGATAAAATCAACCACAAATTAATCTCATTCCCATTTCATCATCAAATAGTAACCGGAATATGTGAAGATTTTGAAAATGGTCTTTGGATTTCGACTTTATCCAATGGGGTTTTTTACATTCCTACCCCTCATATGAGTTATTATAAGATTAACCCAATAGAAAATGAACACCTCTATGGAGTTGTTCCTCAAAAGGATCACCTGGTTTTTTGCTATGGTCAAAATTCTAATTTTTATAAAATGGAATTCCCTTATTTAAACTTATTCTCATTCTCTGAGAAACTTGATTATAGACAGATACCCAACGAATATTTGACACATGGGTTAAAATTTGAAAATCCAATTCTTGTTAATAAGCATTTAAACGCAACAAACACTATACTAAAACTTGATTCTGATGTAACATTTCTTGGCACCATTGAAGGCATTTTGAAAATTGAAGAAGGGGGACCGAAAAACGTTTCTAAACAGCTGCGTAAAGTAAGATTCGCAAACGGGATATACCAAATTGGATCTAGATTTTATGATCAGATTTATAATATAAATTGGCAAGAGTTTCCATACGATAAACCCTCAAATAGAGTTTTTAAAATGTATAGAACCTCAACCAATCAAATTTTATTGGCCTCTACCAATGGTCTATTACAGTTCAACCCTATTAACAATACCACATCAAAAATTAAATCCTTGGATACTCTCAAAATATTTAGAATTCAAGATATAGTAGAAACAAATGAGGGTTCTCTTTTGTTTGCAACAAAAGCAAATGGCATTTTTATTTATGATTCTGATCATTCTATAATCCCTCTACCCAATAAGGAGAATTTAATCAGTAACACTATTAATCAGCTTCTATCAATAGATAACAACATTATCGCAAGCACCAATCATGGCATTATAGGAATTGAAAAACACAATAATGGTGATTGGTCTGCAAAACAGTTAATCACCAAATACGATGGACTTAGATCTACTGATATTCGCCAATTAATTATTAAAGATAGTCTGCTCTTTTTTGCTTCAAACCATGCTATTGGAAAGATTCCTCTCAATCATCTAAATAACACACTTCCTTCCCCTATACTCCATGTACAATCTTTAGTCAGCAATGGAGCTGTTGCTCACCTGGAACCAGTAACGTACTTTAGTTATGACTCTAACAACATTCAAATCAATTATCGGGGAATTTCTTATAAATCACAAAATGATATTATTTACAAATATCAATTAAGCCCTATCAATGACGCATGGCAAACCACTACAAATGACAATATCATTTTTAATGCCCTCCCTCCTGATGATTATACGCTTCAACTCAAAGCTATTAATATTGATGGAGTGGAAAGCGAAATAAAAACGATGCATTTTTCCATT
>Ga0213833_1000224_pt1 | contig 81778 bp, 41 predicted proteins | sample SWATP21_FD_160575 | JGI IMG/M metagenome (GOLD analysis project Ga0213833, IMG submission 160575) | Coastal seawater microbial communities from Marineland, Florida, United States - SWA TP2 #1 | ecosystem: Environmental > Aquatic > Marine > Coastal | place: USA: Florida | collected 2016-08-14
GACGAGTGCGTGGTGGTGGGCACGGTCGGCGTCGAGGGGGGCAAGCCGGGGGACGACGGCGCTGAATGCTGCGTAGGCCCGCGCGGGGCTGGGGGCGAAAGTGCTGCGTGCGAGGGTGTCTTCGAATGCTTGAACCAGGCGGGGGTGGTCGAAGAAGGTCCAACCAGGGAGCGGCCCCTGCAGGCGGGCGTGGACCTGGTCCTGGTCGCGCAGAGCGAGGTAGGCCTCGGCGGTGCGGTGGGCGGGGGAGTCGGTGGGCGGCATGGGCGACCTCCTCGAAGGACGAGGATGGTAGCGCTCGCCAGGGATGGCGGGGAGGGGCAGCATGGCCGCCGAAGGAAATGGTGGGTGGTCCCCGATTGGTGATTGGGGGGTTGACAGGTGGGGAGGGAGTGGTGAGGGAGGGTGGGAGACTCTTTGACAGCGCGAAGACGATGGATGACACGGAGGCCCTGGAAGGGTCTCCTGACCTCGGTACGTTGGCTCCTTCGATTGTGAGGGGGCGAAACGGTTTCGACGGGGTCGTGCAAGTGAAGGCTGCGTGTCGAGGACTTCGGTGCCCTCGTAAATCCCACTGAAAACCCTACAAGTGCCAACAACAACAAGCACTTCGCTCTCGCTGCTTAATTGAGAGCCGTCCGAACCCGATGTTGCCAGGGGCATGGGTTTGGGCGTGTCTAGACCTGGATAATCCCGAAGCGTGACGTGGCGTCGCGTGGGGGGATGACAAATATACGAACAAATTCGCCATCCACGGACGTCAAGGGGTCGCCCACAGCCCTGGCGGACGTTGCTTTCTGAGGGCTACACACGTAGAGGCTGACATGGAGCGGCTGCGGACGTGGGTTCGACTCCCACCGCCTCCACTTATGAGGAATGCGTTGATGCATGGCTTTTCGCTCCAGTTGGGGTGAGGGTTTGTGTTGGCGTGCCGTAGACGTGCCTTGGCTCGTCAAACGGAAAGGTTGGTGTCCATCGTCTTCGTGCTGTCTTGTCCGCGCTTGTTGTGGGACGGGGTGAGTGCGTGGATTGCGGCGACGAGTGCTTCGTCGGGCGTGTGTAGGTACTGCTGTGTGGTCTTGAGGTCGGCGTGACCCATGAGCGCTTGGATGCGTGTGGGGTGCTGGTCGGCCTCGGCGAGCATGCTGCCGAAGCTGTGTCGCAGCCCGTGGATGTTGACCTGTTCGATGCCGAGCGCCGTGCAGACCCGACGGAGGGGATGCTTGAGGCGATTGGAGTCGAGGAAGGGGGTGTCGCGGATGCGCTTGGCGTCGCGCGCCCGCAAAGGGTCGGGCTGGTATGGAAACACCAGTGTGGGGTGCGTCCGCTTGTGGGCCTGTAGGACGGGCACGAGGAGAGGGTGCATGGGTACCTTGCGGGCGACCTTGCCCTTCGGGGTACCTACGGTTCCGCGCGTGACGCTCGCGACAACGTGAATCTGCCTTGCGTCGAAGTCCAGGGAGCCCCAGGTGAGGGCGGCGACTTCACCAAGCCGCATTCCGGTGAGCAGCGCGGTGATGAGTGGTGCTGCGGCAGGACCGGCGTGGGTCTTCGCCACGGCCACGAAGTCTTCGATGCGGTGCAGGGGTACTGTGTGTCGGGGCTTCTTCGGGTCGGGCCGGATCGGGGCCACCCGGTCGACGGGGTTGTCGGTGGCGTAGCCCCACTTCTTGGCATCGGTGAAGATGCGACGAAGCACCGCAACCTGGTTCTTGAGCGTCTTCGCGCGTGGTTTGGGCGACTCGCCCATCCGGTCGTGGACCCAGACCTCGACGTCGTGGGTGGTGATGGCTGCCAGGGGGAGGTGCCCGAAGGTGGGGACCAGGTGGTTGCGGCAGGTGGACTCGTACTTGTCGCGGGTGGACGCGGCCAGAGTGGGCGTGCGGGTGGCGAGCCAGTGCGCCGCGAAGTCTCGTAGGAGGGTCGCCTCGGCGAGAGTCTCGGGCTCGGGAGGCGGCTCGGTGAGCTGGGCGTGGATGCTCCGCTCGAGGTCGGTGGCTTCCCGGCGCGTGATGCCGTTGTGGGTGGAGCGGTGGCGCAGGCGGGCACCGCTGATGGGGCAGGTGTAGGCGAAGTCGATGCGCCAGGAGCTGGTGGTCTTGCGCTGGATGCGGCGGACGGTCACTTGGTGCTCCGGCGTGCCGGGGGAGCCCAGGTGGCAGCGGGAAGGCGGCGGGCGCTGGCGATGTTGCGGGCCCGAACGGGCTTTGGAGGCGGCGTGCGAGCTTCGGCGGACACGGCGTCGACGTGGAGTGCTGCCTCGACTTCAGCGAGCACGAAGCGCAGCTGCCGGCCGATGCGGCGGTGCGGGATGCGCTTTTCGTTGGCGAGGCGAAGGATGGTGCGGTGGGAGACGTTGAAGTGCTTGGCGATGTCGTGGGCGGTGAGGAGGGGAGAGGGCATGGTGGGCCTCGTTGTAGATCCCGGTGGGCATGGCCTTTCGGGAAGGGTTGAGTTACTCCGGCACCACCGGACAGCTGGTGACGGTCAGTCGCGAACAGTGTTTTCAGTCTCAGGTGTCCGAAAACGGCGTTTGTGACTGGTGCGCGAGCGCTAACTTGTTGCGGTTTCGGTGACAACATGTTTCTTGCGGTTTTCTTTGCCCCTGTGTGAACCCCCATGTCGACGCAATACCTGTCAGTCGAACAGATCATCGGACGCGTGGTCGTGCTGTTGCGCCGTCCCCACTTCAAGAGCCAGGCAGCGTTTTCTCGTGCTTGCAAGGTCTCGCCGCGCACTCTGTCCCGCATAGAGGCGGGGTCGAGCATGGCTTCCGCTCTCCACCTGATTCAGCTCGATGATTGCTTTGTCGACTACACCGAGGACTTTCGTAGTGGTGACCTCGTGGCGCTGATTGGGGAGGTCATCGAGGTGTCGTTCGCCCGTGGCTGGGAGGTCGTGACGACAATCCCGTATGAGGCTGGGGTCGCACGTCTACCCGAGGTGTACCTGGACGCTCTCATCTTCGAGCTCATTGAGAACAAGGCGTGGCAGACCCGTCGCGAAAGTCGCGGGTCGAACCGGAAGGTGCGGGAGGGGCTCTCGTAGGAGAAGGTCTACCGGAAGGTCTCGGCGATGGTGCGGAAGGGCTGGGAGATGTCTGCGTGCATCGCTACGCAGGTCCAGAAATCGCGTATGGCCTCCGCTGCGATGCTGGAGAGGTCGGCGGGTACGGGCCGGAGGTCGGAGACTCTCGGGACTTCGCCGTGTCGCGGCATCCAAGCCATCGGAAGCATGTCGTAGATGGGGCGGACGCCGTCGATGGTGATGCCGCGGAGCCCCAGTGCCAGGTTGCCGAAGTGCATGTCGGTGTTGCCGATGCCCCAGCCGAAGGCCTCCAGCCACTCGATACGTGCCACATCGTCGCGTGAGAGGAGCTTCTTGGAGGCCAGCTCACGGGCCGCGATGCTCCAGCGGCGGGGATACACACCAGTGAATTCTGCGTCGACGGCCTCAAGGGAGACGCAGCCGAGTCTGCCGCCGGGTGCGGTGCGGTCGAAGCGGTGAGAAAGGAGCCAGACGCGGTTGGCGTGCTCGTGGACTTCGGAGTGCGCCGCCCAGCCGGGACGGTGGCGGTCGATGACCTGGCCGGCGATGTGCTCGGCGATGAGCAGGTCAGCTGTGCGGCGGCCGACAGCGGTGTCGAGGGGAGGGGAGTACTTGACGATGAGGTCGACTCGACCGGACTCGGGTGTAAGCGAGGCGAGGAGCTTGGGCTGTTCGCCGGCTGCGGAGCTGCCAGCGGTGGGGGCATGGAGGTTGGCTTCGACGCGTTGGGCGAGGAGGGGCAGCAACGCAGCGGCTGTGGGGGCCGCAGCGCTCGGCGCTTGAAAGTGCCGGCTGGTCAGGAGGGGAGCGCGGCCCACCACCAGAGAGCCAGGCGGGCTGCTGGCGACTGTGGTGGCGTACCGGAGCACGTCGTCGGCCGACCAGAGGCGGATGTCGTCCGGTGCGTGGAGGTGGGGGTACAGACGCGGGATCTGGCGACCAAGAAAGCCCTGTGGTCGGTGGTCGTGGAGAAACCAGGGAAGGTCGTCGTAGGCGGTGGCTGGGCCGCCCTCAGCAGGGAGCACGGCAAAGCCGCGGGGCTCGATGGGGATGAGGTTGAGCAAATGGCGCGGGGCTTCGGTGACAGAGTGTCCCCACTCGAAGACGGGGACGGGGGAGGCGACGCCGGGAATGCTTCGTGCGAGGGCATACCGGGCGGTCTTGCGGGCGCCGATGCGGAGGAAACGGTGGGGGTGGCCTCGGACGAGGCGGCCGAAGGCGTGGCGGGAGATGCCGAGGCGAGGGAGGAGGCCGGCGAGGGGGCGGGGGCCGTGCCGGAGAGCGGCGGCGAGTGCTTGGAGTTGTGTGGACATGGTGGTGACCGGGGCGCGCGAATAGGCGCACAATACCATGCTTGTTCACTTCGGCGCTGAGGGATTCTTAGATGGGGCTGCTTCATTGGCCGCACATTATTTGCTTCCGCTCCTCAGCCTCCGTCGAGCATCTGGGCCGTGTTCCGCCCGATCTGGACGAAGCACAGCGCACGCTGCGCTTCGAGTCGAAGAGAAAACGAGCTCTCGCGACCCTTCCTGTAGCCGGAATTCGCGCCCATGATTGTCCCGAGCCCGGCGCACATGACTGCAACCGCCCCTGCGACAACCGCCCCGTCACCGGTGGACATCGCGGCGGAGGTCGCGCCACCTCCGAGCAAGCTCAGGAGGAAGCCCCATCGTCCGCGGTCATGGATGCACGAGACCGCCGGGTTCGACGAGGAAACCGACCCGCGACGATCTGCTTGAGAATCTGTTTGAGTGGCCGCTTTTCCAGGTTCGGGACCTGCAGGCGGTGAATCACATTGTCCCCATCCTTGTAGAGCATGTCGCCCTTGCCAAGCAGGGTCTCCGCGCCGTTTTCGTCCAGGATGATCCGGCTGTCCGTGTTTCCTGGCAGCTTGAGCGCGAACCGGTGGAGGACGTTGGCCTTGATGTTTCCGGTGATGACCTTCGCGTCCGGGCGCTGCATGCAGAGTATCAGATGGATACCGGCCGCTCGGGCTTCCTGGGCGACGCGCTGCACAGCCGTCTCGAAGGCCTGCCGCTCCGACTTGTCGTCAAAGGATGTCACGGTTGCGGCGAACTCGTCGAGCACCGCGACGATACGCGGGAGCTGGCTGTCGGGGTTTTCCTCGTTGTACTCGGCGAGGTTGTCGCAGAAGGCCTCATCGATGACCTCCATCCGTCGCTCCATCTCCTCCACGAGGTCGTCCACGATGCGCTTTGCTGCGGTGGGGCTGCGGGCGAGCTCGGTTCCACCCATGTGGGGGACTTGAGTGAAGATCCGGAAGTCCATGGGCTTGCTGCTGGACAGCCGCAGCTGGAGCTGTGCCGGTGACCGCTGCATCAACAGTGTGAGGATGACGTTGCGGAGAAAGACCGTCTTGCCGCTCCCCGTGGTGCCAGCCACGAGCATGTGCGGCATCTTGGCGAGGTCGGTCCAGATGGCCCGGCCTGTGACGTCGATGCCGGCGCAGAAGCCCAGGGCCATCCTCTCTTGGGCGGCAGCGAAGGTGGGGTGACTCGTGACTTCCTCGAAGTCGATGGTGTACCCCAGGCCGGGAATGGGCAGGTCGATCCCGACAGACCGTCGCTGTGTGACGTTGATGATGTTCAGGTCAGGCGCCGACGTCCCCACGATGCGCGCCAGGTCTTCGCCGATGCGGCGGACCCCGGCGATGGGCTGGCTGGGTGCGATGCGCACGTATGCGCGCAGGAGGCGGGGGCCTCGATCAACTTCCCGAACGGACAACGGTGACTCGAGCTCGATGCCGTGGGCTTCGAGGCCGCGTTGCAGACGTCCGACAATCTCGTTGACTATGCTGTCGTCGAATGGAGCGACCTTGACCGGCACATCCATCGCGTCGTCGAGGGACATCGCCTCCTCGGCGGCGGCATCACCTTCGTCAACGGTACTCGGGTGGGGCATCGGCGGGCCCGGCTGAGCAGGGGCAGGCTCAGCTGGCAGCGAGGGGTCGGCGGCCGATGGAGCGTCTGGCGCCGAATCTGTAGCGGGCTGTCCCAACGGGGGCTCATCAGCCAACTTCGGTCCGCTGATCTCGGATGCAGGACCGTCCGCCATATCGGACTCATGGCTCGGATTGGCCTGTGGCGGATCCTCTTCTACTGCAGGCTCGATGGGAGGGGCCTCGGTGAACGCGCTGTCGTAAATTCCCAAGCGCGGGAGGGTGTTGGGCTCATCACCCCGAATGGTGGACGCGTCCTCGACGTTGAAGGCAAGTCGTCGGGTGTTTTTCGGCCCAATCCGAACGATTCGCACGCCCTCTTCAATCTCAATCTCGAAGTCCTTGTCACCAGCCTTCGTGGACAACAGAAACGCGTCACCATTGAGCTGTCGACCATCCACCCCGATGGTGTACTCCACCCTGTAGTTGCCCGTCGCGAGGTTGGTGCTGAGAGCCGGCAGGTCAAACCGCTCCAGATCCTCGCGGTGAATCGCGCCGAGAGACACGGCTTGCTCAATCTGGGCCTTGAGAAGCAGACTCAGTTGCTTGTCTCGGAACGGTGCATCCACCTGCGACTGGTCGCCGCTCAGATGTGTCTGTAGAATCTTCTGTGTGGTGCGAACCTGGGGCACCGCCTTTCGCTTGGCTGCAAACGCGGTGGTTCCCAGCTTCACTTCGATGATGCGCCCATAGAGTCGCGACGGTTGACCGGGGGTGGTGGGGGTGATGTAGAGCACAAGCAGGTCGTCACAGTACTGCCTGGCGGTCTTGTTCTCCGCGCCTTCGTACTCATTGCTGAAGCGGTAGGCGAGACCATCCTTCCGGTCGAGGCCAGCCGCCGGGGTCACCCGCAACAGCTCCTCGAGGCTGATAAAGACGGGCAGGGTGGGCCCACGGTTCGTCTGTATGACCCGTTGGGTGCCGTTGCTGTGCTCGAAGCGGTCAATCCACCTCCAGGCCAGGGCTGCACCGACGTTGCCCTTCAGGCGCGGCCGGTACTGTCCGTCGGCGAGGCTACCCAGCAGGAAGTCCAGAGCCCATGAGCCCGAGAGCCGGTTGATGTCGGTCAAGAGCCGGTCGGCGGAGGCCTTCGCGGCGTCACTTTCGCTCTGGGTGTCGAGCCCCGCCATGCTCAGGATTTCGTGGAGCTGGTCGCGATAGGGACCATCCTCGCGGGTCACCGTGATGGTGTCGAACCCAGGCGTGTCGGGCACTTCCTGGTCCGAGTACTCGATGATGGTGGGCTGGTTGGCCTGCGGTCCCGTCCGGAACATCTCGAGGCTCAGCTCCCGGTCCAAGTGGACCACCCAGTCGCTGTGCTGGTAGGTGGCGCGATGCGCAGAGACATCGGGAAGGAGCCAAGCGAGGAAGACTCCCTTGCCGGCTTCGACCTCACCCAACCGGATGCCGCGCTGCAGGCTCAGTAGGCGGTACAAGGCCCCCCGCAGCCCGCCATCTGGTGCAGACAGCCACAGGCCCCGTCTACTCTCCAGCTTACCGGCACCCGCGCCGGGCACCGTTCGACGAAGCTGGGTAGCCAGCAGCCCGTCTCCAAAGCCGCCATCCCACCACTCGGAGAGGCTGGCGGCGCGAATGTTGGGCGTCGTGTCCTTGAGAAGACCGTGGACAAAGCAGATATGCACCGCATCACGGTTGTCGCTTGGACCGATGGCTCGCCGCTTTCGATAGCGGACCCTGGCCACCATCGCCTGGTCGATGATGTTCTCGTCTGCCGAAGCTGCGTGGGACTGGTGGAACCGGTCGAATGCGCTTCCGAGACCGGTGGAGTCTGCATCCTGCGAGTGGAAGAGGAAGACCTCAACTGAGGGAATCTGCTCCATTGGAAGTGTGCGGAGGCGGTCGACCCGACGTGCCTGGACCTGCTTGAACCAAAGGCGAATACCACGCAGGAGATGCTCTCCGTCGCCGGGGTTCACGAATCCGATGCGAATCGACCGGCGGGCCGAGTTCAAGTGCGGGTGCATCTGGAGGTAGCGCACAATCTTGTTGGCTACGATGCGGGCCATGTAGTCGTGGGTAGAACGACGCTCATGGAGGCGGGCCGAGACAAACGCCGGATAGAACGGAGCACTGTCTTCGGCCCAAAGCTGAGCGTTGCCCTCTTCGACGAACCAGTCCTCAAGGACGAGAGTGGGCACCAGGTCCCGAAGCTCGGACTCGATACGGCCATAATTCGCCTTGTGATGTGCGAAGTATCCGTCCATCCGCGACTGGAATGCGAGAAGAGAGCCGAGCACCCACGGGTGTGTGGGCAGCAGGACCAGTCGCTCGACGGTTCCGGCGTCGTCGACCTCTCGGAGCGTGTCGAGCTGCAGCAGGGCATTCAGCGCCGGAGACATCTTGACCGCGCCCTCGCCGACAAGGGAGTCCACGGACGTGTTCCAAGCGTCGATCCATCCTTCGATCGCGTCCCGGGCGGCCCCAAGTGGCAGGAGGGGCATGGGTACGTGGAAGCGAGCCCCAGCACGCGGCCGAGGAAGAAGCCGATGTGCGACCTCTCGAATAGCCTCAAAGCACGCTGTCCGCGCTTCTTGAAGTCGAGCGACAGTTGGACCACCCAGGTGAGCATCCAGAGGGACTGGCGACCACTCAGCCTCACCGGCCGCGAGCTCGAGGCGAGCGATGTTTGGGTTGTCGAGCAGGTGAGCCACTGCAGCCTCGTGCTCCTTCTTCGTCGCCCCCATGACCTTGCGCTGGACATTGCCTTTCAGGTCGACACGCCAGGTGTCGCCGGACTCGGTGATTCCGGTGATGGCATCCATGTGGTGACCGGACGTCTTCTGTGATGCCCGAAGCGCATCCCGAACGGCCGTGCCCGAGCCTCGCACCAGCACCGCGAACTGCAGGAGGGTCTCGGTGTTCTTGTCGTCGGAGTCGAGCTCAGTTCGTTGTTCGGCGACTCGAAGCCGATGCCCAAACTCGGCGAATCGCCACTCTTGCGCAGCGATGTCGTCGTCCTCGTCCACCGTGACAGGGGTTTCCACTCCCCCCACCGGAACTGCGCGGTCTTCGTCCTCCTTGAAGGCTAGAAACTCGGGTCGCCCCGCCGCAACCCATGCCTGCTCCTGGAGCTTCGGGTCACGGCTGTTCTCCATCACTATGGTCTTGGAGTCGACGGGGTACACCACCACATCGACGCTGGCGATGGGACGCTGCAGCGTATTCGGCCCTCGAAGCATCGCAATCCGCTGGACCGTCATGGTCGGCCCCGGCTCCATCGGCACCAGGAGGGTTTCGGTCCCCTTCGCTGCGTCGAGAAGTGTTCGTGAGACCTTCCCACTACCAACGGTGGCATGGAGGAGGGCCGCGCGCTCCTTGCGGGGAGTGTACTTCCGCTTGAGCGGGATGCTCACATGGAACGGCCCTGTCGCGTTGACCAGCAGCAGAGTGCCGTCAGCGCCAGCAACCTGGCGGTGATGGACTGCACCGTCCACAGTTAGCTCGTCCAGGAGGAAGGCGATTGGGTCCTTGCGTGCACCACGTTGCTTGGCGGTCTCAAACGTGCTCGCAGGAAGGTTCGCAAGGCCTTCGACTCCGCCGTTGACAATGGCCTGGATTTTCTCCTCATCCTCAAAGAAGTCTCGGATCACGCTCTCGTTGTCTCTCAGAGGGTCGTCGAATGACTCCTCAAGAAAGCCCTTCACCACAGCGTTATCGTGGAGGCGGGTGGCGCCCTGCGAGCGCTCCTGTTGCTCCTTGCTTCTAAGCGCCCTGATGATGCGCCGACCGTCTGCGAAGTCGGGTGTCGGGTCGGGAAGGAATGCCCCAAGCACCGGCAGATTCGCCCCCTGCACCTCGGCGGGCTGTCCCTCCACTGCGGAGAGATACTCTTCACATCGCAAGAATACATCCATCCAGTCGACATTGGGGCCTTCCACATCGAGCAGCACGTCCAGTGCGCGGCCCGCAGGAGCACTTGCGTCGAAGTCATGCTCGTCGCGGAGCCTGTGGATGAGCTTTCGCAGGGTGATCAGGCTCTCGTCTGCCGGACTGTCCCGGGCGCTCTTCTGAGTCTCGTTGCTGCGCGCAGTGATGGTCACCAGCTGTCGCGGGCGCGCCGCTCCATGTGCGAAGTGGTCCCGTAGACTGCTCGCGAACCCAGTGGTGCAGAGGTTGTTCCCGGCCGGTTGCTCCTCCAGCGGCTTGTCGTCGGCTCGGACCGGAATGACCTCAGCGCCTTCGTAGGTGATGGCCCGAAGGACCACGGCCGAGCCATCTTCGCGTCCGATGTCGATGGCCACATCGGTGTCGGTGTACTCCATGAGAGCATGGAAGAGGTGGTCAGCGAAGTCAGACGGCAGGTGGTCGACCACGACCTTGTTCGGGCTGCGAAGTGACAATGCGCCCAGGCCATCGAGGAACAGGTCTGCGAGAATCGTTGCGATTTGGTGGTTCACGGAAGTCATCCGACTCGGCCTTGGTCTCGAATGGTGAGAAGGTTCCGCACGTAGTTGGCTTCGCCCGCATCGCTGAACCGCTCGTACAGCCCCATGTCCTTCAAGCGTCCCAACAGTCGCTCTCGTTCATGGCTGTCGAACGAGAATCCGTAGTCGGCGAGCCGCTCCCAGAAGACGTCCACTTGGAGCTTCTGCGTCTCGTGGCCGATGGTGAGCAACAGCAACAGCGGGAGGAGGCTTCCTCCCAGCTCAAAGTAGGACCCCAGCCCCTTGCGGGTCTGGATGATGCCGTAGTCGCTCTGGCGGAGCAGGGAGGTGGCCATCGCAATGCCCTGGCGATGGGCGCGCGTCGAGGTCTTGTTCCGCGCTTTGTCACGGTCGAAGTACTGGTAGAAGCTGCGCAGAGCAGCCAGACCACACGGAGCCTCACGGAGCAGCTTCCACGCTCGCTCGTGCCGCTGCGCACCCAGCTGGTCTGTGATGAACCGCCCGGCAAGGACGATGGTGCCCTCCCGGAGAAACGCGGTGAAGTCCGCATCGTCTGTCATCCGGCGCAGAATCTGGAGTGGCGTCTTGCACATGGACAGCGCGGTGGCACGGTCGAGCTCGAGCTGGTCGCGAATCCAGGCAATCGACAGCTCGCGCACCTGGTTGAGGGTCAGGAGGCTGAAGTGCAGGTGGGCGAGGTCTCGTTCGAGGCGGTCGAAAGAGAGGCGCACCGGGTCTTTGCGCGGTACCTTCCGCACCTCGCCCGCCGGTGGAGCGCGGAGGGGCAGGCTGGCCCGAAATGGGTGTGAGCGGGGATGCTCTGCACGTTTCTCCAAGTGTTCCATTTCTTCCAGGAGACCGGCAGGCGAGGCGGCGAGGGCCTTCTCGAGCAAAGCCATCTCGCCGTTCAAGCGCGCGGCGAGGCGTGGCTGGTAGAGCCCAGCGTGAAGTGCCAGCACCAGGTTCAAGCTGTGGAAGAAGTCTGCGGCCGTCATGTCGGCGGCGAGCAGCGTCTCAAGGTCGGACTGGAAGAGCGTTCCGGAAACCGGGTCATAGGGGACGTCGATCTCGTCCACGGTGTCGGGGATGTAGAGCTTGGGCGACTGCGCGGGCGTCCAGTTCGGTTCCAGCCGAGACAACAATGTGCGTTGTGCGAGGTCGAGGTCTTCGAAGGGCTGACGGAACTTCTCGATGAGGCGCGCAATCAGCTCGCGGTTGAGGGTGCCATCCGGTCGTCGACACAGCAACAAGAAGGTCTCTTCCTTGAAGCCCTTGGAATCGGTCTGGCCCTTTGCTGCGGCTTTCACCGCAAGGACGTGGAATGCGACAGGGATCTGTCGATTGCCGCGTGTCGTGACCTGGTAGAGCGGAGCCAGCGGGGCCAGCTCATACGAGAGGACGTCGTCCATCCTTGCCTTGGTCGTGACGGCATCCGTGAGGGCGTAGAGGATTCGGAACGGCATGCGCTCGGGGGCATCCGCGTTTGGGGAATTGGGCATCAAGCCATCGAGCACTCGTCGCTGCCACCCGCGATGGCGCCGGTGCGCGCCCACACGACTCAACGGAAGCTGGATTGGAACCCCCCGAAGAATAAACGACTCTGGGTTGTAGTCGGCCGCTTCGCGTTCCAACCGGTCCACAATCGACGAATCGACGGTCATCGCGACACCTCATCCACGCGGGTCATTCGAACTTGCCCCCACTCATTGGCGCGCAGCCCGTGCAGTTCGCCCGAGTTGCCGGAGTACACATACAGCACCTGCCCCTCGGGCTGTCCGCCCGACGACACCTGGTTGCCGATGCGCTCCCCTACGAACACGAGCGCTTGGAATTGGGCCAGGTCGCGCTGGGATGGTTTCTGGCCGTCTTCCACGCGGCGAAGAAAGTCGTAGAGGTCCAGGTCGACGACCAAGCGAACCCCCGCAATCTTGAGCTGGACGGTGACGGGCCGGTAGCCGAGGCAATCCAAGAGCTCCAGTCGCCCCGTGTGGGCGACGACGTGGGGGTCGCGCTCCAAGATCTGGATAACGCTGAAGATTTGGCTCAGCTGGCGGTCGGAGGCCTCAACGAGAAGCTCCGACTCGCTTCGAACATTGGGCCGACTTACCTGGAGGTAGGTCCGATGGCCCAGTCGGCGACCATGCCCGTACTGGAATACCCGCTGGAGGCGACCGTTGAGGCTGGACAGGTGGTCCTGCTGCTGGGGACTCAGCAGCAGTCTCCCCCGGCTGAATCGCTCGTAGGCTCCGAGCAGCGCTACGAACGGCCTGCTGCCCTCCTGTTCCTCCCAGGCCGTGTAGGTCGGCGCATGGAAGAAGAACTGGCGGCGTACCGCAGCGTCTCGGCGCACGTCCTTGGCATCGGGAAGGCAATTGGCGAGCTCACCGAGTGACAGGCCCTCGAGCGACTGCCCCTTGCCGCCGAGGTTTCGCTCGACCATCTCCGGGTCGGCGTCGAGCTCACTTCGGATGGACAGCTTGGTGTGCAGCTTGTCGATGTGGGGGGCTGACGAGAAGGCTGGGTCGTGTCGGATAAGGGCATCCCAGAGTCGGCCGGCGCCGGGCTGCTGGAAGAGAGCCTCGCTGAACTGACCTGCCAACAGCCACTTTCCGTCTTCCTCGGCGACCTTACGGCGAACCACATCACAAGGCTGTTCGCCGGCGGTCTCCTTCACGTTCGCGTATCGCTCCAACCCCCCGGTCATCACGCGGTAAAGGAAGCCCCACAGGTTGCGTGGGCTGAGGTGGACTTCCGCATCCAAGCTGGCCCGGCGCACAAGCGCCAAGAGTGCGCGGCGGGGGCCCGATCGGCCCAGCGCCCGGAGGTTGAATGCAACGGGGCACAGGTGGAACGCCGGGCACGAGGCGCATGCGCTCCAGTGCTCCGATGGAATGGTGTGGTCGGCGTCTGACCCGACGCGAAGTCGATCGAGCATCCGTTCCAGGAAGCTGGTTGTGCCGTCTCGACCGTCCACGAGGTTGCGCAGGTCGAGGTTGACGACATCGACGCGGAAGGGCGGACGAGCGGCAAGGTCCACATCGACCGCAAGCCCGAGCTGCTGTTGGAGAATCCGATACAGCGGCGCAAAGGCAGAGTTGCCAGACTCCTGCTCCCCTTCGAAGAAGTTGATCACCATCCCTGTGTTCATGGCGATGAGCCGGACCTTTCGGTCCCAGGCCGCTCCGGTCTGGAAGGGGGCAAAGAAGGCCTGCAGGCGGGAGCGTTGGTCCTCATTGGGGCTGTGGGCATGGGTGGCATCGGCGATGTAGTCGATGCGTTCCAGAAGGTCCGGCCGCGCTGCCAGGCGGCCTTTGAGGAGCTGGTCGATGAGGTGACTCTTGCCATCGCCCGCGTTGCCCGACAGCATGAGCAACACGGGGCGCTCGTCGTTGGGCTCGGTGAGCAGGTCCTCCATGCGCTCGACGAGCCACGCTTCGAGCGGGTCTTCCACCTGCATCCGACGACGGATCTCGTCTTGGAGGGACTGGGCGTGGAGGTGGCCCTTGGTGTCGGCCACGACACTCACCAGCCCACTCGGACGCAGCTCGGCGAGGAGCGTGATCATGTCGACGGTCGCCAACGCATCCGTGGGCGAGGAGCGCTGCACGATGTCGTCGTGGATCTGGTTGAGCACGGCGCGAACCTGCTGGATGTTCGCGATGCGGTCCCCTGGCGGACAGACCAGGCCACAGAGCAGGTCCGCCAAGAGGGCTGTGAGCTCTGCTGGAAGCTCCGGAAGCCCCTTGGGAGGCCACACCAACTGGCGCTCCAGCGCGTAGCCATTGCAGTCGGAGAGGGCATCGAGGCGCCGCTCCATCAGCAGCTCGAAAAGCAGCACGCCAAGGCTGTAGTGGTCGGCGCGGTGGTCGTGGGCTTGGCCGAGCTCCACTTCCGGCGCCATATAGGTGCGGGTACCCACCCGTGTGTCTCGGGTGTGGTCGAGCTCACCGGCCACATTGAGGTCGAAGACCCGAAGCCCGCGGTCGGTCATCATCAGGTTGTCGGGCTTGAGGTCGCGGTGGACGATGCCCGGCTTGGTGTCCCGGAGCTGCTGCAGTGCCTCGCAGAGCTCGATGCCAATGCGCACCACTTTGACGAGCTTGTCGGTGGGGGCGAGTGTGGACTGTTGACGCTGGCGGTTCATCCACTCGGTGAGCAAGGTGCCCTCGAGGTACTCCAGCTCGATCGCAGCGGCGCGGCCGCGGATGGGGCTCTCGGGCTCCTCCAGCGCCTCTTCGAGCACGGTCCCACCGAGCCCCACCTTGACCACACGGTTGGGCGCCATGCCCACCGCTACCCGCTCCTCCACGGGCTTTGTGGCTAGTTCTCGCTGCTTCGCGGCGTGGGACTCGGCCACCTCTCGCAAGAGCTGCGCTTCATGGGCGAGGCGGCCTTTCCACTTCATGTCCTTGCACACTTTCAACGCCACCGGACGGGTCTGGTCGGCGCTGGCGGCATCGTCGGGAATCCACGTCGCCTTGAAGACGTCGCCGCTCGCCCCTTCGCCGAGCTTCCGCTCGAGGCGGTACATCCGAGGGCGACCCGTGCGTGGGTCGACGAAGGAGAGCGTCTGCCGCCCGTGGGGCGGTGGGGACTGGGACATGCGCACATCCTCGATGTCGATGGGGTCTGCCGCGTTCGAGTCAGGCCCCCGTACTAAGTTGATGAAACTATGCTGGCGACTGCGGCCGCGGCACAGGCCACTGCCGCAGCTTCAGTGGACTCCAAGACCGGGATTCAGAGCCACTGTGGGCTCCACCACCAGCCGGTGGCGCCCGGTTGCGCGGCACGCAGTCTGGTGCCGAGCAGGGGGGCCAGCGACCATCGCGCATCGTCCAACTCCAGCCACAGCCCGCTGTCGTCGCCGGGGTCGTTGACTCGCCCGTCGACCACCAACACCACCGGCAGCTTCTTCCACGAGAAGTATGCGCGCCCTTCCCCCAGCGTGCCCCGCACGACCCTCAGGAGCGTGTCGCTGGCGCCAGGGGCCTGCCGGAGCAGGTCGGTGAGACCCACGAGCACGAAGGGCTGATCTGGGTGGGGCTCGGGCTCCAAGCCCTCCACCGCGCGCAGGGCGTCGAGCAAGCCGGTCCACGGACGGGGGAGGGACACGCCGTGCCGCTCCAGCCCAGCGAGATTGCGGCGCTCGATGAGGTGCATTCCAGGCTGCATCTCAGCCTCCCGACTTCTGGTTGCCGAAGAGGCCCATCTGCTTGCCCTTGTCGGGTGACGGCTCCGGGCCCGCCTGCTCGATGGTCCGCACCGCCATCAGGCAGAGCTCTCGTAGGGCGGCGTCCTTCTTGCCCAGAAAGCGCAGGCCCTCACGCAGCTCTTCCCAGTGCCCGGCCCAGCGCAGCAGCCACGGCGACAGGTCGCGGCCCGCCTGCAGCTCCGCGAGGGCGCGGTGGAGCTTGTCGATGAGCGGACTGTGGAGGTCGCGGCCCAGGGTGGCGCCCACAGCCTCGAAGCGAGCCACGGGTGGGACCGTATTGAGCTTGTCTTTGTCCTTCGGGTCGGGGGCCACCAGGGACGCCTCGACCAGCTCGTCGCGGCTGTTGGTGTAGCCCTGGAGCTCTTTGTGCAGGCCGTCGCGGGTCCACGAGCGGGCGCCCACGGTGTGGAGCAGGGCCACCTGGGACAGGGCATCCACCGCCTGCAGGGCGGCGGGCAGGGGCACGGCCTCGCCCCGGACCTCGCGCACGAGGATGCGGATGCGCTCCATGGCCTCGTCGAGGTCGAGGTTGTTACCGTGCTCGTCGAGCACCTTGCCGTAGTGCAGGGAGAAGTGCTTGAGCGCCTTGCCTAGCAGAATCATCCACACATCGGGGCCGGGCAACACATCGCCCGAGGCTTCGATGGCTCGGAGCTGGGCGCGGGCATCCTTCTGCACCTGGCGGCGGAGCACGGTCCAGGGGATGGGCTCGGGCTCGCCCTCGCGCATGCGGCAGACGTGGATGATGTCGTAGGTGATGCCGCCGGTTGCCTGGATGACGATGGAGTTGAGCGCCTCGGAGTGCGTGGGGTAGGCAGCTACCAGGTAGAAGCCCGCATCGAAGAGGGAGCGGAGCAGACCGGTCCACCGGTCGCCTTCCTTGTGGTGGAAGGTGAAGACGAGCAGGCCGTCGTCTTTGAGGACGCGGTGGCATTCGCGCCAGGCTTCGGTGAGCTGTTCGAAGTACCAGTCGGCGTCCTTCATGGCCTGGTCTTCGATGATCTCCTGGGACTTGAGCGTGATCTCGGGGCCGAACTCGTCGGGGTAGTGTCCGGCGAGGACGTGGTGGAGCCAGACATAGTACCAGTCGGACATCTCGGCGTATTGGACCGAACCAGCATATGGGGGGTCGGAAACTACCAAATCGCGGGAAGAGGTTGGAATGTCGTGTTCGGCAGCGCTTCCCTGAATGACCCGAGGAGCATTCACCGAGGGCGTCATCTGTGGCACGGGCCTCTTCTCGATCCCTTCCTCTGTCTCGGCCCATTCCCAAGCTGACGTGGCCCAATCCGCCCCGTCCTTCGATTGCCGTAGGGAAGCCGTAAACGACCCTCGACCGTGAGCCAGGCCCCACACATTCGTTTCTGCAGGAGTGGTTGGATTGCGGTAGTCGTGAGCACTGTTCACCCGCTCCACCTTGGTAAGCTGCAAGTTGTAAACAGCAAGGTGGGACATGCATCCGAGCGCTACCTTGAATCCACTCAAGAGGAGATTGCGTAGCTCCGGCTGCTCCTCCTCCCCAATCGCGCGCAGCAGCTTGCCGAGGGCCAGAAGCTGACGTGGGCCGTAGACATCCACCCAGTGACGGTAGCCCTGGCGCTTTAGGTCTCTGAAGTTGCGCCCATCCGGGATCTCCTGCCGAGGCAACGGCAGCTCGTCCGCCACCCGCTCCAGCTCCGTCGCCGCCGCATCCACCTTCGCCTGGTCCGCCGGTGTGGCCGCCGCGAACCACTTGTGGTTGTTCGTGTCCAGTCCCAGCTCGCGGGCTTCGCGGTCGTTCTCGGCCGTCACCTGCGGCGTGTGGGCATAGTATCCGTAGTACCGGAACGGTAGTGGCGCGCGGTTGGCATCCGCCGACTCCACGACGCGCTGCAGTCGCCCGCAGTGCACGCACTTGAACTTGCCGCCGCGCACGCAGGGTGCATCCCCCTTGGGGCGAAGCGCTTCACCCGAGAATGGCACCGTGACCACATCGGGCAGCTTTCCACGCACCTCGAAGAACTGGCCGGACGCCGGGTCCACAACCACGTGCAGGGGCACCTTCTTCCGCTTGGGCTTCTTCGTTCCCCGCGCGTGTGGGGGCACCGCCGTCCCACAATGCGGACACGCACAGGTCGCATTGGCCAATGCGAAGGCGTACTTCGTGCCTTCAGGGCGCCCCTTGCCCGCCGGCTTTGTCCCCTCCACCTGCGGACCACCTGCAGTGATGGTGCAGCGGTTGAGCTCCCAGTCAAAGGTGCCGTGGCAGTGGGGGCACTCCACGTCGGGCACGTACTTGAGTGAGGCCTCCCCGCGCTTGCGGGCCACCTCGTAGCTCTTGAACAGGTCCGTCTTCTTCCCACAGTTCGGGTCCACGCAGATGCCCTGCTTCACCCAGAAGCCATAGATGATGTCGGCAGCCTCCCCCGTGAGTGGACACTGCGTGCGGTACAGCTCCAGCAGCTCGTCCTTCACCTTGTCGGACAAGCGCGCAAAGGCGGCGTCCAGCTCGTCGAGGTCGACGGGCGTGGTCTCTCCCTTCACAATGAACCAGGCGATGGGGTTGAGGTCGATCCCCGTGACGTCGAAGCCCAGGCGCAGCCCCTCCACCACTGTGGTGCCGCCGCCCATGAAGGGGTCGAGCACCTTGAGGCGGTTGCCGGCTTCGTCGCACAGGCGGGGGTCGTTGCCGTGGCCCTTGTAGAACTCGGCCATCAGGTCGATGGGGTTGCCCTCTTCGTCGCGGTAGGGCAGCGCGCTGGCCAGCAGGATGGCGCGGAAGATGCTGGCCGAGCGGCGGGCGAACCACTTGTGCATCTTGTAGACAGGCTTGAAGGCGTTGCGCTCGCGCACCGACAGCGGGTTGAGCTGCACGATGGGGAAGGCGTGCTCGATGTAGCGGTCTGCAGGCATGGGACTCGAGGGGCGAAAGCGGTGCGAGGCGGTCAGGCGGGGCCGATGGACCATACGGGAAGGAGGCGCTCGGGAAGCGACAGCCCCCCGGAGGCCAGCCAGGGAGTGCCCGGCGGGTCGGGCCAGGCGAGCCGACCCACGGCGTAGGTGAGCTTGCCACGGGTGCGGGTGGGCTGGCCGACTGGACCCGAGAGCTCGGCGGTGGTGGTGGTGATGCGGCGGTTGGAGAAGGCCGCCGCCCAGCGACCGCGCACCTGGCCCGGCTGGTGGCGCCCTTCTGCCACGTCGACCCGGAGGCCGTGGCCCAGGAACAAGGCGCCATGGGTGACGGACAACCAGGCAGGGCCGGGATGCTGCTGCACAATCTCCAGGGCCTGCGACAGGAGTCGCAAGCGGAGGGCCAGCACGCCGCCGAGGTCGTGCTCGGCGCGGTGGCCGGCGGGCAAGCGGAGGCGGATGCTGCGGGCCCCGGAGGCATAGGCGCTCTGGAGGCGGTCGCTCGTGACCGTGAGGGCGCGGGGAGCCCCCTGGAGGAGGGCGCGGGCAGCCTCTTCGGTCGCGCCATCCACGGAGGGGTCACCCACTCCGCTGCGCCAGCACCCCTGGCCGGTGAGTCGACCGTGGAGGGCTGTCTCGATGGCGTCCCACTCGGAGGGATGCAGGCCGTCCACCAACACCAGCAGTCCGTCATCGGGCCACGCGGGGGCTTGCTCGGGCGGGTCGTCGTCGGCCGCGTGAGTGCTTGCGACGAAGGGCAGCGATTCGAGGAGCTGGTCGTAGAGGCGGGGGCTCAAAGCCGGGAGGGGCCGCTCCAGAGCCAGGAGGCGCGCTTCGGTCGCGAGCATTGCCTCTTCGAGGTCGTCGGGCTCCGTGGAAGTGGGCCGCACAAGGCAGCGGCGCATGGACCGGAACAGCGGCACGGCCAGGGTGGCTGCTTCCACGAGGCTCTGGAAGTGGCCGGCCGACCACAGTGCCTCGCTGGCTTCGCGTGCGGAGCGAGACAGGGTGGTGCGCGGCTTTGGAGGCGCGGCGGCGAGCGCCTGGTGCTCGCGCATGGACTGGATGCGCAGGACCACCTCGGCGGGAGAGGCCGGTCGACTGGCCCGCTCCGGCGCCAGCAGGTCGTGGATGAGCCGCACCATTCGGTCCGGCAGGTCGGACCGAACGCTCACCAGTGGCGATGCCGGGCGCGCACGAGAGGGCACCTGGTCGCCCCACGGGTGCTGGCCCGCGAGGGCCTCGTACACCACACAACCCAGGGCGAAGAGGTCGGCGCGGGCATCCCAACCACCATCTGCCAGGTCGGGCGGCAGGTAGTGGGGGCTGCCCACAGGAGCATCACCGGCCGCATCCGGCGGGGCCGCCAAGGAGAGGTCCATCAGCACGGCCCCGCGGGGCACCAGCATGATGTTGTCGGGCTTGATGTCTCGGTGCAGAACGCCGGGCTGGCCCCCACGGGGATGCAGTGCCGTCAGCGCTTCGCAGAGCTGCTCCATCCATCCGAGTGCGGCATCGAGGGAGACGGTTCCGTCGCGGTCCAGCCGACTGCGGAGCGTCTCCCCGTCGAGCTTGTCGAGCAAGAGGTAGGGCTTGCCGTCCCAGACCCGCCCAACCCAGTGCACGGTGCGCAGGTGAGGGCAGCGGACGGTGCGTGCGTGTCGAAAGCCCGCAAGGGGATCGGCGGCCTCGGCAGGGTCGAGCAGCACCTTCAGCGCATAGTCTTCCTGCATCACGTCGTTGTGGACGGCGTACACCACTCCATTCGCGCCGCGGCCGAGCTCGCTTTGGATGGTGTTCTGGTCGATGCGGTCGCCCGGCTGCAGGTGGGCGGGGTCGGGCAGCGTGGGCTCCGGTTCGGGTGCGGGCCCGGCAGCCTCCACGGGACACAGAGCCGCCAGCAAGTCGGCCGGGGTGACGCCGCGGTCTTCCATCTTGTCTCGGAGCGCTGCCTTGAGGACGTCCTGCACGGCGGTGGGAAGGCGCGTGGTGTCGAGCATGAACTGGCAGATCCGGGCGAGGCTCCACAGGTCGCTCGATGGGAAGACATCGTGGTCGGCGGGATTGCGCAGCTCCGGGGCGCGGAAGGGGTTCGTGTCCAGAGGCGTGGCCCCGTAGACCGTGCCGGTGGTGGCTGTGACGAAGGCCCGGTCGAAGTCGGTGATGCGGGGCGTGCCGTCGGGTTCGAGCAGGATGGAGTCTGGGCCCAGGTCGCGGTGGTAGACGCCGTGCTCGACCATGGTGTCGAGGGCGCTGGCCAGCCCGGCGACCAGGCGCTGCAGGGCTTCGTCGTCGAGCTTCTTGAGCAGCCCCCGCACAAAGGCCGTCTGCAGCGTGCCGTGCTCGGACCAGTCGGTCACCTCGTAGAACTCTCCCTCCTGCTCTCCGAAGTCGCGCAAGGTGGCAATGTTTTCGTGGTCGCCGATGCGGGACAACGCGGTGGCGGCGCGCTTGTGGACCCTCAGTCGCTCAGCCCGCTCGCGGTCGTCGTAGAGGTAGGAAGACAGGAACCACGTGCGCACGCGGTACAGACGCCCGTCGTCCAGCAGGGTGTGTCGGGCCAGCCAGGTGGCGCTATGTTCGTCTCCGCCCACCCGATGCTCCGCTCGGTAGCTGCCCCACGCCCGGGCGCGCTCCTGTCGGCCCTTGAGCCTGCGGGTGATGTGGTCGACGATCGGGTCGATGTGGGGACGGTACGGCAGCGGGCCCGCCGAGCGGCGGGTCTTCAAGCCCGCCCCCGTGCCGAGCCCTCGGGCGATGGTGTGGGCGTGGAAGCTACGCGCGGTCTCTTCCGGGAAGAGCTCGAACGATGCACGCGGGTCGGCCACTGCCAACACCGCCCCCACGTAGGGGGGGCGAACACCGCCATCGAGGCGCAGGCGCTTCATGTGGCTCCCCAGCACGCGCGCCTTGTTGTCGGTCACGATGAGGGGGTTGTCGACGTATTTGCCGTCGTCGAGCTGCCACTGCCGACCGGACACCGCCTGGATGCGGCCCCGCCAGCCCTTCACCTCCACAATCCACACGCCGGCGGGGCCCACCACGATGGCATCGCACTCGTAGGGGTGGCCCGAGCGCTGGTCGTGGATGTCGACGTTGGGGATGACCGCCCAGTACGGCGGCAGGTCGTCGACAAGGCGCTTGACCACCTCGCGCTCGGCCTGATTGACCGGGGCTCCCCCCAGCTCGACGAGGCGGGCCATCAGGACTCCGTGCCGGTGTCGAGGTGGAAAGTGGCGCGGTAGAGCGACTGGCTGACCTTGGGGAGTCGGCGCACAAGGTCGAGGGCTTGTTGGCGGTTGAAAGAGCCCCGCAGGGCGAGGTGAAGATCCATACCGCCTTCGACCTTGTCGGCCTTCCCTGCGAATGCGCTGAGGATGTCGTTCAGCGCGGCGTGTTCACGGATCTGTTCCACCGCGAACTCGACCTTGCGGAAGGTGGCGTCGCGGGCGAGCTTGCGGGGGTTCATGACCGTCTTCTCCACCTCCATCAACAGCTTGTTGCGGGCGGGGACGGGGCCAAAGACCAGCTTGTCCTTGGTGCCGGAAGTGTCGTCCTTTGGCACCACGACGTCGCACCGTTGAGACAACACGGCCTGGGAGGTTCCGTCGGGGCGGTCGTGGACGCAGAACACGTAGTAGTGGTACGCCACGCCCGGGGTGAGGTTCAGCGTGTCGAGGAACTCGGTCTCGCTGCCCAGGTAGCGGTTGGCGCCATGGCTGGCGTCGATGTCGATCCGGTGCACGTCTCCCACGGTCCAGCCCATGGTGCTGGTGTACCGCTGGATGACCGTTCGAAGTGCGCCCTCGTCTTCCGGGAGCTCAGGGAACCGCCACAACACCTTGACCCCTCGCGACAGCGCATCGTGGCTGGCGGCGACCAAGGTGTGGACATGTTTGTCGGGGGGCGGCGGGGTGGTGGGTTCCGCCCGCGCGTTCACGATGGTGCATGCGCGGATGTCGTCTTGGGACAGCCGCCCGATGTTGCTTGGGCCCACATGCTCGCCGTCTGGACGCGCGAGGCCGAGGGTGCGCTTCTTCACCAGCTCTCGCAGCGCGTTGGGCACGAGCGCAGCGTCGTAGGGGACCGGGAGACCGGGGGTGTGGTCGAACTGGTCCACGAGGGCGGTCACGGAACGGTGCCGATAGTCCTCCCACATGCCCTTGATGCGATGCTCGAACTCGGGCGGGCTGGACCAGTCGCGCCGGACCAACGCCAGCAGTGCGGCGTGGGTGAACTCGTCGAGCTGCGCGAGCTCGTACCAGTCGTCGTCGGGGGTGTCCGTGTTCGCACCGGCCCGGTGCCACGCCACGTAGCGGCCATACTTCGCGGAGACCTCCTTGCTCAGCGCGGTCTTCGACTTGGCGCGAACTTCCCTGTAGATGACCGCTGCGTCGCGGTCAGGACTGTTCTCGAGCAGGCGATTGCAGGCCTCGATGCGCCGTGCGATGCGCCGCAGCGCTTCATCGGCGAGTAGGTCGTACTGTGGGGCATCGGCGGGCTTGCTGACCGACGGCTCCAGCAGAAGCACGGTGTTGCGTCGGGGGTCGAGGTTCTGGACGCTCAAGCGCTGGGAGGGCGTCAGGGAAGTCAGGCTCACGACGACCTTGGGCCGTCTGTTCCCAGCCGCCTTGAGCTGCTCGACTGTGGTGGACTGGGTGAGTGGCCGGTGGATGGCTGTGGCCTTGGTCTCGCCCCAGGCCTGCCGGAGCACGGACTGGATGACCTCCGCACAGGCTTCATGGGTGACGAGCTGAGAGCCCGCGACGGCGTTGATGCGCGCGTGGGGGTTTTCCTGCGCGCGGAAGACGAAGCGGTCGTTGTCGACGTGGAGGTGGAAGGCGAGGCTCCGCAGCTGTTCGAGCGAGTCTCGAATGCGGTTCGGGTTCTCGCCGGGGTCGACCACCGCCCGCATGATGTCGTCACGCGTGGCGCCCGGGTTGGTGGGGTCGGCGATGCTGTAGAAGAGGATGGCGCTGAACAGCTCGTCCTTGTGGGGGAGGTCGGCGGGGACGGCGTCGTAGTTGTCGCCGAGCGCGCGCCGAACCGCTTCCCCCGACTGGTCGAGGTTCTGGAGGGCCACCGAGATGCGGTCGTCCTTGAGCGGGAGATCCTGGCTCGACACCACTGGGCGGGTCTTGTGAGTGTGGCGGACGACCTCCGCCAGGAAGCGGAGGGTGCCGCGGGTGTTCTGGAATCCACCCAGGTTCGGCACCTTCTTGGTCAGGATGTCGAGGAACTCGGGGGTGAAGGGCCAGGTCTCGGCCATTCGGCTCGTGTAGGTGTCCACTTCTGACACGCCCGCCTGGGCGTAGGCCTCGGCGTACTGGGCCGTGAGCTCCGCGACGGCCTGATGCACCCGTGGCTCGTCTCGTCCTTCGAACAGACGGAAGAGGATGACCCGCTGCCGGTCGTCGGCGGACCGGAAGGACAGCTCCAGGGGACGGACTCGACGGAGAGTCTCCGCAGGCTCTGCCTTTTCCCCGAGTACCGAGGTGAGCAAGGTCAGGTTCCCGGACCGCATGGTGGTCTCGGTCAGCGCCTGCAGGAAGTTCCGGTTTCTCCCCTCACGGATCGCGGCCTGCCCATCAAACCATCGCTCGATTTCGTCGAAGATGAGAACCACACGGCGTTCGCCGACGAGGGCTTCCAGGGTGGCACCGTCTGGGAAGTCCCCTTCGAAAGACCTTTGGCCGTCCACCGAGCTGAGAACGACCTCCCAGAGGTCTTCCTGGCCACGGTGGATGAAGCTGCGGGTGATGACGACGACGTCGTCGGGCACTTCGAAAGCGGGAAGATTCCACCGATGGGCCCACTCCTGGGCGGCGGCCGGGTTGGTGAGCGCGTGGTGGGCTGCCATGAGGATGTGCGACTTGCCCAGACCATAGCGGCCGGAAAGAAGCAGCGTACCTGGGACTTCGGAAGGGTTGGTGAGGCGCGAGGCCAGCACCCGAAGGGTCTCCACCACCTCGTGCGTCGGGAAGGTGATGTTGAAGAACTCTCGCGCGTCCCGGACGACATGTGCCGCAGGCGCACGCTGGCCGAGCTTCCGTCGCTTCCTGCGCTTCGTGGTGGGGGCGGGAGCGAGGTGTGCGAGATCGACCATGTCGATGAGGCGCTCGGGTTCGAGCACTTCGGGGCGGACGGTGATCAGGCTTCCGAAGTTGTGGAGACTGCTCATGGGAAGATCTTCTTGGGACTCGGGAGGATGGGCGGGGAGTATTTCGTGTGGACGAAGGAGTCGATTGCCACTGGGGTCAACGAAGGATGCCAGTCTCGATGGCGTGTACGATGTGCTTCTCGTCCCACTTGTGCTTGTAGACTTTGACGCCGGGTTTGCTTCGCTTGAGGGACTCGAAGCGGTCGCGGAGCTTGGTGGGCGTGGGGTAGCTGCGGCCTTGGAGGATGGCCTGGCCCGTGGAGCGCCAGAACCGCTCCGTGCAGACGATGACCCGCTGGGTGGCGTCTTGGTAGACGACGAACCAGGTGCTGCCGATGCATATGGCCAGCCAGCTTCGGTGTTCGAACCACTCTACGGCGACGATGCACTGTTTGTATTGGCGCCAGAACGCGACGCGGTCGGAGTCTGCGCCCCAGGCGTTGAAGAGTCGTTCGAGGTGGTGTTCGACGTTCCAGACGTCAATGACGCGGCGGGTGGGCGTGGAGAGGTCGTGGGTGTCGGGCTGGCCGTCGCGGACGGTGCCGAGGTGGCGGATGGTGACGCGGCAGCGGTGGCTGAGGTCGGGGTTGGTGGCGATGGCCTGGCGGAACGCCGGGAGGTTGGTGGCGTGGGGCGCGAGGAGGAGCTCGGTGAGCGCGATGAGGATGCCGCGGGGGCGAGCAGGGGTGGACAGCCAGGTGTCGAGCTCGGTGGCTGGTCGGGAGCACCAGAAGGCGGGGTGGTTGTTGAGGAGGATTTGCCAGGTGCTCAGGGAGAGGGGGCACATGGGCAGGGAGCGCAGGGGTTGGGGTAGAGCGTCAGGGAGGAGACCCGTGGCGCGGACCTGTTGTGCGAGTTGCCCGGGGAGGTCACGTGATGCGGGGCGGCGGACCCAATCCGATGGGCGGGGAGTCGCTCCGGGGCGGCGGGTGCGCCAGTTGGGTTGGCTCTCGCGCCAGAGGGTGATGAGACCGGGTGTGTCGAGAGGGGCCCAACACAGGAGGGCGGCTGTGAGGGCTGGTGGGGCGACCCGGTCGGCGCCGAAGTGGGCGACGGTGCGCTCGGCGAGGGACTGGCTCTTGGTGGGGTCGGACTGACGGGCCAGGAGGGCGGGGAGGTGGAAACGGACCTTGAACGGCAGCGGCGTTGAGTTGGCGAGGGCTTGTTCGGTTTGGCGTTCGATGGTGGGCCAGTCGATACGGGCGGGTTCGATGCCGGCTTCGTGGTCGCTCTGGATGCCTGCGCACACGGCGCCGAGGCTGTCAGCGGCTTGGCGCAGCTTGTGGTGGGGGCGGTGGTGCGGCGTGGGGAAGAGAGGGTCGGTCATGGCTGGGACTCGCTCTCTTGAAGCGCTCTCTCCCAGCCTGGTGCCTTGCGGTCGATGAAGGCTCTGAGCGCTGAGTTCGGGGGGGCGCTCTCGACTGGTCTGCAGTCGATGCCCGCTTCCAATGTGGTTGCCTCGAGGCCCGGAGGGTTCCAGCAGGCTTGGATGAAAGCTTCGCAGCCTTGGTAGACGCCGGGGTCTTCGAAGCACCGCGGTGCGATGTCGTCGCGGAGGTCTTCGAGGCTGTCGAGGGAGTCCTGGTTGGTGGTGGAGGAATTGTCTTCGATGCCGACTGCTTGCCGGAGTTGGATGAGGTCGAGTACCAAGCCAGTCATGTCGGCGCCGGTGAGCTCCAGCTCGAAGGTGACGCGACGGTAGCCTTTCTCTGCTTGGTCCTTGGGGGCGCTGCGTCGGGGGTGTTGGTGACAGGTGGTGCCTGGCTGGATTTCGTCGTGTCGGTCGCGGCAGTGGATGACGTCGCCGGCACCGAGGGCCACCATGCGTTCCTGGGCGTACTGGGACAGCGCGACGTGTTGGCCTTCGCACTGTGTTCCGGTGAGAGAGTGTGGGGAGGCGAGGAGGGCCAGGCTCCGATCTACGACCGTCTCGGCACGTTGGGCGCTCAGCTGGAAGTTCTGCGTTGGGCTTCCCAGGAGGTCGGCGTGCCCGGTCACGATGATTCTGCGCACCGCATTGGGTGCCTCGGGGTCTAGACGGCCGCAGGAGCTGCCTACCGGACGGGCTCCGCACTCTTGGCGACGCAGGGCGCAGACATACTTGGGGACGAAGGCTTCGAGAAAGGCCTGCCCGTCATCCGAGAGCGAGTCGTCGCCTTCCTTGAACTTCAGGCGACTGCGTGCTTCATCGAACACGACCTGGGCTGTGACCGGGTCTGCGGTGACGCCCTCATGGTCGGTGAAGGCGGTTCGAATGGACTCGGCGAGACGCGCACGTGTGCCCAAGATGATCTGTACCTGCTTGGACAGCTCGTCGACGCGTTTCTCCTGCTCGCTCTGCTGCACCTTCAACGCCACGGTGAGGGCTGCCATGAACAACAGGAAGATGGCCATCATGCCGGTGGCGAGGTCGGCGTAGCTGGACCAGAAGCTGTCGTCGGAGGCGTGGCGGCTCATCTATGCCGACGCTGGTTGGAGCTGTCGAGAGCATCGGCGAGGGGCGCGATGGCGTCTCCAAGGATGGTCGCCATGCCGTTGAGGCTGCCTACGGCGGCCTTGAGGTTGTTCAGAGCGTTGGAGAGCTGGGCATCCTGTTCATCACCGAGACGCTTGACTACGGTTTCCACTGTGGTGCCGAAGTCTCGGGCGGCTTCGGTCAGGCTCCCATGGGCCTTGGTGAAGTCGTCGCGGGTCGTCTGCAGGGAGGAGGCGGACTGTGACCATGCAGTGGCGGCCTTCTCCGCGTTGGCACGGATGGTGTTCGATGCGTTGAGGAGGGCTTTGGTGGCCTCTTGGTTGGACGACAGGCTGGACTGGGAGGTCTCCAGGACCGTGGCGAGGTGAGTGCTGCTGGCCTCGAGCCGGTTGGCGGTGGGGGCGAGCGTGGCTGCTGCCGCCTGGAGAGGGGTGAGGACGTCGCCCAAGGTGTGGACTTGCTGTGCGGCGGTGTCGAGGCGTTCTGCCAGCTGTCGGGCGGCCTCGACGGCGTCCTTCTGGCGCTGGGCGAGCTGGTCGACGGACCCGAGAGCCTGCTGGATGTCGGGCATGCGCTCGGAGAGGTCGGTGAAGGTGGCCTGGTAGCCTTCGAAGAGGTTTCGGGTGTGCTCTCCAAGCTGCCCGAGGCGCTGGAGCTTCTCTTCGATGGCCTTGTCGCCGGCGTCGCGCTGCGCGCTGATGGTGTTGAGGTCGGACTTCAAGGTGGAGGACAGGGTGTTCATCTGCTCGGCAACGGTCGCGAAGCCGGAGGATGCGGTCCGGATCTGTTCGAGGAGTTCGGCACCCCGGGCTCGGTCGCTGGCGGAGGCGTCGGTGAGCTGACGCTGGGTCTCGAGCGCCTCCTCCCACGCGCCCCACAGCTCCGAGACGCCGTGGACGGCTTCCTTGAGGTCGGCGAGCTCGGCCGTGGTGTCGTGCCAGGTCTTACGCTCGGTCTCCCACCCGTCGCGGGTGGTGGAGAGGGTGCCCTGGAGGTGGGCGAGCTCGCTCTGAATTCCCTCAAGTGCGGTGTCGAGGGTGGAGAAGGTGGTGTCGGCCTGATGGAAGGTGTCTGCGAGAGCCTTGGCGGATGCGTTGAGGCCGGAGCCTGCGGTGGTAAGGGCTCCGGATGCGGCCTGGAGCTGGGTGGTGGCCGCAGTGAGTTGTTCGCCGAGGTTGTCGAGCTTGCCGTCCCAGGCGTTGTTGGCCTGGACCACTCGTTCGACACTCTCACCGAAGCCGTCGAGGCGGGTGCCGAGCCGTTCGTCGAGGGACTGGGCGAATTGGTCGGCCATGACCTGGGTGGAGTTGGTGTTTCCTTGGGCGAGCTTCGTGCCGATTGCTTCGATGCGGGAGAAGAGGCCCTTGGTCCCGTCGTCCTTGTCGTTCACGACGTTGAGAACGGCTTGTTCGATGGCATTCGCGAGCGTGCCGTCCATCATGTCGAGCACGCGCTTCTGGTCTGAGACTTGGCGTTGCAGGGCGGAGACTTGGTCCGAGACTCGCTTCTCAAGTGCGGCGATGAGTGTGGCGGGGTCCTTCCTCTTTGCGACAGTGCCAGTGTTCCCTGCGATTCTCTCCAGAGTTGCGGAAACCTGGGGAAGTAGCGGCGGGACCGTCGCAGGTCCCAAGAGACGGCCGAGGAGCAGCTCGGACTCGGAGACGCGCGGAAGAGTTGCGTCGATGGTGTCGATGGCTTGTCGCAGCGCCAATTCGAAGCGTCTCCTCTGGTCGAGCAAGATTCCGCGGGAAATCAGCGCGCCGAGCAGGCCTGTGATGCTTGTCAGAAAGGCTGCCCCGAGCGGCGAGAGAAGCTGCTGCACCTCGTCCTGCAGGCCTTCTGGGTCGGACGTGTCGAAGTCCGACAGTGCCAGGGCCACGCCGATGAACGTGCCGAGCATCCCCACCCAAGTGAGCAGCGCCGGCACGGATTCCGCCCACGTCGCCCCGGGTTCAGCATCTTGAGCGACCACGAGCTGGTGGGTGGACTGGATTCGGTGCAACTTGCCTTGGTGGACGACCGAATTCGCCGCGACCGCTTCCTGGAGGTCCTTGCCAACCGCCGTCGAGGGGGCTGTTTCTTTCGGTGATGCGCTCAACGCTTCGAAGTCGGCGCCAGCGGCTCCTACGGCCTGCCAACGCGCGTAGGCTGCCCAAGCCCCGAGTCCAAGCTGGAGCAGGATGAACGGAGCCGAGAGCAACAGGGAGTCGGGGTCCATCAGCGTCCTCCCACTGCGTTCTTCAGCTCTGTCCCAACGCCCAAGGTTGCGGTCGGCACGATGACTTCCTCTGCCAGGGCTTCCTTGCTCCGAAGCAGTCCATCCAAGTGGACCTCCAGCGACTTCTCGGTGGGATGGTGCACAATCGGCCGGTACACATGCACCGGTCGCGTCTGCCCGATTCGATAGGCCCGGTCCGTCGCCTGCGCCTCGTGGGCCGGGTTCCAGTGCCGGGTGTAGTGCACCACATGGTTCGCCCCGGTGATGTTCAGCCCCACACCGGCCGCCTTCGGGCCCAGGACGAGCACTGAGAAGCCCGCTTCCGCATTGAAGCGGTTCACGCGTTCCAGGCGCGCCCCAGCCACCACTTGACCGTTGACACGGTCGACGAACACACCGAAGCGCTGGGTGATGGCGCGGATGAGGCGGTCCTGGAGCTCGTACCACTCGGCAAAGATGAGCACCTTCTCGCCCTTGGCCTGAACCCCTTCCAGCACTTGCATGAGCCAGTCGAACTTGGGGTCGCTCACCGGGCGGTCGGCGACCATGTTGGGGCACGCACAGACCTGGGAGAGGCGGTGGAGGAGGCCGAAGCTGCCTTGCTTGCCGTCGGCGGACTTGTCGCGCAGCACGGCGTCATAGAGGGATGCCTGGTCGGCGGGCATGGTGAGCACCGGCCGATAGGTCGGGCCGTCGTCGTGGAGTGCGGGCAGCTTGTCTGCCAGTACCCGGCGCTTCATGCGGCGCAGGATGCGTGGGCCTACGGTGTCGCGAAGGCGGGTCAGCGCCCCTTCGTCCCCGTCCGAGGCGTGTTTCTGGTCGAAGGTGGAGAGGTCACCGAGCCAGCCTGGGGAAAGCCAGTCGAACTGGGACCAAAGGTCCGCGAGGCGGTTCTGCACTGGGGTGCCCGTGAGCGCGAGGCGCCGGTCGGCGTGCATTGCCAAGGTGGCGCGGGTGACGCCAGCAGAAGGGTTGCGAATGCGGTGGCTCTCATCGAGGACCATCAGTGAGAAGCGCACTTTGCCCAGCTCCAGCTGGTTGCGACGGAGGCCCTCGTAGGATGCGAGGGTCCACTGGTGGCTGCGGATGAGGTTGGCAGTGGCGCCCCTTCGTCCCGTTGGCCCTCCGAGGCGGAGCGGCTTGCTGAACTGCCGGGGAAAGAACTTCTCGGCCTCGGCTTCCCAGTTGTCGAGCAGGCTGAGCGGGGCGACCAGCAGCATCGGTGCCAGCGCGCCCCGGTCCTTCAGGAGGCTCATCAGGCACAGAACCTGGAGAGTCTTCCCGAGCCCCATGTCGTCGGCGAGCATGCCGTGCTCAGAAGCGTCTTCGTCCCACAACGCATGGCCCGCGAGCCACCGGACGCCCTCTGCTTGGTGCGGGAACAGCTGGATGTGCGGCGCAAGCCGGGGCGGTGGCAGCGGAACACTCGCGAGATAGCCGGCACCTTGGTCTTCGGGGGCGTGCTCGACGGCTTCGATGTTCTGCTTGACCTGGAGCTCGGCCTGGACCGAGTGGGGCGTCGGGTCCGTGGGTTCATCGATGACTTCAGGGGGCGGCACGCGGAACCAGTAGCCCTCGGCGAAGGCATAGGGCTTGCCGTTGCGGGCGGCCTCGCGGATGACGGCCCAGATCGCAGCCTGCTGTTCCGGCGTGAAGGAGCGCTGGGAGCCTGAGCCGTCGCCCGCCACGAACGTCCAGTATTCGCGGCCGGACACGCGCCGTGGTCTGTAGACCGGTTGCACGATGTCGACGCCGACGACCCGGTCGCTGTACCCTTCGAGGTCGAAGAGGTCGGGGTCGAACACGCTCTCGGGTGCGTCTCGAAGGGCTGCGGCCAAGTAGGGATCGGTCCCCAGGCTTTCACGGACCTTGAAGAGCTGTTCGAGGCCCTTGCGGCCCCGTTCGCTGACCGAGACATGCACGGTGCCGGGCCCGATTCGAAGCTGTGGCGTGATGGTCGGGCGAGCCCGAAGCTGCGAGAGGGCACGCTCGACATCCTCCGGGCGACGGAGACCGGTGCGGTCGGGCTGAAGCGACACTTCCGCTGCCCCACCATCCCGAAATCGGACCGAGGGCTCCAGCCGGTCCCAAGCTGTCACTGCAACCTTGCCAAGGAGACCCTCGACGCGGATGCGCTGCGCCCGGATGCGCTTGCTCAGGTGCCCCCACCACAGGTGGCGGCGGTCGGACCACTGGGTGTCGTTCTCTCCCGGGTTGCGCTCCGGTGGACCAAGCAGGAAGTCCTGGAGGATCCGCGCCAGCGTGGCCGGAAGGAGGTGCTGGAGCCGAGAGCCCCAGAGGGGGCCCTGAAGGCGGACACCTCGCTTGCTGCGGGGGGCGAGCAGCGCCGCCTTGGGAGCGAAGGTGGAGGCACGCGTCGCGAGTAGAGACCCACCCGACACCACGACACCCGGTGCCCGGATGGGGCGCGCATCCGTGGCGCGGCCCAAGGCCTCTAGACCGTCGGCCAGCTCGATGAGGTGGTCAGGCACCTCATCGGCGCCACGGTCAGGAAGTCCAAAGTGCAGCTCGACGTCCCCTTGCGCCGCAGCGGCGGTCCAAGCCGGAAGCCCGCTGGTGGGCACCCAGTCTCCCAGGGCAACCAACTGCGACCGTACTTCCTCTACCGCTCGACGCCCGGATTCCTCCTGTCCGGAGCGGAACACGGGTTGCCAAGTGAGGACCATGGGCGAATCTACGTTCGTCAACACGACCTCGTATACGAGTTGTTGCTGGGGCCGGGAGGCTACCGCAACCAGGGGGTTCGAGCCTGACGGGATCGAGGCGTCCTCGGTGAAATCGTGGCAGTGATCATTGAAATTGCTGGGATTCCCGATGGGTGTGAGCCTCGTGTGAAGTGACTAGGCCCGTACGGGTTCATCCGGGGCGAGCGCACGTTCACGGGGCCTTCGTTGGAAGTGCCTGGAAGCAGATGGTCGGGGGCTGCGCGGCTGTCGACCTCAAGACCTGTTGTCCGATTCCAGCGAGGACCACAGTTTCGACGTCGCGTAGCAGCGAGTGATGGCTTCTTCATTGACACCACCCCGCCGCGGTCGTATGCGCCCCACAAGAGTCAGGAGGAGTCATGCGTGGATATGCTTGGTCTGTTGTGGTCGTGGCGACCGGATGTACCGCTGGCGGTGGTGGGCGCGCCAAGGGCGGTGGTGGCGGTGCCGGCTCCGAGTGCGGCTACAACACGGTCGACTTAGGGCAGTCGTGCGAGTGCTTGGACCCGTACCTGTGGTGCGACGACGACAGCCTGGACTGCTGTGCGTACGACTCCACCGAGTTCGACATCGTGCTCGAGAGCTTCGAGATCTTCCCGCTGAAGGACTCGGCCAGCGCATCGCCCTGGGACTGGGATGGCGACATCCCCGACGAGTGGATTCAGCTTGCCAGCATCATCGGGTACTTCGACCCCACGGTCAAAACAGCGGCGGAAGTGATGGAGGCGGTGGACACCTACGCCCCGGAGCTTCTGGAGGACACGGTGCCGCCGGATCCGTGGTTGGACTTCTACCAGGGCAACGAGTACCTCGACTCGACGGGTACGTTTGACGACACGTATTCGGTGCGGCCCAATACGGTTCACACGCTTGACCTCTCGCGGGGGGAGTGGGCCTACGAAGTCTGGGATGAGGACATCATCGACCATGACTATGTCGGTGAGTTCTACATCACGCTCGACGATGCGCAGTGGACGGCAGGGCGCACGGTGATGTGGGACTACCACCCGTTGTGGGAGGTAAAGGTGCGCGTGGACCCGGTGAACTGACTCGGAGGCGCCGCCCCTCCTTTGGGTAGGGAGGAGGCGGCTTCTACGTGCCCGGGCGCGGGAGTTCAGTCCAAGTATGGCGCTGCTGCGGCGGCCCACTCGGCGGCGAGTTCGCCGGCATCGACGGAGGCGACCCAGGACCGGACGTGGACCTGGGGGATGCGGTCGAGGATGTCGCGGATGACGTGCCACGAGGGGAAGGACGGGTCGCTCATCCGGTCGAGCGTGTCCCTGGTGCCGCCGCCTGCGACGAGGATGCACCTCGGGTGAAGCAGCTTCATCTCGGATGCGAAGCAGCTCACCGAGGCACGAAGCAGCCGCTTCCCGACCCTTGCGGGTACTGCTGGCATTGCCATGAGGTCGTCGCCTGGGTGGGCGTGGCCCCTGAACTTGATGAGGTTGGTGGTGTGCGTGCGGGGGGTGAGGCCGGAGTCCGCGAGGCGGTTCACCAGCTTGGAGGTGGTGGGGCTGGGAAAGGAGTCTTGCGACGGGCGGGTAGACAACAGCACGACGTCGCAGCTTTGTTCCGTGGAGCCGACGGAGCCGAGGAACCCGGCAACTCCGTTGCCTGCGGTCGGGTTCGGACCGCGGAGTCGGGACAGCATTGCTGCCGGGGGTGCGCCAAGCTCATCCATGCGCGCCGGAGTGAGTCCCCAGTCTTCGACTGTGAGTCCGTCGTTGAGGGGCCACCACCAGGGGGCAACCTGCTGTGGCAGATCACTTCCGAGGTAGCGGGAGAGGCTGTCGACGATGAGGTCACCGGCGGTTCGTGGCATGGGGACTCCTTGGCTGGGGTGCGCATCTGACGCGGCGCGGGGGATGACGTTGGTGAGACGCGGTGGTGTCGGAGGCCGCGGAGGCTGGACGCGCTGGCCGCGGTGCTCCGTCCGGTGGGCTCCCGGAATGGGCGGAGGGCCTATTCTGCTTGGCGTTTGTGACCCGCCTGGCCCTGCCACCCCCGAGCTCCCCCATGACCGACCCCCGCACGCTCCGCCGCTCCGGCCCCTGGCAAATCCTCATCATCGAGCCCCCCGACAGCATCGACTCCCCGGAAGTCGTCGGAACCGCCCTCGTGCTCGACACCCGCGCAGACCGCATCCGCGGTGCCGCACCCCCTCGCCGAGCTCACCGAGGTCGTCATGCAGGCCGCCGTCGACCCCCCAGGGCGACAGCAAGCCCGCCCGCCCGCGCTCCATCCAGTGCCTTCCGAGCCCCGCAGACCTCCTCGTGGATGCCGGTCGCCGCTTGGGGTGCAGCGTCCAGAAGACCCGGAATCTCAAGCAAGCCGAGGCCGCCGCTGCCCATCTTGCCGACTACCTGTCGCCCGGTCTGATGGGCCTTCCGGTGACGCCAGCGCCCTGGAGCCAGCTCATGGCGTCCGTATTTGCGGACCCGCCGTGGACCATGCTCGACGACGGGGTGGAGTTCCACTTTCGCTCGGAGCACGCGACCTGGACGGCCGGGTGGCGCTCGTGCTCGGTCTCGCCGGCCAACAGTTCGGCTTCTCCATCTTCCCGAATTCAGCGAGCCACATCCGGTTCCGCGACCGTTCCCGCCAGAGGCCCCAGGTCCTTTCGGCGGGTGGGGCGAAGCGGCGGTCGTTCCATCCCAAGAACGTGGTGTCCCAGACCTTGGTGGCGGTGGCGGCAACCGGGGGTGGTGGCGGGGAGGAGTACGCGGAGGAGTTCGACTTCGACACCCTCGACCCGGACGGGCTGCTGGGCGCCAACGACTGGTCCGGACCGCCCGACACCTGGCCCGCTGCATCGGCCACCCTGATGGCCTTCGGGGCTCCTCTGGAGCTGGACGGCGCGCCGCTCGAGGTGGCGGACGTGATGTACCGGCTGCTCTCCCTCATCTGGAATGCGGTGGTGGCGGCGGACTTCATGGGGTTGCCAGAGAAGGTGGAGATGGTGCGCACTCTGGCCCTTCCGCTGCCGATTCCGGATGCGGTCGACAAGTTCATCGCGCGCAAGCGGCGGAGCTTTCCGCGCGACAACCGGGTGTTGAGCATCTCCCACGTCACGAAGAGCCGGGAAGAGCTCCGTGTGGGCGTAGACTGGAGCTTCGGGACGCCGATGGAGTAGCGCGGGACGCGCGGGGGCAAAGAGCGTCCGAAGGGCGGGGGCACCTCCGGACGCTCGGCTCCCGGTCGTAGAAGGTGGGCGGTGCGGTGTTTTGGGGCGTGGCGGCTACGCGGACGCCAGAATCATGGCGAGCTCCTCCACCGCTTCCAGCCGCCCTTCCAGGGTCTGCACGGCGGTGAGGGTCCCGGCTTCGAGGTCCCGCAGCTCGCCGTCCAGGTCTTGGCTGTCGCCTGCGAGCCGGGCCACCCGCTGCTCCAGCGCGCTCAGTTTCGCTTCCAGGGCCCCCAGTGCGGCTTGGTGGCGGGCTTCCGCCCGTGTGGTCTCTGCGTGGGTGGCCTCCAGCCTGGCGAGCAGGCGTCTCAGGTCGGCCTCCAGGCGGTCCAGGTGCGCGTCGCGGACGGGCGTGGGCGAAGATGGCCCGTGCGGGGCCTCCGTGGGCGGCTTTGGGGCGGTGGAAAGGAGAGGCGCGGTCGGCTCCGGTGCGGCCGGTTGCACTTCGGGTACCGTGTCGCCACGCTTCCGTGCGCGTGACGCTGCGCTTCGACACGCACCGCTGCAGTACTTGGCGTCCCGTCGCAGGGCCTCGAACGACTTGCCACACATCACGCAGGTGGCGTTCTGAACTGTGGTGCTCATGTGTCGGATCCTCCAGCACGCGTCACTTTCGTGCGTGCAGCTGGGTTTTCTGTGGCGTTCCGTGTCGCCCGCCAGCGCGCTTGCGACCGGGTTTCGTGGGGCGTGGCCCACGTCGTCTGGAAGCGCTCGGCCAGCCTGTCGGAGACCTTTGGGGACGGGAGGGCGGGCTCTTGGACCTCGCCGCTGGGGGGCTCAGATGCCTGTTCCGCCACTCGTGGCAGCGGAGGTCCGAACCCCGACGGAGAAACCCTGGCACCCAGCCCTTTGGGCAGCGGCTCGGGTGTCATGTTCGCCACCGGTCCCACAGTGGCACGCTCCTCGTCGCTCATGCTTGCCATGGCCTGTGCAATCCAGGACGCCATCAAGCTCCCCGGCTCGATTGACTCAAGATGGTCCAGCACGCACGGTTCTGTATCGGTTGCTGCCCCGGAGGGGGCCGCTGAGCGGCTTGGGATCCGGCTGGCATCCAATGCCTCACCGATGAGCTCCGTGGTCCACCACTGGCCGTACAGACGCTCTACGCGGTCCCGGACCGACACGGCGTCCGATGGCAGCCCCTCCAGCTCCAGCCGTGCAGCCACTTGCCGGGCCGCTTGCACCAGCGACACTCGACGGCCCCCCTGCTTCATCCACAGCTCGTGAACCGACCTTCGTTCCTTCGGCCGGCCCTTCTGAAGGAAGGAACTCTCCCTTCCATCTTGAACTCTCTCCTTCTCTGGTTCGCGCGCGCGCGTGGCTGTCTGCTTGGGGGCCGACTCTGCGCCTGCGTCCAGGCCGACACCGGCGTCGGCTGGGTGGGGGGCACCCGCGACTGCTTGGGAGCCGACACCGGCGTCGGCTGGGTGGAGGGCACCCGCGACTGCTTGGGAGCCGACACCTACGGCGGCCTGAGAGCCGACACCGACGACCGCCTGGGGGCCGGCTCCAGCGTCTGTTGTGAGGCCGTCAGCCGCGCCCGCCTTGAGGCCGACACCCGCGCCCGCCTCCAGGCCGACACTCGGTCCCGGCCACACGGTCGCCACTGCCCACTCTTCTGACACCCGAGCCCCAACGTCCAGAGGCTCCCCCGACCACAAGCTGGGGTGGGCCAGGTGGTACCGGCGCCGGCCGTGTCCGCGCTCATGTCGGCGGGCGAGGACCACACCGCGCTGCACCAGCCGCCGCAGAGCCCGCTCGACGCCCGAGACCTTGGCCCCGAGCGCTGCAGCCAGACGCCGCACCGAGGTATCCACCCCTTGGCAGGCGGTGTCGTCCGGCACGGCCATCACCTGGACCAGCACGAAGTCGATGATGCCCCGCTCGAGGGCGGTGAACCGGCCGTGCCACAGGGCCCTGGCCAGGTCTCCGGTGAACTTGACGAATCGCCCCGGGCGACCCCACGCATCAGCCGGCATGGGTGCCTCCCGCGTGCCCCAGACGTGCCGAGGTGGTCCGAAGTCGCCCCCGCGGCACAATCCTGGCGGCGGTCGTGTCGTGAGGCGAGGGTGCCGTGGGGGAGGTGTTCTTGTGGTGTTCGTGCAGAGTCACGGGACGGAGAGGCGAGGCATTCGACTCCCACCGCCTCCACTTATGAGGACTGGTTTGTGTTCATCGTCTTCGTGCTGTCTTGTCCGCGCTTGGTGTGGGGACGGGGCGAGTGCGTGGATGGCGTCCGCTGCGATGCTGGAGAGGTCGGTGGGTGCGGGCCGGAGGTTGGAGACTCTCGGGACTTCACCGTGTCTCGGCATCCAAGCCATCGGAAGCATGTCGTGGTGGTGACCGGTGTGCGCGAATCGGCGCACAATACCATGCTTGGTCACTGCGATGTAGAGGAGGTTGTCGACGGGGCCGCTTCCAGGGCCGCACATTATTTCCGTCTGGTCCTCAGCCTCCGTCGAGCATCTGGGCCGTGTTCCGCTCGATCTGGACAAAGCACAGTGCACGCTGAGCTTCGAGTCGAAGGGAAAACGAGCGCTCCCGGCCCTTCCGGTATCCGGACATCGCACCCGTGAGCATCCCGAGCCCGCCGCACATGACCGCAACCGCCGCGGTGACCACGACCCAGTCACCATTGGACATCGTGGCGAAGGTCGCGCTCCCTCCGAGCAAGCTGAGTAGAATGCCCCAGCGGAACGCCGCGGAGACTGCCATCTTGAGCTCGATTCCCTTGGCTTGAGCGTATAGTGCGTCCGCCATCTGCTGGATCACGGTGCTGTCGTACGGGGTCATGCTGGGCTCCTGCTTGGGATGGAGCACGTAATCAGTAGGATGGGTGGGGTCGAGTGCTACGTGTATAGGCGGGGGTGCCGGCGTTCTTCGAGCTGCACGCTTCCGAGGTGGGGCGTCTGGGTTGGTCACCTTTCGAGGGCTTCTGCTGTCAGTCAGGTCACCGAGGACGTGGGGGACGAGGCGAAGCAGGACCTCTCCGCCGGCGAGACCGCCTGGTCGGGTACCACTTGCCCGGAGGGATGGGGTGTTGGTTGTCCGCAATCGCAGATGCGGAGCGTCCTGACCGCCTGTGGAGGGTGCGGCACACCCGCCGCACGACCCACTCTCCGGAGTCACGATGCTTCCTCCCGCCGTCAACTTCCACATCCTCCGCCGCTGCAACCTGCGGTGCCGCTTCTGCTTCGCCACCTTTCGGGATGTTCCGTCCCAGCTTGACTCCGCTGGTGCCCTGCGGGTCGTGGAGGCTCTTGCCGAAGCGGGGGCCGAGAAGATCAACTTCGCCGGCGGCGAGCCGACCTTGCATCCAGACCTCGCGGTGCTCGTTCGACATGCGAAGTCACTCGGTCTCACGACGAGCATCGTCACCAACGGTGCCCGCCTGCCCCACTTGCTCGATGCGTGTGCGGATGCGCTCGACTGGGCGGGGCTCTCCGTGGACTCCTTCGACGAAGACGTCCAGAAGGCGCTCGGCCGAGGGTGTGGTGGTCATGTTCGGCGTAGCATTGGCCATGCTGCTCGCTGCCGAGAGGCCGGTGTGCGGGTCAAGCTCAACTCGGTCATCACCCGTCTCAACATCGACGATGACCTCTCGCCCCTCGTTCGGGCGATGGTTCCCGATCGATGGAAGGTGTTTCAGGTCCTGCCGATGGGCGGACAGAACGACGTCCACATCAACGACCTCACCGTTTCCGACCGCGCGTTTGAAGGGTTCGTCCGGCGGCACCGCCACCTGCAGGCGGAAGGACTCGATCCCATCGTCGAGACCAACGATGCGATGCGCGGCAGCTATGCCATGGTCGACCCCTTCGGCCGCTTCTATGGCAATGCGACCGGACGGCATGTCTACAGTCGACCGATCCTCGAGGTTGGCGTCGAAGCGGCGCTTTCGGAGGTGGGGTTCGTGGCCGAGAAGCTGGTGGACCGCGGCGGGCTGTACCGATGGGCCGGGTGACGAGAGCGGCGGTCATCCGGCTTGGCCCGTCCAGTTTCCCCGCAACGCGCGCCAACGGAGTAGCCTGCACGACCTCAACCATCGACCTCCGCCCCCCCCGAGCCCACCATGACCGACCCCCGCAAGCTCCGTCGCACCGGCCCCTGGCAGGTTCTCGTCATCGAGCCCCCAAAGAGCATGGAGCACCTCGGGGTCGTTGGCCTTGCGCTCGTGCTCGACACCCGCGCCGACAAGATCCGAGGTGCCGCGCCCATGCAGAGCCTCGCGGAGCTGCCCGAGCTGGTGCTGCAGGCCGCGGTCGCCCCACCCGGCGACTGCAAGCCCGCTCGACCACGCTCGATCCAATGCCAGGCCCAACACGCCGCTCGCCTCGCCGACGTCGGACGCCGGCTGGGCTGCAGCGTGCAGCCGACGGGGAACCTTGGAGCCGCCCGGGCCGCAGCCGACCAGCTCGCCGAGTACCTGTCTCCCCGTGAGGCCGGTCTTCCCGTGACGCCGGTGCCGTGGGGCCAACTCAACGCACGGTTGTTCGCCAACCCGCCTTGGGGGTTCCTCGATGATGGGGTGGAGTTCCACTTCCGCTCGAGCGACGCGAGCCTCGACGGTCGGGTGGCGTTGGTTCTCGGGCTCGCCGGGCAGCAGTATGGCTTCTCCATCTTCCCGAGTGAGGAGAGCCATTGGCGCTTTCGCAACCGGTCCCAACAGGGGCCACGTTCGGTGCAGCTGGTGGGCATCGAGGCGCTGATGGTCCACTTCGACCCTCCCTCGGAGCTTCCCAAGTCGTTCGTGGCAGCGGCGCGCCAGGCGGGCCTGGTGTACAGAGGACAGGGTGGCTTCGAGCTGGTGCAGACCCTGTTCGCCTTGAAGGAGCAGCAGCTGGGCCCCATGACGCCGGGGGAGGAGTTTTCTGCGGCGGGAGTGGTGGAAGCGGTGCTGGAGATGTGGCGCCGCTGCGGAACCGACCTTGTGGGCGAGGGTGGTGAGGAGCGCATCCAGCTCAGCGACGGACGCTCCGTGGTGGTCACGGTTCCGGTTCGGTTTGGGTTCGCGGCTGGGTTGGATGATGACGAAGCGCTGCCGTTGTTTGAGGAGTACGCGCACCTGGCGTTCAGCGGGACGGGGCCGGGCGGCGTGCCCACGCTCATCTTCAAGTATGCCAAGGCGCATGCGCTGAAGGTTGCGGGGTGGATTGAGGGCATCGAGCGCGTTCGGGTCGAAGGTGGGATGGGGCAGCCCCTGCGGCTCTTCGGGGATTCTGCCGTGCACGACTATGGGTTGCTCCTGGTGCTGGAGCCGGACCACCCCATCAGTCACCTGGTCACGGGCCATTCAGCGGTCGAGCTCATCGTTTCGTCGGGGGGGGCGAAGCGCCGTTCGTTCAACCCCAAGGACATCGTGTTCCAGACCACTGTGACTGTGGAGGGGGCGGCGGCGGCCCGCGGAGTGGGGGAGGATGACTTCGCGGCGACGTTTGACTTCGACACCCTTGACCCCGACGGTGTTCTGGGTGGCAAGGACTGGTCTGGTGCACCCGACTCGTGGCCGAAGGCGTCGGCAGCGTTGATGGCGTTTGGCGCGCCGATGGAGCTGGATGGGGCGCCGGTCGAGGTGGCCGATGTGATGTACCGGTTGCTTGCGATGATCTGGAACGCGGTCGTGGCGGCGGACTTCATGGGCATGCCCAACAAGGTGGAGCTGGTCCGGGCGTTGGAGCTTCCGCTGCCGATTCCCGATGCCATCGACAAGTTGGTTGCCCGCAAGCGTGCGTGCTTTCCCCGGGACAACCGGGTGCTGAAGGTCACCGACGTCACTGTGCGCGAAGGCGACCTCCATGTGGGTGTAGACTGGGTGTTTGGTACGCCGGAGTCCTGATGGTTGGATGGATTGTGGGCGCCTGGCGTCCTTGTCGGTGGACTGCGGTAGGCGGACTAGGTTGGAAGCTCGAGCGTGCTCCCGGTTGTCATTGCGAGGAGCCATGCCAGGCGCCTGGCATGCGTGGCCCCTTCGACTTCCTCGCCATTGATGTATAGGGCCGCATTCTTCGCGGAGAGTCGGATGTGTTGGATGTCGGCGACGCGGATGCGGTCGACGTAGGTTCGAAGTCCGGCGAGGCTGTGGCGGGCGCGGAGCTCGGAGTCGGTGAGGAGCCAGCCTACTTTGCCCGAGGTGCGTCTCGACGGAAGGCCGTGGGCGAGGACTGACGAAGCGGTGAGACCTTCCCCGTACTGGTGGATGGCTTGGACCAGGCGGGTGCTGGTGGGGTCAGGGGAAAGGTGGACCGGGGAGTCGGTGGGGCGCGGGATGGTGAAGAATGCGCGCACGGTGGGTGCGATGGGGGCGGGCGCGGGGCTGGGTGAGGGGGCCTCGGCGAGGGTGAAGGGGACGCTGGTGTCGGTGGTGGGGTCGTGGAGGGCGAGGCGGTGGGGGTGGTCGAGGGGGACGACGCTTCTGCGCGTGGGGGTGTCGTTGGCGGCGATGGTGAGGAGGTCGACGCCGAGGCCTATGAGCACGGAACGACCGCAGGCGCTCACGACGGCGAGGTCGGGGGCGGTGTTCGGGGAGCATGGGGCGAGGGAGTGGGTGGCGCGGTCCCAGGTGAGGAGCTGGATGGGGGTCTGGATGTCGAGAGGGACCGTGGTGGGGTGGAGCTGGAGCCGGGCGTGGGTGGGAGGGGCTTCGGGCGTGGTGAGGCGGAGCGGGAGGTCGGGACGGTCGAGCTCGGCGCGAAAGCGGTGGGCGATGGCCCGTCGGTAGGCGGGGAGGGCGACCTGGAGGAGCTCGGTGAGCTGGCTCGGGGCGTTGAAGGCCGGGACGGCGGGGGCGCCGAGCTGGCGGCAGACGACGGAGAGGTCGATGTGGCCGATGTCACGGATGTCGGTGTGGGCGGGGAGTCCTTGCCACTCGAGGTACCATCGGAAGTCGTCGATGGTGCGTAGGGGGAGGTGGGTGGCTTGGATTGGACGGGGGGGGCCGTCAGGTGGCTGGAAGAGGTTCCGGAGGGCGTCGAGGCCGTCGGACCAGGGGTTGGGCGGGCTGTGTAGGGTGTGGTCGAGTAGGTGCTGGGTGTGGTTGGCGGAGCGGAGGGCTCTTCGGAGGTGGACGAGCTGCTGGATGTGGGCGGGTCGCTCGATGGCGAGCTGGTAGAGGGTGGCGTCTTGGACGAGTGCGAGGAGTTCCTGGTCGACGATGGCGTGGAGGTGTTGGAGGCCGGACCGGGTGCGTTGGCGGACGGAGCCCCGCTGGACGAGCTGAATGTCTGCTGCAATGCGGAGGGCCAGGGCTTCGGCGACGAGGAAGGGGAGCCGGACGGGGTCGCCGGGTGTGTTGTGACGTGCGCGGGCGTCGATGGTCCAGCCGATGAGGTCGTCGGTTGCGTGGGCAACGCGGGTGAGCTGGGTAGGGTCGACGGGACGCTGGGCGGTGGCTTGCTCTTCGAGGAGGTCGCCATAGCTCCAGAGGACACGCCGCATGTGGGCTCGGAAGGTGTCGGCGTAGACACGGGCCTGCTGTTGGTCGAGCGCGGTGTGGAGCGCGGCGAAGCCTTGCCGGAGCTCCTGGCGGGTGTCGTGGAGGTCGGTGGAGAGGGCCTCGAGGAGCTGGACCTGGCGCTGGGAGAGGGCCTTGAGGGCGTCGAGCTGGTGATGCACGGCGGTCGGGGCGGTGTCGAGTGCGGCAATGCGGGTGAGGCCGGACATGTTGGCGCCGAGCGTCAGGAGCCCCATGGGGGTGGTGACGGCGGCGGTTGTGCTGGTGGCGGCCCCGATGAGGCGGGTGACGACGACGGCCGAGGTGCGGATGGTGTCCTGGTTCTCGGCGATTGCGGTGGCGACCTTGTCGAGGGCGGACCGGGTGGCGGGGGTGGCGTCGGTTGAGGCCCGGAGGAGGTCGAGGGCGTGCTTGGCGACGGTGAGGGCTTGAGTTGGATCGGCCCGGGTGTAGGTCTGCCAGGCGTGGCCAGCCAAGCCAAGGAGGGAGGGGGGAGGGGTGGGGGACATGGTTCGCCTCGGATTGGGACGGGGGCTGAGAGCAACCACGCTGCGACGCTTGGAGCTTGACTACCCAGAGGGAGAGAGCTTCCTTTGCACCAGCTCGACCGCCAGATCCTTGTCTGCGGCCCGCAGTGCCTGGTAGTCCTTGTAGTGGTCGCCCTTGTCCCAGTGCGTCATGCTGAATGTGGTTCTGCCGTGGTGACTGAGCGCCACCCAGAGGAGTCGAGCGATCTGCTGCTGATCTTCGTTGCCACTCCGGGCCTTCTCGACGAAAGCCTCGGCGTGTGCTTTGCGAACGTTGCCAAGGTATCCGCCCTTCCGTTTCAGGTACTTGACGATGCCCTTTGGGGTTTGGTAGCCGTCAACCAATGTGGACAGCCCAATCGAGCGCCCCAAGCTCCGCATCAGCTTGCGTTCCTTTTGCCTGTAGACGTAGTCGAAGAGCCGTTGAATAGCGGCGTCTACTCCGTTCTTTCGACCGTCGAGCCACCGGCCCAGGTGGTCGAGGTCGGCCAAGTGGTCGAGAGTGGACTTGGTGTTCACGACTCCTCTTCCAATCTGCAACATGTTGGGGCCGGGCACAGCGGCCCCGACCACGGTGGATGCTGTAGCCCTGGCGATGCCGCCTACCACACTTGCTTTGAGCACGGCGACGGCGTGTTCGTTCGCTTGGCGTTTGACCCTGGCAAGAGGTACCGGGCCGGGCCGTCTGCCGGTACCCGCGCCATCAAGCTGGCTTATCAGATCACTCTCGAAGTTCTCAAGTGTGGAAAGCAACTTGTCAAGGCGTTTACTGTGCACTTGGGCGGACGGAGCGCCGGCCCTTGATCCTATGGAGTTGAGTTGGACGAGGAGCAGCTGCATGTCGGTCCAGGGGAATGCCAATGCAAGGTCTTCCGAGGTACAGCTGGCGGGGATGAGCTCGAGCTTCTTGAGCACTCGATTGGCGATATGGAGAGTTCCTGGACCGTCCCAGTCCTTCTCGAGTCTGTTCTTGGCGCCCCGCAAGGCTTCCACGAGCGTGGCTCCGGCACGTGTTCGGTCATTGGCCGGCGGTGGGGAGCTTTCGGCTTCGAAGACCAGGGCTTGCAGATACTGGTCACCCAGCCTGCCGACCAGGTCGGAGGTGGTTTGGAGCATCCGGCATGTCAGGTCTGCATCCTTCGAGTTTTTGGCGAGCCAGCCCTTGTCGTCCAGCTCCTTCGCGAGCTTGTCGAGGGTGTCCAGGGCCTCCCGCGCCCGTTCGATTGTCACCTTGAGTTCCGAGGTCTTCGCGCCTTTGTCCGGTAGCGATGCTGTTTGCTCGGCGAGCTCATGGAGGGTACGGACGATGCCCCTCCATTCGACCTTGCTGGTACGGGAAAGCTTCACGGCGGCCTGGCGATGATGTGTGATGTCTTCCGTGAGCCACCTGATGGGGCTTGCCGTCTTTGGTTGCTCAACCGGGGCCTTGCGTTGGCTGGAGGCGCGCGAACCATTGGACCGTTGACGGTCGTTGAGGTCCTGATCGATTGGGGCTCCGCGGTGGTTGTCCGCCTCTTTCACCTCGTTCGCCTTTTCCGCCTTTTGCGCCGACGGGGGATTGGCTTCGGAGAGGATACTGTCCTGCTTACGAGTTCTGTTTCGCCTTTTCTTACCCGAGTTTCTAGATGCATCGGCGCTCCTGTCGGCCTCCTTCGTATGGCGACGGGCTTTGGTTGAATGGTTCTCCGACTTGCTGTTCTTGGATAATCTGGTAGCGGGCGATTTGTGGCCTCGCCTGGCGACAGGTTTGGCCCCATTCCGATGGCGAGCTCCGGATGGGTCCCCGAATCGTGTCTCCCGATGAGAATCTTGAGGCTTGGCGTCCGCCTTTACGTTCTGATCTTGCCTTGGCCTGAAAAAGTCAACAACCAGATCGATAAATCCAGGGGCGCACACGGCCCGCTTGTTGCTCGAGGCTTCCGATTTGCGATTCGCTCCAAGGGTGCCTTTTGCTCGCTTTCTGGGTGGCTGCATACTCTATTCCTACGATGTGGTGAAGGTGGGGCTTGATTGAGTGGCACCGGAGTGAATGTGGGACACGACGCCTTCGGACTTCCCACTCTTCGAGCACTCGATAGGATGGACAGCCGTGGCTCGCACCGCAGGTTTGCTCCGAGGTGGTTCGCCCGTCGAGGCTTCGTGTTGGACTTCTGATCCGGTCATCACGAAACCTTCGCGAGATAGCCCACCACGAGCGCGATGTGCTCGGGCTTGCCACCGACTCGGAACAACAGCGGGGAGCCGTTGGTGGGCAGCTTCAGGCCGCTGGTGTGGGTGGTGAGCTGGTCGGGGAGCGGGACCTCGGGCTCGGCGATGAGCGCGAGCTCGGGCGTGGGTTGGTCGGGTTGGGGTTGGATGACGGGGTGGAGAGACAGCACCTTCGAGCTCGCCAGGTCGGGGAAGAGGTCCCGGTGGATGGGGAGCTGGAGCGTGTCGGTGTCGCTCTGCTGGAAGGCCTGCCAGGCGTCCGGGAAGTCGGTGGGGATGTGGAAGAGTCGGTAGGCAGGATAGGGTTGGATGCTGTCCTTGACGGCACGGGCGAACGCGGCGGGGCCGGGCTCGGCGGTGTACTTGAGCTTGACGGTGACGTCGGTGATCTGTTGGAGGTCGAAGTCTCGGCGGCCGGAGAGGGCGAGTCGCCATGAGGAGATGGCGCCAGTACACTCGAAGGGAAGGTAGTTTTCGCTGTCGAAACGCAGCTCGAAGAGTCCGTTGTTGGGTTCGTACTGGTCGTGGTGGGACAGCGCGACCTGTTGGTTTGGACGCCAGTCTGCACGGATGGAACCGGGAGCAGGACCTTCCGGCTTGAGGAGGTGGCGAACGGCTGCGATGTCGGCAGAGAGGACGGTCTTGTGGCTGAGCTGGGTGAGGGTGGCGTTGACCCGGGTGCCTTCCGGCAGGTGGAAGGTGATGGCGATGGTCTTGACCTGGCGACAGAAGTGACCGGGGAAGTCCTCGTCGAAGAGGGCCTCGGTGAGGTGGAAGTCGCAGGTGCCTTGGGTGCGCAGGGAGAGCAGGGCCATGGGGTCGAGACGCGCGAGGGAGATGTCTCGGCTGATCTCGAAGCCCCGACCATCTTGGGCGTGCCAGGCCTGTTCCATGTGGTCGAGGTCGAGCGCGAGGAGCTCCGCGGCGAGCAGGCCTTGCTTGGAGGTGTTCCAGTAGTTGGTCTGGATGAATTGGACGCTGCCGGAGGATGTGCCGGCCTCGAAGCGGAAGGCCTGCTGTGCAGAGAGGGCGGTCTGGAGGGCGAGACGGTAGGTCTGGCCGTAGAGCTTTGCGAGCTGGGTCTTGGTCCAGGTGTAGAGCTGCTTGGAGGTGAAGCGGTTCTGGTAGTGGGTTGCTTCTTCCTTGGCTTGGGCGAGCTCCAGCCTGGCGAGGTCGAGCTCCTTTTCGGCGATGGAGACCTGGTGCTTTGCGCTATGGAGCTGGGCGTCAAGCTGCATGATGTCGTAGGTGGCCTGGCTGCGCTGGAATTCCCAGTCTTGGCGGGTGCGCTCGTGTTGGGCGGCGATGCCCATGACCTCTCCGCTCAGGCTGAGCGTCTCGGCTACAGCGGATGAGACCGCTCCCTGTAGCTCCATCGACTTGCCGACTTTGTCGCCGCCTGTGGACAAGCCGAAGTTGAAGGGCCCGAAGTAGCCTTCCGGGAGCGGGACGAGCATGGCTGAGGCGGTGTTGTACGCCGCGGTGAGGGCGTGAAGCGCCACTGCGCCCGTCATCAGGGTCAGCTGGGTGATTTCGGTCGCTCTGAGGCCCTCGTCCAGCCACAGCTGGTATGTGTCGTGTCGGGCCTGCGCCTGTTCGAGGCTCGCTTCCGTTGAGACCCTGTTGGCATGTGCGTCCTTGAGCTGGAGCGTACGCATCTGAATGGTCAGCTCGGACAGCTTCTGTTGGTGCTTGCGGTGCAGCTCGGCCAGGGCTTGTTCATCACACCGGTCGAGGGTGGCGAGGAGCTCGGAGCCGAAGGCGGCGGCACGGCTGGCCAGGTCGCGGGCCCGCTGGAGGATGACGACGAAGCGCTGGTGCGGGATGGGGGCGTTGCTGGTGGCGCCGGCGGAGTGGGTGAGGCCGCCGGCCGCTGCGGCAGATGCCAGCGCGATGGGGTCGATGGGAGGGGCGAACAAAGGAACGCTGACGCGGTTGCCTTGGAGGTCGAGCGAGTGCCGGAGCTTGTAGAGTCGGTCTTCTACCCGGTCCCAGTAGGCGGTCATGCTGCCGTTTTCCGGGATGCTGAAGTAGGGGGCGCCCCGCGTGACCGGGAGGTGCCGGGCGTCGATGGTGAGGCCCTTGGAGAGGCGGTCGTCTGTGAGGTGCGCGCGCGTGCTCGGCGCGGTGTTGGGACCACCGACGAACTGGATGAAGTCGTCGTGTGTGCGTGTGGCTGTGTGGACGTAGTTGGTGGTGCGCAGGCTGGCCCACGTGGTCTCGTCGGGAAGAGTGTTCTTGCCTTGTGTTGGCTTGGGACGGCTCCCGAGGAGGTCGAGCGCCTGAAGGTAGAGCGTGTGGGCCTCGGCGAGCGTCTCCCGGGTGCCGCTGGCGAACAGGCTGTCGCCGTGGTCGAGCAGGTTGTCGATGTAGGTCATGACGACGTGTCGACGGTAGGCGACCGAGCGCAGGTTGGCGATGGCGTGGGGGTTGGCCGGGTCGTCGAGGTACGTAGACAGCTGTGCGTTCAGGCTGTTGCTTGCATCATAGACCTGTTCGAGTCGTAGCGCGACGCTGTTGAGCTCCTGGAGCGTCTGGCGTGCCTCGGCTGTGGCTTCCGGGTCCGCCGCTTCGTACACTCGGGGCGAGACGATGTGGGAGGTGCTGAGCCACCTGGTGTCCGGGGTCTTGGGCTCGGTCCCCTCGAACAGGCTCGTGAGGCCCTTCAACCGGGCGATGGTGACGCCGATGGAGCTCGGGTGCCGGGTGCCGGTCGAGGGGGGACGCCGGGCGGCCTGGAGGTCTTCGTAGGCGGCGATGAGGCCCTCGATGTCTGCCGACAGGAACGGCACGAACCGCCAGCAGTCCTCGCCCTCGGTGGGGTCGAAGATGCGCTCCAGCCAGGTACGTGCCTCCGCGTATTGGCCGGTCGCAGCCAGGTGCTGGGCGATGAGCACAGGCGCGTGGAAGAACATCTCCCAGTAGTAGATGCCGTTCGCGCTGGCGAAGTCGAGGTGGGAGTTGGTGGGCGGGCCGAGGAGGTCGTTCCCTGCAAGCTTTGGGAGCTCGTCGATCCACTGGGCGTCGAGGCTGAGCAGCCCATCGAGGCCCCGTTCGAAGAAGCGCTGCTGGAGCGGCATGGCCGTGGAGGAGGTGAGCCGGACGGTGCTGTAGGGGATGGACTTGTCGGCCTGGTGGGCGTTGTAGCCCGTGAGGGAGAGGGGGAAGCCGGTGCGGGGATGGGAGAGAACCACCTCCTGGTCCGCGTGGAAGCGGAAGAGGATGCCGCCCTTGTCTTTGCCTCGGTCGAGGGTGGCGGAAGCGACGACTCTCGGACGTTCGCTTGGCTTGCGGGAGGGCCGGGGCGTCCTATCGGCGTCGGAGGGGGGGCTCTCGGAGGACAGGGCGAGCACAAGGTCCTTCACTGATGAGAAGGCAATGGAGGACGCATCGGTGACCAGCGTGGCGCGCCCGGGGTGGAGCCTCCGCTCGATGTACTGGACCGTGGGGAGCCTGGCCGACTTGGGTTGGTCCCCACGGAGGAGGGCAGCCAGGTCGACCGATGGGCGCTCGAGGAAGCGCGGGACGCGTTGCAGCGGATGGACGCTGCCGCTGGAGGGCTCGGGGAGCAGGGTGTAGTGGTAGGCCCTGTTGTCCGCGATGAGGACCAGGTGGTGGTCGTCGTAGATGGCGGCGTCCACGGTGTCGAGCGCGGTGGTCTCGTGGCCCTCGGTCCAGTCGAACGCGCAGAAGCCGAGGTGTGTGGGGATGTCACCTGTGGCCACGACGTACCAGGATGCGTTGGTCGCGTGCCGGGTGCCGCCTTGGAGGAAGTAGACCGTTGAGTTGGTCTTCGGGATGGGGGCGACCGCGGTGACCACTGCGTCCGGGGCGTGGATGGACGCGGGGGGCTGCACCGGCGTGGCGTTGGGCTGTTCGTCCAGCGTGGTGGTCCAGCGGGCTTTCGAGGTGTTGTAGCGGATGACGCTGCCACCGGCATGCAACTCGAGCGTGTCGCCGAAGCGTGCAGCCCAGTCGATGTGGCTGGCCTCTGTGAAGGGGGTTTGTTCCGTGCCGAAGCGTTCGGCGACTGGCTTGGACTGGCGCAGGAAGTCGGCTTCCACCTTCTCGGGAACCGTCCAGCCCTTGATGGTGGCCAAAGAGGCCTCCATGAAGCGGTTCCCGCGGAAGAGGAGCACAGCGCCCGCTCCTCTGTCGACCACCGCGTCGAAGTGGCCATCCCGGGGGCTCGCACTGCCGCTGCGCTTGCCGAAGCGGACGGTCCCATCCGGGTCCTTGCGCCAGGCCAGGTGGGTGTGTCGACGGGTGAGCACGTTGGGTAGTTGGGCCCTTTGGGCGCGTTCCATGTGGTCGGGTGAGGCGCTTTCGCTCGGCACGAGTGTGGCCAGCTCCAGCGTGTCGTCGGTGTAGTGGAGGTGGCCTGCGTTGGAGAGGAGCCAGGTGTGGGTGGCTGTGCCTTTCGTGGTGGTGTACGCGCCGGTGACTTGGAAGTCGGGCCCCGGATGGGTCCAGCCGTTGACTCTGCGGCCGAGACGTCGATGGAATGGGACTTCGGAGCTGGAGGAGGCCCCATCCTGGACGACCATTCCGTCTGCGGTGCAGTGCCAGACCGTGTTGTCGGTGGGGTCGACAAAGGTGGCGGTGAGGCCGACCCGGCTCCGGGCGCCGGTCTTGGGGACGACCTGGGGGTGAGACGTCCAGGGGTCCTCCTTGCTGCTCGCGTAGACCTTGTCGCCAATCCGCCACCAGATCCGGTCACCTGTGCACCATGCCGAGTCGACCCGAGGATGGAGCGTGCCGGATGGCACGGAACGCCCGAACGTGGAGTAGTCTTTGGTGACGGTGGGCCTGGATGCTGCGTTGTCACCCCCGTGAACGCGACACTCCTCGGCGCCGTTGTCAAATGTGACGACACGGTCGTGGTCCAGGGCGAAGGCCGCGTCGACCGCACCTTGGAAGACCCACTCGGACTTGCTCGGGAGGTCGTCTGCGTGTTCGCGTGTGTTGGGCTTGAGGAGCTCGCAGGAGCTGGGCCCGCTGCGAATCAACCACGGACGCCCGGACCCACCTTCAGGCTCGCCCACGATGCGCAGGCTGGCCCGGCTGGCGGCGGAATCGAACTGGGCCTCGGCGGTTGCTTGGATGCGGGCCTTCGTGTTTGTGCTGACCGGCATCTTCGAGTCGTGTTGGCGCTCGGCTCGGACCTTGGCGGCGAGGTCGGCGCCCATGGAGAACTCGACCACCCGGTGCATGGACGAGCCCGTGGCCTTGTGTTGGGCTGTGAAGAGGCATCGAACGTGGATGCGGGGGGCGGCGGCGTCGGGGCCCGTGGTGCCCACCTCGAGGGAGATGCGCTTGAACCCACCGCCGGACCGCTGTTGTGTGGCGCCGTCGGTCTCCGTGTCGAAGGCGTCGGTGAGGTTTGTGCCGCACCGGTCGAGGGTCTGGGGGATCTGCCAGGTGCCGTTCAGGTCGTAGTAGGAGTAGCGGAGGTCGATGTGGGTGACTGCCTGGTCGGTGGGGGACTGGACGGTGGTCTGCCCGTTCGCGTCGGTGTCGGACTTCCAGGATGGCGAGACGTCGGCGAGCACTTCCTTGCGGGTCTCGTGCCAGAACACGAACACCCGACCGAACGCGAACACCGGGTGGGCTTCATCGCTGGGAATCTCGATGCCCAGCTCTTCCCAGGCGGTCCACTCGCCGCGGTTGCTCGTGGTGCGGAAGGTGGCCCAGCGTGAGTAGAACTTGTACGGTTCCTCCCGTGTGCGGCCCAGGATGATGAGCTTCTCGGTGTTGGGTTGGTCGAGGGGCTCGAAGCGGAAGGCGCCCACAGTCTTGAGGCGAGACACGGCCGCGTATTCGTTGAGGTAGGTCTGGTAGGCCTTGCGGGTGGCTTCTTCGGTGGAGGCTCCGCCCATCAGGGTGTCCTGCAGGGTCTGGAAGCTGGGGGTGCGGGAGGTTCGCAGCTCGGGCAGGAGGTAGTTCTCGGGGAATAGGAAGGTCTTTCGGTTGGCTTCCCACACCCGGTAGTTGGACAGCCAGGCCCACCGTGTCTTCAGGGTCTTTCGTGGGGACTTGTCTTGGACGGGACGCAGCTTGGGGTGCTCCAGCGCCATGAAGAATCGGGTGAAGTAGCGTTGGACGGCGGCGGTGGCCTCGCGAACCCTGGACGTCATGACCTCATGCCCCGTGTTCACGTCGACGAGCAGCTGGCCGGTCAGGGTGTGGGCCGTGCGGTCTGGCTGGAGCTGGGTGAGCCGGGCCAGGGAGGCGGTGCGGGTGGCCTCGGCCCGGTCGATGTCGACCCCTTCCGTCCACGCCGTGTGGCGGGCAGGGGGGAGGACGTCCAGGAGCACGGCGTCGAGCGTCTTGCAGAGCGCGGTGGCAGAGGTGGACCAGAGGGGGGCCCAGGTGGTGTCCTTCAGGTCTTCGGGGGACAGCTCGGCCGCCTTGCAGGCGTGTGCGACGTCGTGCATCCAGGCAAGCGACTCGAGCGCGCGGGGGGCCTCATTGTTGGCGTGGCGGCCCGGTCCGTGGCTGTGGACGTGGGTGAGGAGCCAGCCGACCTCATCTTCGGTGAGGTCCAGCCAGGTTGCGGTGGCTTCGAGCGCCGTGGTCTCGGTGTGGTGGGTGCCATCGATGAGCTGCCAGGGAGTCTGGCCGGCGGGGGTGCGGACCATGGTGGCGAATCGGTGGAGTGCGCGGATGTTCTCCAGCGCGAAGTGGGCACGGTCGGAGAACCCTTCTGCGAACGTTCGGGGGTGCATGGGGTCGGCGTGCAGGTGGGCGGTCCCGCTGTACCGAACATACGCGTCGCCTTGCGACACAAATCGGCGGTGGTCGAGGGTGAACGCACCGGTGATGCCGTAGGCGGGCGCGGTGAGGCCGTCGAAGTCGGCGGCGATGCGTCGGGGGAAGCCGGGGTCGGCGGTCGGAGCGCTTGCGTCGGAGAACCGCAGGTAGAGCGCGTCCTTGAAGACGTAGAGGGCTCCGAGGGCGTCCGTCATGGCGCCGTCGATTGGGAGGCACTCGTCCGGGGTGGGGGCGAAGGTGGGGTCGCCGGTGGCCCAGTCGGCGAGGGTGGAGTCTGCCGGGACGGTATCGGCTTCGAGTCGCCTGCAGTGGGTGTTCTTGAACAGGTAGAGGGCGCCGTCCGGTGCGACGAACGCAGCGTCGAGCTGGCGGTGGTGGTGGGGTCCGACCGATTGTGCAGGGTCGCAGAGCACGTCTTCGCAGAGGTCGGTCTCGATGGACCGGGGCGGCGCGGCGGTGAGGTGGTGCAGAGTGGGGCCGCTGTGCGTGGTGTATTGGTCGCCCGACAGGAGGTAGATGTGTTGGGAGTGGGGGTGCACAAAGGCCGCGTCGACACGGGCGGTGTCATGGAGTGTGTCGCGGACCCGGCCCCAGCTCGACAACGGGAAGGTGCGCCAGGTGGTGGATGCCACAGAGTGGAGGGCGCCACCCACGCTCACGGTGAGGGTGTCGAGGAGGGACCAGGCGGCGCGGATGCCGGGCGCATCGGGGGTGAGGGCGTCGAGGTCGGCCTGGAGGGCGTCGCCAAAGTGCTGGAAGGCGGGTTCGGCGAGCAGGCCGTCCGCCAGCTTCTTGGGGTAGCCGGCGTCGACGCGGTCGTAGCGTGTGCCCGTGTACCGGATGTATCGGTCGGCGGCGAAGAGGTAGGTGTGCTCGCCGAGGATGATGGTGGCGTCGACGGGCCGGTCGAAGGTGCAGGCGTCGGGGAGGCGGCCGAGGCGGCCTTGTGTGGCAACGACCTGGTTGGGTTGGGCCTTGCCGTTCGGGTCCAACCGAACGTGGTGCGACGAGAAGAACAGCGTGAGCCCGCCGTCTTCATGGGCGAGGCTGGCTTGGATGGTGCCGAGGTGGGTGGGGAAGCCCGGCCACACATGGACCGCATGGACCGGTGTGCCCACGGTGTCGGTCTCGCCGGTGCGGACGATGACCTCGTTGTCGGTGATGAAGTAGAGGTCATCGAGCACCTCGACGACGGCGTCGATGCGTCGGTCGGCCAGGTGCGCGGGGAGGTCCCAGAAGGTGGCGTCGTGCAGCTCGGGTTGGTCCTGGTCGGGCGTGGACAGGTCGGTGCCCGAGTAGGTGACGACTCGGAACGTTCCGTCGGGGTCCGCGTGTTCCACCAGGTAGGTGGTGTCGTCCCAGATGAACGCGTGCTGGACGCTTCGCAGGCCGCCCCAGTGGTCGGCGATGCGCTCGGGCAGGCCGTCGGTGCGTTCGGGGATGGCGTCGGGGGTGGCTTCGTCGGGTGTGTAGGTGACGAACACCGGGCCCGCGAACAGGTAGACACGGCCGTCGGGACCGCGCAGGGCGGCGTCGACGCGGCCTTCGTCGCCGGTGGGGTTGTCCACCCGGCCCCACACAGCAGAGGTGGGCAGGACGCGGTCGAGGTGGGCGCTCCAGAACCGGGTGCCCTGGAAGCGATAGTGGTCGCCGTCGGCGCCGTCGAGGATGGCGTCGGGGGCCTCCCGGAATGGCTGCGGTCCGTCTTCGAGCGTGCGGTCGAGTGCGTCCCAGAGGCCCATGTGGCTGGTGTCGGGGCTGGTGAGGCGGTGCCAGGAGCCGTGACCGCTCGCGGTGTGCACATTGAGCCGCAGCTGTCCGTGGTGGCGGACTGGCGCGCGTGCGGCTGCGAGCTTTGCAGAGACGGGCGTGCGACGCGCGGTGTCGTCGGAGATGGCATGCACGGTGTCGCCGACCACCAGGTAGACTGTCCGGTGGGTGCCGTACGCGCCGTCGATGCGGGTGTGGGTGCCTGCTGGGAGCGCGACGAAGCGGGGCTCGGTGTGGAGGTGGTCTCGGATGCGCCGGGGGTAGCCTTCGTCGGCGGGAGTGCCGGCGACGGGCGACTCTGCGCCGGAGTCGGGCCGAGTCCAGCGGGTGTACTGGTCGCCCGAGAAGATGTAGAGACGCTCACGGGGCGTGGTGCTGTCGTCGGGTGGGTCGACGAGACAGACCGCGGCATCGACTCGGCCGGTCTGGTGGAGGTTGTGGACGACGTGCCCCCAGTCGAGGTGCACGGGGCGCGGGGACCGCGGCGTGAGGATGGTCCGGTCGGCGCTGGTGTATTGGAGGGCGAGCTGTTCGGTTGAGTCGCCGGAGGTGGGGTGCACGAACAGCCAGGGGCGGCCGTCGCGTCCTGTGAAGCCGGCGTCGACACGCATCCCGTCCAGGCCCGCGCCCGCCTCCGAGATGGGCTTGGGCTGGCTCCAGAAGCCGTTCCGGGGGTCCATGCGCACCCACACATCCCCCGCGAACACAGTGACCGTTCCATCGGCGTCGGCCACCACGGCGTCGGGCGAGTCGGAGATGGTGTCGGGCAGGCTCCAGAAGGCGTCGGGAATGGGTGTGGCGTCGCTCGGGCCATGCGTTCCGTAGGGCTTGCGTGCGAGCTTCACGCCGCGGCGGTCGCCCTTGTCGTCGGTGCCCCAGCAGTAGGTGTCACCGTCGAAGACGACGGCTGCTTCGATGCGCTGGAGACCACCCCAGTGTTGGGCGAGCGCCCGGGGCCAGCCCTCGTCCACCTGTCGGAAGTGGCCACGACTGTATCGGTAGACGTGGCTCTCGGCGAAGATGTAGACATGCCCATCAGACCCGATGAACGCGGCATCGATGGGGCGACCGGCGGCGATGGGGTTGTGGGTGAGGCCCCAAGTGGAGACCGTCCGCCGGACGTGGAGGGGGGTGGGTTCCTCGGTCCACGGACGGTCGGGGGCGATGTCGACGCAGTGTTGGTCCGCGAACAGGTGGATGTGGCCGGTCCAGTCTGTGAAGCCCGCGTCGACGCGGTCGTGGAGCTCGGGGGGCAGCAGCACGGGGGCGATGACGGGCGTGGGGCTCCAGATCTGGTCGAGCGCTTCCGGGCCCACGTCGGTGGTGAAGAGGGGGGTGGACTCGGGGGCGTCGACGTGGCCAAAGACGTGGCGGCCTGCGAAGAGTGCGAGCTTGCCGTGGATGTCGGCGATGCCATCGAACCCTTGGCGCCGGTCGGCTCGGCCAGCGTGGAGGCCCCAGTAGTCGCGGATGAACAGGACGTCATCGGGCTGGCGAGACGACACGAAGCGGTCGCCCACGAACCACACCACGGAGCCGTCCGGGAGGCGGGTGACAGCGTCCGCCCCGTCTTCAAGAAGTTCGGGTAGCTCGGCCGCTTCACCGACTTCATGGCGCCACAGGGCTTCGGTCGAGGGGGCTTCGTCAGACGATGCGGTGCCGTAGACACCGGGTGCGGATGCGTGGGTGGCTTCCCGCACGAGCGCCCGGTCCCCCACCAGCAGGTGGACGTTGTCGGCGCGGTCGATGAAGGCGGCGTCGACCTGGCGGGCGTCCTGCAGTGGGCTGGGGTGCAGCGCGAAGGCGCGGGGGGTGGCCGTCCACTCGGTGGCGTCGGGTGTGCGGCAGTAGTGTTGGTTGCCCACGAACACCCACTCGGTGCCATCGGGCTCGATGTATGCGGCCTGGACCTCGGCGCCTTGGGAGAGCTGGGCCGCTTCGCCCAGGAAGGCGGCCACGGTCTCTTTCTTGTCGAGTGTGCCCGCCGGCTCGCGGTAGGTGAGGGCCTGGTTGTCGGTGAACACGATGGTTCGGTCGGGCTTGCCGTGGAGGACGGCTTGGATGCGGTCGCGTTCGGGCGGCAGGACCAGGCGCTCGGGGAGGTTGGATGCCCAGCCCTGGTCGCGGAGCGCGGGACCGATGAGGGTGGGGGGCAGGCCCACCCGGGTGGCCAGGAACGCACCCCGCTGGAGGATCTGCAGGGTTGTGGCATGGGTGCGTGCGTCGTCGGTGGCGGTCGCGAGAAGCGGGGCCACGACGGCTTCCGTGAGGTTGCGTCCGTCTTGGATGACGTGTGCTGCGACGGCATCGATGACGTCTGGTCCGCAGTCGACGTGCTCCGCGACGGCCTGGATGACCGCGTTGTGTTGGCTTTGGGCGAGCTGCTGCAGAGCCTGTGCGACGGCGGCGGCACCCGCGGTGGTGCGTGCACACACGTCCTGGAGGCGGAAGAAGACGTCGCGTTCGTAGTCCTCGAAGCCCGGGATGCTGAGCTGGAGGGCTTGTTCGGCCCGCTCGAACCAGGGGAGGGCGGCGGGTGCGATGGCGCCCCGGGCGGTGAGGATGCCTTGGTGGGTGAGCGCCTTGATGAGGCCAGCGGCCTGTTCGGTGCTGAAGCCCAGGGGCGCGACCGAGCCTGCGGAGAAGGTGACGCCGGCGGCCTCCCGCTCAATCTCCTGGAGGCGCCGCAGGACGGCTCCTTCCGCGGCAGGGGAGAGGCCGTGGCCGGGCATGGGGAGCTGGTCGTCGTCGGTGTCGCGGAGGGCTTGTCGTGCGGATGCAGAGAGGCGACCGTCTTGGAGGCACCACGTCTCGAGCCAGCGGTGGATGGCTTTTGCGGTCAGCGTGTGGGTGATGGGCTCGAGGTCGGCCGGGGCCACACGAAGCCGGGCGGTGCGTGCCGCGTCGGCGATGCCCTGCAGAGTGGCGTGGATGGACCGTCGGTGCCGGAAGAAGGCCAGGCCAACCTCGAGGTCGGTCCAGGCGAGGGCGAGGACGGCATCGGGGTCGACGAGGGTGTGGTCGTCTTCAAGAATGTTGTTGAAGACGAGGTTCTCGATGAGGTCGGCGGTGGTGGCGTCCGGCAGGTCGAGGGGGGCGAAGGCTGCGGCGTTGACCGGCACGGGGGTGCTGATGTACTCGTCGACACGGGTGCGCAGCAGCTCGAGGACGTCGTCGGCGATGTGTTGGAGGCCGATGTCGGGGTGGAGGGGCTCGGAGTCGGGCGCGAAGAGGGCGGGCGTGCGGACCATGCCATCGGTGGTGAGGATGCCCAGATGCGTGAGTGCGTCGATGTATTCGTCGCGCTGGTGGTCGGAGATGGCCAGGTCGCGCAGGTCGGAGGCGTAGATGGCCAGCTCGACCGGGTCGCCGTCTTCGGTGCCTTCGGCGGCCTCGATGTACCGGGCTTGGACTGCGGCGTGGATTCGAGCGCAGGTGGCGTCGTCGAGGACGCTGAGTGCGAGGGCTTCGTCGGGCTCGGGGAGCTGGACGATGGCACCGGTGTGGTCGAGGACTTCCACACGCTGGAGCTGGCGCTGGGCGTACCTGGCGAGGTCGGTGCCCAGCTGGAGGTCGACGAGGTCGTTGGGGGTGACGGTGTCGGCGGAGGTGACGAGCGCCAGGGCACGGTCGGTGGCCACATCGGGTCGATCCAACACAATGGACGGGTGCAGCGGCGACACGAGGTGGGGGTCGGGCTGGTCGAGCAGCTCGAAGAGTCGGCGCGCGGTCCGTGGAGAGAGCCCCGCACGCTCGAAGGTGAGTTGGGTGGGCTTGTTGTCCGTGACGCAACCGACCAGCGTGTCTGCGAGGGCGTCCCGGGCCGCGACCACCTTGGGGTCGGTCTCGTCGACTTGGGGGATGCCCAGCTCAGACGGTGCGATGCCGATGGGACGGAGCCAAGACATGGCGAGGAACAGCCGCTCGAAGAGCCAGGCGCGCTCGGTGGGGGGACCGTCGAAGGTGATGTGGGCGCTGGCGCGTGGGTTGGGCTGGCGCGGGAACACGAGGTGTGCGCTGGTGATGGCGCGGAACGAGGCGTCGGCGTCGACGTGGGCGAAGAGGGCCCACAGCTCGGAGAGGTCGAGTGCGAGGAGGTCGGCGAGCAGCTTCATGCGGACGGTGAAGGCGGCGGCCTCGGCGGGAACCTGTGTGGTGCCCGGGGTGGACCAGACAACGTTGGGGAGGGTTGCTTCGCAGTCCTGCTGGAAGCTGGAGAGCTGGTCTGCTGAGAGCTGGACCTGCTGGGCGAGCTGTTGTCTGGGGACTGGCTGGTCGACGGGGGTGTCGTCCGTGTCGACATCGACGAGGAGTGGGAGGAGCTGCTCCGCGGGACGACCGTGCTGGCGGTGGATCTGGTATGCCCATGCCACGAGGTCGATGGCGGGTTGGTGGGCCTGTTCCTTCTCAGTCGAGGCCACGTCCGTCCGTGGTGGCGGGGCTTCCGGGGCCAGGTTCGCCCGCGGTGGGACGACTTCTCGGGTCTCCTCTTCTCCCGTGGGGGGCGGCTCGTAGCTTCCCTCCACCACTTCGGCTTCGACCGTGCAGGCGATGACTTCGGGCTCGGGCGGCACCTGGCACCATGGCTCCAGGGCCACGAGCCGCGCCACCAGGTCGGGGTCCAGGCGGGTCCATTCGCTCAGGCGGTCGGCGGCTTCGGATGCGGTCAGGTCGCCCCGGGTGAGAGCGTTGTGGGCCAGGCTGGAGAGGTCGAGCTGCCAGCGCTTCACGGCAGCTTGGAAGGACGTGTGCTCGGCGGGTGGGACCGACGGCTCGAAGAGGGCCAGGAGGGTGAGGGGACGCAAGGCGAGCGCGTCGAGGGCTGCGGACGCCCGACGGTGGTCGAGGTCGAGCGGGAGGAGGGGGCCGCGACCGTTCGGGTCGGCGATGCTGGCTCCCTCGTCATCGAGGAGTGCCTTGAGTCGCTCATTGACGATGTCGAGGGTGCGCAGCTGCGTGGTGGTGGCCTCGCGTCCGAGTGGCACATCGAGGAGGTCGGGGCGACGTCGGAACAGGTCGTGCAGGCGCTCGCCGCCCTGGTGGACCGGCTCGAGCGTGTCTTCCACGAGCTCCAGCAGGTCGGCCAGATAGGCTGCGGGCGAGAGGACGGTCCGAAAGGCGTCCAATTCCGTTCCATCGAGCTCGGCGAACAACTTCTGGTAGCTTGGGACCTTGGTGTCGGAAGACATGCCTGAACCTCGACTGGAGTGACCGGTTCTTGAGTAGGGCGCAAGACAGCCGTGCTCTGCACATGGGTGCGGAGCCATGGAATGTGGGGATGTCTGCGGGATCTTTCTGGTGTGATTGTGCCCATTCCGGCGGGGGTGCCGGTGGGGTGGACCTGCTCATCTCGCTGTACTGGTGGATGGCTGGAACGTTTCACGGGGTGGTGGGAATTCTGATGGAAACCGTGAAAGTGGGCTGATGGGCGCGTTTCAGGATCTTGGTGGCGAGCGGTCTGCAGCGGGAGCGGCGACGGCGCTGGGAGCGGCTGCGGTCTCGTGGGGCCCGCTGCACGAATTCAGGGTTGCGTTGCGTTCGTGGAGGCTGTAGGGTTGGCCCGAACTGTTGGACCGAACTGTGTCACTCCGATGATAGGTGGAGGTGTCGGTGTCTGGAAAAAAGGTGTCTCCTTTCCACAAGGGCTCTCGTTCTCGGGGTGGCGCTTTGTCCCGTTCCAGGCGCCGGGCATCGGTGCTGCGCGATTCCGATGCGCGACCGGTGGTGCGCGAGGGCTTTGGCGGGTCCTTCGAGCGGGCGGCCGACAACGGGCCGAGTCCGCGTCGGGGGAGTGAGCGGAACGAGCCTGTCGGCCGCCAACAGCAGGACGCCCCACAGCGGGGAGGAGGCTCGCGCCGCTTGGCGAAGGCGGTGAGCAAGGTCGTCGGAAAGCTCCGCCGGAAGAGCGCATCCGAACGCAATCGCGTGCGCCGAGCAGAACTGGACCGCTACCTGAGAGGGCCGGACGGCGAGCGGGACCAGTCGCTGTTCCCGGGAGGCCGGGATGGAGGCGGCCAGACCTGGTTTGAGCTCAAAGACCGGCTGCGGACGGATGGTGAGAGCGCGAAGGCCGACCTGAAGCGGGCATTCCATTTTCGGGAGGCGTACGTCACGCGTCTCGTCGATTCTCTCAAGGAGAAGTACCCGAACCTCCGTGCCAACGCGAGCGGCAGTCAAGACCTCGAGTCCGACATCGACATCACCTTTGCCTCTCCCGGCTCTGGTGATGATGTCCGTGCTGCACGGGAATTCAACCGGAGGGTGTACGAAGAGTTCGGTCAGCCGCCGGGCCGGGTGTTCGATGTCAACATCTACATCTGGGAGTACGGGCCGACGCCCGATGATGGGTTCGGGACGGTTCGGGCGGAGGCACCGAGCGGCAAGCCGCTGGACTATGCCGATGTGGCTGCGGGCGGCCGGAGGGACGACCCAACACAGCACGCCAACAATTGGCAGAGGATGACCGACTCCGACCAGGATGCTGCCACTCTGATGAAGCAGCGTCGGTTCCTGGGCGCGGAGGGATATGCAGCCTTGGCAAAGTCGGTGGCGCCTGACCAGGGGGCTGCTACCCGGCGGGCCTATGACGAAGCGGAAGCGAACTACCTGGTCGCCACCGCCGAGAAGGTCTGGGCGCTGGCCGACTCCCTGCGCCTCCCCTCCACACCGGACAAGGACTCGGCGGACCCTGCGGTGAAGGCGTTCCTGACGGGTGTAAAGCGGGCAGCGAGGGAGCTCGACGCCCAGCTGCGCCTGGAAAAGCTGCTCTCCGACCTCGACTCGGCGCGTCCCGACCTCGTGATGCGCGTGACCGACGACATGTACCTGGACCGAATGGCGCGACTGCGGACCAACGAAGAGGAGATACGGAGCATGGAAGCGCGGCTCGCCAGCCCCGACACCTTGAAGCCGGGGGATGTCGCCGTCCTGGATGCAAAGGTGCTGGCCCTGAAGGTGCAGGTCAAGAAGGACATCACCACCAACATCCTGTTTGCCAATGAGGCCTACATCAGCGAGGGCGCGCTCGACCATGTGGTGGGAACGAGCCAGGCGACGCGGGGCATGTCTACACGCAAGCAGAAAGAGGCCCTCCGAAAGCTCGAAGAACGGCTCCGGCCCGCCCAGATCCTCCAGTCGGTCAACGAGCAGCTCGCCGACCTCTTCAAAGAGACCCAACATCAGCCGGAAGACCACGTGGGTGAGGGGATGGTGTTTGTCCACGCGTCAAAGTACTTGAGTCGGATGTTGGGTGCTGCAGAGATGCTCACACGCAAGCTCGGGCTGGACCCACACACCGCCAGCCAGCAGGATGCGCTCGTCGAGGGGCTGGTCGACGGTCGGGCCGACACGGTGAAGGGGGAGACGTTGGACGCAATGCTACACACGCTGAAGAAGGAGGTCGACAAAGGACTGCTGGCAACCCGGAAGTCGTCGAAAGGAACCGTGGAGGACAAGGCGAAGGTAGGGCACAAAGAGATGGGCCGACGCTTTGGCATCAAGTCTGTTGCGGACTTTCGGGACCGCCTGGCTGCGTTTACCGCAGGTCTGAATCGCCTGGTGCGAAGCCACGACTCACTGAAGGACAACCTCGAGGTGGACGCCCCCGTGGGCCAGCGTCTCTCCGCTGAAGAAGCGCTCCGGTTCAACAACCGGTCGGCTCCCCCGGAAGAGCGATGGCAGGACGCCGTCCAGTCCCTCCTGCTCGCCGAGAGTGTGAACGGACCTGGATGGCAGCCGGATGCCAGGTCACGGGACGCACTCCAGGGGCTTCGGGCGGTCGTCACGCGGGCACCGGTCGAGCACCGAGACGCGCTCGCCAATGCGCTGGTCGGCCTGGTGGAGGCGCTGCGGAAGGACTCGGTCCTCGAGGCAAGCGGCGAATTCGACGCCCTCCTGCTGAGGCTCAAGAAGGCGAACATCGTTGCGGACCTGCACGCTGACTCGCTCATGGGCAAGTACTCTGGTCAGCAGCTCGACGGGCTGTTGAGGCACATCGCCAATCCCGGGAATGCCCCAACCAACATTGCTCCCCGGGGGATTCTCGCCATCCTCGGCCCCCGCAAGGCCCCGGGCCCCCATCCGTTGGCTGTGGGACCGTAGGGTGCCCCTCCTGGCGGCCTTGCATTGCAAGTCTCCACGTAGGGTGGGGCCCTCTGGTCACTTTGAGTTGCAAACCTGCGCGTAGGGTGGTGCCTCTGGCCGGCTTCCATTGCCTGCCGACCCACCGGGTGGGGACCTCGGGCCACCTTGAGTGGGGACCCGAGACCCACCACAGGCGACACCTGGTGGCCTTCCATTGCAACCCGATGCGCAGAGCGTGCACCTCTGGTGGGCTTGAATGGGGGGACGATGCTGCTACGGCAGCTCCGCCACGTCTGCGGCGTCCAGGGATGCTGCGTCGGCCGCTGCCGTGGAGCGGGTGGGCGGGAAGACCGTGCGTGGGTCCAGTGCATGTTCTGGATACAACGCATTCATCAGCCCCACCGTGTGCCGCGCGATGACCACCGCCCGCCGCGCATCTTCCCTGGCCGCTTCGAGGGCGGCACGGGTGGCGCGGAGCTCCGTGGCTTCGACTTCCACCGCCTCACGGGCTTCTTCGGTGTTCGCCAACAGCTGGGCCAGGTGCGCTCCAATCGAGTGGTCGGCGCCCAGGAGCTTGACCAGGCCCGTGTGGAGCGCCCGCGCATGCTCCACCAGCGCCGGCCCGGACTGGGGCAGGTTCCCACCCAGAGCGCCCGAGACAAACCCATCCTGGAAGTCGTGGAAGCGGGCCATCAGTGGGGCGTCTGTGACGCGGCCGAGGGTGTCGGTGGCCGACAGGTAGACCTCCACGCGCGCGCGCTCAAGCAAGCCGATGGCCCCGGCTCGGAGGGCTGCTTCGGCTCCGTCGCGGTGGCGGGCGGCGGGCGGGTCGTCGAGCTGTTCGATGTGGTGGGCATGGGCTGCATGGCGGAGGGTGTCGGCCGAGGCCGAGAGGTGCGACAGGTAGGCCGCGGCCTCGGGGACCCGGTCCTGCAGCGAGGCCGTGTGGCGGTGGGCGTGGGTGAGGCGACGGAGGAGGTTGCGGTCGCGCAGGTAGAGCGGGCTGGCCATGGTGGGCTCCGGGTGGTGGGCGTGACCGACCACCGACGCGGGGTGCGGTCGAGGCGGTCGGGCGAACCATACCGTATGGATGCGTGGTGTCATGGCCGAGGGGTGGTCCGCATGGGTGGGCGCCTGTCCTCACCAAAAAGTCGACGTCGACCAATTCGCAACAAGCTCCTGACATCTCGTCGTCAGTCGGCCGTCCACCGGTCTGCCAACTCTCCACGAAGTTCCTTGCACGCAGCCATCAGGGCATCCAGCTGCAGCATCACCTCCGCGGCCTCTGCCTGTTGGTCTGGGTGACCCGACAGTGTTTCCACATGTCCCAAGGCGCGATGGACCGCATTCGTCGACTGCAGCAGACCCTTGTGGAGGTGGCGGAGGGGGCTCACCTGCTGGACCACCACCCCATTGGCTTCATCCACCGCGAGGCGCAGGGCGCGCACCGACCAGCGGGCGGACAGGGCGGTCGCCGCGAGACCGGGGGCCAGAGTGTCGTCCTTCAGGCGCAGCAGCTCGGCCACATGGGAGTAGGAAAGCTCCCGGCCCTCCGCACGAGACGTGGTGCCGCTCGCTTCCAGGCGGTCCACCAGCGCCACCACACGGAGCATCCGAATGAGGGTGGGGTAGGCCACCTGCAGGTCGTCGCGGGACCGCAGAGCGAGGAACGTGGCGTGGCGGTCTCGCGACCGGAGCGCGCGGGCCAGGGAGCCTTGCCAGAACGCGTCCACCAGCACCTTCACCAGGCGTTGGGCGGTGTCGAGGCCTTGGCGGATGTAGGTCTGGTTCAGCTGGGCGACCGTGGCATCGAGCAGGGCCTCGTCGACCTCGTGCGCGGCGGTGGGACGACTGTTCGGGCGCAGGGCGACGGCTGGGCGGGGCATCGGGACTCCGGGGTGGTGTCCCGAGGGTGTACCATCAGGACCCTTCCGATACCTGCTGCAGCCAGTCGCCGATGCGTTGCATGTGTGGGCCCGGGTTGTCCGGGGACGCCCGACTCTCGCAGCCGGAGCAGTCGGCGTCGCAGTCCCAGGCCAGCGCACCGTGACAGGCGTCTTCTCCCACCACCACGTCATCCACGGTAGCGCCCGCGCGCTCCAGCCAGGGGGCCAGGTCGTCGGACATCACGGCGCAGGTGGTGCGGCCCTCTTGCACCGGGTCGGGGTCGTTCTCACCACACCAGAAGAGGTAGCGGGCGCCGTCGTAGGAGGGGCCTTCCAGCTGGCGGTTGGGCGCGGTGCCCGAGTCGACCACAATGCCGGAGAGTCGTCGGGGACCCGAGCGGTCGTGGCCGCCGAGCTGGATGGCGCGCAGGCCGCCGCGGGAGAGGCCATACATCAGCCAGGTGGCGCCGGAGGTGTCGCAGGAGGCGGAGAGGGCATCGGCCACGGCGTCGAGGTCGCGCTGGATGGCGTCGGCTTCAAGGAAGTCGCCGGTGGTGCTCTTGTAGCCGAGACTGACGAGTGCGTGGGCATCTCCGAAGACCATGCGGGCGTCGCCGTAGCTGCCCTCGGCACAGCCGGAGGTGCCATGGAGGAGGACGAGCACGCTTGGGTGGGTGCGGCTGGACCAGTCGTCGGGCACCCACACGAGTGCGGTGTGCCCCGACGGGACCTCCACGGACCGGGTGCCGTCGGCTTCGATCTGGCCCCATGCGCGGTCGACCGAGGTGTCGCAGACCGTGGCTTGGGACAGGTGAGGGGACGCGTCCAGCCAGGCCGTGCAGGTGGTGTCGTCGGGGCCGGTGGCAGCCACCGAGGTGTCGGAGGGGGCCTTGTCCGGTCCGGAAGCCGAGTCGGTTCCGCAGCCCAAGAGGCCGAGCAGGAGGAGGTGATGGGTGGAGCGCATGGGGCGACCCTACCCCGGGTCGTGGCCCGCCTGAAGGGGTCAGGTGGGCGCTTGCCACCCACGGGCGACCATCTTTCGGGATGCCTCTCGACGCGACAGCCCGGCCAGCGCGGCCCAGTGGGTGGTGAGGAAGTCCTGTACGGGGGCCGGGTCGACGTCTGCGTGCGTGCGCAGGGCCCAGCCGATGGCCTTGCGCATGAAGAAGTCGGTCTCGTGCATGCACCGGCGGCAGTAGGCGAAGAGGCGCTCGGTGTCGGTGTCCTGCTTGTGTCGGAGCTGGCCGAGGATGGCGGTGCGGCGGATCCAGAGGTCGGGGTCTTCGATCCAGCGGTCCATCTCGCGGGAGATGGTGGGGCGGTGGGCCGACCATGCACCGCCCACGAGCTTGGCGGCGATTGGGTCGACGAGGTCCCACCACTGGCCCTCTCTGACCAGCTGTTCGAAGAGGTCGAGCTGGTCGGGGTGGATGAAGCGCTTGTGGCGGACCGCGACGTCGATGGCGAGCTGCTGGAACTCGCGCTCGGGCTGGTCCCAGAGGGCCCGCACCAGGCCTCGGTAGGTGGGGGCGTCGGGCACCTTGAAGCGACGCAGTTCCTTCTCGACCGCGCGTCGACCGGTAGCCTTGAGACCGAGGAATGGCTGGGTGGTCTTCAGGTAGGCCGCCATGGGAGCGGCGTTCTCGGGGTCTGCGAGGGCGGTCATGTGGTGACGCGCGACGGCCACCACCGCGGGGAGGTCGAGGGAACAGGCGGTGGTCATGGGCACCTCGGAGACGGGGTCGGGTGGATGACCGAACTGTGCCACAATCCCCGCTCACGCAGGAGTGCGCCCCCATGTCCAAGCCCGGCCTCTACCTCGGCAGCACGTTCGACGCGCAGGATGTCCCCGAAGGACCCTGGTCTCTGAAGCCCGACCGCCTCCGCACCCATGGCGTGGTGGTGGGCATGACCGGATCTGGCAAAACAGGCCTGTCACTCGTGCTTCTCGAAGAGCTGGTGCGCACCGGCGTGCCCATCCTGGCCATCGACCCCAAGGGCGACCTGGGGAGCCTGGGCCTGCTGTTCGAGGGCCTGTCGGCGGACGCCTTCGCGCCGTGGGTGGACCCTGGAACGGCCGAGTCGGTGGCATCGCGCTGGCGGAAGGGGCTCGAAGGCTGGGGGCTGGGGCCCGATGCGGTCGACCAGCTCAAGGAAGCGATGGACCTGCGCCTGTTCACGCCGGGCAGCGGTGCCGGCCTGGGCCTGGATGTGTTGGGGGCCTTCCGGCGGCCTTCCGAGACCATCCTGGCCGATGCGGATGCCCGTCGACAGCTCGTGACGGCCACGGTGTCGGGCCTGCTGGGGCTGGCGGGGCGGTCGGTGGACCCGGTGAGAGACCCGGCGCACGTGGTGCTCTCGCGGATTGTGGACGACGCGTGGGGGGCAGGACAGGACCCCGACCTGGCGTCGCTCGTGCTGGCGCTGGTCGACCCACCCTTCTCCAAGGTGGGGGTGTTTCCGGTCGACCGCTTCTTCCCGCCCAAGGACCGCATGGACCTCGCCATGGAGCTGAACGCCGTGCTGGCCTCTCCGGCGTTTGCGGCGTGGAAGGAAGGGTGGCCGATGGACATCGACCGCCTGCTGGCCCGGCCCGAGGACAACGGCGGCAAGGTGCCCGTGAACGTGGTGAACATCAGCCACCTGGGCGAGGAGCAGCGACGGTTCCTGCTGAGTGTGCTGCTTGGACGGCTGCAGGCCTGGTCGCGGCGGCAGCCCGGCACGGAAGGGCTGCGGGCCATCGTGTACTTCGACGAGGTGGCCGGCTACCTGCCCCCCCATCCCAAGAATCCCCCCACCAAGGGGCCTCTGCTCACGCTGATGAAGCAGGCGCGTGCGGTGGGCCTCGGCGTGGTGCTGTGTACCCAGAACCCCGTCGACCTCGACTACAAGGCCCTGTCCAACGCCGGCACCTGGATGATTGGTCGCTTGCAGACCCCCCAGGACCGTGCCCGCCTGCTCAAGGGCATCGGCCGCACCGACCTCGACGACACAGTCCAGAAGCTCGCCAAGCGCCGGTTTGTGGTGCATGTGGCGGGTCGGGAGACCACGGTCATCGGCAGCCGACACGCCATGTGCTTCCTGCGTGGCCCGCTGACCGGAGTGGAGATTCGGCGCATCGTGGGAGACGGTGCTGTACCTCCAAGAGTCCCCAGCACGCAGCCATCTGCGCCACCGGCCGTGCCTCCGCCGCTGCCCCCGCCCATCCCCGGCGTCGCACCACCGCCGCTGCCTGCCATGGCCCCCCCTCCGGTTCCGTCCGCTGCACCGCCCCCTGTGCCCGCCGCGCCGCCTCCCGTGCCCGCTGCGGCCCCCGCGGTCGACGACGGCCTCTTGCCCGCCCCACCCGCCGTTCCGGGCACTGCCTTGTGGCTCGACCCCCGCACCGCCCACAGCGCCCGCCTCGGACAAGCCTTCCCGGTCGAGCCCACCCGCCCCGACCGCGCCATCGTCTGGCGGCCCGCGCTGCACCTCGATGTTCGGTTGCGCTTCGATGAAGACCGCGTGGGCTTCGTGCTCGACGAACACCACCACCGGGTGTGGTTCCCCCTCGGTCCGCACGGCCCGGGCACCAGCGCCCTGCCTATCCAGCTCGACGACCGCGACTTCCTGCCCGCCCCACCCCATGGCCCGGCCCGCTACGCCATGCTGCCCGAGTGGTCCGACGAAGCCCGCGAGCTCAAGCGCCTCCAGAAGCAGGTCACCGACGACATCTACCGCACCGAAGCCCGCGGCATGTTCGTGCACCGCAAGCTCAAGCTGCACGGCCGGGTGGACGAGACCGAGGAACAGTTCCGGGCCCGGTGTGTCGAAGCCGCCGAAGACCACGCCGACGAAGCCATCGAGAAGCTCGAGACCAAGGTGTCCAACAAGGTCAAGCGCCTCGACGACAAGATTGCCCGCACCGAACAGCGCATCCTCGAGCAAGAGGGCGTGGTCCAGGGCCGAAAGACCGAAGAGATGGTGGGGCTGGGCGAGACCGTCCTGTCGTTCTTCGTGGGCCGCCGTCGCAGCCTGTCCACCGCGGTGGGACGTCGCTCCCGCACGCAGCGGTCCCGGCAGCACCTCGCCGGCATGGAAGACCAGCTCGCACGCCTGCAAGAGGAAGCGGTCGCCCTCCAGGAAGCCCTCGCCGCCGACATCGACGAGCTCCGCGACGACTGGACCGCCATCGCCGAGGACGGCGTGGAGTCCAAGGATGTCCGGCTGGAGCGCAACGACATCGCCGTCGCCCGCTTTGGCATCCTCTGGGTACCGGTGACCCGTGGCTTCTGAAGCTCCCGCATGGTCCGACTTCGAGACCGGGGCTCCGCTCGACCTGTCCGAGTGGCCCGACGTTCGAGGCGTGCCGGTCCTGGTGCCCGACGCACGCGCCTTTCTCGTGCGCCATGGGCTCGGTCCGTCCCCCTTCTCGCGCACCGTCCAGCCCGACCCCCTCCCCATCGACGCCCCCGACCCCCTCACACCCCACCTCCCGCCGGGTCGGTGGCCCAAGGGCCTCCTTCCGGTCGGTGACTTTGGCGCGTGGGTCGAACTTCTTGGAGAGCGCTGCCCCGACGCCGTCTGTGCGGACTGGGGCCACTCTCACGCACCCGATGGGCCTGCCCTCGACGCTGGTTGTGGAGTGGGCGGCATGGCCCGACGGATGGCGGAAGCCGGTCGGTCCGTGTGTGCCTTCGACCGCTCGCCTGCCGCGGTGCTCCTGGCCCGCGACCTGGTCTCGGGGAACCTTCCCACCGTCTACGTCCCGCTCGCCCGCAGCGCAGCCCGCGAGGTGGCCTGGCCCCACGGTGCCCAAGCTGGCGTGCAGTGGGCCATCGCCGACGTCCTGGTGCCTCCCTTGCCCCCCGAGTCCTTCGCCTGGATTCACCTGGGCAGCGTGGTCGACATGGTGGACGGCGGACCCGAAGCCGTCATCGACGCCGTCTCCCCGCTGCTCATGTCGGGCGGCCTGCTCACCATCGCCACACCCCACGACGAAGACCGTCCGCCCATCCCGGGCACCCCGGACCCCACCGAAGACCTCCGGCACATCCTCGATGCCCTCGGCCTTCACGTCATTGCCCAAGACCGGGCCGTCCCGTGGGTGGTCCGCCAATACGACCGGGGATACCGGGTGCTGCTCACCGACTGCCTGGCGGCCCGCGCGTCCTGGTGAGGCCAGATGCTCGCTGTGTCGGCCTCCTCCCGCGGTCCCAGCGCCCCCCGTCCGGAAAGTGCCATGGCCGACCCCACCGACAACACCCCGCCCCGCCGCGTCTTCGTAAAGACCTTCGGGTGCCAGATGAACGTGTACGACTCCGGCAAGATGCGGGCGTTGCTCGCGCAAGACGGCTTCGCACCCACCACCGACATGGCCGACGCCGACCTCGTCATCGTCAACACCTGCTCGGTCCGCGAGAAGCCCGAACAGAAGCTCCACAGCTTCCTTGGCATGGCGTTTCAGCAGAAGCGCCGCACCGCCACCGAGCGCCCCATGACCGTCGCCGTGGCCGGATGCGTCGCCCAGCAGGAAGGGCGGAAGCTGCTCAAGCGGTACAAGGAGCTCGACCTCGTCTTCGGCCCCGATGCCGTCCCCCGCATCGTGTCGCTCGTGTCGGCCGCCCAAGACGCCCCCGTCCTCGACACCGAATTCCTCGACGCCGACGACTACGTCTTCGCCTCCGACCTCGACCCCGAACAGGCCGCCAAGGTGGGCGCGTTCGTCACCATCCAGAAGGGCTGCGACAACAAGTGCACCTTCTGCATCGTGCCGGCCACCCGCGGTCCCGAGCTGTCCCGCCCCAGCGACCAGATCGTCGAAGAGGTGCGCGCACTCGTTGCTCGCGGGGTCAAGGAGGTCACGCTCCTCGGCCAGAACGTCAACTCCTACGGCCTCAAGGTGGCCGGCGAGCGCACCTTCGCCGAGCTGCTGTACGCCGTCGCCGACATCCCCGGCGTGGAGCGCATCCGCTACACCACCAGCCATCCGCGCGACATGGGCCCCGACGTCGTCCAGGCCTACGCCGACCTCCCCCAGCTCACGTCGGGCCTGCACCTGCCCGTCCAGTCGGGCTCCACCCGTGTCCTCAAGCGCATGAAGCGCTTCTACACGCGGGAAGACTACCTGCGCCTGGTCGACAGCCTCCGCAAGGCGCGCCCCGACATCGCCCTCACCACCGACATCATCGTGGGCTTCCCGGGCGAGACCGACGCCGACTTCGCCGACACCATGTCGCTGCTCGAAGAAGTGCGCTTCCACAGCGCCTTCTCCTTCTGCTTCAGCCCCCGGCCCGGCACGCCCGCCCTGCGCCTGCTCGAGCGCGACCAGGAAGTCCCCATGGCCGTGTCCAAGCAGCGCCTGTCGGTCTACCAGGCCCGCCAGCGCACCATCTCGCTCGCGCTGAACCGTGAGCTGGAAGGCGAGGTGGTCGACGTCCTGGTCGAAGGCCCCAGCCGCCACGACGACGGCGTGGTCTGCGGCCGCACCGGCACCTTCAAGACCGTCAACTTCCCCGGCTCCACCGACCTCGTGGGCCACACAGTGCCGGTTCAGCTCACCCGCGCGTTCACCAACTCCTTCCGGGGCGAACGCGTGGCACCCGGAACGCCCCTTCGGTCGCTCCAGGACATCGCCGGCCACCGATAGTTGGCCGGGGTGCCGTCCTACAGCGCGTAGTCCACCGTCTTCGTGAACAGCGGCTTGGCGGCAGCCTCACCGGCCTGCTGGCTGAGCTTGAGCTCCACCGAGCCTGCGCGCTCGAGCACCGGCACGTGCGACTTGGACCACACCACCGTGGGGCCCATGTCGGCCACCGATGCGCGGGTGACCAGGTGCCGCGACTCGGCCACCTTGCGGTCTTCCACCATCACTTCGGTGATGAGCCAGTAGTCGGCCTCGAAGTCGGCGGGCTTCACGGCCACCAGGACCGGCAGCTCCACCACGATGGCGTCGAGGTCGCGGCCCACAACTGCAGCGGCGTAGTGGTCGCCGAGGGGAGCCTTGCCCTTGGTGTCGAGGCCCAGGCCCAGCTTGGGTGCTGCGGGAGCCACCGCACCGCCGGTCTCGGGAGGGTCGGCGTCGAGGGGGTCGGCCGCCACGGGGGCAGGACGGATGAAGTCGTCGGGTGGGTCGTCTTCGAAGAACGCGTCGCCACCTGCCGGGAGGTCTTCGGGCGGGTCGTCGCCGAAGTCGTCGCCCGCGGGGAGGGGAGCGGGGCCGGCGTCCCAGTCGGGGTCGTCGCCGAAGTCGAAGTCGGGGTCGGCGTCGTCGTCGGCTGCCGGGGCGGACTTGACCTTCACGCCACCCGACTCCGCGCCACCGAGGACGTCGTCAGGAAGGTCGTCGAGGTCTTCGTCTTGCGCGAAGGCGGGGGTGGTCATGGACCACATGAGCGGCATCAGCATGAGGGCCGAACGAAGGCTGGGCATCGGGCGCTCCAAGAACTGCAGGGATATCGGGGGGGCCGGTGGGGTCGAACCACGTCGGCCCACACGTTACGGAATCGAAAGCCACCGTCAACTGATTGACGCGGTTGCAGACCCCCAACCGCGTGGTGGGCGTCCCTCTTCTGGCTCGAGCCCGTATGTCCGCACAGAGGAATCCCTACCGCGCCGTCTTCGGCACTCTCGCCCGGCGGCGCCCAGAGCGGTGGCGGTGGTGGCTGCCCGTGCTCGCAGCCGTGGCCGCAGCCCCGCTCGCCCGGCCCGTCCTCCTGTCCTTCCTCGGACAGGCCGCCTCCAGCCACAGCGCCTGGATTGCCGGCCTCGAAGCCGTCACCCTGCGCATCGGCGCGCTGATGGCCGCCGCGATGGCCCTGCACACCTACACCGACCTCGTCCGGTCCCCCGACCGCCCCGTCCTCGACGCCCACCCGGTCGACCCCCGCGCCCTCCTCCGCGCCATCGGCCTGCGCACCGCCATCCAGCGCTCGTACCTCCCGGTCGTGGGCGCCATCCTGTTGGCCCCGGTGCTGCAGGTCGCGGGGCCGGTCCCCTGGCTGGGAGCCGTGGGCGTCATCTTCGGTGCGTGGCTCGCGGCGCTGGGAGTGGGCTTCGCGGTCCACCTCGCGGCGGTCTGGGCCGGACTGTCGTCCGGGCTGGCCAGGGTTCTCGATGCCGTCCGCGGCGACAACCCCCGCATGCAGGCCGCCCTCATCTATGCGCCGGGCGTGGCCCTCCTCGTGGTCGCCATCTCGGTGGTCTTCTCTTCAGCGGGCCTGTCCTACGCCCTGTCTGGCCGCCCCGACGGCTGGGCATTCCTCGCGATTTCCCCAGCACTCGGGCTCTTGGGCTGGTTTGCCGCCGGCCCGCTCGCCGAGCGCTACTACGTCCGCGCCACCGCCCTCCTCACCGAAGTCGACGGCCTGGTCTCCGGGGTCGACACCGCCGAAGAAGATGCCTCGGTCTACCTCGAGTGGCTCGCACGCGGCCGTCCCGAGCTCCTCCGGCAGCTCCGTCAAGGCTGGCGCAGCTACCGCACGTGGGCCCTCGGCGCCTGGGGCCTCGGTGTGTTGGGTGTGCTGGCGGCATGGTCCGACGAACCCGGCCTGCACGGGCGCCTCCTCACCGTCGTGGGCGGATGTGCCCTCCTGCTGTCGCTGCTCCCGCCGCAGCTGTCCAAAGGCGACCCCCAGTGGCTCGACGAAGCCCTCGGCACCCGGCCCCCACAAGTCGACCGCGCGCGCTTCCTCGTGGCCTTTCTCTATGCACAGGGGGCCATCATCCCGCCCCTCGCAGCGGGCCTCCTCCGCCACGGCGCCGTGGTCCTCTTCTCCGTCGCAATGGTCGAAGGGGTCGCAGCACTCCTCATCTTCGCCTCCACCAGGCTCGCCCGCCGGATGAACGAACGGGCCGCCTGGTGGATTGGGCCCATCGCACTGGTCGTGTGGGCTGCGCTCACCGCCAGCGCCTCACAGCCCCTCTTCGTCATCACCCTCTCCAGCGGCATCGGCTGATGGTCGCCCCACCGCCCCTCCTCGGCCCGGAGCTCCCATGACCCCCGTCCTCGACGTCAACGGACTCGGCCGCGACTTCGGACGGGTCCGCGCAGTCGACACCATCTCCTTCTCCGTCGCCCCCGGAGAATTCGTCGGCCTGGTCGGTCCCAACGGTGCAGGCAAGAGCACCACCATCAAGCTGCTCACCGCCCAGCTCCTCCCCACCCGGGGCAGCGTCACCGTCGGTGGTGTCGACGTCGTGGCCGACCCCAACGGTGCCCGTCGACAGCTCGGCTACGTCCCCGAAGACCCCAAGCTGTACGAATACCTCAGCGCCCGCGAGATGGTGTCGTTTGCGGCCGAGCTTCGCGGCGCCAAGGAAGCCGACGTCGAACGGGTTCTCGACCTCGCAGGCCTGGGCGCCGACGCCGACCGCCTCATCCGCGAGTACTCCCAGGGCATGCGCCGAAAGACCGCCCTGGCCTGTGCTCTGGTCGCCAAGCCGCCCCTCCTGGTGCTCGACGAAGCCCTCAACGGCCTCGACCCCCCCAGCGCCGCCCGCGTCGTCGGTGCCCTCGCCGATGCCTGTCGCGACGGTCAAGCCGTGCTCCTGTCCACCCACGTCCTCGACACCCTCGAGAAGGTGGCCGACCGCATCGTGATGGTCGCCGCCGGGCGGGTCCTGGCCGACGTCGGTGTGGAAGAGCTCGACCGGGTGCGCGGCCTGTTCGCCGAAGCCCCCGAGCGCACGCCCATCGCGGACTGATCCCGCAGCGCATTCCACGCGCCTTTCAACGAATGCATGTCGTGACCACCCGCGCACGCCGATGCGTCCAACCGGCGCTATGCTGGCCCTCCACCACCCTCCGGAGTCGCCCGTGTCACGCCTTGTTCCCGTGATGGCCGCGGTCACCCTCACCGCCTGCTACCCCGAGCTCGAGCACAACAAGTCCGCCTGGGGCGATGTGGGCACCGACACCGGCTCCCTCGGCGGGGGCGACGACGGCGGCGACGACGGCACCACCCCACCCGTCGATGAAGATGGCGATGGCTACGATGCATCCGAAGACTGCAACGACGCCGACTCCACCATCCACCCGGGCGCCGACGAGCTCTGCGACGGCCTCGACAACGACTGCGACGGCCTCACCGACCCCGACACCGCGGTCGACGCCATCACCTGGCACTCCGACGTCGACGAAGACAGCTTCGGCGATGCCGTCGACACCATCACGGCCTGCGAACAGCCGGATGGATACGTTGCGAATGGCGATGACTGCGATGATCTTGAAGCGGCGGTCAACCCGCTCGCCCAAGAAGTCTGCGACGACATCGACAACGACTGCGACTCCCTGGTCGACGACGCCGACGACTCCATCGACACCAGCACCTACCGCGACTTCTACCCCGACCTCGACAGCGACGGCTACGGTGCCGGCGACGACGCCATTCCCGCTTGCAGCGCACCCGATGGCATGGCCGCCTCCAACGACGACTGCAACGACGCCGACCCATCCGTGAACCCCGGTGTCATCGAGGTCTGCGACGACGCCAACATAGACGAGGACTGCTCCGGGCTCGCCGACGACCTCGACCCCGCCGTCGACCTCACCACCGCCACCCGGTACCACGTCGACGCCGACGCCGATGGCTACGGTGACCTCGCCGACCCCGGCACCCTGTTCTGCGACGACCCCTCCACCGAACGCCTCGCATACGTGGTCGACAACACCGACTGCGACGACGCCACCGTGGGCGTGAACCCGGGCGCCACCGAGGTCTGCGACGCCCTCGACGTCGACGAGGACTGCGACGGCCTCTCCGACGACGCCGACAGCTCCGTCGATGTCACCACCATGTCCCGCTGGTTCCTCGACGCCGACGGCGACAGCTACGGCGACCGCACCGCCACCGCCCTGGCCGCCTGCGACGACCCCTCCTCCAGCACCGCCGCGTACGTCTCCGATGCCTCCGACTGCAACGACGCCGACAGCGCCATCCATCCCGGCGCCACCGAAGTCTGCGACGCACTCGACGTCGACGAGGACTGCGATGGCCTCTCCGACGACGCCGACCCCTCCGTCGACACCACCACCGGCTCCACCTTCTACACCGACGCCGACGGCGATGGCTATGGCGCCTCTACCGCGTCAGGCACGTTCTTCTGCGATGTTCCAGCCTCGGGCTACGCCAGCTCCACCACCGACTGCGACGACACCAACAGCGCCGTACACCCCGGCGCCACCGAGGTCTGCAACGACTGGGACGACGACTGCGACGCCAGCACCTCCCAGGCCGGCATGGCGCAGTTCGTCGACAGCAGCGGCACCGCCACCGACCTCCAGGCCACCCTCTCCGCCGGGTCGTCCAGCACGCCCGCCAGCTGGTCCAGCTCCACCGATGGCACCCTCTGGATCTGCGAAGACACCTGGTACGTCAACCTGTACGCCAGCTCGGGCCACACCGTCTCCATCCTCGGCCCCGAAGGCTCCACCACAACCATCCTCGATGGCGCCTGGACCGACACCGTCGTCACCGCCGAGTCTTCGGCCCACCTCACCCTCGAAGGCTTCACCATCCAGAGCGGCCTGGCGTCCCTCGGCGGCGGCATCCACGTCGACACCGCAGCCCTCACCGCCGACGACCTCATCGTCACCAGCAACTACGCCTACTCCAACGGCGCCGGGCTGTGGGCCGAAGACTCCGCCCTCACGCTCACCCACGTCACCTTCGAGGTCAACGACGCCAACAAGGGCGGCGGGCTCTACATCGACGGCGACGACGGCTCCGTGGGCGTGTCCATCGACACCTGCACCATCTCCGACAACTACGGCTACGACGACGGCGGCGGGCTCTACATCACCGGCGACGCCTCGGTGGCCCTCACCGACTGCGACCTCTCGTTCAACCAGGTCTACGACAGCGGCGGCGCGGTCTACCAGAACTCCGGCAAGCTCGACCTCGACACCTGCACCTTCGACCAGAACTTCGCCTACGACGACGGCGGCGGGGCCTACATCAAGGACTCCCTCGATGCGGTCGACGTCACCTTCTCCTCCAACCAGGTCTACGACGACGGCGGCGGCCTCTACCTCGACCTCGGCCGCAACGAGTCCGTGTCCATCGTGGGCACCCTGAGCAGCGGCGCCTCCAGCACCCGCTTCTCCAGCAACTCCGCCAGCGGCTCCGGCAGCGCCATCTACGCCAAGTTCTCCGAAGACCGGCCGCCCGCCACCCTCGCCGTCGATGTGGTCGACTTCGGCACCGACTCCGTCTACCACCGCACCGACAACAAGGGCGCCTTCAGCCCCGGCAACAACGCCAGCTTCGACTGCGACTACTACAACGACTGCTACTGAACCGTCCGCGCCGCGGTCGCGTCCGGCCCGATGAGCCCCTGCGGGTCTCCCCGGGTCTCCGGAGCCCCTGCGGGTCTCCTCCGAGCTTCGGAGCCCCTGCGGGTCTCCTCCGCGAAAGCGCTGGATCCCCCTTCACTTGCGCAGCCCTTCTTCCGTACCCCCTGGTGCACCCCTGGCCCCGGCACATGCGGCGAGCCGACCAGGAAGGACACGCCATGGAAAACGGCGCTCTGTTCACCACGATGGTGGTGGGAATCTTCATCATGTTCGCCGACCCAATCGAGCGGGCCGGCCTGGACTGGCGTTCGTCGGTTGTGGCCGCCTGTGACTGGGTTGTGGGTAAGTAGCGTCAGATGACCGCGGCGGAAACGCCGACGCGGTCATCCCGGACGGCCCACCGGGGCGGACGGCGGCAGCAGCGCGCAGCGATGATGCCGTGGGGGAGCGCATCTTGATGCGCGGCGCGGGGGCTTGCCCCCGCAAAGAAGAAGCTAGATGTTCGGTGCGTTACCTACGCACCGAACATCTAGCCTTCGGGGGCGCTCAGGTCCACCGAGCACGCCCGCCCGCCCGGCGCCGAGAATGCCCCGTCACCCGAGCCATCGATGAAGATGGGGCTCGTGAGTGCGCGGGGCACGCCCGTTGGGTCGAACTGCGGCAGGCCAGGCGGCAGTCGCTCCGCCCCGAAGGCCGCCACGGTGAGGTGGCCATCCTCTGTGGCGTCGAGCTGCAGCAGTGCGTCGAGCTTCTCGATGCCTTCGGGGTCGGTGGCGGGGATGGACGCCACGGTGTCGCAATTCCAGAACACCACCACGTGGGTCACGTCGACCTCGGGCAAGGCCTCCACCTGGATGGCTACCTCGATGGTCTCGGTGTCGGGCGTGTAGAGGTCGCCGATGCCGGCCCGGTCGTCCACCGTCACCCGGGCAAAGGCCCCCGTGCTGGCCACTGCGCGCCCCTCGTGGAAGGCCGCCACCACCTCGTCGGTGTCCACGTCTGCCGGGATGTCCGTCGAGGCCGGCACATAGGTCCGCGGGAAGCCCACCTTCGTGCCGCCGTGGTCGTCGCTGCAGCCCACCGCCACCAGGGTATGCCCCGCGTTCAGCATGCTCTGCCAGTCGAGCCAGCGGCCGTTCCCCGACTCGAACGGTGAGCTGTGGCCGTTCATCACTTCCATGCCATCGAAGTCCCACGACCACAGCGCCGCATCCGGCGCCAGCCCCAGCAGGGTGGGGTCGGCCAGAGTGGGCTCGGCCAGGAGGCGGTCCCAGCCCACCAGGCCCAGGTAGGACGGGTGGTTCAGCAGGTTCACCCCGCCGCCCGAACGCGCGCGCATGTCGGCGAACAGGGTGTCGATGTCGCGTCCGAACCACTCCACCGGCCCGCCCCGCGGCCCGCCATCGGGCGCCACCGGGAACATCGTCAGGTGCTCCGGAACCGACGCCGTCACCTCCTCCCCGCCGATGCTGTCCACCCACTGCGACACCCCGATGTCGACCGGCAGGGTGCTGCGGTCCACGATGTGCTCATGTTCGGTGTACAGCACCAGGTCGAGCCCGTGGGCCGCGGCATGGCGCAGCACGTCGGCGGGGTCCACGCGGCTGTCGGGGCTGTCCCACGAGTGCACATGGGTGTCGATGGACACCCAGCCAGAGGTGTCGAGCACGGGCACCAGCTCCAGGTCCAGCGCCACACTGCCGTCTTCGGGGACCGTGAGCGTACCGGCCACCGGGGCATGCTCGTATCCACGGGTGGCGGTGTATGTGTATGTGCCCGGAACCACCGCGTGCGAGGCCGTTCCCAGCGCCCATAGCGTCTCCGCGCGCCCGCCTTCCCCGAACGGCGTGAGCTCCACGCGCGCAGGTGCATCGGCCCCCGTCTCGTCCACCACAGACACCACCACCGACCCCGCCGAACCTACCGTGAGTTCTCCAGGAAGGTTGCTCGCTTCGAAGCTCTCGGAGACCATCGTGGCCCGCCCGGGGGCATCGACCTGCAGCTGCCACGACCAGTCATCTCCGAAGTCCGGCACCGACAGCGTGAACTGCCCCGATGCGTCCGTCCACGCCACGTCGAGCGTGCCCGCGGCCTCTCCGGGCGCCTGCGCAAGCAACGACACCATCGCGTCGGGAACGCCCTGCCCAGCGTCGTCTTCGACCACACCCGTCCCGGCGAGCAGGGTGTAGGGCCGACCGGGAACGGGCTCTGGATTCACCGTCGCCAGGGGCACCGTCGCCGATGGTCCTCCCGCTGCACCCACCACCAGGAACGTGGTGCGGGTGTCGGAGGCGCCGGGGGCAAGCTCGATGGGGTCGGTGAGCGCCTGGTTTGCGTCGACCGCGATGTCGACCCCGCTCACCCCCGCGTAGGCGAGGTTGCCCGCCTCCACGGCAAAGGCGAGCGCATCCGAGCCGTCGGTCGCCACCAGCCAGGGGATGGCCAGGCCCAGGTCGAGCGGACCAATCTCGAGCGCGCTCGTGGCGTATTTGTGGAGGTCCATCGTGCCGCCGAAGCTCAGCAACGACGCCGACACCAGGCTGCGGTCGACCGCCCCTCCATTCGTCACGGTCAGCTCGATGCGCAGCACCGGCGAGTCCGGCTCGAGGATGTAGTCCACCTGGATGTCCAGGCCATAGTGGCTGCTGAGCGCACGGCCGCCGCTCGACAGAGCTTCCTTCATCAGCGTGTACTCGACCAGCCAGTGGGTGGCGTCGGTGCCGGTGGCGCGCACCACCGCAGCCTCTCCGTCGGACCCGTCGGCCAGCACCGTCACGGACTCCGCCCGGAACGCCCGCAGCACCGACTCCTCGAACGCCGTGAGCTCCAGCTCTCCCAGCACGATGCCCAGCTCGTCGAGCTTGTCTTCGCCGTTGAAGTCACAGCCATCCATGGCCACCGCATCGGCCACCGCCCCGCCGTAGTACCAGTAGGTCGACCCTGCATCCGGGCGGGTGATGACGAACGCTGCCACGTCGTTCTGGACGATGAAGTCTCCCGCCGTGCCCACTGCTGTCTCGCCCGGGATCTGGTCTGCGGTGGTCATCTCGCGGGCCAGCGCACCACCCGGAGGCGGACACACGCCCACCGTGCCGCCCGTGTCAGGCGAAGCCGAGGGCGTCTTCGTTTCGTCCGTGCCGCGGCAGGACAACAGCGCGATGGCGGGCACGAGCAACAGTGGACGCAACACGACCTCCGGGGGGACGAGCGCGACCACTGTGACACGTGTGACGAATGGATGGCAGCTCCTTGGCGTTCTTTCTTGGGTTGCGTTTGGCCGGTCCCGAGGTGAGGAGACACAGGAAGGAGGTCGAATGGCGACGTTGTGGCGCCGAGCGGTGGCGCGGATTCGACGGGCAGACCGTCCCCCTCTGCGGGTGGTGCACCACGACGACTACCGTCTCCCGCTCACGTCTCTGCAGGCCCGCACCGGCATGGAGCCCCGCCGCGCCGACCACGCCCTCTGGAAGCTCTCACGGGTGGGGGCGATTCGGGCCGGCTGTCTCTACGAAGCCCCGCTGGCCACGGTCCCCGACTTCCTGCGGGTCCACACCCCCCGCTTGATTGCGTCGCTGGGCGACCCCCGCGTGCTCGGGCCCGTGTTTGGTGTGGAGCCCTGGGATGTCCCCGTGGACGGTGTTCTCGACACAGTCCGGCGCGCCGTGGGCGGCACCATCTGGGCCTCTCGGCTGGCCCTCGAAGGCACGGGTCCGGTGCTCAACATGCTCGGCGGCTTCCACCACGCCGCCCCCGACGTCGCCGCGGGCTTCTGTCCGGTCAACGACATCGCTGTGGCCATCTCATTGATGCGTGCTGGGGGCTTCTCGGGCAAGGTGGGCATCCTCGACCTCGACGCCCACCCGCCCGATGGCACAGCCGACTGCCTTCACGATGCACCCCACGTCTGGATAGGCTCCATCTCGGGCAGCGACTGGGGCCCTCTACCGGAAAGCGTCGACGAAACGGTCCTGCCTCCCGGCACCGGCGACGCCGACTACCTCGTAGCACTCGACGCTCTGCTCGCGCGGGCTCCAAAGGCCGACTTCTGGTTCATCATCGCGGGTGGAGATGTTGTCGCCGAAGACCCCGTAGGCGCATTGGGGCTCACCGAACAAGGCACGCTCGAGCGCGACCGGCGCGTCGCAGCCTGGTGTCGCACCTGTCCCCAGGTCTGGCTCCCGGGTGGTGGCTACGGCCCCGGTTCCTGGCGTCGGCTCGCCCACACCGGCCTGGCCCTCGCCTTTCGCTTCCCCACCGCCATTCCCGTCGACGAAGACCCCCTCGCCAAGCGCTTCGCCTTCATCGCGCAGAGCCTCTCCGACACCGACCTCGCCGAAGACGACGGGCCCTGGATCACCGCGGAAGACCTCGGCGACCTCTTCGGCGGGCCCCCGCAGCCCCGTCGCTTCCTCGGCCACTACACCGCCGGCGGCGTGCTCTTGGCGCTCGGAAGCTATGGGCTGGTCGAGCACATGGCCCGCCTCGGGTACGTCGACCCCGTCGCCGACTTCGACCGCGTCAGCGCCGGCGAGCGCATGCGCGTGTCCGTCCGTGCCCTCGAAGGCGACCCCGACGTCCGCCACATCGTGCTCGAGCTCGTGGTCGAGCGCACCACCCCGGCCACCCTGGGCGTCGAGCTCCCCGACGAACCCCCCGACGCACGCGTGCTTCTCGTCCACTGGCTCAACCTGCGCAACCCCCTCGCGTCGTTCCGAGAGGGCAAGCCACCGCTCCCCGGCCAGGATGTCCCGGGGCTGGGCCTGGCGCGTGAGGCCGGCGAGCTGTTGGTCCGCATGGCCGACCGCCTCGACTGCGTGGCCCTGGTCCTGCGGCCCGCCTGGTTCCACGTCGCCTGGACCGCCCGTGCCACCATGCACTTCGTCGACCCCATCCTCCAGGGGCGCTTTCAGGCCTTGGGCCAGCTCCTCGAGTTCAACACCCTCGCGGCCATCACCCGCGCGGTCGCGGAAGGTCGGGTCGAGTGCAACGGCGAGCCCTACTCCTGGGACCCCGGCTGGATGGTCTCCTGGACCGACCACACGCGCACCTGGCCCGAAGACCACGAGGCCGAGTGCATGAAGACGGCCGCGAGCACGGTGTTCACCATCATCGACCCACCGGTGAAGGGCACCTGACGGGGGACTACTCGCTTCGCTCCGTACGTCCCCCTGGACCCCCCGGGACGTCGAATCGATGGGTGGGCACCGGATTCGTCGCTTTGTTCGCTCAACAGTCCCCAGAGCGAGAACACCGTCGTCCTCCCCCTTCAGGGGGAGGTGCCTGCGAAGCAGGCGGAGGGGGCCCACCGGCCTGAATTCTCGCTCTCCCGGGGTCTCCTGCCCGCACAAGTCGTGTCCTCCTCCGACAGAACGCAGTGTCCGCAGTCGAGGTTGCCTCCAGGCTGACTGCTCGTGCATCAGCGGGGGACTCCGTCCCCCAGACACCCCCTGTTTTCCGGGGAGAACTCCGTCCTCCCCGGGCCCCTCCGGCCGGGGGACTACTCGCTTCGCTCCGTACGTCCCCCTG